>Ga0180216_1004283_pt1 | contig 10888 bp, 11 predicted proteins | sample eDN3rd37CBELigMG_FD_128879 | JGI IMG/M metagenome (GOLD analysis project Ga0180216, IMG submission 128879) | Enriched Miracle-Growth compost microbial communities from Emeryville, California, USA - eDNA 3rd pass 37_C BE-Lig MG (version 2)... ...
CGCAATCTCGAAGTGCAGTCGGCGGAAGCCATGCGCGTCGGCGGCTGGCCGGGTCACGAGACCCGGGCGATGGCCCGCGGTCTCGATGGCAAGCCGCTGATGCTGGTGCAGTGGGTGCGATTCAGCGCCGGCGGCTTCATGCGCATCATCGGCGTCGCGCCGACCGACCAGTGGGCCGACTTGTTCACCCGCTTCCGCGCGGTGCGCGACGGCATCGATACCAAGTAAAATCCGGACGCGTGGCAAACGCGCCCGGATTCCAGCTCGGTCTTGGGAACAGCGAAAGCTTAGTTGGCCGTGTTGTCCGACGGCGCGCTGTCGGACGGCGCCTGCTTCGGCGCGCCCTTGGACACGCCGACCAGAGCCGGACGCAGCACGCGGTCGCCGATCATGTAGCCGGCCTGCATGACCTGGGCGACATGGCCCGCCGGCACATCGGCGGTCGGCATTTCGAACATCGCCTGGTGCACGTTCGGATCGAACTTCTCGCCTTCCGGAGAGAACTTGCGCACGCCGTTCTTCTCCAGCGTGTTGAGCAGTTCGCGCTCGGTCAGCTCGACGCCTTCGATCAGAGCCTTCATCTTGGCATCGGCTTGGTCGCGCATCGACGGTTCGATCGCGCTCAGCGCGCGGTGCATGTTGTCGGCCACGGCGAGCACGTCGCCGGCGAACTTGCGGATGCTGTAGGCGCGGGCGTCGGCAACCTCGCGCTCGGTGCGCCGGCGCAGGTTCTCCATCTCGGCCAGGGTCCGCAGCAGCTTGTCTTTGTACTCGGCGGCTTCGCGCCGGGCTTCGGCCACGGGATCGGTCGCCTGCGGCTGCGTGGGCGCGCCTTCGGCGGCAACATTCTCGGGCTGATGCGCGGTCTCATCCGTCATCGGGCGTAATCCATCCTCAAAAACTGCTTGAACGCCCGGGATATCAGGTCTCGGGCCGGAAAAATCAAGCTATCCGGCGGGAATCAGCCGGACAGCAGGCGGGTAACCACCCGGGCGGTATAGTCGACCATCGGAATAACGCGAGCATAATTGAGCCTAGTCGGGCCAATAACCCCGATCACGCCGACGATCCGGCCCGTGCTGTCGCGGTAAGGCGCTGCGATGGTGGAGGAACCGGAGAGCGAGAACAGCTTGTTCTCCGATCCGATGAAGATGCGCACGCCCTCGGCCCGCTCGGCGCGGCCGAGGAGGTCGATCACGCCGCGTTTGGCCTCGAGCGCATCGAACAGCGAGCGCACCCGCTCCAGATCCTCGAGCGCGTGCAGGTCTTCCAGCAGGTGCGCGTGGCCGCGGACGATGAGCTGGCGGTCGTCGCGCTCGCCGCCGGACCAGCTCGCGAGCCCCGCGGCGATCACCTTCTGCGTGAGCTGGTCGAGTTCAGCCTGGCCCTCGGCGACGGCCTTTTCGATCTCGCCGCGCAACTCGGCCAGGGTTTTGCCGCGCAGCCGCGCATTGAGGAAGTTGCCCGCCTCGATGAGCGAGGAGGTCGGCACGCCTGCCGGCACGTTGAGGACGCGGTTTTCGACCTGGCCGTCCTCGCCGACCAGCACCGCGAGCGCGCGTTCCGGCTCCAGGCGCACGAACTCGATGTGCTTGAGCTGCACATTGTGCTTGGCCGTCAGAACGACGCCGGCCGAACGCGTGAGGCCCGACAGCATCTGGGTCGCTTCGGTAAGAACCGTTTCCAGCGATTTCGGCGTTCCCGTGCCGGCCACCTGCGCCTCGATCGAAAGACGATCGGCTTCCGACAGGTCGCCGATCTGCATCAGCGCATCGACGAAGAAGCGCAGGCCCACTTCGGTCGGCAGACGGCCGGCCGAGGTGTGCGGGGCGAAGATGAGCCCGAGGTGTTCCAGGTCCGACATCACGTTGCGGACCGAGGCCGGGGACAAGGTGATCGGCAGGATGCGCGCGAGGTTGCGCGAGCCGACCGGCTCGCCCGTCGCCAGATAGCTTTCGACGATCTGCCGGAAGATCTCGCGGGAGCGCTCGTTCAGCGCTCCGAGACTCGCTGGGTTCGAACCGATGGGGATATCGTGGGACGCCACAGCTAACTCCTCGTATCTGCCCAACAATTGACCATTGTGGCGGTCCGGTTCAAGGCGCTTGCCGCCCGGCGCACAACAATGCCATTTTTTCGACCGAGAGAGCATCGTTGTTCTCGGGGCATGAGAACCGGGGCGAGGTAAGGCAATTTCGGCCGGAATGTTGGTCCTGTTCACCAGCAAGGGACGACGGCGCGCGGCGGCTTTGATGGCCGCCTTGTTCGCGCTGTGCCTTTTGCTGCCCATGGCCGCCTTCGCCGTCACGCCCGCGCCGGCGCACTGCCTCAGTCTCGGCGAAGCGCCGCAGGCGGCGAGCGAAAGCCATCATCACGACGCTGGCGATCAAGCCCACCACGCGTCGATGGCGCATGAGCACGCCGATCACGGCGCGCAGGCTGCGGCCGACGGCAAGGACGCGGCTGTGCCCGCCAAATGCTGCGGCCTGTTCTGCGTGAGCGGGCTGACCCCGCCCGCTTTCGGTGCGGCCGACAGGGAACCGATCGCGACGACCGCAATCGCGTTGCCCATTACCGCCAACCTTTTTGGCCGCGCCGCCGGCGGTATCGACCGGCCACCACGATCCCTCCCGCCGCTTTGAACGCCGGCGCCGCCGCGGCGTGAGCCGCCGCGCGTGCCTGTCATCAATCGACGGACGAGGACATTCGATGTCAGCCCGACTTTGTTCGCGGCCCGCCGCCCGCAGGCGAAGCCTGCGGCGCTCCGCAACGCATGCGGTCGCCCTGTCGGCGCTGCTGCTGCTGCCGGCGTGCGCCACTTTTTCTCCCGACGGCGGTATGGGCGTGCCCGCCGCGATCGCCGCGCGGGAACTGCGCAAGGATGTCGTCGCCATCCGTGATGACGCGGATGCCGAGGCCGTGCGCGCCACGGTCGACCGTCTCATCAAGCGGCCGCTGACGGCGGACAGCGCGGTCCAGGTCGCGCTGCTCAACAATCGCGGGCTACGGGCGGCCTACAACGAATTGGGCATGGCCGACGCAGCGCGCGTGCGCCGGTCGCTGCCGCCCAATCCGACGTTCTCGGCGACGCGCCTGTCGGGCGCCGCCGAAGCCGAACTCGACCGCGAGATCGTCGCCAGCATTCTGGCGCTTGCGACCCTGCCGACGCGCACCGAGATCGCCAACGATCTGTTCCGCCGCTCCCAGCTCGTCGCCGCGCTCGACACCTTGCGCGTCGCGACCGAAGCGCGTCGGGCCTATTACCGCGCGGTGGCGGCGCGCCAGCTCGTGAGCCTCTTGACCGAGGCGACGTCCGCGACCGCCACCACGTCCGAGCTCGCGAGGCGCATGGGCGAAAGCGGCGCCATGAACAAGCTCGATCAGGCGCGCAACCAGGTGCTGCACGCCGATCTGTGGAACGAGTTGACGCGCGCGCAGCAGCGCGCCAACGCGGAGCGCGAACGGTTGATCCGCGCGCTCGGGCTCGGTGGCAGCGATCTCGATTTCGCTCTGCCGTCGTCGTTGCCGGCTTTGCCGAAGCGCATTCTGGCGCTGCCGAAGGCGGAGCAGGAAACGATCGACCGCCGCGTCGACGTGCAGATCGCGCGCAGCGAGCTCGACACGCTGGCCAAGGCTTATGGACTGACCAAGGCAACGCGCTTCGTCAACGTGCTGGAGGCGGGCTTTGCCGACAAGATCACCGACAACCGCGAGACGGGCGAGCACGCGCACAGCCGCGGCTTCACGCTGACGCTGGAAGTGCCGATCTTCGATTTCGGCGAAGCGCGCGTGCGCGAAGCCGAGCAGGGTTACATGCAGGCGGTGAACCGCCTGGCGCAAAAGGCGATCGATGCGCGCTCGCAGACGCGCGAAGCCTATCGCGGCTATCGCCTGAGCTACGAGATCGCCGCGCGCTATCGGCGCGAGGTGCTGCCGCTGCGCAAGATCATCTCCGACGAGATGATGTTGCGCTACGGCGCCATGCAGGTCGACGTCTTCTCGCTGCTCGCGGAAGCGCGGCAGAAGATCGCCGCCAACATCGCGGCCGTCGATGCCCAGCGCGACTTCTGGCTCGCCAGCGCCGATCTGTCGGCCGCCATTGTCGGCGCCGGAGCGCCTGCGCCCGCGCAAGCATCGAGCGTCTCCGTCACCGCCCGCGATAGCGGCGGCCACTGAAAGCCAAGAGAACGATCATGATCTCACGACGCAATCTCATCGGGTCTTCGGCGCTGCTGGTCGGTGCGGCGGCGGTCAGTGGCCGCGTGCAGGCGGCCGGCATTCCGGAGGCGGTCATCAACACGTCGCCGGCCATGCAGCCGCCGCCCGCGCCCGCCACGGGACCGCATTTCCAGCCCGTCGTCACGCTCAACGGCTGGAGCCTGCCCTGGCGCATGAACGGCGACTGGAAGGAATTTCACCTCGTCGCCGAGCAGGTCCAGCGCGAATTCGCGCCCGGCATGACGGTGCGGCTGTGGGGCTACAACGGCCAGTCGCCGGGGCCGACCATCGAAGCGGTCGAAGGCGACAAGGTGCGCATCTTCGTCACCAACAAATTGCCGGAGCACACGACGGTGCATTGGCACGGCATGCCGGTGCCGAACGGTATGGACGGCGTCGGCGGCTTGACGCAGCCGCACATCAAGCCCGGGCAGACCTTCGTCTACGAGTTCGTGCTCAAGCGCAGCGGCACGTTCATGTATCACCCGCACGCCGACGAGATGGTGCAGATGGCGATGGGCATGATGGGCTCATTCGTCGTGCATCCGCGCGACGTGAACGAGCGGCCGGTCGATCGCGACTTCATGTTCCTGATGGCGAGTTTCGACATCGATCCCGGCACCTCGCTGCCGAAGGTCATGACCATGACCGAGTTCAATTTGTGGACATGGAACAGCCGCGTCTTCCCGGGCATCGATCCGCTGGTGGTGCGGCAGGGCGACCGCGTGCGCATCCGCGTCGGCAATCTCACCATGACCAATCATCCGATCCATATGCACGGGCCGCATTTCGAGGTGACCGGCACCGACGGCGGCTGGATTCGTGAGAGCGCGCGCTGGCCGGACGTGACGACCGACGTGCCGGTGGGCGGCATGCGGGCGATCGAGTTCGTCGCGGACGACCCCGGCGATTGGGCGATCCATTGCCACAAGTCGCATCACACGATGAACGCCATGGGCCATGACGTGAAGACCTTCATCGGCACGCCGCAGAAGGACCTCACCAAGGCGATCCGCAAGCTCGTGCCCGATTACATGCCGATGGGCTCGGCCGGCATGGCGGAGATGGGCACGATGGAAATGCCGATGCCCGACAACACGCTGCCGATGATGACGGGCTTCGGCCAATACGGCCCGTTGGAAATGGGCGGCATGTTCTCGGTGGTGAAGGTGCGCGAAGGCCTGGCGCGCGACGACTACAAGGATCCCGGCCCCTACAAGCATCCGCCGGGCACGGTCGCCTACGCGTTCAAGGGCGAAGCGCCCGCGCCGTCACGGCGCAGCGAAGCGCCATCGAAACCCACGCAAGTCGATATCACGGTCGTGAAGCCGGGCGCGACCGGCCACAACCGTCACTGATAAGGACCCGTCCATGAAAGCGATCACGTTAGCTGCCGTGCTGGCATTCTGTCTCTCGGATCTCGGCGCCGCCTACGCGCATGACGGTCATTACTCGGCCGGCCGTCCCGGCGATCCGAAGAAGCCGGCGCGCACGATCACCGTGATCATGCGCGACGATGACGGCACGATGAAGTTCGAGCCCGGCCGCTTCGAGGTGAAGAAGGGCGAGCAGGTCCGCTTCGTCATCGAAAACAAGGGCGCGCTCAAGCACGAGTTCACCTTGGCGACGGTGGAGGAGAACAAGAAGCACGGCGAGATGATGAAGAAGTTTCCGGAGATGGAGCACGACGACCCGAACGCCAAGAGCGTCGAGCCGGGAAAGACGGCGGAGATCCTCTGGCAGTTCACCAAGGCAGGCACGTTCGAATTCGCGTGCCTTATTCCCGGTCACTACGAAGCCGGCATGCACGGCACCGCGACCGTCAAGTGATGGCGTTCAGGCAAGAAGGAGAAGTTGAATGAAGAATGGTCTCGCGATGCTCGCGCTCGCTTTGGCGCTGGTTCTCGGCGCGCTGACGCCGAAGGCCGCGACTGCGCAGGCGCCGATCGACGGCACGGTGACCAAGGTCGACGCTGCCACGAGCAAGATCACCATCCGTCACGGCCCGATCAAGAAGCTCGGCATGGACGAAGGCATGACCATGGTGTTCACGGCGAAGGATCCGAGCCTCGTCGGCAAGGTAAAAGCCGGCGACAAGGTGAAGTTCGACGCCGACAACGTGAACGGCCAGTTCATCGTCACGGCGATCGAAAAGGCCAAATAAGCGTTTGGAAATACGGGCTTGCCGGGCCCGGCGACGCCTCCTAAAAGACTCGCAGAAACCGCCCACAGCAGGAGAGAGCCGATGCGGCCGAGCCGCCGACAAGTCGACGAATTGCGCCCGGTGTCGCTCGAACGCGGCGTCGTCAAATACGCCGAGGGCTCCTGCTTCGTGAAGTTCGGCGACACGCATGTGCTGGTCACCGCCAGCCTCGAGGAACGGCTGCCGCCCTGGCTCAAGGGCCAGGGTCGCGGCTGGGTCACGGCCGAATACGGCATGCTGCCGCGCGCGACCTCCGAGCGCACGCGCCGTGAGGCGTCGGCCGGCAAGCAGGGCGGCCGCACGGTCGAGATCCAGCGCCTGATCGGGCGCTCGCTGCGTTCCGTCGTCGATCTGCAAGCGCTGGGCGAGCGTCAGATCACCATCGACTGCGATGTGATTCAGGCCGACGGCGGCACGCGCACGGCCTCGATCACCGGCGCCTGGGTTGCGCTCGCCGACTGCTTCACGTGGATGAAGGCGCGCGACATGTTCAAGGCGGGCGATCCGATGCGCGATCACATCGCGGCGGTGTCGTGCGGCGTCTACAAGAACACGGCCGTGCTCGATCTCGATTACGCCGAGGATTCCGAAGCGGAGACCGACGCCAACTTCGTCATGAGCGGCAACGGCAACATCGTCGAGATCCAGGCGACCGCCGAGAAGACGCCGTTCAGCGAAGAACAGTTCCTCGCGTTGCTTGCGCTCGCGCGCAAGGGCGTCGGCAAGCTGGTCGATCTGCAAAAGATGGCCGTGGCGTAAGCACGCCACGAGCAGTGAGCCGTCATGCCCGCGCTCGTCGCGGGCATCCACGTCTTACGAATAGTCATATAGAAAGGCGTGGATGGCCGGGACAAGCCCGGCCATGACGAAGAAACCGACATGCCCCGCAAACTCACCGGTCCCGTCGTCATCGCCACGCATAATCCCGGCAAGCTGCGGGAGATGCGCGAGCTGCTCGCGCCGTATGGCATCGAGGCGCAGTCGGCGGGCGAGCTTGGCCTGAACGAGCCGGATGAGACCGGCAAGACCTTCGCCGCGAACGCGCGCATCAAGGCGCAAGCCGCCGCCAACGCGACGGGCAAGGTCGCGTTCGCCGATGACTCCGGTCTCGTGGTCGACGCGCTCGGCGGCGAGCCGGGCATCTATTCGGCGCGCTGGGCCGGGCCCGACAAGGATTTCCGCGGCGCGATGAATCGCATTCAGACGCTGCTCGTCGAGAAGGGCGCGCAGGAGCCGGCGCAGCGGCGCTGCCATTTCATCGCCGCGCTGTGTCTTGCCTGGCCCGACGGTCACACGGAAGAATTCGAAGGCCGTGTCGACGGCGTCGTCGCCTGGCCGCCGCGCGGCGAGAAGGGCTTCGGCTACGATCCGCTGTTTCTGCCGGATGGCTTCGATATCACTTTCGGCGAGATGACCGCCGAGGAGAAACACGGCCTGCCGCCGCTCGGCAAAGCGCTGTCGCACCGCGCCCGCGCCTTCATCATGCTGGCGGATGCGTGCTTGCGTTAGCCGTGTTCCGCCAAGCAGAGCGTCCGGCGCCGGAACTTTGGCAACCCTTGCGCCGGCGGCGGATCGTTACAATTTTAAATAGTTCTCCGCAGGGAAATTCCGGGCCCGCTGGCCGTGCGCGGCCGGCCGGACTATGATGTTTACATGTCGTTAACGATTCCAGAGCCCTTCGCCGTATACGTGCACTGGCCCTTTTGCCTCTCGAAGTGCCCGTATTGCGACTTCAACAGCCATGTCCGGCACGGGGGCTATGACGAAGAGCGCTACGTGCGCGCGGTCGCGGCCGAACTCGCCGCCAACGCGGCGCGCACGCCGGGCCGCACCGTATCGACCGTGTTCTTCGGCGGCGGCACGCCGTCTTTGATGCAGCCATCCTCGGTGCAGGCGATCCTCGATACGATCGGCAAGCACTGGAGCGTCGCGCCGGACGTCGAGGTGACGCTGGAAGCCAATCCGACCAGCGTCGACTCGACGCGCTTCCGCGGCTATCGCACGGCGGGCGTCAACCGCGTCTCGCTCGGCGTGCAGGCGCTTGACGATGCGGCGCTGAAGGAGCTCGGCCGCCTGCACACGGCGCAGGAGGCGCTCGACGCGGTGGCGGTCGCGCGCTCGATCTTCGATCGTTATTCGTTCGATCTCATTTACGCACGGCCGCGGCAGACGCCGGCCGAATGGGCCGCCGAGCTCAAGCGCGCCATCGCGGAAGCCGCCGAACATCTCTCGCTCTATCAGCTCACCATCGAGCCGGAGACGGCGTTCTTCAATCTCTACAAGACCGGCAAGCTCGTCGTGCCGGACGAAGACACCGGGCGCGATCTCTACGACATGACGCAAGAGGTCTGCGCCGCCGCGGGCCTGCCCGCTTATGAGATTTCCAATCACGCGCGGCCCGGCGCCGAGTGCCGGCACAATCTCGTCTACTGGCGCGGCCACGATTACGTCGGCGTCGGTCCCGGCGCGCATGGACGCCTGACCGTCGACGGCTATCGCTTCGCGACCGAAACCGAGAAGCGTCCCGAGACGTGGCTGATGCGCGTCGAGGCCTCCGGCTCCGGTCAGATCGTCGACGAGAAGCTCACGCCGGGCGAAACCGCCGACGAATATCTGCTGATGGGGCTGCGACTTGCCGAAGGCATCGATCCGCATCGCTTCGCGCGCTTGGCGGGCCGCACGCTCGATCCCAAGCGGGTCTCGATCCTTGAAGGCGAGGGCGCCGTTGAAGCAACGCCCGACGGCCGCCTGCGCGTGACGCAATCGGGCTTCCCCGTGCTCGACGCGGTGGTCGCGGATCTGGCGGCCTAAACCTCTCCTCGCCATCCTGAGGTGCGAGCGAAGCGAGCCTCGAAGGATGGCTGTGACCGTGGGGGCCGTCGCCCTTCGAGGCTTGCGCTGCGCGCAAGCACCTCAGGGTGACGGAGCGAGGTTGTGCCTGAGGCTCTTACGTTCCCGGTTGGAACGACTTCGGCGCCGGGCTGATGATCTGGCCGCCGCCGGGGGCCACGCGCAGCACCGCAAGTCCGCGCTCGTTCAAGCCGTCGCTGCGGAAGCGGAACACGCCGTCGATGCCGGAGAAGCCCGACGACGTGGTCAGCACCTGCTCGGTGAAGCGCTGCGTGCCTTGCGTTTTCACGAGCGCGGCGACCAGCGCCACCGCGTCGTAGGACAAGGTCGCGGTGCGCACCGGGTCCTGGCCGTAACGCGCGCGATAGCGCTGCGTGAAGCTGCGATAGCCGACGGCGTCGGGCGCGGCGAACCAACCGCCCTGCAACGGCGCACTCGCCATGATGCGGCTCTCATCCCACAGGCCGGTGCCGAGCAGCTGCACGCGCTTCACGTTCACGCCGGCGGCGGCGAGGCTCTGCGCCACCTGCGGCACGGCATCGGCGCCGTCGGGAATGAAGATGGCATCGACTTGACCCGCGGCCTGCGCGATGCGGCGCACCGGCTCGGCCATGCGTGCGGGATCTTGCGGATACTTCTCCAGCGCCAGCACGCGGCCGCCATGGCGCGCGACTTCCTGCTGGAACGCCGCCTCCACCACGTTGCCGTAAGCGTTGTCGGGCAGCAGCGCCGCGAAGGAGCGTTTGCCGTTCGAGACCGCATATTCGACGATGCGCTTGACGTCGGACTCCGGCAGGAAGCTCAGGAGATAGACGCCGCGCGCCGCGACGGTGGCGTCGGTCGAGAAGGCGATCACGGGAATGCCGCGCTGGCGTGCGACCTGGCCGACCGCGCTCACCGACTGCGCGAACAAGGGGCCGATGATGATCTCGGCGCCTTCGGCGATCGCCTGCTGCGCCGCGGCCTGCGCGCCTTGCGGCGTGCCGCCGTCGTCCTTCACCAGCAATTGGATGTTGGGTTGCTTGAACTCGGCCAGCGCCAGCTCCGCGGCGTTCTTCATCGACTGCGCGGCGACGCCGGCATTGCCTTGCGCCGACAGCGGCAGGATCAGGCCGACGCGGATTTCGCCGGTGCCGATCGAAGCGGCGGGCGGCAGCTGATTGGCCAACTGCGGTGGCGGCGCGCTGGTGGTCTCCACCGTGCCGGCGCAGGCGGCGAGCGCCAGTGCGGCGGCGGAGAAGCAAAGGGCCGAGCGCGCACGGGAGAGGGCACGTCCCAGCCGCGCTGCCAATGTCTTGCAGCCTTCAGCAAAATCCGCCAACTCAACCATTCCCCTGTAAGACAGCCCCTCAGCAGTCCTAACCGGTATCGGGAAGTTTGTCCCGGAAAAGTTAAGGCTGTGAAAACACGAGAGAATTCGTCGCGGCATGACGCCGCGTGGCGACGCGTCTAGAGTGCGGACAATGACCAAAGACGATAGAAATCAGCCGCCGCGGGCGCGCCACTACGCGCCATTCGGCGCCGCCATGCCCGCGCCGAAGCCGCACCCGGGCCTCTATCTGGTGGCGACGCCGATCGGCAATCTCGGCGACATCACCTTGCGCGCGCTGGAGGTGC
>Ga0180216_1004284_pt1 | contig 10885 bp, 8 predicted proteins | sample eDN3rd37CBELigMG_FD_128879 | JGI IMG/M metagenome (GOLD analysis project Ga0180216, IMG submission 128879) | Enriched Miracle-Growth compost microbial communities from Emeryville, California, USA - eDNA 3rd pass 37_C BE-Lig MG (version 2)... ...
CGTTCGGCGCGGTCGTCGGCAGTCTGTGTTGGGACGCAAGTCCCAATTGGTTTGAGGGTTGCGTTGCTCGGCGGCGGCGGGGAAATTGGGTTCGTTCGGCCAAAATCACGCCATGCGCCGCGCGTTGCGATTTCCAAATTGTGAAAGAGCGGAGGGAGGCGAGACCCTCCCGCTTCATACGATCAGCGGCGAACGGCCTGGATTTTCATGATTCTGGAAATTCTCTCGGAAAGCCTCGCTGGCCGAGGGGGAAGTGTTAGCCAGGCCGTCCGCGCCACGAGATCCCATCTCGGTCGCAACTCCATGGTCGGCCTTCCACGTCCGAGGCTCGGCGCTTCAAGGACTTGGCGCGGGTGAGCAACGGCCCGCGATTTGCCCGCCTCTGGGCGAGGGGGTTGAATGGTTTTCAACAGGGGAGGCGCGGCATGGCCGGGACGGGCGGGATTTTGATCATCGTCACCAACGCGGGCGAGTATGAGAAGGTGGGGTATCGGACGGGGCTTTGGCTTAGCGAACTGACCCACTTTTGGGATGTGGGGGAGAAGGCCGGGGTTCGGATGAGTCTCGCGAGCCCCGCGGGGGGGTATGTGCCGATCGACCCGGAAAGCCTCATGATCCAGGAGGCGGGGCACGCGCTCGGGATCGATGGCGCCGTTCACGAACGGTACGAGGATCGAGCGTTCATGAATCGGCTTGTGAACACGATGAGCGTCTCCGACGTTGACGCCGGCTCATACGACGCCATCTATCTAACGGGCGGTCACGGCGTCTGCTTTGATTTTCCCCGAAGCGGGGCGCTGGCGAAGCTGGTGGCGAGTTTCTGGGAGTCGGGCAAGATCGTCTCGGCCGTCTGCCACGGGCCGGCCGGGCTGCTGGAGGCGAAGCTGAAAAGCGGCGAGCCGCTGATCCAGGGCAAGAGCGTGACCGGGTTCTCGTGGAAAGAGGAGGGGTTGGCGAAGCGCGACAAGGCCGTCCCGTTCTGCCTGGAGGACGAGTTGAAACGACGCGGGGCGAAGTACGAGAAGTCGAGCGTGCCCTTCAAGTCGTGCGTCATCGAAGACGGCCGCCTGATCACCGGCCAAAACCCCGCCAGCGCCGCCGGCGTGGGCGAGGCGGTCGTCAAGCGGTTGCAAGAGGCGAGGTGAGCGCCAAGAGAGAGGCGCCGGGTTTACGAAGGAAGCCCGGAACGGGCTCGGGAGGGTATTGCCCTCCCATCCCCGGCCCAAGGCCTTTCCGTAAAGCCGATGACTCTTATCCGGCCTGGCGGCCACCTTCTCCCGGGGGGAGAAAGATGCTTGCCCATGCCTCTCCCTTCGCCATCCACCACCCACCGCTCGCGGCTCACTTCTCATAAAACCGCCCGATTGGGACGGAGCGGAAGCGCGAGGAGAGGGGGTTCCAGGTCAAGGGGGCGACGTAGTAAGTCAAGAGAGCCCGGCCGTGGTGGAAGATCAGGCTCGTGTAGGCGTAGGTTTGCTGAAGGTTCGACTCCAGGACGATTGGCTTCGACCACGTTTTTCCTTCGTCCGACGACACGGCCGCGGCCAGCGGGGTGCGGGGGCCGCCGTGGCCTTCGCCCTCTTGAACCGCGTTGTTCCAGATCAAGAGAAGATCGCCCGTCGATGGGATCCGCCGGAGGGTTGAGGGGGCCTCGGGCGCGGCCACGCCCCAACTCTTCGCCTCGGTCCAGGTCTCGCCCCCGTCGGCCGACTCGCTGAAGGCGATGTGGCCAAGCTGGGTTCGGACGTGCATCAAGAGACGCCCATCCTTGAGTTCGATGACCTCCGGCTCCATCGCCCCGCGCTTGCCGTAGTCGACGGCCGTTTTGCTTCGGCGCCAGGTTTTTCCCTGGTCGTCGGAGAGGAAACACGAGGAGGTGTAGTGGTCGTTCCGGGCGCCGTTGGCCGAACTGGCGACGGGAACGACGATCCGGCCGGTTGAGAGGACCGTCACCCGGTCATTGTTCAAGACGTGATAACCTGGTGGGGTTGTCACCTGGATCGGCTCGCCGAACGTCGCCCCCTCGTCGTTGGATATCCGCAGATAAGCATGAAGGTCGGTGGGCGAATTCTTAACGAGATAGAAAAAGCCGATCGGCCCGTCGAACATCGCGTCGGGGCGGAGGCGGCGGAGCGTGACCGACATCACGTTGGTTTGGCCGACGTTCTCTTGAAGCACGCGCGGCTGGCCCCAGGTTCGGCCGTCGTCGGCCGATTCGACGGCGATGATCCGGGCCTTGGCGAAGTCGGACGAATCGCCCTGGAACTCGGTCGTCGCGTAGAGCAGGCGGCCGTCGCGGAGGACGATGACGGAGCCTTCGCTGTAGCGGGGGTTGGCCTCGGTGGCGGGGAAGACGTCGACGGCGAACTCGCCCGCGGGCTGGGCCTTCGGCCTCGCGAGCGTCAGAAGGGCGCTGGCGGCCCGGACGCGGGCGTCGAGGTTCGGGTCGAGCAGCATCGGCACCAGCGCGTTCTTCGCCTCCAGGTCCGAAAGGCCGGCGTCGGGAGCGAATTCGGCGGCCTGGGTCCGGACGGTGGGCTCGTCGGCGGCCAGGTTGCGGATCAGGGCGTCCCGGCTCTCGGCGTCCCCCAGCGCGGCGAGGGCGTGGGTGAAGTAGACGCGGCCCGGCGAGGCGTCGAACCGCTTCGCCGCGGCCTGAAGGGCGGGGATGTCGCGCGAGTCGCCCAGCTTCGCCAGGACCCAGGCGGCGGTGCGGGCGACCGCCTCGTCGTCGCGGTTCAGCGAGGCCCGAACGTGCGAGGCGGCGGCCGGGTTCCCCCATCGCATGAGGGCGGCGGCGGCCATGACCGACTTGATCGACGCCCCTCCGTTGGTTCTTTCCATCGCCTTGCGAAGCAACGCGCCGTCGCCAATCTGGTTGACCTTGTACAAGCTTTCGCAGGCGTGAGCATGCCCATGCGGGTCGTCGCTCGCGAGAACGTCGAGCAAGACGCGGGTCCGCGAAAGGTCGCCGGCCCGGACCAGCTCACGGGCCAGCCCGCAACGGCGCTGGGGGTCGGCCTCGGCCGCGAGCCGGGGCGCGAGGGCGGCGCGAACCTCATCGCCGCGACCGTCGGCCGAAAGCCCCTCGGCCGCGTGCATCGCCGGCCAGAAGTCCGACGAGTTCAACCCCTCGCGCAAGATCGCCAGGCAGCGATCCCGATCCGCCTCATTCAGCAGGATCGGCCCCCCACCCCCCTGCCCTCGCGCGGCGGGAAGGGCCGTGAGCAGAGCCAAAAACACGACGGCGCGGGCTGATTGCTGGATCATGGTCGGTCGCCTCTCGGGATGGATCGCCCCGGCGTCCGCGAGCCCAACGTTCTTGCGCCGGCGCGATGGCCCTTGCTTCATTATTGCAAGGGAAGGTGCGTAACGCGATCCCGCAATTCCTCCGGCTCGCAACAGGTCAAGATGAGTTCAAGATCCCGCGCCAGGCCGCCCAGGCTGGCTCCTCGCCGAGCGGCGAAGACGATCCCCGCGGTGGCCGTCCCGTCCTCCTGGCTCGTGAGAATGTCCAGGCTCCGCCGCCTAAGCGCCTGGGTGATGACCATCGGCACATGCACATCCATGTAGCGCCCAGCGCCGCGCTTAATGTCCCCGAGCCGCGCGGCGCTTCCGCAACTCGGCGCGGATGAGCGGTGGGCCAACTCGAAAGCCGGGGCCTCACCTCGGCGGGCCATGCCCGCCCCACGACCTCGCTGGAGAAGAGCTTCCGCGCGTCCCATCATCCACTGGGCTCGCTCGGCCTTAAATCCCCCCGCCGGCTTGCCAGGATTGGGTGATGGCGCGGTTGACGTCGACGGGTTGGAAGGTGGAGCGGTCGCGGTCGAAGATGTTGAGGTGGCGGGGGGTGACGTAGACCTCGTCGCCGGGGAGGAAGCCGACGCCGATGGACTGGTCGTGGGGGACCTCGATTTGGATCTGGTTGGCGTCGTCGATCCGCAGGTCGAGGCGGACGAGGCCGCCCAGGGGGGTGATCCGTTCGACGCGGGCCGGCCAGTAGGGCTTGCCGTTCCGCGTGGGGAAGACGTCCAGGTCGTGGGGGCGGACGTACGCCTGGGCCTCCGGGGTGGGGGGCGTTTCGAACCAGGTGGCCGGGCCCCGGCCGGTCGAGCCGGTCTTCAGCGAGTTGAGGGGCAGGACGTTGATGCTTCCCAAAAACCGGGCGACGAATGGGTTGACCGGCCGCTCGTAAAGCGCCTGGGGCGGGCCGATCTGCTGCACCCGGCCATCGGCCAGGACGACGATCTGGTCGGAGACCTCGAACGCCTCGCGCTGGTCGTGGGTGACGAAGAGGCTGGTGACGTGAACCTCGTCGTGCAGCTTCCGCAGCCACATCCGCAGCTCGTCGCGAACCTTGGCGTCGAGCGCGCCGAAGGGCTCGTCGAGCAGGAGCACCTTGGGCCGGGGGGCGAGCGCCCGGGCCAGGGCCACCCGCTGGCGCTGGCCGCCGGAGAGTTGGGTCGGATACCGGTCGGCGTAGCCGGAGAGCTGGATCAGGTCCAGAAGCTCGTCGACCCGGCGGCGGATCTCGGCCCGGGGCTCCTTGCGGATCTTCAGGCCGAAGCCGATGTTGTCGCGCACCGTCATGTGGCGAAACAGGGCGTAGTGCTGGAAGACGAAGCCGACGCCCCGCCGCTGCACCGGCAGGCTGGTGGCGTCCTCGCCGGTTAGGAGCACGCTGCCCGAGTCGGCCGTCTCCAGCCCGGCGATGGTCCGCAGGATCGTGCTCTTGCCCGAGCCCGAGGGGCCCAGCAGGGCCACGAGCTGGCCGGCCGCCACCTCGAAGGAGACGTCCTTGACGGCCTGAAACGAGCCGTAACGCTTGGAAAGTCCGCGCACTTCGATGCCCACGCCCGTCTCCTCGCCTCGCGAAACCAGGGGCGCCGGCCGCGACCCCCGCGAATTCCCATTATTATAATGATCGACTCGCCGTTGAGTCGAGTTTCCGCTCGAACCGATCGCGGTGGTCATGGCTGCCTCACTTTCCTCGATCCAGGCGGCGGCGGATCAGGTCCATTCCCACGAGCAGGCAGAACGAGATGGCGGCCAGCACGAGGCTGGCGGCGTAGGCGCCTTCGGGGTGAAAGCTCTCGACGCCGTCGGCGATGTAGAGCGTGGCCGTCTGGGTCCGGCCGATGATGTTGCCCGAGACGACCAGCACCGCGCCGAACTCGCCCAGGCAGCGGCCGATGGTGAGCGTCACGCCGTAGGCGACCCCCCAGCGGATCGACGGCAGCGTCACGCTCCAGAACGTCCGCCAGCGGCCCGCGCCCAGGGTGTGGGCGGCCTGCTCGTACTCCTCGCCCAGCTCGCGAAGCACCGGAACCAGCTCGCGGGTGACGAACGGGACGGTCACGAACATGGTGGCCAGCACCATGCCCGGCAAGGCGTAGACGACCTGAATCCCGCGCTCCTCAAGCCAGCCGCCGATGACGCTGTCGGGGCCGTAAAGGACCACCAGCATCAAGCCGGCGATGATCGGCGAGATGGCGAAGGGCATGTCGACGACGCCGTCGAGCAGCGCCCGGCCGCGAAACCGTTGCCGGACCAGAACCAGCGCCAGCGCGACGCCGAAGATCGTGTTGAGGATCGTGGCGACCGCCGCGAGCCCCAGCGAGAGCGCGAACGCCCGATACACTTCCGGCCGGTCCAGGGCGGCGAGCATCGGCCCCAGACCACCGTCCAGGGCCCGCCTCGCCAGCGCCAACCCGGGGACCAGAACCAGGATGGCGAACCACGCCAGCACCGCGCCAATTAAGAGGCGGCGCCCCCACGGCGAGCCCTCGGCTCCGGCCTCGCGCGCGGGGGGAAGCTCGGCGGCCGAGGGGGTCATCGTCCATTCCGCGTCAATCGCCATCGCGGGATTCTCCTCGGCGCTGCAGCGCGTTGAGGCCGACCAGGATCAACAGCGAGCAGGCCAAAAGCACCACCGAGACCGCCAGGGCGCCGTGACGGTTGCCGCTCTCCACCTCGCCGAAGACGTAGATCGGCGCGGTCTTGGTCAAAAGAGGCTGGTTGCCGGCGACCATCACCACGCTGCCGAACTCGCCCAGGGCCCGGCTGAACGAGAGTCCCGCCCCGGTGAGGATCGACGGCCGGAGCGACGGCAGCGTCACCCGCCAAAAGGTGGTCATCGCCCCCGCCCCGAGCGTCGCCGCGGCCTCCTCCTCGGCCCGGTCCAGCTCGATGAGGACCGGCTGGACGCTGCGGATCACAAACGGGTAGGTGACGAACAAAAGCGCCAGGATGATTCCCGGCTGATCGTAGACGACCTTCCAGCCGGCCTGGCCGAGAAGCGCCCCCAGGACGCTCGACGGCCCGTAAAGGGCCACCAGCATCACGCCCGTGACGACCGTCGGCACGGCGAAGGGGAGGTCGATCAGGGCGTCGACCAGGCTCCGGCCCGGGAACTCGTAGCGGACCAGGACCCAGGCGGTGGCCGTTCCCGTCACCACGTTGACCGCGACCATGATGAAGGCGGTGACGAAGGTGAGCTTCAAGGCGTGCAGCGCGATCGGGTCGACGACCGCCGCCCAGAAGGCCCGGGGGCCAGGCAGCGCCGCCTGGTAGACCATCGCCAGCATCGGCAAAACGACCATGACGCCGATGTAGAACAGGCCCATCGCCCGGAGCGTCAGCCCCTGGGAGGGACGGCTGTTTCGTTGCGCCATCAGGCTTCCAAGCGACATGGCGTTATTTCCCCCGGTTCCGGGCCACGTCCGCGGCGATGGTCGTCCAAAGACCATCGCCGGCGTAAAGGGCGTCTTTAAGAGCGTCCCAGCCTCCCAGGTCGGCCACGGTGAAGATGGTCTCGGGCTGGGGCCAGTCGGCGGTCGCCGCGGCGGAGGCAGCCTCCAGGTTCATCGGTCGGAATCCATAGTCCACGAGGATCGCCTGGCCTTCGGCCGAGCGCAGGAAGTCGAGAAACGCCTCGACCACCGCGCGGTTGCCGTGGCGGACGACCGATTTTTCGACGATCGCCGCGGGGCTTTCGATCAAGAGGGTCGCGCGGGGGACGACGTAGGGGATCGGGTCGCCCTCCTTGGCCCGCAGCCGCAGCTCGTTTTCGTAGGTGACGACGGCGTCGCCGGTCCCCTGCTCCGAGAAGTTGGCCATGCTCCGCCGGCCCGAGTGGTCCATGTTGACCACGTTCGCCTGGATCCCGGCCAACAGCTCGCGAACCGGCTCCAGGTCGGGATTCTCCGGGTTTTTCTCCCGGGCCTCCAGTAGCGCCGCGCCGTAGATGGCGTTGACGTTCCAGCGGGCGCCGCCGGAGGTCTTGGGGTCGGGATACAGAACGCCGACGCCCGGCTTGGCCAGGTCGGTCCAGTCGTGGATCGCCTTGGGGTTGCCCGGGCGATGGCCGATGACGACCAGGCTGTTGGTGAGAATCCCCCGCTCGGGCCCGGCGTTCCAGTCGGGCAGAACCTTGCCCGCCTTGACCAATAGCTGCATGTCGCCGGAGTGTGACAGGATGGCCAGGTCGGCGTCGAAGCCCGCGGCGATCGACCGGGCCTGCGCGCCCGAGGCGCTGTAGGATTCCTCGAAGGCGACCTCGCGGCCGGTCTCGGCCCTCCACCTGGCGGCGAAGGCGGGCAGGAGCCCCTCGTGGAAGGCCTCGCGGACGACCGAGTACGCCCCGATCCGCAGGGTGTCGGCGTTGGGCGCGGCCTGAACGCCGCAGCCCGCCGCGACCATCGCCAGAAGCAGCGGCGGGGCGAGTCGGGCGAACGGGATTGGACGAACTCGAGTCATGGGGAGGAAACCTTCCAGGATGCGTTGATTCGGGGGCAGGGGTCGGAATAAACGGGAAGGGCCGGCGCCGAACCCAGCGTTCGGCGGCCGGCGGATTTTATGCTCATGCGTCGACGACGCGATCAATAATCGTCGGACGAGATCACTTCGCCCCCGGCGCGGGTGGCCAGGGCGGCGAAGGTCTTCAGCGAGACGGTCTCCTTGACGAACCGGGCCGAGCCGTCGCCCAGGAGGACGATGGCCCCGCCGGGGTGGAAGGCGAAGATCGCCCCGGTCCCCTCGGTGACGTAATAGGGGTCGGGGAAGCCCCGGCCGAAGATGTCCTCGCCGTTGGCCGCGTTGACGACCGACTGGCCGGGGAACGACGAGCCGTCGGCCGTCGAGCCGTTGAGCGTCACGTCGCTGGCCGGCCGGCTCCAGCCCCCGGCGTTGACCCGATGGTCGGGAATCTCGCCGGCCAACTTGCCCCCCTTGCGGTAGACGTAAGGGCGGCCGGCCGACTCGACGAAGGCGATGGTGTTGGAGAGGCCGTCGGTGGCGTCGGCCAGCCGGGTCTTCTTGTTCTTGACGATCAGGGTTTCCGGCGGAGTGTTTCCGGCCGGAAAGACGCCAAAGGCGCTGAGCCGGGCGTCAATGCCCACCAGCGGCGAGTAGTCGGTGACGGCCGCGACGGTGGGCGTCCAGGTCGGCGAATAGGGCTGGGGCTCGGGAATCCCGTCCAGCCGCCCGGGGTCGGCCGGCGTGGTCGGGCAGAGCAAGGTGCTGATCCGCGTTCGGACCGCCGTGGTGTTGGCCGGCTCGCCCCAGGTCAGCTCCAGGTTGATCGCGTTGTAGACCTGGGTTTGCTCCAGGTAGTTGAGCATGGTCAAGAGTCCCGCGACGCGGGGGAGCGGGGTCAGGCCGGTGGGCCGGATGCTGCTGGGAAGCTCGTTGTTGACGTCGTGAAAATTGTGCAGCGCGATCCCAAGCTGCTTGACGTTGGAAAGGCACTGGGCCCGGCGGGCCGACTCCCGGGCCGACTGGACCGCCGGGAGCAAAAGCGCGATCAAGACGGCGATGATCGCGATCACCACCAACAATTCAATCAACGTGAATCCCGACCGACGAATCCGATGCATGGGTCGAAGCTCCTTATCCAGCGCGTCCTCGCGCCGGCTCTGGGAATGTCTGGCTCTGTGTATGCGTTGAAGTTTTTTCAAGAGAATCGCGCGGGCCGGTCTTTTGGCGGCCGGCCTCCGCGAGGCCGGGACCGGCTCCGCTCCGGATCGCGGCGTCCAGCGTCCCGGGGCACGGACCCCGGCTACAATGGGCCCGCTTCACGGGCGTCGGCCCGCGGGCCGCTCACTTCTTGGTGATCTCGAACGGCTCGAGCATGTTGGCCGTCTCGCGGACGGTCGCCGCGAGAGGGGTGGTCTCGGGTCGGCCGTACCGCTTCGGGATCACGTCCGGGCCGGCGACCAGTTCGTCGCCCCGCTTGACGGGCCGGTTCCACTGGACGGTTACGACGTACTCGCCGGCCGGCGCTCCGTCGTCCTTGGTCGCCGTCGTCAGCGAAAACGCGCCGTCGGCGCCCGCCGTGGCCGTGGGAGGCGGGGTCTGGTTGCCCGGCCCCGCGGCGTTGGGCTCCTTGGGATGGAACGTCAGGAACGCTCCGGCCGCCGGTTGGCCCTCGAAAACCACGCGCCCGGTCGTCGGATAAACCGGGACCGTCGCGTCCCCCTCGCCGGAGCAGCCCGTACATCCCATGACGACCGCCAGGACGCCGGCCCAGCCCGACGCCCCCATCATCAAGGCGCGACTCCCTCCGAGCCGACTCCTTCTCCCTCCCTGCTTTCTCTCGCCCGCGATCGTCCGGTTCATCGTCCCACTCGTCTGGTCTCGTTCGCGATGGTTGACGCCGAAGTCGTCCACTCGCCCCGGCGATTTTGAAGGAGAAATCTCGCGAACGAGCCCCCCTAAAAGCAAGCCGCGCGCCAACCCCCGATCGCGTCCCGAAAAAACATCGTCGGCCGCTCCGGGAAGCGGTTTCGCGGCGAATTTCCCATTATGTTGATCGACTTGCGGCTCATTCAACCCCGAAGGCCGTGACATTTCCCGGTTGACGCCGTGATATGTCCTGGCTTCCCGTGGTATTTCCTGGTATTGTTGGGCCCATGATGAACTTCGACCCGTTTCTGCTGGACGTCTGGCGCGAGGTGTCGCGGCACACGGCGCTGGATGAATCGATGGCCCGGCTGACGCCGCTCTTGGCGACGCGGCTGCCGCTGGACGACCTGGCGATCCGGTCGGTCGAGGCGGAGGGGGGCTTTTTGGACACGAGGGTTGAGGAGGCGGTGGGGCGGCGGCGCTCGGGCGAGGGGCCGTCGCGGACGGCGATCTCGGCCGAGGACATGAGGCGGCTGTTGGACTGGAGCGCCGCCGGCGAGCCGACGATGGCGGCCGAGGGGGCGTTTCGGAAGCGGTTCCCGGGCCTGGCGCCGGCGGGGTTTGGCGGCCTGCTCGCCGCGGCGCCCTTGACCGCGGGCCGGGGCGCGCCGGCGGTCTTGATCCTGGCGACCCGCCCGCCCCGCGCGTTCGGCCCCGAGCACGAGGCCTTGATCCGGGCCTTGATTGACCCGTTGACCGTGGCGGTGGAGAACGACCATCGGCTTTCGGAGTTGGTCCGGCTCCGCGAGGCGGTGGAGGCCGAGAACCGCTCGTTGCTCTCAAGGCTGGAGCGGGACGACATCAGCGGCTCGATCATCGGCGCCGAGACGGGCCTGCGCGAGGTGATGGAGCAGATCGAGCTGGTGCGGCTCTCCGACGCCCCCGTCTTGATCCTGGGCGAGACGGGCTCGGGCAAGGAGGTGGTGGCCCGAGCCATCCACACCCGTTCCCGGCGGGGGGCGGGGCCGTTTTTGCGGGTCAACTGCGGGGCGATCCCCGCCGAGCTGGTCGATTCGGAGTTGTTCGGCCACGAGAAGGGGAGCTTCACCGGGGCCGTCGGCGAGCGCAAGGGCTGGTTTGAGCGGGCCGACGGCGGCACCCTCTTCCTCGACGAGTGCGGCGAGCTCCCCCCCGCGGCGCAGGTTCGTCTCTTGCGAATTCTTCAGGACGGCTGCTTCGAGCGGGTGGGGGGCGAGAAGCC
>Ga0180216_1004285_pt1 | contig 10883 bp, 6 predicted proteins | sample eDN3rd37CBELigMG_FD_128879 | JGI IMG/M metagenome (GOLD analysis project Ga0180216, IMG submission 128879) | Enriched Miracle-Growth compost microbial communities from Emeryville, California, USA - eDNA 3rd pass 37_C BE-Lig MG (version 2)... ...
ACGCAGCGGAAGAGGACGCAGACGACGCAGCGGACGGCGTGCGGCTTGGAAAAGTGGGGGCCGACTGGCGGGGCAGTGCATTTTCATGCCAGGCCGCCGTGGTACCCATGGCACGGTGAGTGCAACGCAGGACCGCGCGGCGTGCGTTCGGTGGCCAGCCGGTTGGGGGGTGCCGGCTCTGAGCGGCTGAGGCAGCCATGGAGGTCCTCTACCAGATCTACGCCCGGTGCACGCCGCCGCCAGACCTCTCAGCGCCCAAGAATCAGCGCCGCCTGCTCGAGATCCGCCAGCGCCGAGGTACGACCTGTCGTCGGTCGGAGCGCGTGGCCGCGCCCCAGGGCAAGCCTCACTTTCTTGTGTGTGCCCCCTCAGATTCGTACGGGCGACAACAGCGGCGTCCAAGCTTGGCCTCCGCTGGATTGCGGCGCCGCCGGGCCAGGCGGACCCCGAAGAGCTGCAGCGGCTTCGCGCCCAGTGCGACCGCCTGGCCGCCGAGCTGGACGCTGCCCGCGCCCAGCAGGCGGCGGCTGCGAAGACGGACGCCGGCGCCGCCGGCCAGCTGGCCGAGCTGACGACGCAGCTGGAGGCCGCGCAACGGGACGCCGAGGCGGCTGAGGCCGCGCTGGCCGATCTGCGCGGCCAGGTGGCTGACGCGCACCAGCTGCACGAGGAGCTGCGCGCCGAGGTGTTCCGGCTGGAAGAGCTCTACGTCCACTCGCAGGAGGAGGTTGCGGCCACGCAGCGCGGGCTGGACGGCGCCCGCGCCGAGCTGGCGCGCACGGTCGCGGATGCCGCGCAGCTTAAGGCCCAGCTGGGCGACGCCGAGGCGGCGGCCGCGGCCGCGGCGCTGCGGCAGGGCGAGCTGGAGGCCGCGCTGGCGCACGCGACGGCCACGATGGCCGAGCTCCGCACGCAGCTGGACGCCGAGCGGGCCGCCGGCGAGGCGGCGCTGGAGCGCGCGGCGGCGGCCGCCGCCGAGCGGCTGCGGCAGGTGCTCGCGGCGTCGCAGGAGCAGCTGGACGCGCAGCGCGCCGACGCCCGCGTGCAGCTAGAGGCCCTGCAAACGCGGCTGCACGAGGCGCAGGAGCAGCACGCCGCCGAGAAGCGTGCGTGGCTCGCGGACGCCGAGCGCGAGCGCACCGCCAACGACAGCGTGCTGGCGGCGGCGGTACACCGCGGGCAGGCGCTAGAGGAGCAGCTCGCTCAGCTGTCCCTGGCGCACGAGCGCGCCGTTGCCGCAAACACCATGCTCGAGCAGCGCCTGCGCGACGTCGAGGCCGCCGCGGCGGCGGCGGCCAAGCAGGCGCAGGGCGAGCGCGAGCGGCTCAACTCCACGGTCGAGACGCTGCAGCGGCGGCTGGCCGAGGCCGACGCCGCCACGCAGCGCGCGCAGGCGGATGCGCAGCGGGCGGCCGCCGAGCTGGAGAACGCCCGCGCCGAGCGTGCGGCCGCGGAGCAGCGCCTGGCGGCCGCTGCCGCCGAGGCCGCCGCGCTGGCGCAGCGCGCCACGGAGCTGGAGGGCCGCGTGCAGTCGGCGGAGCACGTGCGGGGCGAGCAGGCGGCGCACGCGCAGGCGGCCGAGGCGGACTTGCAGGCGCTGCGCGCCGAGCACGCCGCCCTGCTGGACGAGGTGGCCGGCCTGTCGGACACGGTGGCGCGCCTGACCGCCGACGTCGCGGACCGCGACACCATGCTGGCCAAGCTGGAGGCGGCGGCCGCGGCCGCGCACGAGCAGTACGAGAACCTCCAGACGTCGGTCGAGCTGGCGCGCCGCGAGCGCGCGAGCCGGCAAGAGGCGGCGTCGGCGCAGGCGCTGCGGCTCTTTGAGGTGGCGAGCGCCGCGTCCTCGGCAGAGCGGCCGCGCTCGCGGCACGGCTCGGAGAACAGCAGCCTCCTGAGCACGCCGGCGGCGGCGATGGCGCACGCGCCGCTGGCCGCGCCGGCTACGCAGCCGGCGCCAGCGATGGGCCTGGAGTGGCTGATGACGCCGCTGCCGCTGCGGTCGGTGGCGCGCTACTCGGTCATGCCGACCGTCGCCAATGTCGCGCCGCCGCTGCTCAGCACCCGCCGCGCGGCGGGGCACCTCGACCTGGTGGAGACGCCGGACACGGCGTGGACGTTCCGCACGGCGCTGGACCGCGCCGAGGAGACCACGCCGGGCGCCGCGAGCGTACTCCACGACGGCAGCGTGCTGGTCAGCGGCGGCGGCGGCGGCGGCGGCGGCGGCGGCAGTGGCGGCGGCAAGGGCAAGAACAAGGCGCCAGCCACGCGCGACATTTACGTCGACCCGTCGCCGCAGTCGACCGACGCGACGAGCGACAGCGGCATGTCGTTCCTGCTGGACGGCGACGCGGACGGCCCCTTTGGCGTCGTGTCGCCCGCCGCGCGGTCGCACGGCGCGTCGAGTGCCTTTGTCACGCCCGGCTCTAGCCACGGCGGCGGGCCCGGCGCGGAGCCCGTCACGCCGCCGCGGCGGACGCCGCAGGGCCAACCTGCGAGCGCGCCCACGTCCGCCAGCCGCAGCCATCCCGTGGAACGGACACCGGCGCGCGCCGACGCGTCGCCCGCCCGGCCGCCGCCGCTCAGCCCGGCGCTGGCGCCGCAGGCGACGACCGCCGCGTCCCCACCGCCCGGGGACGCTGCTGGCACTGCTGGCGCCACCGACGCCGGCGCGCCATCGTGGCCGTCTGAGCAGGACGCGGCAGCGCTGGCCGCCGCGGCCACCGCTGCGGCCGAGGCCATCTCGGCAGCGGCGGCCACCGCCGGTCACGGCCGCCCGTACACGCCGCCGTCGGCGCCACGCTACGGCCGGAGGACGGCGGGCGCCGCGTCGTCCGCGCCGGGCACGTCGTCGCCCAGCCCGGACGCGCCTGCCACGCCGGCCGGCTGGGGCCTGTTCCCATGGATGCCGTACGACAACCACCACCACTCGCGTCGCTACCGGAGCCGCACCGACTCGCCGGGCATGATGATGCCGTCGGCCGAGCTGTTGCTCTACGGCGCCGACTCGCGGTGACACTAGACCAATTTTTTGGTTGTACGTTCTGTGAAACTGACTGTACAATACAGAGGCGTCCAAAAAGGGGGTGTGCAGGACGTAAAAGTACAAGCGATCCGTACCGGTGGTGCCCGCGTCGGCCGCGCGGTGCCGCGGTACTTGGGTCATAGTGCGGGTGCTACGCGTTGCTCGGGCTCGTTCCATTCTCGCTGGCGGCGGTCTCCCCGGCATCCGCCTCGCCGTCGTCCTCGTCTTCCTTCGCGTCGTCCTCCTCGCCGCCCTCTTCGTCGTCCTCCTCGTCGCCCTCCTCTTCGTCCTCCTCGTCGCCGTCGTCGTCCTCCTCCTCGGTGTAGTCTGTGGCCGTGCCATGGCTCTCGGTGGCGTCTCCGCTGGTGAAAGAAAATAATGCAAGAGCCCCACCGGGCGCACCCGACGTTAGTCCCACGTTCACAGCCCCGGTTTGACCGCACCCCCCTGTCGTGCGTACCGTCCGCTGCGCGCCGAGCGTCGGTCGGCCTCCTCGCCGCCCGACTGCACGGCGAGCGGTGCAAACTCGTTCGGCGGGGCCCGCCGCGCGCTCGCCGGCGCGGACTCGCCGCTGCTGTGGCTGGCCGTGTCGTACGCCTCGCTCTCGGCGGTGGTGAGGCCCTCGCTCGCGGCGGTGTCGCCGTCCGCCAGGCTGGACTTGACCTCGGAGATGGTGACGGTGTCGCGCGCGTCGGCGGCCGCCGGGACGGCGACGGCGTGGTCCAGCGCGTGGCCGTTCACCGCCGTCGACGCCAGCGGCGCGGCGGCCAGGTCCGCGGGTGGCACGCCCACGCCGGCGGCGCCGTCGACTGCGCCCTGCGTGGCCGCGAGGTAGTCCGCGTAGGGGATCGCCTGGCCGTCCGGCATGACCAGCACCGGCACGGCGGTCGCGGCCCGGCTGCTGCCGCTGCTGCGGGCGGTGCGGGCGGTCGACTGCTTCGAGCGCACCGAGGCCTGCCGGGACGGCGGTGCCTGCGCGCCGGCCAGCAGCGGCGCGTGCGCGGCGGCGTCGGCCTCCCAGGCCATGCGCTGGTCGACGTTGCCGTACATGGCGCCGTAGTCCGGCTGCCAGCGGACCTTGCGGCCGCGCGCCGACTTGGACGGGCGCGGCGCGCCCCAGATCTTGAGCGGCTTGAGGATGGGGAACGCCATCCAGATCGTGACGGTCCAGCCGAACTGCACCGCCTGCACGTACGAGTCGAGGAACTCGTTGAGGAAGTTGAACTCTTCCGGCAGCGGGATGCAGAGGCACACGGCGAACATGGCCGGGAGGAAGACGACGGCCTGCACGAACATGAGCAGGAGCGCGGCCGCCATGACCACCGCGAGCAGCGGGCTGAGGAAGTAGACGTTGAACTCGACCATGCTGCTGATCACGTTGCGCTTCTTGGACCACCGCGAGAAGTTGATGTCGCCGCGGAGGACAAAGTCGTTGATGATGTTGGTCACGGCCAAGCCGTACGGCGCAAAGATGCACGTCACGATGAGGAGCAGGCTCCAAAAGTAAGCGAGCGCGGTGATCGTGCCGTGGACAAAGATGAAGCACGGCACGAACAGCTGCGCGCGCCGGATCGGCAGCCGCAGCTTCTTCTGGTTCGCCTGCGGCACGCCGCCGTGCGACCGCGGCATGCCGCGCACCTTGATCGGCGGCGGCGGCGGCAGCGACTGCTCCGAGTAGTATGACGAGTAGTAGCTGCCCGCCTCCAGCTGCTGGTCCGCCGCGTCGTCCAGCAGGGGCGCGTGCGCGTCCATGGTGGCGCCCTGTCCCCGCCCGCGGCGCCACGCCGCGCTACGCGGATCTCGTGGCTTTGCCGCCCGCGATCGCCACGCGCGGCCGAACGCGGCGGCCGCCCGCTCGCGGTGAAGCGCGTACAGGTATAAAGCTGCCGGGGGTCTCTCCACCAACGCCGCCGGGCGTCGCGGCCGTGCACAGCCGGTGCAGCCCGCCTGCGGCCGCCACGGCGCCTGGCTGAACCGCGTGATGCCGCCGACCGACCGTTTTTTTCGTCGTCTCGTCGCCGTCCGCGCCAACGACACCGCGACCGCGTTCAACCCAAAACAAAAAGGCCCACACTCTGCAGCACCGGTCCTTGTCGTCCGCGGCGTCGTCCTCTTCGATGGCCCGCGGCGGCGTCTTCCAGGCGGCGTCTTCCAGGCGGCGTCCGCTCGCGGCGTCCGCTCGCGGCGTCCGCGTGTTCGCGAACGTCGACCGCGCCGATCGGCCACGTCATCGCCTCGTACTCAGTGACGTCACTAAGAGCGGCCCAGGCCATAGCGCCCACGGCGCATGCCGGCACGACCCGGCACATGCACGAGCTCACAAAGCGCCGCCGCAGTTCGGGCGTGGGCGCATGTGCCGCGTCGTGAATACACGCACCCGGTCGTGATTACATGCGACGAATCGCAGAAGGGCAACGGCCTGGCCTGGGGGGCAGCACGGTGATGGGCTCTTCTCCCGGCCGGGTGCACTCGGTGGTTTCGCCGGCATGGAGCAATCAAATGCGTAGTCCATGGATGCATTGCGTGCAATGTGGGGTGCGGTCGGCGGCCGGGCCCGGGCGAGGGGTCGACAAAGACTGTACAAGGTCGTCTTGACAATACATACGGCAAGTCCCCGATCGTGTTCCGCCACCAAAAAAAAAGGCATGGTAAGGCACGTACCAGCTGGCACGAGTACCGACTTCGTTCCAACAACTCGCCAGGCTAGACCTGCCCAACGGGTGGCCGGTGCAGGAGATCGCGATGGATATGCATACAGACGAGCGGCGCCAAAGATTCGCAAACGTGTGGCCGGGTCGGCTAGGATGGTGCAGGGAGACATTCGAAATACGTGAGGGACAAGTGACGCTATGCGCTGGCGGGAGCTACCATCGGCGCCTCGGTCGTTGCGGCGGCCGGGACGGCGGGCTTGGCGGCGGCGGCCTCCTCGTCCTCCGTGGGCGTCTCCGGCGGCGTCGGCTGCGCGGACCGATCGCGTTGCCCCTCGGGCGCCGCCACGGGCTCCTGCGCCGGCGCAATCGCGGCGGTCGCGGGAGCGGCCGCGTCCACCGGCGGCTCCGCCTGCGGAGCCGCGCCTGCCTCGGTGGCGGTGGCAGCGGCGGGGGTGGCCTCGAAGCTGTCGCGCTCGGGCGCTGGCTCCTGCGCGCTGAGCGGGCCCGGCGCCGGGCTCGGGGCGACGTCCTCGGCGGCGGGCGAGGCGAGCTCGCGGAGCGCGTCGGTCGTGGACTTGGTGCGGCGCATGCGCTGCTTGTCGGCGGCCTCGCCGTCGGCCTCGGGCGTGAGCGCGTCGCCGTCGGACTGGCGGCGGCTCAGGCCCTCGCGGTGGCGGTGCCGGTGCTTGCGGTCGCGGTGCGTGCCCGACTTGTGGCGGTGCTCGGAGTGTTCGCCGGCGAGGCGGCTGGACGAGGAGTGCTTGCGGCGGTGGCCGTCGCCGCCGTCCTCGCGGTCGCGCTCGCGGTCGCGGTCCCGGCGCTCGCGGCGCCGCTCGCTGTCGTCGAGGCCCGCGAGCGTGTCGCGGCTGCGGTCCGAGCGCTTTGGGCGGCGCTCGATGCCCGCCACGGAGCCGGGGCGCGGGGACACCTGCACGATCATGTACGGCACGCCGTTGGGCCCGACCAGCATCTGGCTCCCGGCGAGCCGCGGGCTGCTGGCCATGAGCGGCGTCGGCATGCCCGGCATGTACACGGAGCCCGCGCCGGGCGCGCCGCCGGCGACGACCAGCGGCTGCGGCACGGGCACGGCCGGGTACGCGTAGGGCGCCGCGAGGGTGGCGCCGCCGCCGCCCTGCGCGGCGAGGGAGGGCATCGAGGCGGCCATGACGCTCGGGCTGTGCACCAGCGGCACCGGGCCGCCCGGGCCGACCACCAGCGCCGGCGGCCGCTTGGCGCGCCTGGCCACGTCGCCCAGGGCGTCGTTGGCGCTCGCGCGCCGCGAGCCCGGCGCGGCCGCCGCGCCGGCCGCCGGCGTGCCGACGGGCGCGACCGGCGTGTCGACGGCGCGGGTGGGCGCGATCGCGCCGTTGCCGGCGTTGCGAAGCTCGGTGAGGTCGAGCGCGGACTTGCTGGCGCCGCGCACGGCGTCCGGCGCGTAGACCGGCAGGATCACCGACAGGATGAGGCTGCGGGTGAAGCGCACGGCCTGGGTGTACGAGTAGTGGAACTCGCCGGTGAACCTGATGCCGTCGGGCAACGGGACGCACAGCGCCGCGAGAACCATGAACGGGTAGAAGAGCAGCGCCTGCAGGCCGAGCAGGAGGAAGCAGAGCATGTTGAGCGGGAAGAGCAGCGGCGCGAGGATCACCGCGTTCACCGTTGCGAGATCGCGCAGCCAGTACTTTTGCTGGTGCGCGTTGGTGAAGTTGACGTCGCCGCGGAAGCCGTAGCGCAGGATGCGGGCGAGCGCCGACACGCCGAACGGCGTGAACACGACGGTGCACGAGAGCACGGCCGCCAGCAGCGTGAGGAAGAGCATGATGAAGCCGCCCACGAACGCGAAGCACACGCCAAAGAGCCGGCCGCGCCGCACTTGCTCCTTCTCGGGCGGCGCGTTGGCCGCCGCCGCTTTGCTGGCGGCCGTGGGGCTCGTGGCCGCCACACCGTTTTCGCCGGCCATCGTGGCGACGAGGTGGCGGTGCCGATGTCGGCGCGCTTGGATATGGCCGCCCACCGGCAACGCCCACACGCCCACCGATACGTCCACGCCAGGTGTTTGTTCACGCCGAGTGGTCCGTCACCGTATGGGGGGACGGCGGCCGGCGGCGCTGCGCTGGCGTGGCCGCTGGAGCGGGTCCTCCCCGCAGCCTTCTCGAACACTTGCGTGGACGGGTCGGTGCCTCCGTGTTTTTGGCCGCGGGTGTTCACGCCGCGTGACGGCCGCCCCGGCAGCGCGCCGGCGTGCTCGCTGCCCGTCGGGGTGCCAGGACCACACGGCCGTGCGCGCGGTGAGGCAGCGATCGCGGCGTCGACAGCGAAGGAATCGAACGCAGCATGGGCGACGAAGAGAAAAAGTATAGTATATCCAGCCCTCAAGCGGGCGCGGCGGGCGTCTGCCGCGATTCCGCCCCGCCGCGGGCGCAGGCGGCGCAGCGGCGTCTACCCCATTCTGCCGTGATTCTGCCGTTCCTGGCAGGCCGATCCAGAACGGCTGCTTGGGCGCGGCACACGTGCTCATTGAACGGCTTGAACGGCTGCCATGGCAAAGGACCACATGCGGCCGCACGACGCCGACGACGATGCAAACCATGGGTGGGAGGCGCGCCATGTCGCCATGCAGCTGGTGGCAGGGAGTGGCGTCCTTGCCGCCGCCGGCGCAATGGGAGGTACCCCCGTCGGTACCGCCGTCGCCCCGGCAACCGCCAGCAGGGTGGTCGGATCTCCTTATCTGCTTCCCTCCCTCCTTTTCCACTCGTGGGGCGTCTTGCGCCACGTGCAGCGGATCGCCAGCGGCACGTGCCGGCGATATGGCGGCAGACAGGCAGGCGGGCGCTAGGGACGCCCGACGGCCGCAGCCAGGCAGCGCATATCCACCCCGCATCTATCTGGCTTCTGTACAAGTACTATGGCTAAGGGAGGATGCAAGCGTCGCGGGCGTCGCACGCGAGGCATGCATGGGTAGGAGCAGCCTACTACGTGCCTGCGGGTGCGGGCGGGGGCCGGCCGAGCTAGTGGCGACGTCACTTGGCGAGCGGGTAGTAGGTGCGCGGGTCCTCGGCGTCCGGCGCGAGGATGGTGAGGACGTCGCAGGCCTCGGAGAACTTGAACTGCAGCGCGACCTGGCCCGCCGACCCGCAGCTGAGGCAGCCGGTCGACGGCGTGCAGGTGCCGTACGAGAGCACGAGGTCGGTCGGGGAGGTCTCCTGCCACGAGCCGGTCCAGCGGATCTGGTTGGCCGTGCCGCACGCCTGGTGCGGGAAGGCCGTGAGCGTCTGCGCGAAGGAGGCGTTGCCCTGGAACTGCAGGACGTCCTCCACCAGCACGCCCGCCGCGTCCGTGTACTGCGCGCGCCAGGCCGGGCCGGCCAGCGAGCACGCATCTGGGCGAGCCGCCGCTTAAGCCACGCCCGCGGAACGAGGATGCGTGCGTCAGGCGACCGCGCGCCGCACGCGCGCTTTCCGCTGCACAGGCGTCGGCGTCCGTACCGGCGGCGCTGATGAGCACCATGGCGTGGAACCAGGTGTACGAGATGTACTCGTCCTGGAAGCCCATGTCGTGCCACTCGGCGCCGTCCCAGCTGGCGATCTGGTAGATGTCCTTGCTGCCGGACTGGCCGAAGCGGCCGCCCGCGATCACCGTGTCCTCGTACGCGATCACGACGTTCACCTCGTCGTTGAAGCCGTCGCCCATGGGCGAGTACGCGGTGCCGTTCCACCGCGCGATGCGGTTGAGCGACTGGCCCTCCGCGCCCTGGAACCGGCCGGCCAGGACGAGGTCGCCCTGGAAGATCGTGAGCGAGTTGACCGACGGCGCGAACGGGCCGACCGGCGACGTGACGCCGCCGCCGAGCGCGGACCACGCGCTGCCGTCCCAGCGCGCAATGTTGCTCGCGGGCACGTTGCCCGCGCTCTCAAACTCGCCGCCGACGATGAGCGCGCCGTCGTAGACCAGCAGCGCGTAGACCTTGCCGCCCTGCGTGGTGATGCCCTCGCCGAGCGGGCTCCACGCGGCGCCGTCCCACTTGGCAATGTAGCGCGCCGTGCTGCCGCCGGCCGTGAAGAACTCGCCGCCCGCGTACAGGGCGTCGTTGTACACGGCGAGCGCAAAGATCTCGTTGTTCACGCCCTCGCCGAGCGCGGACCAGCTCGCGCCGTCCCACGCGGCCGCGCCCGACGCGAGCACGCCGCCGGCCGTGTCGAAGAGGCCGCCCGCGATCAGCTGGTCGCGGTAGACGGTCAGCGCGCGCACGTCCGCCGTGTACGGCGGCACCAGCACGAGCTCGATGCCCGTGCCCAACGGCGCCCACTGGTAGCCGTCGAACTGCGCAATGTTCTTGAAGGTCTCGGTCCCGATCTGGTTGTAGCGGCCCGCCGCGACGAGCTTGCCCTGGTACGTCGCTAGCGACCACACGATGCCGTCGGCCATCGGCGGGCCGTTCAGGCGGCTCCACGCGTTGCCGTTCCACTGCGCGAGGTTCTGCGTCGCGACGCCGCCGGCCTCGGTGAACTCGCCGCCCACGATCACTGCCGTCTGCGCCGCGGCGAAGGGCAGGGCCGCCGCCGCCGCCGCCGCCGCCGCCGCCGCCATCGCCAGCTTCCGTCCAGGCGCCATCGTGTCCCGCACGGCGACGAGCGTAGAGCCAGCAAGCCGATCGTATGAAGAAGATGCAGAGCAGAGCAGCTTTTCTCTTAGTCGCCGCGTCTGAGCGCCGCCTCAGAACGCACCCCGAATCTCCGTGTTTGAGCACGCCGCCCAGCGTTTCAGGAAAACCGCCCACGCAAAAACTGTCGCCCTCCCCCAAAACGCAATAGGCATCGATCCCTGTGGCCTCTGCGCCGTCCTCGTTCACTGCGATGCTCGATCGCAGGGCCGATCGTAGGCTCGATCGTTGGGTTCCTCGGCCGCGGTGCGGTGGCCTGGGGTCTATTGGCGCGGTCGGTTGGGTATGCGCGCCTAGGGACATTGCCCCGTCACGTGGACCGTGTTGAATTTGGACGCTACGGCAGCGGCGCCGCCCACGCAACGAAGCGCCTGAAAAGCACGTGATGTCATGTGGGGGGACGTCGGGTTGACACGGAGAACAACGAAGAGGACAAAGAAGAGGACGAAGAAGAGGACGAAGAGAACGAAGAGAGAGAGGACGAAGAGGACAAAGAGGACGAAGAGAGAGAGATAGAGGACGAAGAAGAGGACGAAGAGGACGAAGA
>Ga0180216_1004286_pt1 | contig 10883 bp, 11 predicted proteins | sample eDN3rd37CBELigMG_FD_128879 | JGI IMG/M metagenome (GOLD analysis project Ga0180216, IMG submission 128879) | Enriched Miracle-Growth compost microbial communities from Emeryville, California, USA - eDNA 3rd pass 37_C BE-Lig MG (version 2)... ...
CGATGGCACGACGCCCAGGCCAGCGCCCTCGTCGAGCCGCTTCGTGATCCGCGCGACCTCCTCGCTCGTGAGCTCCAGCACAGTGGACACCGCCGGCAGCAGGCGCTGCGCGTGCCATCACGCGCAGCGGAGAACGCGGAGCACACGCTCTGAGCACAACCCGCACGGGGGCACAATGGGCGTGATCGCGAGCGTACCTTTTGAGTGGACGCGCCGCTCTCCATGTAGCGCACCATCACGTTCTTGACATATCTGATGAGCGACCACTCTTGATTGTTTTGGAAGCGCGCGTCAGCGGCGCGCACTCGCGGTGCGCGCCCGATGCACGGACCATACTCTAGGTTGTGGCCTGCGCGTCGCTGATTTCGCTCCAGCCGCGCCACCTCTTCCCGCAGCACCTGTCGCGGACGGCGGCTCAAGCGTGCAGCCCCACGTGACAGCGTCAGACCTGGTTCGAGCGGTGCCGCAGATGGCGTTCTATCGAGGCCAGCCAAACCTTTTCCTGGGCTTTCCACGCGGCCTCGCGCTCCTCCAGCTGCACCAGCGCAGCCTGCAGCTGCTTGAGTTGCTCCTCTTGGTGCGCTAGAGTAGCGGGGCGCAACAAGCTTCCAAGGATCACGTTTAGCGCGCACGCGGAGCCGTCCCATGCAACTGCAACACTGCCGTACCCAGCTCGTCCATCAACGCCGCGCGCGGGTCGTACAGCGCCGAGTGGCCGTGGTCACGGTTCCACACGTCGGCAAAGTTGGCGTAACCATCTAGACCGTGGCATCCAAGGATGCGATTGGGTTCGCTTAGATGGACTGGTTTAGCGAGCGCATGCCGACGGCGCAGGCGCATGTGCGGTGCGGTTCACCGTACGTCTGGGCGTCGAACTTCCGGACACGTGTGGCGCGAGGCGGTCGTCGCCCGCTTCTGACGGCGTGCTCGGACGGTGGTTGGCAATCTAGGCCACGCGCCAGCACGCCCCCGTCACACCTAGCGTTAAGCACTGTTTCGAGAGAGGACGTCACCCACGCAGAGGACTTGATCGGTACCTCGGGCGTGGCGTCGCGAGCGGTGGGCCATGCTTGGTCCGCGATCCGGTCGCGCAAGAGCCGGAACTGCTGGTCCAGCGCCTGGTACCGCGCCGCCCAATCTGGTGAAGCGCCGGCGCCGAATGCGGGTCGCGATCCCCTGAGCTTTGGAACGGCTAGGGCCACGGGACGTCGGCAAGATGCGCCTACCGTTCTGAAGGTCGCCGAGCTTCTCGCGGTGGGTCCGCTCGGCGTCCTCCAGCGTTTGCTGCAAGGCCGTCATGGCCTCCTTCAGCTTGTCGCGCTCCCTGGCGGTCGCGCAAAGCCAAAAACGGAAGCAGACACGTGAACCTCACGTGCTGACCGCGTTCTGCATCCGCGCAGCGCCGTACTGTTCCAGCTGCTCGATCTCGGTACGCAGCCGGCCCAGCAACTCGCGCGTGGCGTCGCTGTCGGCGCGCGCCGCGGACAGCTCGGCGCGCGTGCGCTCCAGCTCGGCGGCGAGGGGCGCGGCTACCGAGGGCAGATTGGCCTTTTCGGCGGCCGTGGCCAGCAATGCTAGCCATGGCGCGAAACTCAGACCAGGGCATCGTAGCACGTAGCGTGAGCAGTGGCCAGTCGCCAACGACCGCGAGGTCGGCGCGGCAAGACGTACATCGCAACTTGTCCACCTTGGCCTTGAGTGCCGTGTTCTCGGCTTCGAGCGCGGCCATCCGCGCTGAATCCGCCGCAGAGGACGTGGGCTAGTGAGCAGCAGCACCATAAAAGGCCGAGCGGCACGCGTTCCTGAGCAATTGCAGCGCTCGCCGCCAACGGGGCTATGGGCGACCGTACGGTCGTGGTAGGCGGCGACGCTGCGATCGACGAAACGGAATGCCGAGCAAGCTCAGCCGTCAGCTCCGTCAGCTGGTCCTCCAGCTTGGCCCGCTCCTGCCGGTGCTCTGCCTCGGCTTGCAGGCGTTCCTGCCGTGGGCCCGTCACCGTGGACGCTCGTCCCCACGCATCAGTGCCGCGAGTCGTTCGACCCACACAAGGCCGTGGGTCACGCGTACCTCGCGCAGGCGATCCAGGTCGGCCTCCCGCGCCCGCAGCTGCGCCGCCGTGGCCTGCAGCGCCGCGGTCCGCTCCGCCAGCAGCGAGTGCATGGCGCCAAGGACCTGTGCCTTGGTGGCGCTGGGCAGGTCGTCGCTGACCACCGGCGCCGGCCCGGCCGCCTGCGCCGCGACCAGCGTCACCCTGCCTCCCGTGGGCGTGAGAAGTGCTCGGGCAAAGGTCTCTTGGACGACCCCCTCCCACCCACCCGGCGTACCTCCGCGTCCAGCTCGGCCAGCCGAGCGTGCAAGGCGCGCGCATGCTGCTGCCAGAGGATCCGCTGGCCGGCCAGGAGTGCCAGCTGGTCCTCCACGCCAAGCGTGGCGTCGGCCGCGCTCCCCTTCGGAGACGCCGCGGGCGGCGGTGCGCCTAGTGGTGGCTGCGGTGCGGCGGCAGACGTGTCCGCGTCGGCAGCGGCAGCAAGCGCAGTGGTTAATGCGGTCACCAGGGCGTCGGCCGCATCGGCGCTTGGTCCGGCGTCCTTCTGCGCGTCCGTCAGACGCGGAGCCCGATGGGACCCGTGGGCCTGGGTCAGCACGCCAGCCAGCCGGCAGCCAACGCTAGCGCATGGCGGCCCGCGGGTGCCGTACAAACTGCGCCAGCGAGGACCGGACGGCCGCGGCGAGCGCCGCCTGACGGGCCTGGGCCGCCTGCGCCGCGGCGTGCGCCTGCGCCAGCTGCTGCACCCACTCGCGGCGCTGCTGCAGCGCCCGCGCAATGTAGACGTCGTCGGCCAGCGTCGCCTCGAGCTCCTGCTTCTCGTGCAGCAGCCGCTTGTACGCCCGGACCGAGTCTGCCGCGCCCTCGTCCCCAGACGGTCGGTCATGCCGCGGTGAGCCCAGGACCCGGGGCCGCCCAGCCGCTTCCGCGGCACGCGTACTCGCCAAGGACTTTTTGTACCGCGCCAGCTCGCTCTCCGGCGCGTCCGGCGCCCTGCGAGGTCAGAGCCGCGTGCGGACACCGTCCCGGTGGCGTTAGCTCGCTTTCCCGACCCCCGACGCGGCCGGGGTCGCCGATCGTGAAACGTACCCGGGCAGGGCCAGGCTGCCGCTCGAGCTGCTCTCCAGCGCGAGGAGCGGGCTGGCCGCCGCGACCGGCGGGCGCCGCGCCGCCGCGGCCGGCGGCGGCTGCGTGTCCGATTCCATGGCCGCGGCGTCAGCCGAGCCTCCGATGGTAGTTCTGCCGTCGCCAGCGCTTGGTGGCAGCAGCAGATTCCCCAGCAAGGTGCGACCGTCTCGAGTGTCCTGCGAAGGAAGCCTTCCGCCGTCCGGCCGCGTCGTCCGCTGCTGCGTCGTCCGCTGCGTCGTCCGCTGCTGCGTCGTCCACTTCAGGCTTCCTCCCTCCTCGTCGTCTGCGTCGCCCGTCCGCTGCGTCGTCCGCTGCGTCGTCCGGCCGCGTCGTCCGCTGCGTCGTCCGCTGCGTCGCCCGTCCGCGTCGTCCGCTGCTGCGTCTCCTGCGTCGTCCGCTTGCGTCGTCCGCTGCGTCGTCGTCGGCACACGTCATCGGCGGCAGCCTCCACCGACCGTCGACTTGGCACTCTCTCCGCCTGTGCCGTTGCGATGGGCCCAATGTCACCCTTGTCTTAGCGGTCTTCGCTGTACACGCAAACGTACCTCTACACGCGGTACTCTATCGTACAGGACATGCCAGTGCGAGTGCAGCACATGCGCAACGGCGCGGTGCTTCAGCTGGGCGGAGCCGGGGCAGATGCAGCAGCAGCGGCGTCGCCATTCGCGGCCTCGGCGGAGCGCGCACTCCCATGCGCGGACGACCCCGCAGCAGCGTCCACCTCCTCCTCCTCCTCCTCCTCCTTTTCCTCGCCGTCGGCCTGGACAATGGCGTTCTCCAACGAGCGCGCCGCCGATGTCGCCGCGGCCGAGACCGCCGTCGCCGCGCGGTCCCACCAGCGCCGCGCGTCCGCGAGCACCGTCGACGACGCTAGCGACCGCCGCACCGAGTCGACGGCCTTGCCCACAGTCTCCGTGCCCTGCGCCACCTGCTCCCGTCCCATCCTGCCAGCGACGGGGCGCCATCCAGCAAATGGTAGGGAGCAACGGGGTCAGCCAGCGCATCTGCCAGCCCACCAGACTAATGTCCACGTACGTCAGGAGCCGGGACGGCAGGTCGTCCACGTGCGTGGGGTGGCCCGCGTGCGCGGCAAAGTCGAACGCGGCCAGCGCGCCGGCCTTGTAGCGTGCCTGCCACTCCTGGAACGCCGGCGTGCGGCGCCACCGGGCGAGCCATTTGTACTGAAAGTCGTCCAAGTGCAGCGCGGCGATGCGCTTCTCCTCGGCGGCGATGCTCGCGCGCTTTGCCGGATCGCCGCCGGCCGCGGCCGCGCGAGCGCTGGCCCGCGCGATCGCGTCGTCGACGGTGGCCACTGCGCCCGGCACAGGTCAAGGCCCCGAGGGAATCACGTCAGCCGCAACTACGGCCAGGCCAACAGCAACCCCGGCCCGCTGCTCCTACCTGTCGACACCAGGGAGACAAGGTAGTGTGCCACCTGCTGCCGCAGCCAGTCGTCCAGGTTCGCCTCCTCCGGCTTGCGCAGCACAATCGGCGGCGTGAACGGATCCGACGGGGGCTCGCGAGGATGCACGGCGTGCGCCAGCGACTGCGCGAATGCCTGGTCCGACGGCGTGTACCGCAGCGCGCCCGCGAACGTCAGGTCGCCGATGTCGAGGGTGCCGGCGTCCAGCTGAAGTGCTCCGAGCAACCCACAACAGACAAGGGATGCGCACACGTTAGCGCCCGGGTCTTCTTCACCAGACGAGGGCGACGGCACCTGCCGCGCGTACGTCGACGAGGGCGTCCGCGTCAAGGCGGCGGCGCTGGTCGACAAAAACGCGGTTGCTGGCACCGACCAGCCAGGAGCTCCCCGCGGCGGCCAGCCAGTCCAGCTGCAGCAGCGACATGTACGGGTGCACGGGCCGCGATGCCTGGTGGCCGCAACGCCTGCATGAAGGTCGCGCCAACGTTCAGACAGCGAGGTGCGCCGGGAGCTGACCCAATCGCAGATGTCCAGACCTGATCAAAGAGTGCGAGAGGAAACCCCGCTTCGGCGGCATCGCTTGGCTCGCCGGCTTGGACAAGCTCGCGGTACGGCGCCGGCACCAGCGACAACAGCACGCCTGGTAATCAGCGTGCGATGATTGGACGACGATCACGACGTAAGACTGCGGGCAGAAAGGATTCCGTGCGATAGCTGGCATCCCGAACCTGGCAGAAGCGATAGCAGGCCCACGATGGCAGCGCAGAGCCGATTCGCCGCGCCGCCATACACCAGTACCTGCAGGGCACAACGGTAAGGTAAAGAGCACCATCAGCGCGGCGTGCGCACGCGTCCGTGACGGGTGCTTCCCGACGGCATACCCGCCGCTGCAGCAGCACCAGCTTGAGCAGCAGGAGCGCCCGATCGCCGAGATGCTCGAACAGGATGTGCGGCTGCGTGCCTGGCTCCTCAAGCGCGCAAGTAGTAGGTACGTAGGTCATGCGTCATGAACCGGCGGCTCACTATTCTGGGGTTACGCACCACGCCGCGTACGTACCAATCAGCAAGTCGTCGCTGGAGATGCCAGCTCGGAGACGCTCGTTGAGCGCCAAGTGGCACGCCTGGATGGCCCAAAGCCGACACCGCGAGCAACGCGCCGCGTGAGCCGAGCCGTTCCAGTACTTTGCGCCAGGAGCTCGGTGCCGTTCATACCCCGATCACGTCCGTCTTGGCAAAGTCCAGCTGCTCAAAGTAGACCGCCGTGGCCGGCTCCAGCAGCGACCGGATCAAGCCAAACGCGGGCTGGTACGCACGGCACGCCGACATCGGACGGCGTGCGGGATCAGCGCCGCTGCACGGTGGCCGCGTCGGGCGGATGCGCGCGCGCTACCAATGGGGACAGCGCAACGACAGCCTTTTGGACGCGGTTGCGCAAAATGTCCGGCGTCTTCACGGCTAGCGACTGTGCGGGCGCGGGCCCCACGTGCTCGAGCAGCGGTGTTAGCACGCGGGGCCTGCACCGTGGCGCCTGGCGGCTAACGAACGCACCGCGGAATCGATCTGCCGGTAGCAGGCCACGCCGTACAGCGGCGTGGGCCACGGCAGCTCCGCGTCCTCCGAGGGCGGCAGAACAAAGTACGTCGTGTCGTCGTCGGCATTGTGCGCGCCATCTAATAGGATGGCGCGTGTAGAACGCCGGCCGGGCGGCTGAGCAGCGGGTCGCGGACTGTACGTCGCTGCCGCCTCCGCGCGTACCTGGCAGCGCGAGGAACGGCAGGAACCTCCACGCCTCCGGCAGGCGGTACGGCGACGCATTCGGCACGGTCGACCGTGCGCTCTCCGGCAGCAGCGGAAACGACGGGTACGCATAGTCCACCTGGCCGGTCACAGTGGGCCGGGTAGACCGCCAGCGCGCTAGCACGCTAGAGTGAGGGTCACGCTGACGAGGGGACTTGGCGACGGGCCGACGTCGCGTACCTGCGGGCCGAGCTGGTGGTGAAATCCGACCACCAGGACGAACGGCACTGGCGAGGCCATGGTTCCAGCGAGCGCCACCGACCGCAGCCGGGCGGGCAGCCTCGGTGGCGGCGGCGAGACGTCAGTGGACGACGGCCGCGCTTGGTGCCGCCTCACGCCAAAACCGCTCCAGTTTGTCTGCCAATTTAATGTCGACACCGCCTTCTTCACCCCTTCCCGTGCCTCCCCCCCTGCCGTCTGGCCCGTCCGGCCTCGCTTTCGTCGGCCTCTGGCGGCGCTGGTGCGGCGTCCGTCGGCGTCCGCGTCCGCGTCGCCCGCTCCCAACGGCCGTCCGATGACGTCATATTTGGCCACGTGGACAAACGACGAGGGCGCCGCAGCGCACGCCAACCGCGGTCTGGTGCGGACGCCTCCAGAGCGGCGCGGGACGCGGGTACGGTCGCATGCCCGGCGACGCCTGACCGGAGCCGCTGGGTATTGCAGCGCTGCGCAAACGCGCCCGGCTGCAGCCGACCCAAAAAGAGCGTTTCTCAGCCACCCCAGCGGCGCGTGGGCCAGCGGCCAGCAAACGCTCTGTTTCAGCAGACGGCCGCGAGGCTTGAGGCCCCGTCGCAAGCATGGCGTCCAACCCGAACAACCCGGTCGTCTTCATGGACGTGAGCATCGGTGGCCAGCCGGTCGGCCGGATGAAGATGGAGCTGTTTGCGGACATTGTGCCCAAGACGGCCGAGAACTTTCGGTGCGTCGGGGCAGCGCGGCGTTGGTTGGGCGTCCGTGAGTGTCGCCCCGCTGACACTGCGCGCCCACTGGCGTCTCCACAGTTTTTCCTCACAGGCAACTGTGCACGGGCGAGTGCCGCAAGAACGGCGTGCCCATGGGCTACAAGGGCGCGTCGTTCCACCGGTGCGTGCCTACGGCGGACGAACGGACAGGCCGGCTCGGGTTTCTCTGACGCTGTGCAGCCGCCGCTGCTGCGTGCACGCGTGTCGCCGGCGACACAGCGTTATCAAGGACTTTATGATCCAGGGCGGCGACTTTATCAACGGCGACGGCACGGGCTCGTTCAGCATCTACGGCAGCCAGTTCCCCGACGAGAACTTCCAGGTGAAGCACTCGGGCGCCGGCTACCTCTCGATGGTTCGTACAGCAGTGCGGGTCGCCGGAACGGGTCCAGCGGAAAATCCTGACGCGGTAGGCCGCGCCCCGCGCGTGGGACCGCTGCCCGGACAGGCCAACGCCGGCCCCAACACCAACGGCTGCCAGGTACGTCCCTTTGGTGCGTGGTGACACGGAGAACGCACGGCCGAGGGCTCACAACGCACGATCGCGTCGTGCTCGGCCGTCTGGTGTTGTCTCGCGCAGTTCTTCATCACGTGCGCCAAGTGTGACTTTTTGGACGGCAAGCACGTCGTTTTTGGCAAGCTTATTGACGGCCTGCTGACGCTCCGCAAGATTGAGAACGTGGCCACGGGCCCCAACAACCGGCCCAAGCTGCCCGTCATCATCACCGAGTGTGGCGAGATGTGAAGGACGCGACGATCGATCGCCTGTACAGGATAGGATAGACGAAGGCGAAGAATAGCGATACCCCCCGCCCAACCATTGCCGAATGGCGGCCGCCGATAAAGCGCATGCGACGGATGCGTGCCACTGCCGCGCTTCATAGGCCGTCGGGTTGCATAGCTTCCGCTTCCCTGCGGGCAGTCGCCACGGTCGCGGGGCGGCGTGGGTTGGGGCGGGCGGAACACGTCATCGGGCCAGTCTGGCAGTCCGTGCACGAGTCGTCTCTTGCTGCCTCCACAACCTGCCCATCGCGCGTCGGCGCTGCGGCTGCGTGCCCGCAACGCCGCCCTCCCCCCGCAACCATGTGGCTCCTCGACTGGTTCTGGAACGTCCTCAGCTACCTCGGTACGCCAGGCGGCCCGCGTCCTGGCGCCGCTCCGCCTGCCTCGCCCTCGGTCGGCGCTGTGTCGCGTTTTCGGCTGGAGCACGCGGAAGCGGCCGACCGGCGGCGGCAAGCGGCAGTCGGGACGGGATGCTGACGGCCACGGCGCGGTCGCGAGCGGGCGGCGTGCACGGGGGGCGCGCGCGGGGGCGGGCAGGCCTCTACGGGAAGAACGCCAAGATTCTTTTCCTCGGCCTGGACAACGCCGGCAAGACGACGCTGCTGCACATGCTCAAGAACGACCGGCTCGCGCAGCTGCCGCCCACGCAGCACCCCAGTACGCGCGCGGTGCACGCGCCCAGCCACGGTTGCTGCGCGCGCGCGTTTGCGCAGCCGCTCACCCGGGTGGCCGCCGTGGTCAACGATCGCGGGCGGCTGGGCGCGATAGCGTCGGAGGAGCTCACGATGGGCAACGTCCGGTTCACCACCTACGACCTGGGCGGCCACCAGCAGGGTGCGTCGGGACGCGCGGGCGCTCCTTACGCGCTGTGCGTGATAAAAGCGTTGCTCATGGGCCCGCGCGCTGCTCCGCTAGGGACGCTGCCGCGGGTGGCGCCGCTCCAGCGCGCCGTGTATGGAAGGACTACTTCCCGGAGGTGAGCGGCGTCGTGTTCCTGGTCGACACGGCAGACCCTGCCCGCTTTGCCGAGTCCAAGCAGGAGCTCGACGTACGTGGCAGGCGCGGGGCGCGAGCAACGCGCACGCGCGCGGCGCCGCGTCTAACGCGGCACGGTTGGCGCCTGGTGGGGGTCAACGCACGCAGAACCTGCTTAACATGGAGGAGCTCGCGACGACGCCGTTCCTGATCCTGGGCAACAAGATCGACCTGCCGGGCGCCGTGAGCGAAGAGGAGCTCCGCGCGCGGCTCGGCCTGTACCAGACGACGGGCAAGGTGCGCCGCGGCGGCGGCGGCGCGCGCGCGGTGGGTCGACAATTTTTGGCATGGCCGCAGCTCTGACGCCCGCTCCAACGATCACGCCACCGGTCGGAGGCGGGGGTTGCCTCCGCCAGGGCAAGGTCCCGCTCAAGGACATCCGGCCCATCGAGGTGTTCATGTGCTCCGTGGTCATGCGGCAGGGCTACGGCGACGGTACGCGCAGCATGACGCGCGTCTGCAGCGGCGGAGCGATCGGTCACTCACCTCTCACCCCCTACGTCGTGGGTGTCTCCGGTGGGGCGGCAGGCTTCCGCTGGATGTCGCAGTACCTGAGCTGAATGCACGACTCCGTGTCACGCCGATTCTTTTGCGCCCCCACAACGCATCCACCTTGTAGACGTGGTCGGTGGACTGTAACTGCGTGCGCGGCCACGGTACTACATACATACACGGAAACGCGGCCAGATGCCGACGCGACCGACGTTGTGCGGCACAAGAGCACAGGCGCGCGGTAGTAGCGCACCAAAAAGGCAGCACGTGAAACGGCCTTTTGAAACGCGGCGCGTGGTCTGCTATGGGTCAGGGCAAAAAAAAAAAAGGGAAAGGAAGAGGGCGGGAGGGAGGGAGTGATGCGCGGCACCACTCACTGTCTGAAGAAGCGCAAAAAAATTGAGCACATGTGGACCGGGTGGAAGTCGAATCCACGGCCTCGTGAATGCGAATCACGCGCTCTAACCAACTGAGCTACCGGCCCGATGATGACAGCGATCGAACAAAACAATATAAACACTCGCTGCGTCCAGGGCTTTGCGCTGCAGGTGCTGGCTGCACGACGTGTGCGCGCCTTGCCGCGCTGTGGCTGTGCACAATGACCGCAACCTGGAGGACGCCGACGAGCAAGTTTGCGTAGGCGCAACCACCAACAGACTCGCGCATCTTCCTAAGCGTGACTGACAAGGCCGAGCTCGCTCCAGTGCGGTCCGCCCGGCGGTCCAACAGCGCCGCCTTCCAACGCAGCCAGGGCGGAGCCGGCCACGCTGCGTTCCGGGCCCGGCGCCCACCGGCGGCGTGAGACCTCGTCGCAAGTGAGCGGCTCCGGTGGGGTACGTGCGGCCCGGCGGGCGCCAGCACGCAGGACTCGGGAGCGCTAGGGGAGACCAGCCCTGATAAAGCATTTTCCGCCCGCCGTCATCATCGCAGTTGAGCGGTGAGGGCTCGTAGCTCATGTGGTAGAGCGCGTGCTTAGCATGCACGAGGCAAGGGGTTCAACTCCCCTCGAGTCCAAATAATTTTTTTTTCTTGGGGCACAGTGGTCGGGAGACTAGGACGCTGCAATCGGCCCTGGAAGCAAGGGAGCACGCCGTGCTCGGTAGGTAGATCCTGGTCCGGTGCCGTTGATCATGTAGGCCTGGTAGGCCCTGTACCGATTCCACGAAACCGCCGCGCGTAGTTAGTTTAGCCTCCGCCGAATAGGGCCGGGTACAC
>Ga0180216_1004287_pt1 | contig 10882 bp, 6 predicted proteins | sample eDN3rd37CBELigMG_FD_128879 | JGI IMG/M metagenome (GOLD analysis project Ga0180216, IMG submission 128879) | Enriched Miracle-Growth compost microbial communities from Emeryville, California, USA - eDNA 3rd pass 37_C BE-Lig MG (version 2)... ...
GCCGGCCCATGCTCGACCTCGACTATTCGGAGGACTCGACGGCCGAGGTCGACGTGAACGTCGTTCGCCTGGGCGGCGGCGGGCTCGTCGAGGTGCAGGGGACAGGCGAGGGGGGCGTTTTCTCTCGCGCCCAGCTAACCGAAATCCTCGACCTGGCCGAAGCCGGCATCGACCAGCTCGGCCGGCTCCAGAAGTCGGTTCTCGGTGACGCCTGGCCCTGGCCCGACTGACCAGACGCCGCCTCGGGACCCGCGGTCCGCGGCGGCCCCTGGTTTTCCTCTGGAAACGCCGGGATCGCTCTGGGCGGGTTCGGAGACTTTTGCTAAAGTCCCGCGCATGTGTTGCCGGAGGGCCCTCTCTTCTCCCACGCTCATTGACCTTGGGCGGGGCCCGGCGGCATCCAGGCTTCCAGCGGGACGCCGACGCGCGTGGGTTCTCCACGTCCCGGCTCCCTCGATGATCCAATCAAGGAGGGGGATCGTCCATCATGAAAACGTCGATCGCCACGATGGCGCTTCTCGGCTCCCTGACGGCGGGGGGAACCGCCCTGGCGCAAGTCGCCGGCCCGGCCGCGAACGCCCCGGCCCCGACGCAAGCGGCGGCGCCCGGGTCGGATTCGGACCCGAACGCGCCGCCGCCGGTCCAGGTGATCCCGGAGCCCACGCCCGCGGACGAGCTCAAACCGCCGACCATCGCCTTGCCCACCGACCCGATCGAGCCGTACCTCCTGACCAAGGAGAACGGGCCGTTCATGGTGTTGGCCAAGGTTTTCCGCGGCCCCGACTCGCAGAAGTTGGCGCTGGCGTTGGCCAAGGAACTGCGCGAGGAGTACGGCCTTCCCGCCTACATCCTCCGCTCCAAGGACTGGCCGGGTCGGAGCAACATCCGGGGCGTCCCCCCCACGGCCGACCCCCAGGTTGTTCAGGCCAACATCACCACGCCGGAGAAGATCCGGACGTATGACGAGGCGGCCGTTCTGGTCGGCAACGAAAAGACCGAGGCGGGCTCCGTGGCGCTGCATCACAAGGTCAAGAAGATCCGCCCCAAGTGCCTCGACGGCATCTCGTCGATCTTCCCCTGGCGCGAGGGGCTCAGCAAGGCGATCCGAACGACCAACCCGTATATCCCGGCTCAGCGGCTGTTCCCGCAAAAGCGCGATCATCTGATCGTGCAAATGAACGGCGGCGAGCGGAGCATCGTCAACTGCCCGGGGCAGTACACGCTCCAGGTGGCCCAGTTCACCGGGCGGGCGACCTTCAACGAGAATGACGAGAACTTCCGCGGCGTGATGTCCCTGCGGAACAGCCCGCTGCGCACCGCCGCCGACGACGCCGAGCGGATGGCCGCCATCCTGGCCAAGGACAAGGACGTGCAGAAGCTCGGGCAGCCGGTTTACGTCTATCACGACCGGACCTCCAGCCGGGTGTACGTCGGCTCCTTCCAGACCCCCAACGATCCCCAGGCCGTCGCGGTTCGCGACGCGCTCTTGAGGCTGGCGATTCCCTTGATGGACTCGAACTCGCGCGGCAAGAACCACCTCGACACGATGATCGCCCCGGCGGGCGTGCTCACCGACGTGGGGGTCATCAAGGCGAACTTCGAAGAATGAGCCAGCCGAGCGCGAGGGGAAGAGGCGCCGGCCTCTTCGCGCCTCGCGCGTCGTCGAGGAAAATAAGTCGTCGCCGGTTCCTCCCCGCTCGGGGAGGGCTGGACGGCGACTTCGCGTCGTTTATCGTTCGCGTCTCCGCGCGAGCCCGTGACCTTGCCGCAAGAGAACGAGTTGACCACCGGCCATGAGCGACCCGAATCCGACCCAGCCGTCCCTGCTTCCTTTGATCCTGGGGTCGCGCAACCTCAAGAAGTGCGCCGAGATGGCCGCGTTGATCGCCCCACCCTGGGAGCGGCGGCCCTGGATGGATCTCGTCGCCATCGACTCGCTGAAGTCTCATCCCGACTGCCCAGAGGTGGTGGAGGACGCCGAGACGTTCGCCGGCAACGCCCGCAAGAAGGCGTCGGAGACGGCCCTGGCCCTCGGGCGTTGGGTGCTCGCCGATGACTCGGGGCTGAGCGTCGACGCCCTCAAAGGCGCGCCGGGGGTCCACTCGGCCCGGTACGCCGGGGAGCCGAGCGACGACGAGGCCAACAACCGGAAGCTCCTGGAGGCGCTGGCCGACGTTCCCGACGACCGCCGGGGCGCGGAGTTCCGGTGCGTCCTGGCGCTGGCGGACCCCGAGGGCAAGATCCGACTTGAGGCCGAGGGCGTCTGTCGCGGGCGGATCATCCACGAGCCGCGGGGTCCGGGCGGGTTCGGATATGATCCACTCTTTTTGATCCCCGAATACCACAAGACCTTCGGCGAGCTTAGCCCCCTGGTGAAGCATCAGTTGAGCCATCGCTCGCGGGCGTTCGCCCGCCTTCGGCCCGGCCTGGAGCGGCTGGTGTTGGAGCTGGCTCGGGGTTAGCCGGCCGGGGCCCGCGCCGCGGTTCGATGCGATTGGAATTGAAAAACGAAACGTCCTCCCGAGGAAGACCCCGGGAGGACGTTCGTCGTTTCAGGGAGGGCCGAAGGATTGACCTGAAACGGTGGCTGGATCAAGCCAGTTCGGGTTGATTCCCGCCTCAATGGTGAAACAGTCGGCGGCCCTTGGCGAAAAGCGGGTGCTTGGCGTCGCAGGCGTCGCAGGCCGGCAGCGTGGTCATCGGCAGGCTGGTCGCCTGGGGCGAGGCCAGCACGCTCTGAGCCGACGGCAGCACGGCTTGCGGCGAGGGAGCGACGGCCTGGGCCGACGGCAGGACGGCGCAGGTGACCATGACGGGCACCTTCACGCAGACCTCAACCGGGACCTGTCGGCAGATGGTTCGCGGGACGCAGACGGTCTTGGTCGCGGCCACCTGTCGCTGAACCGTGACCGGCTCTTGCACGACCTTGGTCTCGACCACCTGGTTGCAGGTCGTGTAGGGGACCTTGCGGACGCAGGTGACCTGTTGCATCTCGCAAACGGTGACGGGGACCGTCTTGACCCGCTGCTCGGTCACGGTCTCGCAGATCACCTGGGGAACCCGCTTGACGCGCTGTTCGGTGACGACGCGGCACGTCGTGACCGGAACCTGGCGGGTCCGGGTTTCCGCGACCATCCGGCAGGTGGTGACGGGCACCTGCTTCGCCACGGTCTCGGTGACGGTCCGGCAGATGGTGATCGGCACCCGCTTGACGCAGGTTTGGGGAACCATCTTCGTGATGGTGACCGGCACCTGCTTGGCGCGGACCTGGCGAACCATCTTCGTGACCGTGTAGGGAACCGTCTTGAAGCACTTCTCCGCGACGTAGGACGTGACCGTGTACGGCTCTTTCCGGTACTCGGTCTTGGCGCACATCTTGGTCACGCTCACCGGCACGCACCGGGTGGCGACGCGCGGCTGCATCGTGCAGACGGTGTAGGGGACCGTCTTGGTCCGGGTCTCCTGCACGGTGCGGCAGACGGTGACCGGAACCTGCTTGACGACCTCCTTGGCCACGTAGTCGCAAACCGTGACGGGCACCTGCCTGGACTGGACCTCGGTGACGGTGCGGCAAACGGTGACGGGCACCTGCTTGACGACCTCCTCGGCGACCATCCGGCACGTCGTGACCGGCACCTGCTCGGTCACGGTGACGGGAACCGTCTTGCAGACCGTAACCGGAACCTGCTTGCGAACCGTTTGGGTCTCATAGACCGTGCACTCGACGTTCTCGACGACCGTCTGCGGAACGTAGGTCGTCTTCTCGCACCAGGTTCCGGGGGTTTCGACCAGGCAGCCGTTGACGCAAACCGTCTTGCCGGGGACGAAGTACCTCTGAACGACCGGGACGCAGACGGTCTTCGAGACCTGCTTGACGATCGTTCGGGGAACCCGAATCGTCTCGCAGACGTCGCGCATAACCGTCTCGGTCACGTTCTGGTGGACCGTCTTGGCGACCGTCTTCATGACGGTCTCCTGAACCGGGCGGCAGACGGTGTAGCGGCACTCCTTCATGACGGTTTCGCGAACCGGGCGGGAGACCGTGTAGGTCTGGGTCCGATACTCGGTTCGCTTCACCGGCACTTGAACCGTGTAGCGGCACTCCTTCATGACGGTCTCGCGAACCGGCCGGGAGACCGTGTAGGCCACCTGCTTGTAGGCCGTCTGGCGCACCGGCACCATCTGGGTGAACTGCTGGGTCTGCATCACCGTCTGGCGCACCGGCACCTGGACCGTGTACGGCACGGTTCGGTAGGCGGTCTTCTGGACGGGACGCGAAACCGTGTAGGCCACCTTCTTGTACGCCGTCTCCTGGACCGGGACGCAGATCGTCTCGTTGACCGTCTTCATGACGGTTTCCTGGACCGGGCGGCAGACCGTGTAGGTGACGTCCTTGAACGACGTCTCCCGGACGGGACGACTCACCGTGTAGTACTTGGTGTGCATCGTCGTCTCGCGCACGGGACGGCTCACCGTGTAGGCGCGGGTCTCATAGCGCGTTTCCCGCACCGTCCGGTTCACCGTGTAGGCGACGTCCTTCCAGACGGTCCGGCTGACGGGCCGCTGAACCGTGTACGGGACCTGCTGGTGAACCGTCCTGTAGACCGGGCGGTTGACCGTGTAGGTCTCGTCGCGAACATGGTTCTGGATGACGTTTCGAACGGTTTGAATGGTCCTGGGGCGCATGACCGTCTCGCAGACGGTTTGCGTGTACGGGACCTGTTGCGTCTCATAGACGGTCTCTTGCACATTGCGCAGCACCGTCTGACGCTGGAGTTGATACTCGACGTGCCCGCCGCATTCCTGGGGCACGGGGCAATTGCGTAGCGAGGCGCCACCTGCGTAGCTGGCCTCCGCCGGGCGCGCGGCGGCCCCAAGCCCCAATCCTAGGGCCATCAGGGCGAGCCACGGTAGTTTTCTCAACATTGGACGCTCCACGATACACTCCCGACTGACTTCGGCGCTCATTCGGCCCTCACGCCTTGAGGCTCCGCCTCTTCGGGTCGCGCGGCCTCCAACCACACTTAGTGTTCGTCTCGCCCGACCCCCTCCCTTCAGGAAGTTCTCTAAATTCTCCAACGGACCAAAGCTCCCAAGCCGCACGAATCGCCCAGGAGCTACGTCGTCGCCCCAGATGTCCCGGACTTTCGCTGCAATCGGTAGGTCACGCATTGTTGGTGTGTTCGGGCGTGGAGCGGAAAGTCGACGCGAACTTCCGTGTCGGCGCCCGCGTCTTGGGGTGGGCGCGGCTGGTCGATGGCGGCCATCGAGGGTATCCTGCGGGAGGGGGAGGCGAGGCGCCTCCCTGGTGGAAGCGGAGCGTCGGGGAGGTTGCGGTCTCATGAGCGATTCAGCGCCGATCATTGTTCCCAAGGGATTTCGGGCCGCGGCGGTGAAGTCGGGAGTCAAGCCTTCCGGCTCGTTGGACCTGGCGCTTCTGGTGGCCGACGGACCCCGGTCGGCGGCCGGGACGTTCACGACCAACCGGCTGTGCGCCGCGCCGGTGCGCTGGAGCCGGCGCCATGTCCCCGCCGACGACGCGCGCGCGGTGGTGATCAACGCGGGCAACGCCAACGCCGCGACGGGGGCGCAAGGGGAGGAGAACGTCCGACGAACGGCCGAGCTGTGCGCGGCGCTTGTGGGATGCGAGCCGCGGCAAGTTCTCGTCGCCTCGACCGGGGTGATCGGTCATCAACTCCCCATGGATCGAATCGAGGCGGGCCTGAAAGCGGCGTTCGGCGGTCTGTCGGCCGATCCGGAGAGCTTCGACGCCGCTTCGCGGGCGATCCTGACGACCGACACCCGGCCCAAGGTCGTCTCGCTCACCCACGGCGAGGGGGAGCGCGCCTTCTCGCTCCTCGGCTTCGCCAAGGGGGCGGCGATGATCGGGCCTCGGATGGCCACGATGCTGGCCTTCCTGCTAACCGACGCGCCGATCCGAGCCGTCGAGCTGCAACCGATCCTGACCGAGGCGGTTGAGGAGAGCTTCAACTGCGTGTCGGTCGAGGGGCACACCAGCACCAACGACAGCGTCTTCCTGCTGGGCGGCGGCGCTCCCGGGCGCCGGGGGTTGGACGGCGACGAATTGAAGGCGTTCGCCGGGATGGCGCGCTCGGCCTGTCAAACGCTCGGCCGGGAGATGGCCGCCGACGGCGAGGGGGCGACTCACCTGATCACGATCGACGTCGAGGGCTGCTCCGATCGCGAGGAGGCCCGCTCGCTCGCTCGCGCCGTGGCCGATAGCCCGCTGGTCAAGACCGCGATTCACGGCGCCGACCCCAACTGGGGCCGGATCGTTTCCGCGGCCGGATACGCGGGCGTCCCCTTTGAGGAAGGCGAACTCTCACTTTGGATCAACGAGGTTCCCGTCTACTCCCGAGGGACCCCCAACCCGTTCGACGCCGCCGCGCTCTCGGCGGACCTGAGAGCCAATCGCGAGGTCCATCTCCGGCTTCGCTTCGAGCGCGGCGACTCCTCGATCCGTTTTTGGACGTGCGACCTGACCGCCGAATATGTCCGCCTCAACGCCGACTACACGACCTAACCCAAACGTCGGCGCGCTTTCGGCTCGGATCGGCCGGTCCTTTCGAGCCGGCGGCGCGAGCGGCTGCCGACCAATGAAAACTCCCAGGCTCAAGCGAACCTGGGAGCTGACGACGATCGCGTTCCAAGCCCGAATCCGATCACCGGACCACGATGTCCGGGCCCACCACCGTGATGCGTTCGCTGAACCGACCCCCGGGAAGCACTTCGAGCACCCCTTGAAGCGCGAGCTGTTTCGCGTGCCAAGTGCTGGTTTCGCCGCGGACGATGAGCGTTCCCTTGTTCTCCTCGACCGTAAGGTTGCGAATTCGACCGTGGGCGGAACGATGGATGTGAGTGGCCACCTGCTCGGCCAACGAGGGCGGATCATGCGGGGCGTGAAAATCCAACTGCATCATGAGATCGACTCCATCCAAGCTGTCTATCTTGGCGACATCAACGCACGGGGATGGTGGTCGGAGCCTTGTGAGAAGACCCACTCAGCATCGCGCGTCAAGAGGAAAAATGCAAGGAAAATCTTGGAAAGGCGGAAAAACCGGATCCGTCCCCACGGCAAACGAGTTGGAGGCTCGCGACGCCCTCCCTCGCAAGGTTTCTTTTTTTGGCGAAAAACGACTGGTTAATCGTTTCATGACGAGCGCCGGGGACCGTCGGGAGGCGACCGGGCTTGGGCGGGCCCACCTACCGCCCGCTCCGCCGCGCGTGGCCGGTGACGCGAAGGCGGCACAAAGCCTATAAACTTACTAGCATTTGTCGTGCCGATGATGCGAGTTTCGACGCACTCGCCCGAGTCGCCTGGCGCGAAGGCCGGCGGTTTAAAGGTCGCGGGCGCTCAGGGCGATGTGGCGTTGCCAGGCGGGATCGGTCTCGGGAAAGTCGGCCCGGTAGTGGACGCCCCGGGACTCGGCTCGCTGGGCGGCGGCGGCGATCATGAGCCGGGCGGTGGCGAGCATGTTTTGAACGGCCCATCCGTCGGGACCGTCGAAGACGCGCGGTAGAACGTAGCGGCACCAGCGGTCGACCTGGAGGGCCGCCTCGGCCAGTCCGTCGGCGTCTCTGGTGATCCCCATGCGCCGCCACATCAGGGCGCGGAGCGATTCGCGAAGGTCGTCCAGGTCGATCGACGGTCGGTTGCGCTGCTGCGGCTCCGGGGCGGAAATCGGTGGGACTTCGAGCCGCCAGGGGCCCTCGGCGGCCAGGTGGGCGGCGACGTCCTCGGCCGCGGCGGCGCCGAAGACCAGGCCCTCGAGCAGGCTGTTGGAGGCGAGCCGGTTCGCGCCGTGGAGGCCGGAGCTGGAGACCTCGCCCGCCGCCCAGAGGCCGGGCAGGGAGCTTCGGCCCCGGGCGTCGACGGTCACGCCGCCGATCATGTAGTGGGCTCCCGGACACACCGGGATCGAGTCGCGGGTGATGTCGAGGGCGAAGCTCCGGCAGATCCGGTCGATGCCGGGGAAGCGCTCGCGGATGAAGGCGCCGTCGAGGTGCGACAGGTCGAGGTAGACGTTGGGGTGTCGCGTCTTGGCCATCTGGGCGGTGATGGCCTGGGACACCGCGTCGCGCGGGGCGAGTTCGGCCAGGGGGTGGTATTCCGGCATGAACCGGTGGCCGTTGCAATCGCGAAGGTACGCCCCCTCGCCGCGGAGTGCTTCGGTCAAAAGGTGCCGAGCCGAGCCGGCCATGTAGAGGACCGTCGGGTGGAACTGCATGAACTCCATGTCGCGCAGTTCGACCCCCGCGCGGTAAGCCATGGCGTGGCCGTCGGCCGTGGCGATCGGCGGGTTGGTCGTCTCTCGGTATAGCTGCCCCGCGCCGCCGGTGGCGAGGATCACCGCGCGGGCCCAGACCAGGGCGAACCCTCGCCGCTTGTCCCAAACCAGGACGCCCCGGCAGCGATCTTCGTGAGTCAACAGGTCGATGGTCGCGGAGTTCTGCCAGATGCGGACGTTCCGCCGGGCGCGGGCTTTTTGGATGACCGCCCGCATGATCTCGCGGCCGGTCTCGTCGCCCAGGGCGTGGACGATTCGGGCGTGGGAGTGTCCGCCTTCGCGGCCGAGGGCGACGCGGCCGTCGATCGTGTCGAAATGGGTCCCCCAGTCGATCAATTCCTGGATGCGTCCGGGGGCCTCGCGGACGACCATGTCGACGATCTCGGGATCGCAGAGTCCTTTGCCGGCCGAGAGGGTGTCGGCGATGTGGTTGTCGAGCCGGTCTTCGGGGTCCATGACCCCGGCGATGCCCCCCTGGGCGTACCGGCTGTTGCTCTCGCGGATCTGATCCTTGGTGACGACCAGAACCCGCGCCGACTCGGGAATCCCGAGCGCGGCGCGGAGGCCGGCGATGCCGCCGCCGATGACGACGACGTCGGCGAAGTGGTGGGGAAGCTCGCGGGGGTCGAACCCGACGAGATAACGGCGAGGCAAGGTCAGGGGGGTGGGCATGGGGAGGGAGACCGAGCAAAAAGGACCGAGCGTCCGTTGGCTTCGGGACGCTCGGGAGTACCAGGTTATCTCAGCGCCGCCGTCGCGGCCTATTTTGCGGGACCGCTCGGCGCCCCCTGGCTCGGGGCGCTGGGGCGCGAGCGGGAGAGGGCGTTTTTGTAGCTTTCGACCCGACTGCGGAACTCGGCGGGAGGGGCGAAACGGAGCCCCTCGATGTTGCCCCGCGTTTCGTCTTGAGGCAACGTTCCCCGGTTCGTCATGGTCCTGGTCGTCCGGGCGTGGTTGGGCAGCGGCGGCAGACCGGTCGATGGGCCCGCCCCTTCGCCGGCCTCGCCCGGCTTGACGTCGATTTCGCGACCCGGGCCGGCGGGTTCGGATTTCACCTGCTCGTACTTCTTGACGAACTGCTCCATCTCGGCCTTGGTCATGCCGGTCGCGTCCTCAAGGTCGGGCGTGACGGCGTCGTTTTCGAGCAGGTCCTTGATCGTCCGCAGGACCAGCTCCGACTGCTCCTGATTCTGGGGAGCCACGGTGTCTCGGGTGACGTTCTCCGGTTCCGGGACTCGCGGAGAGGGCTGCTCGTCGGTCTCGACATCCTGAGGATTCGCCTCGCCCGACCCCTGGCCGCCGCCTCCGCCCTTGGGCGAAGCGCCGGCGGAACCTTCGGAACCGCCTTCGCCGGGTTTGCCTTCGCCCTGGCCCTCGCCCTGGGCTTTGCCCTCGGCCTGATCTTGCGGTTTTCGCTGGCCCTGGGCGTCGCCGTTGGCCTGATTTTGTCCCTGCCCTTGGCCCTGGGCGTTGCCGCCGGTCTGGTCTTGGCCCTGGCCTTCGCCCTGGCCCCGACCCTGAGGCGGACCCTCGCCTTGGCCCGGAGTTTGGCCCTTGGACTGGCCTGGGCCCCGTCCTTCGCCTTGGCCCTGGTTTCCGGTTTGACCCTTGCCTGGGTCTTGGCCTTCACCTTGGCCCTCGCCTTGGCCGGAGGAGTCTTGCCCCTGGCCCTCGCCCTGGCCCGAGTTTTCGCCCTTGGCCTGGCCCTCGCCCGGGGTCCGACCCTCGCCCTGGCCTGGGGTTTCGCCCTTGGCTTGGCCTTGGTTCGCGCCTTGGCCCGGGGTTTCGCCTGGGGCCTGACCCTGGCCTTCGCCTGGCGCTTCGCCCTGGTCTTGACCCTGGCCGCGTCCCATGCCTTGGTCTTCGCCTTCACCCTCGCCTTTGCCTTGACCTTGCCCCTTGCCTTGGTCCTGGCCCGGCTTTTGGGCTTCGGTTTCACCTTCTCCCTGGGAGTCACCTTGTTTTGGAGTTTGGCCCTTGGCCTGGCTTTGTCCCTGGCCTTGCGAACCTTCTCCGCCGGAGGGCGTCGAAGCATTCCGCTCGGCTTGACTGTTGTCTTGAGAAGCGCGGTCGTTGGGCGGCTGGGTCCGTTCCCGCTCTTCGTTGCCGCGCTGAGTGTTGGAGCGATCGCCGTTGGGCGTTCCCTGGGCGTCCTCGGGCCGGCCCTTGGGCTCTCCCGACTCGCCGGCTTTTGGCTGCTCGCTGGTTGGCGTCGATGAATCGCGCGCCCCCGGCGCGACCTGCCGGTCGGCGGACTCGCGGTCGCCCGCGGCATTCTCACCCTGGCGACCCTGCTGGTCGCCGGGCATGGCTTCACCCTGCTGCTTCTCTCCGCCTTGCTGCTGGTTTTCACCAGCTTGCTTCTCTCCAGCCTGCTGCTTCTCTCCAGCCTGCTTCTCGCCAGCCTGCTGCTTCTCGCCAGCCTGCTGGTTGGCGCCCTGCTGGTTTTCACCAGCTTGCTTCTCGCCAGCCTGCTGCTGGTTGGCGCCCTGCTGGTTTTCACCAGCTTGCTTCTCGCCAGCCTGCTGCTGGTTGGCGCCCTGCTGGTTTTCACCAGCTTGCTTCTCGCCAGC
>Ga0180216_1004288_pt1 | contig 10882 bp, 16 predicted proteins | sample eDN3rd37CBELigMG_FD_128879 | JGI IMG/M metagenome (GOLD analysis project Ga0180216, IMG submission 128879) | Enriched Miracle-Growth compost microbial communities from Emeryville, California, USA - eDNA 3rd pass 37_C BE-Lig MG (version 2)... ...
ATGCAGCGCACCAGTCGCCAAAGTCGATGTGAATCACTTTGCCGGTGAAGCGGTCCAACATCAGGTTCGACGGGTGGCGGTCGCCCAGGCCCAGGATGTAGCCCACCATCGACATGACCGCGAGCGAGCGCGTGTAGTTGGTGCGGCGGTCCAGCCACGCCTGCGGCCATGCGGGTCGAGGCAGGCGGGGCCCGCCAAGATCGGCGCCTTAGCATCGCGCGCAACCTAGGCCGCGTGCGGTGCCCGCCCGGACGCACCTCCGAGTTCTTGCTCTTGAGCCAGAGCACCTTGTACAGGTCCTGGCCGGTCGTGTTGTCCAGCGCGCACTGGAAGACCTCCACCTTTTGGATAAGGGTGAGGTTCTCGTAGTCCGGCGCCATCTGGTGCATCACGCGGTGCTCGATGTTGAGCATGATCTTGTGCGACTCGCGGTAGTCGCGGATGAGCGCGTGCAGCGTGTCGCAGTGCGGCACCCAGCCGATCAGGCCCGAGTTGGGCGAGAGCGGAATGACCGGGTAGCGGTGGATCGACAGGTGGCGCTTGAACGTCTCCATGTCGGCGTTGAGCAGCGTGTTGACGAGGCCAAAGAGCTGCATGACGCGCTCGTCCTGCCGGCACGCCGCGGCGGAGGGCAGACCCCCGACGGAGCGCGGTGAGCGCACAGATGCGCGGCGCCTCGCTGCCGCTGCCTCGCGCGGCGGCTGACCTGGCGCGGGTCCTCGTGGCCCTTGAGCAGGTACTGGTACTCCTGGCCGTCCGAGCCGACGATGGTGAGCTTGCGCGGGCGCTGCTTCGACGTGATCACCGTCATCGTGGGCACAAAGTAGGCGATGCTGACCACCGGCTCGCCGCTGCGGTAGGTGCCTGCCACCCTCGCCACGCACGACGCGAGCCAAGCCGACAGAGGGCTCAGCGCCTGCTGCAACAAGGCGCCAGCGATGCGCCGGCGACGTGGGCGTCCGACGCGCGTACCGGGCACGGCCAGGTCGAGGTTGCGCGCCATGAGCAGCTTGGGCGAGACGTACTGGAACTCGAGCGTGGTCAGCTGCGGCAGCTGCTTGCTGATGCGCCGGAAGACCGTGTAGTACAGGTCCCACGCCTGCTGCATGTCGTTCGCGTTGCGCGTCTTCTTGAACTTGCGGCACCAGTCGTACGCGTCGGCGAGGTCCTTGCCAAACGTCTGGTGGAACGAGATCTCGCGCAGCGTCTCGGGGCCCTTCTCCATCATGGCGTGCAGCGGCTCGAGCGTCGCAAACATCGCCTCGATGTTCTTCTCGCCAAAGTACTGCCGCGACGCCTCCTCCAGGCCTTCGTGCCACATCTCGTGCCACAGGATGGCGACGCGGATGAGCTCGTGCGAGACCAGCAGCGCCTGCCGTCCACAAAGCAGCGCGGCCAAAGCACAGCAAATGTGAACAAGACGTCGGGCGACTTTTTTTTCAAGTGCACGAACGGCTTGAGGGGGAGAGGCGGGCGGACCTGGTCCACGAGGTTGGCCGAGTGCTGCCGCATGCGGTCGAGGATCGCCAGCGCCGCCGAGCGGCGCGCGACCGACTGCGACTTGGACGCGACGGTGAGCGGGTAGATGAGCGCCTGCGGGTGCTCCTTGCCGACGTCGGCCAGCAGCTGGCTGATCAGCCGGCGCACAGCAGGCGATGGCGAGTGGATGCGGGCAATCAGCTGGCGTCGTCCACGGCGTGGCCAATTAAGGGAGGCAAAACGCTTCGCGCATTAGTACGGGGGCCGCGCGACGGTGCATCCGCACGGATAGGCGGAGGACGGACCTGCGGAATGACTTGCAGCCACGTGTCGATGGAGACGTCGCCAAAGCCCTCGGTCATGGCGTGGTCGACGTTGCTGTCGTAGCCGTACTTGAACCAGAGCGTCAGCAACCGCAGCGTGTCCTGCAGCGAGTTGCCGCTCGACAGCGCAATAGAGCGGAAGAAGCCTGGGCACGTACGCGACACGTGTGAATGGAGGCGCGCGCTCACGTTAGTGTCGGTCTACGCACGGGCAGCTGCCGCAAGTCAAAAAACCGCACGCACCGCGGATGGCCGGCACGACAAAGTCGGCGATGACGGCGGCCGGGACGGTGGCGCCGGATTCCACGGCCTTCTCAAAGTACGCCGTCGCCTCAAAGTTGGCGAGCGCCCACGCGTGCCAGGCCTTGTACCAGTTCCGGTCGTAGTGCGTTGCCGCGCGAAAGTACTGCAGAATCTGGCCCACGCGTTCCTGTGCCCGGCACAGCCCCCTTGTCGCCACCTGCGCGTTGCGCCCATTAGTCCCTGTGGCTCACGCGCGCCGGCATGTCCACCGCCGTGTGGGACGCACGGGGCGCACGTTGTCGTCGAGCGCCGACTGCCACTGGCCCAGCTTGTGGTGGCAGCGCGCCAGCAGCCGCGTGTGCGCCTCGCCGGGCAGCTGAAGGCGCGTCGCGCTTGGACAGGTGCGAGGCAGCGTAAGCCACGGCACCTCCGTCTTAAGAAAAAAGAAAATCACTATGGCGCGTCATGCGCACCTCGTGTTCGCTCAGCGTCTCCGTGAAGGTGAGCAGGCGCTGGAAGGCCTCGCGGCGGTGGTTGGCGGACCAAAGGTACTTGAGGTACGTGTACGTGACCTTGGGGAACCGATAGATGAGCGACTGAGGCCACGGCACACATGCAGCGCGTGGGCGAGCGGCAGGTGAGCGTCTCCACCGGGGCCCGCGCGCGCTCCGGCGTGTGAGCGGTTCCGTACGGGGTCGCGCGGCCGCTCGGGGTCCTGGCCGTAGACAGTGGCCAGCGTCTTGTAGGCCAGCTGCATGCGGTTCGACTTGCGGCACAGGTTGGCAAACTTGATCCACATCTCCGTGTCCTCCTGGACCGTCACCACCAGGCCGCGCAGCTTGAGCACGCGCTGCCACACTTCGACGTTGCGCTGCGCGCCCTTCAACCTGAGCACGCCGCCGCATCGCCCGAGAACCGCCGCGGGCTATGCACGACGTGAGCGATCGTCCTGCCGGCCCCCGCGTGCGCAGCCCGCCCCGCGTACCGCTTGTTCCACGTCATGCGGAGGAACTGCTGCGCGTCGGGCTGGCCTTGCAGCTGCTTGTAGCGGATAATCTCCTCCAGTTCCGCCAGCATTTGCACGCGCACGACGACGCTGCCGCGCCAGACGGCCGGCGCAAGGAGAAGCCCCCCCCCCCCAAAAAAAAAAAAACGATTCGTTACCACCACGAATGGCACCTTCAAAGGGGCAGCGGGAGGCCGCGGCGCCCGTACTTGTACGAGCGGTTGTAGCTCTCGCCGACCAGGGCGGTGAGCTCGGCGTCCAGCAGGTCGCGCGTCTTGTCGATGTGCTGCTGCGCCAGCGGAAACTGGTTCCGGTGAATGGCCATGATGGCGCTGCCACGACCATCGCGCGAACAAGGAGCGGGCGAGGGTGAGCGGCGGCAGCAGCGAACCGTGGCGCGTCCACTCGCACTCGATCGGCGTACCGGAAGAAGGCGCCGTCGGGCGTGTCCTCCTTCATGTACAGCAGGTAGTCGTCCATCAGGTTCCACTGGTACAGGCCCCACGCCGCCGCCGCGCCCATGGGCGCGATGGCGCGCTTGATGTCCTCCTGAAGAACGACCGCCCCACGCGTGGCCAGGCCAGCGCGGCCAGCGCCAGCGTGAGCCCATGTACTCGACGCAGCGCCTCGCCGAGCAACCGCCTGGCCGCCAGTACCGAGGCCTTGCCCCACTTCTCTTGCGTCAGCTGGGAGAGGCGCTCCCAGTCGCCGAGCGCTTGCAGGCAGCGCATCCGGCCGATGGTGATGTCAAAGTTGAGCGGCTCCTCCTTCTGCCGCGCCTCGTAGGCGACGAGGGCGTCCTCCCAGCGGTGAAGCTTCTCGTACCACGACTCCTTCAGGTCGAGCTCGTGGTGCTGCTGGGCAAACTTGAGGATGCCGACGGCCGCGTCCGGCTGCTGCAGCTGGTTGTTGATCGAGATGAGCGCCTCGATGATGTTGGTGGACGGGCTCTGGTGGAACTCGGCCTCCTTGTAGTGGAGCGCCTTGGCGAAAGCATGGCAGCGCGTGCTGTGGTGGCCGAGCGTGCGGATGGGGATCGGCAGCGGCTTGTCGTCGTGCTCCATGAACTCGGCGAGGTTGAGCAGGATCTGCAGGATCTCGGGCGGGATCGTCGGCGACGTCAGCGCGGCCTCGAGCGACTTGATGAGCTCGTCCTGGAACTGGTCGTAGAGCTCCGTCCAGCACGAGACGAAGCCCGCGTTGAAGAGCTCGCGCGCCAGCGGGTGGTACACGGCCGCGAGCGACGAGCACGCGCGCAGGGCGTGCGACGGCGACTCCTTGAGCAGCTCGACGGAGAACCGCCGCAGCCACTCGGCCCAGTCGTCCTTGTTGGAGCGCTGCGACGTCTCCCACGCCTTGCGCAAGTTCTTCTGGTTCACCGGCAGCTTCTTGGGCGCGCCCATCTCGGCGGTCAGGCCCTCGTCGTAGGCGGCGTCGGCCGACGTGTCGTCCAGCTCCGGCAGGGCGTCCATCGGCAGCGGCTCGCCCTTGAGGATCTTGCCCACCAGCGAGTCGTAGCGCGGGTGCGTGATGCGGTGCTTGAGCAGGACTTTGTTGACGGTCGGGATGAAGATGACGTAGTCCGGGCCCAGCTGGTACACCAGCGCCGTGAGCGTGTCCATCACCACCGGCCGCAGGTCCAGCTGGTTCGACGACAGCACGCGCAGCAGCGGCAGGATGATCCGCGACGAGTAGTCGCCAAAGTCGACCTTGCGCGCCAGGTGGCCCAGCGTCTGGATGGCCGCCTTGCGCAGCACGACGGGGATGTCGGTGCGCTCCAGCTGCCGCACGACCACGGGGATGACCAAGTGCAGGTACTCGTCCAGCGTCGGGCCGAAGCGCTTGAGCGCCGAGAGCACCTCGAGCGTCGGCTGCCGCGTTGGGTGGTCGTCCGTGTCGAAGAGCTGCAGCATGTTGGGCAGCAGCACCGGCAGGTAGATCTTGAACTCACCGTCCAGCGCCGTGCCTGCGAGTGGACGCGGGGGCGGGGCATACAGCTCGAAGCCAGAGCGTCAGCGGGGCCATGGCGCGAGGCCAACTCGCCGCACCGGCGGGGCGCCGTACAGATGGACTTGACGAGGGAGATGATGGTGATCTGGACGTGCGGGCCGAGCGGCCAGTAGTCCTTGCACAGCGCAAAGATCTCGTCCAGGTAATTGCGGACGTGCTGCCGCACGATGGAGACGAGGACCGCGAGCTTGTTGAAGTGGTAGTCGATCAACGACGGCACGCTCGTGCGCATCATGTGCAGGTAGGTGCGCATGATTTGCGGCAGAAACGGCACGCACTTCAGGCCCATCGTCTTGAAAATGAACATGACCGCCTGGCCGAACGCGATCCAGCGCGCAGCGCGCGCGCACCCCCCAAAAAAGGCATGCATGAGCGGCTGCACCCCGTTTGCGGCTGGCTATCGCTCGGCGCCGTGCGGCCGCACCTGGGTGACCGCGTTGTGGTGCGCCGACAGGGACGGGTCACGCAGAATCTTCATGAGCGCGTTGATCACCACGGTCGGGTAGTAGTCCTCGTTGGAGGGCGACATGTTCATCAGCAGCTGCTCCGTCGACAGGTCCGCCGACAGGTTGTTGTCGGAGCCAAAGCCATTGGCCGTCTTGACTGGCGACCTGTCCGTCACCGCCGCCTGGCGATTCAGGTGCCAGCGCTGGCCCGCCACGTCGACGCTTTGTGAACACGCTGTCGGGGGGATCGCACCAGCCGAGGGCCCGGAACGAACCGTGTGCTTGTACGGGTCGAGCGCGCCGAGAACGCCGAGCACTTTCATGGTCTCGCGGCGGATGGAGAGCTGCTGCTCCGTTTTGAGGAACGTGATCAGGATGCCCAGCAGGTTTGGGTACTTGAGGTACGGGTCAATGACGGCGCTAGCGTGTTGTCGTGGCGAACGTGGGGATGCACAACACGTGAGGCGGGCGGCCATCGCGGACGGCGGGCCTGAGCGTGTGGGGGGGGGGAAACCAGGAGCGTACCCGGTGGCCAGAACCAGCTTGCCCAGCGTCACGAGGGCGGCCTCGCGCTTGGCGATCGAGCTTTGGTCCTGCGAGTACCCAACGGCACAAGCACGGTGCATCCACCCTCAGTGAGCACCGCGCGTTTTGAGCTGCAGTCACGCACATCCCCCCTCCCGCGCGGTTACCTGGAGGGCCTCGATCAGCATGGGAAGCAGCTGGTCCAGGTACTTGGTGATGTCCTCGCCGGCGACCTGCGCAAGCTCGCCCAGCGCGGTCAGCACGCGCGTGGCCACGCCGGTGCTCGGGTCGCGCACTTTGGTGACCAGCACTGGCGTCGCATCTCTAACAGCACAAGGCACGCGGCGAACGTCAGCAAAGCGTATTCGACTGCACGGATTGCATTCGGCAGGGAACGCGAAATCGTACCGCGCAGGATGGGCTCGGCGTACGGCTGGATCAGCCGGTTAGAGGACGCCATCAGCAGGCCCAGCAGCTGCGCGCTCTCCTCCTTGCTCCGCCTGGTCGGCCGCCGGCACGTGCCACACAGCGCGGTCGATGTCCGCAAGCGTTTGCCCAACAGAACGCTTGGGCCTCCCTCACAGCATCCCCCTTGGTGCCTTGTCGTACCCGACGACCGAGTACTCCAGGTCCGTCAACAGCTGGATGAGGGTCTTGCGCAACGACGGCATCACGTAAGCCGGGTTGTGCACGGTGAGGCGCCCGATGATGGAGATGGCCAGCTCGCGGATGGTGAACACCTGGGCGCGGCCGAACGGCCGCCCATATCCACCGCCGGCAATGTTAGCACTGGCTCTGCTAGCGTTGGCCCCTGCGTGCAGCCAGGTCAGGCACCTCGTCGTTCAGCGCGATGAACAGCGCGCGGACGTTCTCTGCCTGGCACAAGTAGTTGTCGAAGCGCTCGTTGAGCGACTCGAGCACGGTCTGCCGGATGGTGGGCTCTGTTGTCCGCGGGCCGGCATCCGTGCGCCGTGCGCAATGAGTTCCCTGCGACCTCTGCACGGCACCATTGCCGCGCGCGTTCGCACCGGGGTCGGTGATGCCGACGGTGAGGAGCTTTTCCAGCACGTCGGCGACGACCTGCGACGTGCGCACGCCCCCGTGCGGCGGCACGGCGCTTTCGCGGGCGAGCACGCGGCAGCATGTCTGCGCGGCCGCGCGGCGGATCTCGGTGTTGTCGTCCTCCAGGTAGAGCACCACGTAGTCGCGCACGAGCTCCTGCAGGCTGTGCCCGCTAAAGTCGAACGTGCCGAGCGTGCGCAACGCCAGGATGACGTTGTCGAGGTCGCGGCCGTCCGCCGACTGCATGATCGGCAGCGCGGCCAGCGACGCCGGCGGCGGCAGCGCCGCGGGCTGGCCCGGCTGCCGGTAGGGCATGCCGCTGAGCGTCATCGCCAGCATGTCCAGGAGCTTATCTAGAAAAGCCGGCGCGGAGTGCACGCGGCAACGTTCGCGACGACGGTCAGCGGCCGCGGCACAGCCTCGGCAGCGGGCGGCGGCGCCGCTGGCGCGCACCTTGAATGGGCGGCAGCAGCGCGCGGATGTGGACGGCCAAATCGACCAAGGCGTTGATCAGGGGCTCCGACAAGCCCGTGGCGAACATGGGCTCCAGCAGCTGGGGTCGAGCAGAGCGCACCGCACAGAACGAGCCTCTTAACACCGCCATCGTCAGGTGGCCGACCACGCCCAGCGACCGTGGCGCCCAAAGGGGGTCCAGGCATACCGCATGCACGTGCTTGGTGAGCGTGGGGCCGACGGCGCGGGCGAGCATGGAGATGCACTGGAAGATGGCCGCTGTCTCGACCGGCACACGGCCGCGCCTGAGCCGTTAGACCCGCCGTCAACAGGCAGACAAAGGCGGGCGCGCATCAGCGCTTCTGATGCAAACTAGGCCTGCGTGCGGCGCCGCGCGCGGCCGCACCCGCGCGGCGTGAGCGACTCCTTCACGGCGGCCAGGATGGCCTCCAGCGACGGCGTGATCTCGTTCTCGACCGCAATGGCCAGCTCGCCCACGGCCACGAACGCTGCGCACGCCCAACCAGCGCGCGCGCGCTCGTCCGCAGCGCGTTAGTTCCTCGCTTGGCGCGGCCCGTCCTCGGGCTGCCGGCGACGCGATCCCACCAAAGCTGCGCTCCTTGTCCTTCTTAAGCTGGCTCAGCAGGTAGGCCATGCATGGCTCCAAGAACGACTTGGTGAAGGACGCGCGGTCGAAGGTCGCCAGCAGCGACATCAACGACATGACCGTCCGGCGCACCAGCGGGTCCTTGTGCTCGCGGTACTTGATCACCGTGTCGCACGTCTGGTCGTACCGACTTTGCATAAACTGGTGCGACGACGGTGCGGCGCGCGACAGAATGCACAGCCATCGGCATCGTCAGCCACCAGCCACCAGCCATAACCGCCTGGGACCCGGCTGGCGGGGGAGGGCGCGGCACGTACGGTTCCGGTAAAGCTGAGCAGCTCGCGCACGCACAAGAGCGAGCCGTGGATGCTCTCGGTCGTGGCCAGCTTGAAGCCTGCGAGGTGCAATAGATCCCGAGTCACCACAGCGCGTGAGCAGCGCCGTTGAGACGGGGCGGCTACGAACGTTGGGGATTGCGCCGCACCTCGCTGGACTTCCTCGTAGGTCTTGGCGTACCACTGCGGGCGGTTGCTGCTGTCGCGCTGCAGGATGAGCTGCAGGCACGCGCGCAGGGCCTCCGCGGCGCTTTCGCGGATGACGACCTGGTGGAGGGAGGCGCCATCGGAGGGCAGCACAGTCCTCGGTCAGCCGCGCGCTCGGAAAACAGGCCGCGTGGGCGGCAGCCGCACCTTGGTGTCGCGCAGGGCGCCCCAGATCGAGTCGAAGAACTGCTGCACGTACGAGTAGAACAGCGTGGGCGCGTTGATGGCCAGCTCTTTGAGCACGAGCACCGACGCGTGCCGCCGCGCCTCTTGGCGATCGCCTGTGGCCCCGGCACGCGGCGCCAAGGGACGCGCATGCCAACATGAATGTGTGGCCAGGGACGCCGGCATCCCGGCCCCCGGGGCCGCCTACGGACCTTGCAGCCACTCGAGGGCGCGCTTAATCTCAAAGTCGACCAAGTCGGCGGTGAGCGTCCCTCCCGCCAGCGCCAGCCGGCCTGAAGAAGCGGCGCGGCAGCACAGAGTAGACCCGCGCCGGTGCAAGTCAGCTCGGTGCGGAATGCGGCCCCGTGCCTGCCTGAGCGACGCGCCTACCCAGAGCCCGGGCGGCCAGGACAGACACCTGCGGGTCGACGCCCGGCAGGACCATGCGCAGGTAGTTGGCAAAGCGCGTGATCTTGGTGGTGTTGTCCTCGCCGTCAATGTCGATCAGCTCGTCTGGGCAGCGTCCACCCACAGCGCTCGTGATCAGCACAAGCGCTGTCAGCACGGCCGCTATCCGCGTTCCTGCCGCTCGTCGGACACCGCCCGTACCGATGGCCATGATGCCGCCCAGCTTCTCCGACACGTCGGACGAGCTGACCAGGTCAAAGATGCGCTTGTTCACGTCGTTGATAAACCGCGTGAAGCTCTCGCCGGACCGCTCGCGCGACGTCGCGGCGACATGCTGGCAGAGCTCGCGGGCCGCCCGGCTGCGCACGTCGTCGTTCCTGCGGCACGTAGCGGCAGCACGGGCAACGCAGCCCCACGTCGTCGTCAGCGCAAACCAGGCCTCGGGGCACGCTAGCCCAGGCTCTCGGCCGCATCGTACCGCGACTTGAGGTCGCTAAAGATGCGCGACAGCACGTCCACCTCGCGGGCCCCCGCGACGGGCGTGGCCGCCGCGACCAGGGGCGTCGTCCCCACGGCAGTCGCCATGGTGGTGGCGCCGGCGGCAGCCGCCGGCCGCTCCGCGCACCGAGCGAGCCGCGGTAAATCCCGGACGCGAGGCGGGTTCGCACTTGCGGCGCGCGTCGCGGTCGTCTCTGTGGAGAGACCGGTCGCTGTGCCCAGTCCCCGACCGCCGTGCCCCACGCCGTGCTCGTGGTGGCCGTGCCCGCCCTCGCGTCGTCCGTTCCCGTTCCTCCTCGCTGGCAGAGAGGACTGGAATACCATCCACGGCACCGACCTGGCCGCGCCCGTGCCGTGACCAAGGCGGCACCCCGCCGTTTGTCGTCGTCGCTCCACCTCCTGCTCGTCGTCCGTCTGCGCCTCCTCTCCGTGCCGTTAGCGGCGCCTCCCGCGCTCTGGAAGCGGCTCGTTCGCCCGTTCCTTCTCCCGCCCTTCCTCGGCTGCCCGTCCGCGCGCCGCTGCGCGTTCGGTTTTGGCGCGAAACGGGAGTGACTAGGGTTTGGGCTACGGACGGCAGTAAGGTAGGGTTTGGGCTACGGACGGCAGCAAGGTAGGGTTTGGTATTGGTATTGGTCGATGGACGCGAAAGGACACGCGCGCGCCATGCGCCACACAAAGTCCCAGGGGATTCCATCGACCAGCTGGCATACAGTCCCTGACGGGGATGCAGAGGCCAGCGCGCCGCTGAATGCGGCGCCTCGGGGTGCGGGTTCACCTGGGCTATGACTTGCATTGGAGCTATGGACTGGATTGAGACTGGGGTTAGGGCTATTGGTATTGGTATTGGTATATTGACGCTAAAGGAAACTCGAGCGCCATGCGCCACAGAATACAGGGTATTCCATCGACCAGCCTATGACGTTGACAGTCGGCAGCAAGCGACTGGACGAGGCATTTGCACGACACCAACCAGCGACTGGCTGGACAGCTCTGGGGACCGTCAGCCGCCGTGCTATGCATGAGCGATGTGCAGGAGACTGAGTACCTGGCATGGCGTGGTCGTCGCGACGGACGCCGTCCATGTACGTGTTCGGTGCCTCACGATGCTCCGTGTC
>Ga0180216_1004289_pt1 | contig 10881 bp, 9 predicted proteins | sample eDN3rd37CBELigMG_FD_128879 | JGI IMG/M metagenome (GOLD analysis project Ga0180216, IMG submission 128879) | Enriched Miracle-Growth compost microbial communities from Emeryville, California, USA - eDNA 3rd pass 37_C BE-Lig MG (version 2)... ...
CGGTCGAGGAACCGGCATGCACGGTGGCATGCAAGCGCCCCAATGGCACACGCACATACGCAACTGATACTGGAAAGCAGCCTGAAAGACGCGAAACCTGACACACAGCCCCTCGCCGCCGCCTACATGACCACATTACGAATCATGTAGTGTTTTCAGTCTATTGATGCTGAATCTGAACGCCAGCCCCTTTTCAAAAAAGAGACATGAAAGCATGTGGAAATATATGAAGGGCGGGCCGCACCCCTTGCCTTAACCGACTCTAAGACAAGGGTTTTTGCCACTTGCGGCCTGTTAATAAATATTCAGGGATTATTTTTGGATTTAGCCGAAGTTGAAGCCGATTTTGCCGATTTGGCATCGGAATCGACTTCGAATTTCGCAAGACGCGCTTCGAGAGCTTCGATTCTTGCCAGCAGGGCGCTGTTTTCGGCGCGCGCCTTGATCACCATTTCACGAACGGCTTCGAAGTCTTCGCGCTGCACCACGTCGAGCGTGTTGAGCACCCGTTCGCCCTGTGAACGCAACGCCGTTTCCACTTCGCGGCGCACGCCCTGCGCAGCGCCTGCCGCATCCGTCACAAGCTTGGCGAGTTCATCGAGAACCCGGTTCTGTCCGCTGGTCATGGCAATCATTCCTTATTTCCAGGAGAGACCTGTTGAAAACATAAATTTGAAATAGGGCCGTCTCGGGTCCGATGCAAGCTCGGCTATGGAAAGTGATCGGCTTCGGCGCAACGAAAGCAAAATCAGGGGCTCCTGCGGGATCGGGAAACCCGAGGCGAATGTACTTAAGGCTGCCTTAAGGGTAGATGAGCACCGCAGGCACCGCAAAACGCGATTTGCAGCACGGCGGGAACGGCTTGACCGGCAAGGGCTGGTCCAGCATGTTCCCTCACAAAACGGAGTGATTTCATGATTGAGACGTTGCTGCCCGTATCGGCGCTCGCCTTCCCCAATATCGATCCGGTGATTTTCCGGATCGGGCCGCTGGCAGTGCACTGGTACGGCCTCGGCTATGTGGTCGGCATCATGTTCGCCTGGTGGTATGGCAAGAAGCTCCTGCGAAGCCACCGCCTGTGGGCGAACAACCAGCCGCCCATGGCCCCGGAAGCGCTCGACGACTTCGTCATCTGGGCCGCGCTCGGCGTCGTGCTTGGCGGGCGCATCGGCTATGTGCTCTTCTATAATTTCTCCTTCTACATCTCCAACCCGCTCGCCATTCCGGCGGTCTGGGATGGCGGCATGTCGTTCCACGGCGGCATTCTGGGCACGACGCTCGCCATGATCCTGTTTGCCCGCTCACGCGGCATCAGGGTGTGGAGCATGTTCGACACGATTGCCGCCGGCGTGCCGGTCGGCCTCGGCGTCGTGCGCGTCGCCAATTTCATCAATTCGGAACTCTGGGGCCGGGTCAGCGATGTGCCATGGGCGGTCTATTTCCCCAATGGCGGCCCGTTGCCGCGCCATCCAAGCCAGCTTTACGAAGCCTTGCTCGAGGGTCTCGTGCTCTTCTTCGTGCTGTTCCTGCTCGTCTGGGTCGGACGCAAGCTGAAGAAACCCGGCTTCATCGCAGGCGCATTCGTCACCGGCTACGGCCTCAGCCGCATCGTGGTGGAATTCTTCCGCGAGCCGGACGCCCAGCTTGGCTATCTCCTCGGCGGCTGGCTCACCATGGGCATGGTGCTTTCGGTGCCAATGGTGCTGATTGGCCTGTGGGCCATGTGGCGCGCCAACCGCGCAGCAGCCAAAGATGCCTGAGTCATTGCTGAAAGACCGGCTGAAACGCCTGATTGCCGCCTCCGGGCCGATCAGCGTCGCCGATTACATGGCCGCCTGCCTCGGCGACCGCGAGGCTGGCTATTATACCACGCGAGAACCTTTCGGACGTGACGGCGATTTCATCACCGCGCCGGAAGTGAGCCAGATGTTCGGCGAGCTGATCGGCATCTGGTGCGTCAGCGAATGGGATGCGCTGGGACGCCCGGACAATGTGGTGCTGTGCGAGATCGGCCCCGGTCGCGGCACGCTGATGAGCGACATGCTGCGCACCATCGGCAGGCTTGCCCCGCAAATGCTTGGCGCTGCCCGCATCGCCATGGTCGAAACCAGCCCGCGCCTTGTCGAAAGGCAAAAGGAAAAGCTGGCCGGTGCAGGCGTAAAAATCGACTGGTTCGAGCGCTTTTCCGACATAGCTGACGGGCCCCTGATCCTCGTCACCAACGAACTCTTCGACGCCATTCCTTTCCGCCAGTTCGTCAAGGTGGGTGGCCGCTTTGTCGAACGGATGATTTCGCTCGACGACAAGGACGAATTTCACTTCGTCAGCGGTCTGGGCGGCATAGATCCGGCTCTCCTTCCGCAAGATCACGCCACGGCGGAGGAAGGTGCCATCTTCGAAGCGGCCCCGGCGCGCACGGCCCTGATGCAGGAAATCGCCAGCCGTATTGCCACAACGCGCGGCGCGGCGCTCAACATCGATTACGGCCATCTGGAATCCGGTTTCGGCGATACGCTGCAAGCCATGCTGAAACACAGTTTTGACGATGTGTTCGCCCATCCGGGGGAAGCCGATCTTACCAGCCATGTCGATTTCGACATGCTGGAGAAGGCGGCACGCGCCAGCAATTGCAGGACCGGAACGATGACGCAGGGCGAGTTTCTGCTCGCAATGGGCCTGATTGATCGCGCCGGACGGCTGGGCGCGGGCAAGGATGCGGCATTTCAGGAAAAAATCCGGCAGGATGTCGAAAGACTGGCCGCGCCCGACCAGATGGGAACCTTGTTCAAGGTGCTGGCCATCAGCGATTCCGACACAAAGCTCATTCCTTTTGCAGTCCCATGTTAGTGAAAGCTTCGATTGACAAGCCAACCGACCTCCCCCACCATCCCGCCGTTTAACGAAAGAATGCCATGACCGACATGCCGCAACCGCTCCGTTCGCCTCTCCTTGAAAAGCCCGTCGGACAGAACGGGAAGCGGATTGCGCACGGCTTCTTCACCCGCAAGGGCGGCGTTTCCGATGGCATCTATACGGGCCTCAACGTCGGAAGCGGATCGAACGATGTACCGGAAAAGGTCGCGGAGAATCGCCGCCGCGTAGCCGAAAGCCTCGGCGTTGCGCCCGATCATCTCATGACCGTGCATCAGGTTCATTCGCCCGATGTCCTCCACGTCACCGAACCATTCGGCAGCCCGCGCCCGAAGGCCGACGCCATGGTGACCAATGTTCCCGGCATCGCTATCGGTGCGCTTTCCGCCGATTGCGGGCCAGTGCTGTTTGCCGATCACGAAGCGGGAATCATCGGCTCTGCTCATGCGGGATGGCGCGGCGCTTTCGGCGGCGTGCTGGAAAACACCATCGAAGCCATGATCGGGCTCGGCGCGAAGCGCGAGAATATCGTGGCTGTTCTCGGCCCCACCATCGGCCCCGACAATTATGAGGTAGGACCGGAATTCTATGCCGAATTCATCGGCAGGGACCCGGCCTATACCGCCTATTTCCGCCCATCCGACAAGGCGGACCACAAGCTGTTCGACCTGTGGACGTTCATCACCGACCGCCTGACGAAGGCAGGTGTGCAGGCGGAATCGCTGCGCCAGTGCACCTATGCCGACGAGGAGCAGTTCTATTCCTACCGGCGCACCACCCATCGCAATGAACCCGATTACGGGCGTCAGATCGCAGCCATTGCCATCATAGAAGACACCGCCACCCAGGAAGATTAGGAGAACCGCATGGCCCTTCACTTCGAGCCGGAAGAATTCGCCGCACGTCGCGACCGTCTGACCTTGAAGATGGAGGAGGAGAAGCTGGATGCCCTTCTGCTGTTCGCACAGGAGAGCATGTACTGGCTGACCGGCTATGACACGTTCGGCTTCTGCTTCTTCCAGTGCCTCGTCGTGAAAGCCGACGGGTCCATGGTGCTGATGACCCGCTCCGCCGATCTCCGGCAGGCGCGTCATACGTCGAATATCGAGAATATCGTGGTCTGGACCGACCGCGACAATGCCAATCCGGCTTCGGACCTGCGCAATGTCCTGACGGAACTCGACCTTCTCGGCACGCGGATCGGCATCGAATACCAGACGCACGGCCTCACCGGCGCAAATGCCCGCAAGCTGGACGAACAGTTGCAGAGCTTTGCCAAGCTTTACGATGCGTCCGGCATGGTGGATCGCCTGCGCCTGCTGAAGAGCCCTGCCGAAATCGCCTATGCCAAGCGCGCCGCGGAACTCAGCGACGATGCGCTTGATGCGGCGATCAAGCTGACCAAAGGCGGCGCGAGCGAAGCCGATATTCTGGCTGCGATGATGAGCGCCAATTTCGCGGGCGACGGCGATTATCCGGCGAACGAATATATCATCGGCTCGGGCGACGACGCCCTGCTCTGCCGCTACAAATCCGGCCGGCGCAAGCTGAACAAGAACGACCAGCTCACGCTCGAATGGTCGGGCGTCTTCCGGCATTACCATGCGCCGATGATGCGCACGCTGATCGTCGGCAAGCCGACAACGCATCATCAGGAGCTTTACGCCGCCGCGCGCGAGGCGCTGGAAGCCGTGGAAGCGGCGATGACGCCCGCCTCGACATTTGGCGACGTGTTCGATGCCCATGCGCGGACCATGGAGGCGCATGGCCTCACCCGCCACCGCCTCAATGCCTGCGGTTATTCGGTGGGCGCGCGCTTCACGCCGTCATGGATGGACCCGCAGATGTTCTATGCCGGAAATCCGGAAAGCATCCAGCCGGACATGACGCTTTTCGCGCATATGATCATCATGGATTCCGATACGCAGACCGCCATGACGCTGGGACAGACATATCTCACAACAAATGGGGCTGCTCAGCCATTATCCCGCCATTCTCTTGATATGATTGTCAAATGAGGCGCAATCGGCGATAAAACGGCACGTCGGGAAAAGTCGACGGAATGAACTGAAATGCCCTATCGCAGAGAACCTGCGCCTTCAGGAGCATGAAGCCGAACATGAACAAGGCACATCTTTCAACGATGCTGTTTCTGGCCGGGATGCTGACAAGCGTCCTCGCTGCCTGCAACAGCACTGAATCCGCGCTGAACGTGCAAGGCAGCAATCAGGGCCCGGGTCAAGCCTCTGGCCAGAGTTCGGGCCAAACCGTTGCACCGGCCACGACGCCCGGCACCCCGGCGACCGGCGCCGCGCAACCCGCCGGAACAACCGCAACCGGCACCCCGCCCGCAACCACCGCGCCAGCGGCGCCGCAGCGCAGTGCAGGCCTCAAGCCGGGCAAGCTGCATATCGCCCCCATCGTCGGCGCGCCGGTCAATGTGGTGACGCCGCTGACCCATCGCATCAACGATGACGCCAAGGCAAAGGGCATCGAACTTGCGGGCAATAATGATACGGGCGCGGCCTATGTGATGAAGGGATATTTCTCCGTTCTTTCGGAAGATAACCAGACCACGGTTCTCTACGTCTGGGACGTTCTCGATGCGTCCGGCAACCGCCTTCACCGCATACAGGGTCAGGAGAAAGTTCCGGGCGCTGCGGCAGACTCATGGAGCGTCGTTCCGGCTTCCGCAATGCAGGCAATCGCCGACCGCACCATGCAGGAATATTCGACCTGGCTTGCGGCAAATCGCGCATAGAAACTTGCTTCGGCAGCAAAAGACTGAAATCTTTTGCTGAATCCGTCTGTCATACTGTGGGAAAGCCGCAATACCGGCCTTTTTGCAGCAATTGTGTCCCTTCGGGCCTTGCAATAACTGTGACTCTTTGCAATAGCCCCCGCATCCGAAAGAACCTTGCAAGCTGCTGTACTTGATCCCGTCAGATAAGTACGCAGCTTTAAAATTTTTGAGATTGTCCGTTACGGCGGACTTTTGCGACAACCAGACTGCAAACCGCGACCGCATCGGCGTCAGAGGCAAAAGAATGAAACTTTTCGCAGGCAACTCCAACCGGGTTCTTGCCGAATCCGTTGCTCAATATCTCAACATTCCGCTCGGTAAGGCCAGCGTTCGTCGCTTCGCCGATCAGGAAATCTTCGTAGAGATTCAGGAAAACGTGCGCGGCGAAGACGTATTCGTTCTGCAATCGACCTCCTATCCGGCAAACGATCACCTGATGGAACTGCTCATCATGATCGATGCCTTCCGCCGTTCCTCGGCCCGTCGCATCACCGCAGTCCTGCCCTATTTCGGCTATGCCCGCCAGGACCGCAAGCCCGGCCCGCGTACGCCGATCTCGGCCAAGCTCGTCGCCAACCTCATCACCGAAGCCGGCGCCAACCGCGTCCTGACGCTTGACCTTCACGCCGGTCAGATCCAGGGCTTCTTCGATATCCCGACCGACAACCTCTACGCCGTTCCGGTCATCGCCCGCGATGTGAAGGCCCATTATGCCACCGGCAACTGCATGGTCGTATCGCCGGACGTCGGCGGCGTGGTGCGCGCCCGTTCGCTCGCAAAGCGCATCGACGCGCAGCTCGCCATCGTCGACAAGCGTCGTGAGCGCCCGGGTGAGTCGGAAGTCATGAACGTCATCGGCGATGTTTCCGGCAAGGACTGCCTGCTGTTCGACGATATCGTCGATTCCGGCGGCACGCTCTGCAATGCAGCCGAAGCCCTCCTCAACAAGGGCGCCAACAGCGTCACCGCCTATATCACGCACGGCGTTCTGTCCGGCGGCGCGGTTGCGCGTATCGCCTCGTCCAAGCTGAAGGAACTGGTCATCACCGATTCCATCCAGCCGACCACCGCCATCAACGACGCGCCGAACATCCGCGTGCTGTCGATCTCGGACCTCATCGGCGAAGCCATTGCCCGCACGGCAGCGGAAGAGTCGGTTTCGAGCCTGTTCGACTAAAACAACAGCCTGAGGGCGATCCCGAAACATGCCGCCAGCAACAGCACGAGCGGCATGTTCATCCTGAAGACGACAAGCAACAATGCCGCCGCGCCTGCGATCAGGACGGCGGCATTGTCTATTGTGCTCCAGACCGGAAGCGGCAGCGTGAAGGGACCGACAGCCTTCTCCACGACCTGTGAAAACAGGACATGCAGCGAGAACCACAGCGCCAGATTGGCAATCACACCCACGACCGCAGCCGTAATGCCGCCCAGCATCGCCGACAGCCAGCGCACCTGACGCAGCCGCTCCACGAATGGCGCGCCTGCCAGTATCCATAGAAAGCAGGGCACGAAGGTAAACCACAGCGCGATCAATCCGCCGAAAAAGCCGCCGAGCAGCGGCGACAGGCCCGAAAGGTTCGCCGCCCCCACGAAGCCGACGAATACCAGCACGAGGATCAGCGGTCCCGGCGTGGTTTCGGCAAGACCAAGCCCGGTCAGCATCTCGCCGGGCTTCATCCAGCCGAAATGCTCGACCGCCTGCTGCGCCGTATAGGAAAGGGCCGCATAAGCGCCGCCGAACGTTACCGCCGCAAGCTTCGAGAAAAAGGCAGCTTCCTGCACGAAGACATGCCCCCCGCCAAAGGCGAGGAAGAGCCCGATCAGAGGCAAAAGCCACAGCCCGCCCCAGATCAGTGTCTGCTGCGTGAATTCCCGCAGCGCACCGGGTGTCGCCTGCCCCAGAACTGTTGCTGCACTATTTCCCTGAATGGCATGGCGCAGGCCACCGGCGACAGCCGCCAGCAGCACGACGAGCGGAAACGGCAGTTTCAAAAGCGCTATCGCAATGAATGCCGCGACCGCCACGCAATAGGAAAAACCCGACGCCAATGTCCGTCTGGCCATCCGATAGAGCGCCTCAAAGACCACGGCCAGCACCGCAGCCTTGAGGCCGAACAGCAATCCCGCCACAACATCGACATGCCCGAAGGCGACATAAAGCGCCGACAATGCCAGCATGACGACAGCGCCGGGCAGCACGAACAAAAGCCCGGCCAGCAAGCCGCCGCGCCAGCCTTTCACAGCCCAGCCGGAATAGGTCGCAAGCTGCATGGCTTCCGGCCCGGGCAGCAACATACAGAAATTGAGCGCATGGATCAGCCGCTCCTGATCCATCCATTTCTTCTCATCCACGAGAACGCGCTGCAACATGGCGATCTGCGCTGCCGGCCCGCCGAAGGACAAAAGCCCGATCTTGCCGAATGTCGCGAAAAGTTCTTTGAAATCCGGCTGCTTTATTGGCTGTCTCACGCTGTCATCCTGAATGATCCGACCAAGCTCTTGCTGACAATCATTACAGGTTCATGACGGTTTTCACAGGCTTACTCGGCTGCGGCACCTTCTTCGGCCAGATCATCCGGCGCATTCGGATCGCCCGGCGCGGTCTCACAGGCAAGATCGGGGAAATTGACGATGCGCATTCCCTTGAAGTCGTTGCGCACGACCAGAAGCCCGCGCTCTTCGAAATAGGTCAGGAGACGCCGCGCACGACTGAACGAATGCGTGCCATAGGCCCGCGCCAGCGCCGCGTCGGACGGGCAAGGCGCACCCGTCACCGCTGCCTGCGCCACGATCAGGAACACGCCCTGCACATCGTCGGTGAGGCTTTCCGAAAGGATAAGCGCCTGCTGCCATGTCTCGCCATTGGCGACATCGCTTTCAATGCTGGCTTGCGCCACGGCGAGCCTGCGCCGGAAGGCAGGCAGGGCCAGCGGTTCGCCCGGAACGCGGTGAATGCGGCAACGCACCAGAAAGTCCTGATAGAGAACGGCAACCGAGCGGAACGAGGCCTCCGGATCGTCCACGATCTCGCGCATCACCTTTTCCAGAAGCTCTTCGCGTTCGGCTTCCACGATGCCGGGGAAAAGCGGCGCTTCGACCGGTTCGGCTTCCGGTTTGGGTTTTGCCACCTGAGCCAGGATTTCCGCCGTCGATGGCGGCGGTGGCGGTGGCGGAGCCCTGCGCACAGCGGTGCGGATTTCCTGCGGCGCAGGCGTGAAGATAAGATCAAGCGCATCTTCGGGCGCATCGGGAAGCGGCATCAGTTTCGGCGAAGAAGACCGTGCCGATGTTTCCACCTTGCCGATTTTGATCGGCAATGGACGGCGCGACAAGGCGGGCCCAAGCGCCACAAAATGCCCGCGCTGCAAATCGCGGAACATTTCAGCTTGTTTGCGTTCCATGCCGAGAAGGTCGGCGGCCCGCGCCATGTCGATATCGAGAAAAGTGCGCCCCATCAAAAAATTCGAGGCCTCGGCGGCGACGTTCTTGGCGAGCTTCGCCAGTCGCTGCGTCGCAATAACCCCGGCAAGACCGCGTTTTCGACCACGGCACATGAGGTTGGTCATCGCGCCCAGCGAAAGCTTGCGCGCTTCATCCGACACTTCACCGGCGGCGGCAGGCGCAAAAAGCTGCGCTTCGTCCACAACGACCAGCATCGGATACCAATAATCGCGTTCGGCATCGAAAAGTCCGCCAAGAAAAGCCGCAGCCGAGCGCATCTGCTGCTCGACGTCCAGGCCTTCCAGATTGAGCACGACGGAAACACGATGCTGGCGGATGCGTCCGGCAATGCGGGTCAGTTCGGCTTCGGTGCGGGCGGCATCAACGACGACATGGCCGTAGAGATCGGCGAGCGTGACGAAATCCCCTTCGGGATCGACGATGCACTGCTGCACCCATTGCGCGCTCTGTTCCAGCAGGCGGCGCAGAAGATGCGACTTGCCCGAGCCGGAATTGCCCTGCACGAGCAGGCGCGTGGCGAGAAGCTCCTCAAGATCAAGCATGGCCTGCTTGCTGCCGCCAAGCGCCGCTGCCGAGGCAGAACCGCTTCCAGCAACAGAACCCATGTCGATACCGACCTGCATCTCGCCTCCTTGTTTCAACATTGCAGGAACAGACGACTCGCGCAGAAAACCGGCCAGTCGATCAGGCACCCGCTTAACACTTTTGCGGCTGTCATTGCCACCCGTTAAGACAAATGCCCACAGGTGCCGGGCAGTAGATTTCAACCTGAAGTTTTGATAGCAATCCTGTCAAGGGGCAAAAGCAGCAAGCGTCTAGTGTGGCGAATCCGAAATTGGTCTCACGCGATAGCAAGCTGTGTACGAATTTCGGATTCAAAGCCACACTAGTAACATATAGAATCTAGTGTGGTTTACGGATTTGAAGTTCCTGAACGCTGATGCCATGCAAATTATAGGAACTTCAAATCCACCACACTATCCAGCGGGCGCGTCGGGGAGGATGGGAGCCTGATTCAAAAAGCGGCATGTGCGCGCGAAAATGGTGAGTTTCGAGTACCGGAACGGAACGTACTTAATGGTACGTGAGTACCGGAACGCAGACAAATTGCCATTTGCAGCCGCACAGGGCGACTTTTGGAACGGGCTCCCGGTCGCTCCGACCTATGCAAAGGCTTTGCCCTCTATTCGGAGGTGAATTGAATGTGGTTAATACCCATTAGATTCACGCTTAGAATAAAGAAAACCCGCACCTGCTGGCGAGCTACAGTGCGGGTACAATTCTTTATCTAAGAACACGGTAGCTGGAGTTCGCGCTTCAGCTACCGATCCGGATATAGGCCATCGGGATCACTTTTTCAACTATCGCCCGTCAGCCTCCGTGGGAGGCAAACCCAAAAAACTTGCACCGCCGCGCGCTATGCTCTATAGCACCGCCATCCGCGTAGACACCCTTGGAGGCAACGCGGAATGGAGCGGTCCGGTCTTTCACCTTGTGACAGACGATACGGGCTGTTTCATGTCGTTTGTTGAAGCATGGTCCCGAAAAGTGGAAACCGGTTTTCGGAGAAGATCATGCGCAGATTATACAGCGGGCGACACTCCAGTAACATCGAAAGGAAATGCCATGAGCGAGACTTACGTGCTCAAGGCCGATCTGCGTACCCGGGTTGGTAAGGGGTCCTCCCGCGAACTGCGTCGCAACGGCCAGATTCCTGCAGTCATCTATGGCGACAAGCAGGA
>Ga0180216_1004290_pt1 | contig 10880 bp, 6 predicted proteins | sample eDN3rd37CBELigMG_FD_128879 | JGI IMG/M metagenome (GOLD analysis project Ga0180216, IMG submission 128879) | Enriched Miracle-Growth compost microbial communities from Emeryville, California, USA - eDNA 3rd pass 37_C BE-Lig MG (version 2)... ...
ATGTCGGGATACCGGCGCATCGAGGGAAGCTCGGGGATGTGGGGATCGTTGTACTCCACGATCGCCCCCTTGTGGAGCAGTTGCTCCATCAGCTCGAAGCCGGGCGACTCGCGGGGGTCGTCGACGTCCTTCTTGTAGGCCATGCCCAAAAGGGTGATCTTGGAGCCGCGAACCGGCTTGCCGTGATCGTTCAGAGCGTCGGCGACCCTGGAGACGACGTAGGAGGGCATCGCCGTGTTGATTTCGCCGGCCAACTCGATGAACCGGGTCGCCATGCCGTATTTGCGGGCCACCCACGAGAGATAAAACGGGTCAATGGGGATGCAGTGCCCCCCCAGGCCGGGACCGGGATAAAACGCCTGAAAACCGAAGGGCTTGGTCTTGGCGGCTTCAATAACCTCCCACACGTCGACGCCCATCCGGTCGTAAAGAACCTTCAGCTCGTTGACCAGGGCGATGTTGACCGCCCGGTAGGTGTTTTCGAGGATCTTGCAGGCCTCGGCGACCTCGGGGCTGGAAACCGGAACGACGCCGACGACGATCTTCCCATAGAGCGCCTGGGCCAGTTCAAGACTGGCCGGGTCGAGCCCGCCGACGACTTTGGGGATGGTCGGGGCGGAGTAGACCGGATTGCCGGGATCCTCGCGCTCGGGGCTGTAGGCCAGGAAAAAATCCTCGCCCGGACGAAGCCCCCCGGCGCTCAGGATCGGCAAAACCACGTCGCGCGTCGTCCCCGGATAAGTGGTGCTCTCAAGGATGACGAGTCGCCCCGGCCGCGGGTGGTCGGCGATCGCCCGGACCGAATTGACGACGTAGGTTAGATCCGGTTCGCGCGTCTCGGTCAGCGGCGTGGGCACGCAAATCAGAACGACGTCGGGCTCGTCGAGCCGCCGGAAGTCGGCCGTCGCGTCGAAGCCCTCCCCGCGCATCCGGTGGACGACGGCGGGGGGGATGTGGCCGATGTAGCTTTCGCCCCGGCGCAGAGCGGCCACCTTCGCCTCGTCGACGTCGAACCCCAAAACGGCGATCCCGCGCTCCGCGAAGGCCCGCGCCAGGGGTAGGCCGACGTACCCCAGGCCAATAATCCCAACCCGGGCGGTGTTGGATTGAAGTTTCGCGAGCAGCGCGGCGTGTGCGTTCATATCCCGATTTTCCGCCGAGAACTCGCGCCGTTCAAGAGCGACGGCCGGCTCTTTGTTGGCGCGCGGAGCAATCCGCCTTCGGCTCCGCTTCACTTCAAATCCCGGCGAAGCTCATCGAGGGTCGCCTGGTCCCGCGGATCCAGCGCGACGGTGGCCACCCCCAGCTCTTCGGCTCGGCGGAGCGCGGTTCTGGCCTCACCCGGCTTGCCTTCGGCCAAGAAGGCCGCGGCCAACCGGACCTGGAGGATCGGCTTTTGAGGATTCAGCGCGACGGCCTGGTTTAGGTCCTTGACCGCCGCGGCCGCGTCCCCACGATTCAGGTGGATCATCGCCCGCGTGTCCAGAAGCGATGCGTCGGGCCCCACGATCGCCAAGGCGCGGTCGATCAACTCCAGGGCCCGCGGATCCCCCTCGGAGCCGAGGATGAAGGCGAGGTTGTTCAGCACCCCGGCGTCGTTGGGATTGTCTTTCAGGACCTGGTCGTAGAGCTTCCTCGCCTCGTCGGATCGATTTTGCCTGGTTCTCAACAGGGCCAGGATCAACCGCGACGACGAGGAATCGGGCGTTGGACCAAGCGCCCGCTCGACCAAGGCGCCGAGCCGCTCCACGACGTCCGACGAAGAGGAATCCAACTGGGAAAGCATCGTCATTGCGGCGGGGACGACGACCTCGACGGGGCCCGTCTTCGCGGCCGTTTCGCAGAGGGCGACGGCCTCCTCGGCGCGCCCCTGGCGCGCGAGGAACAGGATCAGGGGAGAGAGCCGCGTGGCGTCTTTGGAGTTCAGGGCGGCGAAGCTTCGATAAAGTTGTTCGGCCTCGTCGGCGCGGCCCAGGCGCTCCAACAGCAAGCCGAGCGCCGCCGACTCTTCGGGACGCGACTTGGCTCGATCGGCGACGAGGGCCGCGGCCTCCTCGTCCCGCCCCCTCGCCTTCAGCAGCCGAGAGCGGACCTCGACGAGCCGTAGCTCCGCGGCGGGGGATTGGGGCCGGAAGGGCCGAAGGAGCCTCTCGGCGTCGTCGAACTCCTCCTTATCGATCATCCAGTTGGCGAAGGCGAGGACATGATCGCCCTCCAGAGGAGACTCGTTGACGAGAGCCGTCATCAACTGGCGGCAGGCGGGCCATTCGCCACGCTGCTGGTGGAGATTGGCCAGCAGGAAACGGTCCTCGCGGCGGAGCCGCCCCTCCCGCTCCATCTTGTCCAGTTCACGGACGCCCTCGTCGCGGCGATTGATGGTCGCGGTCAAGAGCAGGGCCCGGGCCCGCTGGTCGTCAAGGCCGAGCGGGCCGGCCGCCGGCTCGCCTTCGAACTGGGCGATCGCCTCGCGGACGAGCCTTTGATCGCCCGTCCGAACCGCCAGCAGAGCCAGCGCCCGCTTGGCCCAGGCGACCGCGTCCGGCGGGGCGTTGGTCTTGGGATCGAGCAGGGCGTCGAGAAGCGGCTTGGCTCGTGCCACGTTCAGGGCGTCGACGTGAAACTCGGCGGCCGTTCGAATGGCGGCGGCGTCGCCCAGCGGCGTCGCCGCGGCGTTCGTCCCGGCCGCCGGTTCGTCGCCGGCGATCGACCGGCAAAGCGCCAGGGTTGTCTCGGCCTCCGCGGGGGGCAGGCGCCGCGCGGCTTCACTCACCAGAGGCGCGATCTCCCCCCGGCGCCCGGAGACGGCCAGGAGGCGAGCGCGCGCGACCCAGGCGGACGCGAGGCCGGGCGCCAACTCAAGCGCCCGGACCAGCGGCTTGTCAGCCTCCTCGAACCGTCCCGCGGTGGTCAGGATCTCGCCGAGAGCCGCCAGCCGCCCGGGATCCGCCGAGGATTCCGGGACCGCCTCCCGCGCCAGGGCGACGGCGCGGTCAAAATCCCGACGGTCCAGGGCCGTCCGGGCGACGGCCAGTTTCAATTCGTTGACCGGCTCGCGTTCGGCGAGGCGGCGAAGCGCCTGGTCGGCCTCGTCGTTCCAACCCAGTTGGGCCAGGAGCAAAACCGTCCGACGCGCCAGCGGGACTTGAGGCGATCCGAGCTCCAGCGCCCGGGCGTAGTCGCGGGCCGCGTCCTCGAGCCGTCCGTTCCGCTCGGCGATCTGCCCCCGAATCACGGGTCCCCCCCACCAAGCCTTGCGCCGGGCGAGAACCTCATCGGCCAGCGCGGCCGCGGCCTCGCGGAGCGAAGCGGCGGACGCGGCGTTGGCTCTGGAGGCGCGGGAGAGCAGGGCCTGGGCCGCGACGTAGCGCCAGAGCACCCCCGAGTCCCCCTCAACGGCTCGGATCAGGCCGGCGATCTCCTCGGCCTCGGCGTCCTCGCCTCGCAGCAGGGCCAGGTCGGCCCGCCGCGTGAGGACGTCGATATCGGTGGGTTCCAGCGCCGAGAGCGCCTTGAGTTGCTCGGCCGCCTTGGCCAAATCACCGAGGCGGACGTAAGCCGAGGCCAGGTGGTCAAGGATCGCCCGGCGATCAGTGGGGGGCGCCTGGTCGAGTCCCGCGGCCAGGTCGGCGAGGGCCGACGCCGCCGCGGCTCGCGGCAAGAGGCCGGCGCAGTCGATCTTCGCGAGGCGGAGCTCGGGGTTGGGCCCGATCTCCTTCTCCGCGCGCTCCAAGACGGCCATCGCCGCCTTGACGGGGTCGCCGACGCCCGGATCGCCCCCCCGAGCGAGCAGTCGGGCCATCGCCAGGCGGTGCTCAAGGCGTTTGGGGTCGCCTTGGATCGCCTCCTCCAGGAGCTTGCGGGCGTCGGCGTCGCGGCCCCGACCCGCTAGCAGCTCGGCGCGGAGCAGGGTCGCGCGCCACGACTGATCCGGCAGCGCTTGCTCGGCCGCGGCGAGCCGGCCCGCGATCCGGTCCCACTCGGCCGCGGCGGCCGACTCCCGAGACCCGCGCTGGATCAGCAGCCGTATTGCGTCGAAGCGAGACTCGGGACGGTTCGGCTCCAGCTCCAGATGGATTCGGAGGGCCTCGTCGAGCCGGCCGGCCTTCTCCAAGGCCGCGGCCAGCGCGGGGCGGGCGAGTTGGCCGTCTCCCGCCTTGGCGGCCCGCTCCAGCGCGGCGAGCCGCTCCGACTCTTCACCCAGACGCCCCCGGCACTCGGCCAAGAGCAGTTCAATCCGCTCGAGCATCGACGGGTCGCCCGCGAACAGGCCGCGCGCGCCGCCGAGGAGCTCGGCCGCCTCGACCCACTTTTCTTCGCGGACTCGGACGAGGGCTTCGAGGTAACGACGATGGCCCTCGTTCAGGCCCGCCCCAGCGAGCCGCTTGATCCAGGCTTCGGCGCCGTCGTCTCCCTTTATCTTGTTTTGTTGGATCAGGGTCTCGGCCAACATCATTTGCGGCTCAATGTCGTCGGGAAGGGCGGCGGCGGCCTGGCGGAGCAGGGCCTCGGCCTTCTCCAGATCGCCCGCGGCCGCTTCTAGCCTCGCTCCCATCAGATAAAAGATCCGCTCCTTGGGAAAGAGCCGGACGCCGTCGGCGATGTGGATCCGAGCCTCGTCCGGGCGGTTCGCCTCCTCGGCCAACAGCGTCGAGGCGGCCAGCGCGTCGAGGTCCTCGGGGGCGATCTCCAGGGCCCGCTTGACGTCGCCGGGGTCGGCCTCAAGCTCGAAGGACCGGCGATGCCGCCAGCGGACGATCAGCGCCTCGGCCGATTCGGGGTTTTCCTTGACCATCTCCTCGATCCGCCGATCGGCCCCGTTGGGATCGTCGAGGTTGCGGCGCAGCAGGCCCGCCAGCCGCGCGTGGGCCGAGACGCGGTGGGGATCGTGTCCAACCGCCATGAGAAGCCAGACCTCGGCGTCGTTGAACTTGCCGTCGGCGGCCTCGACGCGCGCCCGCAGCTCCTCCAACTCCGCCTGGCCGCGGGGATCCTCGCCACGCCGCGCGATCAGGCGACTCAGGCCGTCTCGGGCGTCTTCGAACCGTCCCAACTCCATGGCGATCTCCGCGCGGCGGCGCTCCAGCCCTTCATCCTCCCCCTTGAGCTTCAGCGCCTTGACGACGACCGCGTAAACCTGATCGCGACCGAGATTCGGGTCGGCCCCGTCTGCGAGCAGCCGGGCGTAATCGGCCCAGGCCCCGGCCTCGTTGGGCCGGATGGCCAGGTACAGCCGCAGGAGCTCCACCGCGCGGCCGGCCTTTCCCTCCGCCTCGGCCGCTTCGGCCTGCTTCAGCAAGATTGGGGCCCGCCGTTGCTTCTGATAAGCGCGAAGCCCATACGCGCCGCCGACCAAGGCCGCCGTCAGAGCCAGCAAGCCGAACAGAAGGGCGAAGTTGAGTCGTCGTCTCTTCATGGCGTTCTCAACATGATGGGGGGCTGGGCGCTAAGCGAGCCGATTCGCGACGCCGGCTTCAACGGGCGCGGTCATTCCGCCTTGGCGGAGCCATCGCCCGCGAAGACGGCGCGATCGGCGGCCGGGATCAGTTCCGCCAGGAGGTCCTGGATGGGATCATCTTCGGGGGCGACCACCGCCTCTCCGATCTCTCGAACAACGTAGAGCTTGCACAAGACCGGCGCCGCGGCGAAGGTCCAGAAGGGGGCGTTTGGAGTGCGCCACCCCTTCGTGTCATTCCAGCTCCAAAAGATGCGCAACACCGACGGCTCGCTTCCCGAGCGGTTGGCGATCGCCGTGAGGAACTCGGCGCCCCCGGCGGCGCCCTCCCCGGACATCCGGAACAATTGGGGTTCGCCCAGGGAATAGCCTTGGCCCGGATAGCAGACATCCGGGGTGTGGTTGACGATGTTGCCGGGAGGCCCGCTCAGAATCATGACCGTCGCCTCCGCGCCGGTCTCGACGTTTCGATAACGCCGAAGCAGCGAGCCCGTCGCCCCGGCCACGCGCAACTCATTCTCGGAGAGCCGGCCCGGCGTCCCCGTCCAATCGCCAAGGGTCATGGGCAGCGACTCGAGCCGACGGGCCGTCTCGACCAGATCGTCCGCGAGCCGCCAGCGGTTCGTCCACTCGCCATGGACCAACCCAGCGCCAAGCACAAGGGCGACGGCCGCGGCGATTCGGATCCAGTTCCCCATGAAGGGCCCCAATTCCGGCTCAAAACATGAACCAATTCGCCCGCCGACCGCCGGCGGGCCCCCTCAAGATCAAGAGTCGGACGGCCGTGGGGCGGCCAGCGGACGCCGCGCCGAGGCGGACGCCGAATCGGCGGTCTCGTCGGCCTGGTCCACCTCCGGCGCCAGCTTTGAGAGGACCTGGATCTCGATCCAGTACAGCAGAAGGGCGAAGGGGATCATCACCCAGCCCGCCAGGTCGTGATGGAACGAGACCGTCGCGTCCCCCCCCACTGTTTCCTGAAGAACGGCGGTCAGGACGATCCGCGCGACGTTGGCGACCAGGGCCACCGGGATCGAGCTCAGAACCAAAACCACGCGATCCGGCAGGGGGCGGTCGATCACAATCGCCACGGCCGTCGCCAAGGCGATCAGCGTGATCAGCATGCTCAGCCCGCTGCACGCCTCGGCCACGCCGAGCCGAGCCCCGCTTAACTGGATTACGTTCCCCTCCGCCACCGCCATCATCCCCAGGCATTGCAGGGTGAAGGTGCTCGCCTTGGTGGCCAGCGACTGAAGCGCCGAGTCCATGAAGAACTCCAGCCGCCAGGGCGGGGGAACCATGAACACCAAAAACGCTATCGAGACCCACGACCACCTCAGGAGGGGAAGGCCACCCAATAGCAGAGCCGCCCCGGCCAAATAGGGGATCAACGCCAGAGCCGCGACCGGATCCATCAGGAAATAGCCGCCGAGAATCTGAACGCCGGCCCCAAGCGCGATGACGGCCAGCCCCCAGTTGCTCGGCGACAACGCGAGCCCCGAGAGCCGCGACCGCCGCGACCAGAGCAACCCCAGGGGGAAAAGCGGCACCAAAAACCCGTGCGAATAGCGCGGGTCCGCCTCCCAGCGGTCGGCCAGCCCCACCAGAATCGGCCGGAGCGCCCAGAACACCGCGAGGGCGAGCAGCCCACCGGAGACGAGCATCGTTCGAGTTCCGGCCGGTCGCACGGCTGAACACCCCTTCAAAAATGGACAATTGATCCACGCTTCAAATCCATAAGGCATGGATGCCGCGATCCGATTGTTTTCCCCGGTGGGCGAGCGCGTCAATCGGCGACTCTTTTTTGAATGTCGCGATGCGTCAACGCATCCTTGTTCGCGCGATCGCCCCCAAAACCAAAAAGGCCAGCGCCGGTTGCCACCTCTCTCGCCGCCAAGCTCCATAAAGCCGAATGTGGCGTGACGTCCCGAGCCTCGCGGAGCGAACTTAACCCAACAAATACCAAATGGATTCGCTAAATCTTAGCTCAATCCACGGCCGAACATCGGTCATTCTAAGCAAACCACGAAGCCAAGCGCGGAGGCGGGGCGGCGATCGACCGGATCCCTCGCCGGCGGACGAATGAGAGGAAACCGACCGTGGTTTTTTTGCAACATCGGCTGGCGGCGGCGTTCGCCGTGGTCGCTACCGACTCCGACCGGAGGCCCCGGGGTCGAGAGCCTGGAGAGTTAGGCCGAGGTGGATCGGCTTGCGGGCCAAATGCTCGCCGCCGCCAGCCGTCGCCCGGATGGCGAAGCTGGAATCGTTTCGTTCACGGAGGTCGAGCAATTGGAGGCCCGCGTCGCGCGGCGTGAACCGAAGGGAAAGGTCGGCCGAGTCCAACCTCAGCCACTTGGGCTCGCCGCGCCAGAGAGGCGCGGCACCGCCATCGACCGGATCGGCCGGGAGGAGGCTCGGCGCGCCGCCGTCGACGCGAAACGTCGTCTTGCCGGCGTGGCGACCGGCCGGAAGCGCGCATTGGAGGACGACGGCCTCAATCTCCACATCGTCGTCGGGGAAGACCTCGTAATCCAATACGATGTCGCCGTCGCGCCGGGTCACGCGCTGAATCAACCGGCCGGCGAAGCCGTCGCCTTTCAGGGGCATCGCGTACAAGGTGGTCGGGCCATCCCGGCGAACATGGACCGTCGCCGGGTCAACGACGCGTTGGTCGGCCAACCGTCCGCTCCATCCCGGCTTCTCGACCGAGATGGCCATGTCGGTCAGGAAGACCTCGTCGTTCAGGCGGACCTCCTGGACCACGCCCCGCGGGTCCAGCGTCGGGGCAAGCTGGGCCCAGGCGGCCGCGGGGACGAGTCCCAGAAGCAACGGAACCACGCATGGCGCGATCTTCATTGACTCAACTCTTCCCCGGCTCGGCCGGCTGCTGCTGGGTCAGGCAGTGGAGCGTGCCGAGCCCCAAAATCAGGTCGACGCCGTGAACGCCGACGACGCTACGGTCGGGGAAGAGCTCGGCCAGGGTGTTCAGGGCCACGCGGTCGGCCGGGTCGTTGAAGGTGGGAACGATCACCACGCCATTGGCGATGTAGAAGTTGGCGTAGCTGGCCGGCAACCGCTCGCCGTCGAAGACCACCGGCGCGGGCATGGGCAGGGTGACCACCCGAAAAAACGCGCCGTCTTGATCCCGAGCCTCGCGGAGCCGCCTTAGGTTCTCCTCCAGCGGCTCGTGGTTGGGGTCGTCGACGTTGGGCTCGACCACCGTGACGATGGTGTTTGGATCGACGAATCGAGCCAGGTCGTCCACATGGCCGTGGGTGTCGTCGCCGTGGATGCCCCGTCCCAACCAGATCACGTTGGAGACGCCCAAATAGTCGGCGAAGACCCGCTCGATCCCTTCGCGGCCGAGCCCCGGATTACGAGCTTGAACGTCGCTGAGAAGGCACTCTTCGGTCGTCAGCAGCGTCCCCTTGCCGTTGACGTCGATCGCCCCCCCCTCCATCACCACCCGTCGCGACTCGCCGTCGATCTCAACCCGGGGCGCCCATCGACGCAACCCGAGCTTGCGGGCGATCCGCCGCGCGAGCCGCTTGTCCCGTCGATGGTCGTCGTACTTCGCCCAGGCGTTGAACCTCCAGTTCACCAGGGCGACCGGGTCGGCCGGCTCGCCCTCCTCGACGTCGGCCCCGGACCCGCCGTCGCGGACCACGAACGTCGGCCCCGAGTCGCGAAGCCAAACGCGGTCGGTCTCGGCCCTCAAGAACGACACCCGATCAAGATCCGCCCCCGCCTTTTCCAAGATCCGGGCGACCTTGCGCTTCATGTCCCGATCGGCGACGACGATCGCGACGTTCTCATGCGCGCTTAACACGCGGACGATCTCGGCGTAAACCCAGGGGATTGGCGCGAACTTGCCGGGCCAGTCGTCGCGATTGTGGGGCCAGGCGATCCAGGTCGCCTCGTGAGGCTCCCATTCCGCGGGCATCCGATAACCAAGCCGTGCGGGCGTCATGCTTCGGGTCCAAAGTGGTTCGTGAATAAGGTCGCGTCGCGGGGGCTCCGGCCGAATCGCGCTAATCGCCGTCGAGGAATCGCCGGGTTATCGGCGCGTAGGCGTCGATGCGGCGGTCGCGGAGGAAGGGCCAGTTGCGCCGGGTCTCCTCCTGGAGCCGGGGATCGCAGTCGGCCAGGAGGACCTCCTCGCGGTCCCGGCTCGCCTTGGCCAGAATCCGGCCGAACGGATCGGCGATGAACGAACTCCCCCAGAACTCGATGCCGCCGTCGGCCGCTCCCTCGTGGCCGATCCGGTTGACGGCCGCCACGAACACGCCGTTGGCGATGGCGTGGCCCCGCTGCACGGTCTCCCAGGCGCTCGCCTGCGCCTCGCCGAACTCGGCCTTCTCGCCGGGATGCCAGCCGATGGCCGTGGGATAAAAGAGAACCTCGGCTCCCTGAAGCGCGGTCAGCCGGGCGGCCTCCGGATACCACTGGTCCCAGCAGATCAGCGTCCCCACCTTCGCGTGCGCGGTGTCGAAGGTTTTGAAGCCCAAGTCGCCGGGCGTGAAGTAATACTTCTCATAGAAGAGAGGGTCGTCGGGGATGTGCATCTTGCGGTAGCGCCCCGCGAGCGAGCCGTCGGCGTCGAGCAGGGCGATCGTGTTGTGATAAACGCCCGCGGTTCGCCGCTCGAAGATCGAGCCGACGATCACCATCCCCGTCTCCTTGGCGAGCCGCCCCAGGGCCTCGGTGGTCGGACCAGGAATCGGCTCGGCGAGATCAAACGTGTCGGCGTTCTCGGACTGGCAGAAATACGGCCCCATGAACAACTCGGGAAGACAGGCGACATTCGCCCCCTTCGCCGCGGCCTCCCGAAGCATGGCCGTCGCGCGGCTCAGGTTGTCGGCCGGATCAGCCGAGCACCGCATCTGAATCAACGCCACCCTAAAGGGGGGGCGATTCGCCCTCATCATCTCAAGCCTCGCTGCAAATCCAAAGGGTGTGCGGGGATCGGAACCGGAGCCGCTTCATACTATCATCAACCGCCCGCCTTGGTTAAGCCCCGTGTCGGCGCCCGATGACGGGGGCCGCGTCGGGCGGGGCCCCACCCCAGAACCCACATGTTCCCGACAATCCGCCAAACCCGCAACGCCGCCTCCTCAAAACACCGCGAGGCGAAACGGATTAAATTGAATCACCACGTCTAGATCTTACATGTTTGCGATCCGCTCGCAAATCAACCTCGGCCCGGTAATTCATGTTGACTCAAAACAACGCCATGTTTGCCAGGAACCGCCGGCGCCTGTCTTATTAATCTGATTTTTGGGGCAAATCGTTCTCCGGACCCGCCTACTCTCGCCGCGCTCAAAATCGCTTCGTTGGTGTTCTTGACGATCCTCCGGTCGTGACCGTAATAATGAGCCGTGCCATGAACGCCCGCTTCGATGCGTGCTTTAGGTTGAGCACGCGTAGAAGA
>Ga0180216_1004293_pt1 | contig 10870 bp, 9 predicted proteins | sample eDN3rd37CBELigMG_FD_128879 | JGI IMG/M metagenome (GOLD analysis project Ga0180216, IMG submission 128879) | Enriched Miracle-Growth compost microbial communities from Emeryville, California, USA - eDNA 3rd pass 37_C BE-Lig MG (version 2)... ...
AGCACTGCAGTCTGCAGGCAGTCCGAATGATGTACTGATCCGTGTGCAGCGTCAGGATGGTGGCGAAGAAGCGCAGACGGCCGCCGTCAACAAGATGCGCCAGGCCGTAACCGAGCTTGATCCGGGCGTGAAGATCGAACGGACGGAAGTCGTCGGTCCGAAGGTTTCGGGCGAATTGGCTCGTTCCGGCTTCATCGCCGTTGTCCTTTCGGCACTCGGTATGCTCATCTATCTGTGGTGGCGTTTCGAGTGGTTCTTCGCGATGGGAGCGATCATCACCCTCGTCCTCGACACCACGAAGATGGTCGGCTTTTTCGCGCTGTTCCAGCTCGACTTCAACCTGACCGCCATCGCAGCGCTTCTGACCGCCATCGGCTACTCGGTAAACGACAAGGTCGTGGTTTATGACCGCATGCGCGAAAACATGCGCCTTTATAAATCGAAACCTCTGCGCGAAATCGTCGACATGAGTATCAATCAGGTGCTCGTGCGCTGTATTTATACATCGGTGACGACATTCCTGTGTATGGTTCCGATGGCCATCTGGGGTGGCAGCGCGGTTCATAATTTTGCCGTGCCGATGCTGTTCGGTATCGTGATCGCAACGTCGTCGTCGATCTTCATCGCCGCTCCGATTCTGCTTCTGCTGGGCAACTGGTGGCAGCACCGGAAGGAAGCCCATCAGGCTATCGAAGACAGCGCTGCAGCGCAGAAATAAAATCATTCGCCGGGCAGGGCTCAGTCCTTGCCCGGCATCCACATGCAAAAAGCCGAGAAGCCAGAGGGGGAAGGCACCTGATGCCCCATGACACGCCTTTGATTGCGACAATCGTCATCGGGTTATGCCTGGCCTTCATCTTCGGTGCGATAGCCACCCGTTTGAAAATCTCGCCCCTCGTTGGCTATCTCCTTGCCGGTGTTATTGCCGGTCCCCATACTCCCGGCTTCGTCGCAGATCAGGACCTCATCCTTCAGCTCGCCGAAATCGGTGTCATCCTGCTGATGTTCGGTGTGGGCTTGCATTTTTCGCTTAAGGATCTTCTTTCCGTCAAAGCCATCGCGGTGCCCGGCGCGCTTGCGCAGATTGCCGCCGCTGCCGCACTTGGCACGGGCCTCGGCCTGGCCCTCGGCTGGGATGTTCAGGCGGGTCTGGTTTTCGGCCTGGCCCTTTCAACCGCCAGTACAGTCGTCCTGCTCCGCGCCATGCAGGAGCGCCGCCTGATCGATACCGAGCGTGGGCGCATTGCCGTCGGCTGGCTGATCGTTGAAGATCTCGCCATGGTCATGGCCCTGGTATTGCTTCCGGCCATTGCCAGCGTCACCGGCCGCGCTGAAGGCACGGCAGCAAGCGATCCCATTGTTTCATGGCTTGGCCTCGGCATAGGCGGCATCATTCTTCTCACCATTGCCAAGGTCATTGTCTTCGTTGCGCTGATGCTCATAGTCGGGCGCAAGGTCATACCGTGGCTTCTCAACGTCGTGGCCCAGACCGGCTCACGTGAATTGTTTCGTCTCGGTGTGCTCGCCATAGCACTGGGCGTTGCCTTCGGCGCGGCCCATCTGTTTGGCGTTTCCTTCGCGTTGGGCGCGTTCTTCGCCGGAATGGTGATGAGCGAATCCGAGCTCAGCCATCGGGCAGCGGAAGAATCCCTCCCCTTGCGCGACGCTTTCGCGGTGCTGTTCTTCATTTCCGTCGGGATGCTGTTCGATCCCATGAGCCTTGTTCGCGATCCGCTCCCGCTACTGGGAACACTCGCCATCATTCTCGTCGGAAAATCGGTTGCGGCGTTCTTCATCGTGCGCGCTTTCCGTCGCCCGGTCAGCACGGCGCTCACCATTTCCGCAAGCCTTGCGCAAATCGGTGAGTTCTCCTTCATTCTTGCTGGGTTGGGCGTCAGCCTCAATCTACTCCCTCCGGCGGGGCGCGACCTCATTCTCGCTGGCGCAATCCTCTCGATTTTCCTCAATCCGGTCATGTTCATCGTGGCAGAGCGGATGCGGCCATGGATCGAGAAGCGGAGCAAGGGCGAAATTACAGCTGGTGACAACAGCGATGTCGAACCCAGCATTTCCGAGCCCGAGCCTTTACCGCAAACATTACTGGCCGGACACACGATTGTCGTTGGCTATGGCCAAATCGGTGCGGGGATCGCAGAAGGATTGCAGGCGCAAACTTCGCCTTTCCTCGTGATTGAAGATTCGCCGAAAGTCAGCGCATCTTTGAAGGATAAAGCCATTGAGGCGATTACCGGCAATGCCTCCGATTCGGAAATATTGGAGGCCGCCAATCCGTCAGCTGCTCGAAATCTGGTCATCGCGATACCCAACGCCTTTGAGGCTGGTCGGGTGACAGCGCTGGCTCGAGCTGCCAACCCGGAAATCAACATCGTCGTGCGCGCCTGCTCGAAGGCAGAAGCACAATATCTGCATGATCTTGGCGCCAATTCTGTCATTCTGGGAGAAGAAGAAATTGCAGCCGCCATGGCGAAGGCAATCGGCACCGAGATCAAGAGGAAAAACGCCGACACCGTTTCGGAAGGCGCCCCTCAGACAGGCATAATGGGGATAATATCGGACGGAACAACCGATATTATGGGCAAAAAAGGGGACGATATGAAGCATGAAGGCGTGGTGACCGGTTGATGAAAGCAAAGGATTACATCTGGCCGGTCGTAGGCATTTGCGCAGTTGGAATTTCGGTCTGGCTCCTTTATCGAGAGCTTCGCAGCATCTCGCTGGATGATGTTCTGGACAGTTTTTATGCCATCCGCACCCATCATTGGATTCTTGCGGCTGGCTCCGCGCTTCTCGCCTATAGTTCGCTTGCAGGCTATGATCGTATCGCGCTCATGCATCTCAAGCGCAAAATCTCCTGGCTGTTCATCGCGCTCTGCTCTTTCACCACCTACGCCTTGTCGCACAATATCGGGGCCTCCGTCGTCTCCGGCGCCGTGGTGCGCTATCGAGCGTACTCCTCGCAAGGCATGCCCGGCAGTGAAATCGCCGTTCTCATCGCTTTCTGCTCCTTCACGTTCATTCTTGGCGTCATCATAACTTCCAGCGTCGTTCTTCTACTCGAACCGCACATTCTGATGCGTTTCAACGAGGAGCTGACACCGACAGTCTCTATCGTTATTGCGCTTTTGATGCTGGCATTCGTGCTGGTTTATGTCTTCGGCAGCTGGTTGGGCCTGCGCCCGCTGAAGATCGGCAGCTTCCGTCTGGAATATCCGCGCATGTCGGTGGTTGTGCAGCAGCTCATCGTCGCTCCTCTGGAACTGATCGGCGCCGCCGGCATCATCTATTTTGCCCTGCCCGAAGCCGGCAATCCCGGATTTCTCATTATTCTCGGCATTTTTCTGGTCTCGTTTTCGGCAGCCCTGATATCGCACGCTCCCGGTGGTCTCGGTGTCCTGGAGCTCGTTTTCCTCACAGGTCTGCCGGACATGGATCAGGCCGATGTCCTCGCCGCCCTGATCGTCTTCCGCCTGCTCTACCTGCTTATTCCGTTCGCAATGTCGCTCGTGGTGGTGCTGGTTTTCGAAAAGTCCCAATTTCTGCTGCGCTGGAACGAAAAACAGCAGAAATAGGAGCGGACCAAGGGTGGAGTATATTTTTCACAAACTCCGCCCTTATTTGAATTTATCTTCCTTAAAATAGCGGCTGACGCCGCCTATCTTGGAACCAGTTTCGCGAAGCATCGACATTGCGAAATTGAACGCCCTCCCAAGGCTTTATCCAAGAGGAAAAAACGCATGCCTGCGACATTGATCATCCCCGGTTACAAGGGATCGGAAGCAGGCCACTGGCAGCGCCAATGGTTGCATGACGATCCGTCAGCATTGCTCGTCGAACAGGACGACTGGCACTATCCCGTTCTATCCGACTGGATGCACGCGCTCGAAGCCAAGCTGGCTGAAAATCCCGGCGCAGTTCTGGTTGCCCATAGTTTGGGCTGTGCGCTCGTCGCACATCTGGCGAGCCGCCCATCGGCCGCTCATGTGGCGGGTGCACTTCTCGTTGCACCGGCCGACGCCGAGACCATGGCCCGCAAGGATAGCCGCTTCCAGAGCTTTGCCCCGCTGCCCCGCCATGAACTGGGTTTTCCTTCCATCGTCGTGGCAAGTCGTAACGATGAATATATGAGCTTTGCCAAGGCTGAAGCGCTTTCGCATGTGTGGGGATCGGGGTTTGTCGATCTTGGTCATGCCGGTCACATCAACGTGGCAAGCGGATTCAGCCGCTGGCCTGAGGGGATTATCCTCGCGTCCTCTCTTCACAGAGAACCTGTAAACAATACGCTTTCCCAAGCAGCGTGACCGCCCAGCCGCCCATTTTTCGAATGGGCGGCTCTTCATTTCAGGCACCTTGCCTTCGCTCAAGCAGTATCTTCAAGACAAGCGTCACAAGTGCGATCAATGCCAGCGTCGAGGCTGCGGCGAAAGCACCGGCGACATTATAGTCATTGAACAGCAGCTCTACCTGCAGGGGCAGCGTATTGGTTTTGCCGCGAATTGCGCCCGAAACAACCGACGTTGCCCCAAACTCCCCCATCACACGTGCATTGCAAAGCACCGCGCCATAAAGCAACGCCCATTTGATATTGGGCAAGGTGACATAGAAAAAGGTCTGCCAGGCGTTGGCCCCCAGTGTCAGGGCCGCTTCTTCTTCATCGCTCCCCTGCACTTCCATAAGCGGGATCAGCTCACGTGCCACAAAAGGCGAAGTCACGAAAAGGCTGACAAGAAAAATCGCCGGGACCGTGAACATGATCTTGATGTCATAGGACTCCAGGAACGGCCCCAGCAAACCCTGCGATCCATAGAGGAAGAGATAGGTCACACCGGCCACGATAGGTGACACGGAAAACGGTATTTCGACGAAAGTAATGAGCAACCGCCGCCCCGGGAACCGAAACTTGGTTACCAGCCATGCAACACAGACGCCAAAAGCCATATTGATCGGCACGACCACAATTGCCGTCAGAATGGTCAACCACACCGCATGCAATGTATCCGGCATCAATATCTCGCTGAAAAAGACATCGACTCCCTTGCTGAAGGCATAGGAGAAGATGACGGCGAGCGGCGCCCCGATACAGATGACCGACAACAGGGCCGCGAGCCAGATCAACAGGCTGCGCATTGGCCCTGAATTTCGCGCGTGCATGCTTGCGCTAGCGTTCTGCATAACGAAGCTGCCTTGCCTGAATGAGATTGGTCACGAGAAGCATGACAAAAGCCGTGACAAGCATCACGAATGCAAGCGCAGCCGCGGCTGGATAATCATACTCATCCAACCGGATGAAAACGAGGAGTGATGTGACTTCGGTTTCGAAGGGCAGATTGCCGGAGATGAAGACAATTGAGCCAAATTCGCCAAGGCTGCGCGCAAAGGAAAGCGACGAGCCTGCAAGGAAAGCGGGAAAGATCGTCGGCCAGATAATGTGGGAGAATGTCTGCCACGAACTGGCACCAAGGCTGCGTGCGGCCTCTTCCACATCGGCACTCATATCCTCCAGGACCGGCTGAACCGTGCGGATGACGAACGGGATGCTGGTGAAGAACATCGCGATCATGATGCCAAGCGGTGCGTAAGCGACCTTTATGCCGATCGGTTCAAGAAACCGTCCGAACCAGCCGTTCTGGGCAAACAGTGTTACCAGCGCCAGACCCGCAATGGCAGTTGGCAGCGCGAAAGGAAGATCGACAGCGGCGTCGATCAAACGTTTGCCTGGGAATTCATACCGCGTCAGTACCCAGGCCAGCAGAAGACCGAACAGACCGTTGAACACGGTCGCCACTGCAGCGGCGCTCAAGGTGATCTTGTAAGTTGCCAGCGCCCGCTCTGAAGTCACAATATTCCAGAAGTCGCTCCAGCCGAGACTCGCCGTTTTCAGGATCATTGCTAATAGCGGCAAGGCTACGATCACGGCCAGATAAAGCAAGGTGCAGCCGAGGGTCAGCCCGAACCCCGGCAACACCGAATTACGTTTCATGCTTAGAAGCGCCACTGGATTTTTCCAAAATGCGAGGCGACCCCGCCCGGGATCGCCAGTTGGCTTTATTATTTGCCTTTGAAAAGCTGATCAAGCACTCCGCCTTCGGCGAAATGTTCCTTCTGCACCTTCTCCCAGCCACCGAAAGCATCCTCAACCGTTACAAGGCGCACATCAGGGTAGATATCCTTGTGCTTTGCGATGACGTCCTTGTCATGCACGCGGTTGAAGTTCTGGGCCAGGATTTCCTGCCCCTCCGGGGAATAGAGGTAATCGAGATAAGCTTCGGCGATCTTGCGCGATCCCCGCTTGTCCACCACCTTATCCACGACCGTAACCGGGAACTCTGCCAGCAGGCTGACTTCCGGTACGACAACATCGTACTTGTCCGGCCCCAGCACCTTTTCGGTGCCGCGCGTTTCCGCCTCGAAAGTCACCAGCACGTCGCCAATACCACGCTCGGCAAATGTTGTCGTTGCCCCGCGACCGCCCGTGTCGAAAACCGGAACGTTTTTGAAAATCTTCCCAATGAAGTCGTGCACCTTTGCCTGATCACCCTTGAACGCCTCGTTCGCGTAAGCGGTCGCAGCAAGATAGGTATAACGCGCATTGCCCGACGTTTTGGGGTTCGGGAAGATCACCTTGACATCGTCGCGCGCCAGATCATCCCAATTCTTGATGTTTTTCGGATTCCCCTCACGTACAAGGAACGCAGGGAAGGAATAATAGGGCGACGAGTTGTTGGGCAACCGCTTCTGCCAGTCCGCCGGGATCAGATTGCCCTTGTCATGGAGGACCTGCACGTCGGTTACCTGATTGAAGGTCACGACGTCAGCTTCGAGCCCTTCCAGAATCGAACGCGCCTGCTTCGACGAGCCGGCATGGGACTGGTTGACGGTCAGATCTTCACCGGTCTTGGTCTTCCAGTCGGCGATGAAGGCCTTGTTGACTTGTTCGTAGAGTTCCCGCGCGATGTCATAGGAAACGTTGAGGATTTCCTTTGGCTCCTGCGCATGAAGCGGGGCGGAGCCCAAACCGAGGGCGACCGCCGCATATAGAATAATTTTTCTCATTAGACCCATCCCCACCGCGCCGTTTGCGAGAAGCGCTATAAACTGGATTGTTTTCGGAAAACAAATCTAACGAGAGAAGAGACAAAATCAATCTAAATCATTGATTTAAATATATAAACTACTTTCATAGTCATTCATGGAACCTGCACCCAATCCATTTGCTGGCATGAGAAAATAATTCTCACCTGGGGCAAAACCATAAAATGCAATGCAAAAGGCAGGAGCCTTCCCTCTCCTGCCTTCAAAACTTTACGCGCTTGCGCGGATTTACCAGAAACCGCGATGCTGCCAGCACCAGAGAAAATTATGCTCGCCACGCTCGACCCGACTGCGGCGGCGGGCTGCAATTTCCTCGGCATTCAGCTTCATTTCGCGCCATGGCTGCTCAAGAAAGGTCGGAATACGCAAGAACGCATTCTTCATTTTAGTAGCGACCAGTTGAACTATTCGCTTCATGCCAAGCCTCCTCATCACCTCACGCTCAGATATTGTCGCGCTTTCGCCGCAACAATGAACGACAGGTTAATTTTGTAGGCTTCCGGGAATTTGTCAATAACCTACTTATTTTATGGGAGTTAACATCGTGAAATAATTTGCGAGCCAAACCGTTTGGCCCGCAAATCTGTTCCAATCACACCTCGTAATCGACGGGCGCGGTAATGCGGACCTTGCCGATATGACGGCCATTCATCGACTCGATTTTGAACTCCAGCCCGTCAGCGGCGAAGCTCTCTCCTCCCAGGGGCAAGTGTCCCAGATGCCAGAGGACATAGCCCGCGAGCGTCGTATAGCGATCAACCTCGTCCACCAGATCGCGTTCCAAGAGCCCGCTCAAGCGACGAATATCGGTGAAACCGTCAACGAGATAGCCGCCCTTTCCGTCCGACTGAGCGACAGCCGCTTCTTCGTCTTCATCCGGAAACTCGCCAGCGATAGCCTCAAGAACATCGGTCGGCGTCACAACGCCTTCGAATGAGCCATGCTCGTCCACCACTACCGCGATCTGAACAGGAGAGTTGCGCAATTGCTCCATGACGCGGAGCACGTTAGCATTCTCATGCACGACCAGCGGCTGCTTCACGGTTTTATCCCAGTCTATGGGTTTCTTGTCACCTATATCCAGCAGAAGGTCCCTGACCAGAGCCACACCGACGAATTCATCCACCTGACGGCGCGCAACGACGACGCGCGAATGCGTCAACTTGCGAATAGCTGCGTCAAGTTCCGCCTCGTCTTCATCAAGGTCGAGCCATTCGATCTCATTGCGCGGCGACATGATGGAGCGTACAGGCCGATCAGCCAGATCCAGCACACCGCGGATCATCTCCTTTTCTTCCGGAAGAAAGACATCGCTGGCCGCCGTCTGCTGAGCAATTACGTCAACCGTATCGGAGAGCGGGTTTTCACCGCGCCCGCCCCCGAGCAGACGCAAGACCGCGCCTGCCGTGCGTTCTCGCAGATCATTGGTGGTGACCAGCTTCTCGCGATTGTGTCGCGCCATCTGGTTGGCTGCTTCGATCAGTACGGAGAAGCCGATCGCTGCATAGAGATAGCCCTTTGGAATATGGTAGCCGAAACCTTCCACGATCAGGCTGAAACCGATCATCATCAGGAAGCCAAGACAGAGGATGACAACCGTGGGATGCTTGTTGACAAAGTCCATCAGCGGCTTGGAAGCAAGCATCATGACGCCGATGGCGACTACGACGGCAATCATCATGACCGGCAGGTGCTGAACCATGCCCACTGCGGTAATGACGCTATCCAGCGAGAACACAGCATCCAGCACGACAATCTGAACGATCACCTGCCAGAACACGGCATGCACGACCTTGGAATTTTTGGGTCCATGTGCCCCTTCCAGACGCTCGTGAAGCTCCATCGTGCCTTTTGCAAGCAGGAAGAGACCGCCAATCAGCATGATGATATCGCGTCCCGAGAAGGATATTTCCATCAACGTGACCAAAGGCTCACGCAGGGCAACGATCCATGAAATGGAGGCAAGCAGTACAAGGCGCATCAAAAGCGCCAGACTGAGGCCGATCAACCGTGCACGATTGCGTTGATGCGGCGGCAGTTTGTCGGCGAGAATGGCGATGAAAACGAGATTGTCGATACCGAGAACAATCTCGAGTACAACCAATGTCACCAAACCTATCCAGGCATTGGGGTCGGCAATCCAGTCCATGGACCAGTCCATGATATGTCGGCTCCTTTAAAGTTCAGCAGAAACAGTGAATAGAACTAACGCTGCAAACAGGTGCTGGCCGGACCACTTTGAGCGGACCAGCCCCATGCAGGCGAGATTGTCGGGAGTTGTGCAACGCGCAGGAAGCCCGGAACGTCCCTCTAGGGAATCCGGACTTCGGGAAGACGAATCGTCAGAACTGTCGTCGGGCATAAAGCGCGATGAACCTTATATCGGGCAATGTGAAGCTCGGCGCCTCAGCGAATACCGGTTGTCATATGGAAGATATCGTTCGTGATTATGCAGACGGAAACCAGCCGCACAAGAGATTACTATTCGGCCGGTGACACATGAACGCGACGCTTGCGTTCGCGGCGCGGACGCGCCTTGAAAAACCGGACACCAATGACGGTCACGATAATCGTGGCGATGGTGATCCCGATTACGAACCAGAACATGTGATCCCCGTCCATCCTGGCGAAAACGCCGGCGCCGCGGCCAGCCAGCCAGCCCGGAAGGAACATCACCGGAGCCCACACCAGCGCTGAGAGGATATTGGCGGTCTGAAAGCGCGTCTGGTCCATCGACATCATACCTGCCACCATTGGCACGGTGCAGCGGATGGGGCCGAAGAAGCGCCCCAGAAACACTGCCAAAAAACCATAACGGCGGAAAAGAAGGCGCGCACGCGCCACGCCGCTCCGGTGCTTGTTGAGGGGCCACTTGTGGATGATGTTACGGCCCAGCCACCAGCCAAGGAAATAGGAGATGATATCGCCAATCACCGCACCGATGATCGCGCCGATGATGACGGGAATGGGTTCGATGATTCCGGCGCCCACAAGGCCGCCGATAGCGATCATGATCGGTGTGGCCGGAATGAACATTCCTATGATGGCGAGAGATTCGCCAAAGGCGATGATGCCCACGATAGGCCCAGCCCATGCCCGATGATCGGAAATAAACTGTCCGAGATCGCCTATTATGCTTTCCATTCCGTCCTCAAATACCGCGAACCGGATTCCGAAACGATATGAACCGTTCCTTTATTCGGCAAGGGCAACTCCGGTGCATGAATCGCCTTGCTCTCATAACTTTGGGCGGTACGGGTGCCTCCTGTCCAGGACGACTACCAACCGATCAAGTCTTTTATATGCCGTAGCTTCTCAGACAAGCATCAATAATTGATGACATGGCTGCGACATTTGCAGCGTAGCCCTACTCCCCGATCAACCTCCCGCCGCACATATTGTACCGGCAACGCCGAATATGGAGTCGGCCAGCTCTCCATACAACGCCACAATGGAAAAAAATGAATCAAATCAAGAATTTCTCTTTTTTGATTCTCAAACACGCGCTGAAAATCCACAACCATAGTAAGCATATTTCAAAGAGACACTGGTAACGTGCAAAATCGGGTATTTAAAAATCCCGCATTTCCGGGCTTTTTGCGCCAGCTGTCATTTTTTTCAGAAAATTTGCAGTTGGAGGCTGGACAGGTGGAAAAGAGGCCGTTATAGAACCGCTCACTTCACCGGGGCCGCTGCCTCGGCAAAGCGAGTGGGTGATTAGCTCAGTTGGTAGAGCAGCTGACTCTTAATCAGCGGGTCG
>Ga0180216_1004296_pt1 | contig 10862 bp, 9 predicted proteins | sample eDN3rd37CBELigMG_FD_128879 | JGI IMG/M metagenome (GOLD analysis project Ga0180216, IMG submission 128879) | Enriched Miracle-Growth compost microbial communities from Emeryville, California, USA - eDNA 3rd pass 37_C BE-Lig MG (version 2)... ...
CTTCGCCCACGCCGTTCCGGGCCAGCCGGGACGGCGGCTGGTGCAGCATCTCTACCCGGACGCGCGCGGGTTCAGCGGCGAGGTGGAGGAACTGGACATGCGCCGCCGCACCGAAGCGCGCGACCGCGATCCCATGACCGGCCTCGTCAACAGGCAAGGCGCGCTGCGCTGGCTCGACCGGATGCAGGGCGATGGTCGCCACGCGGTGGCGCTGCTGATCGGCCTCGGCCAGTTCGACCGGGTGAACAGCGCTTATGGGCGGCTGGTCGGCGACGCGATGCTGAGCCGCGTGGCGATGCGGATCACCCGCCTGGTCGACGCGATGGGCGCGCGCGATGCCCTCATCGCCCGGTTGACCGGCACTGAGTTCCTCGTCGCGCTCACCGGGGAACCCGGCGCCGCGCAACCGCCGCTGGAGCGCGCCGCGTTGCTCGCACGGCAGCTCGTCGCGGAGATCAGCCGGCCATTCAACGCGGGCGATTATCTCATCCGCCTGTCCGGCCGCTGTGGCATCGCGCTGGCGCAGGAGGGCGATGCTGCGGACATGGTCTTGCGCCGCGCCAGCAATGCGCTGGCGGATGCGCGGCGCGGCGGTGCGCAAGGCGGCATCCGCGTGCGCGTTGCCGACAATGCCAGCCGCATTCTCGACGACGACCGGCTGCAAAGCGACCTGCGCCACGCGCTGGACAGCGGCCAGATCCAGATCCTGTTCCAGCCGCAATATGACATGGCCAGCGATGCCCTCATCGGCGTGGAAGCGCTCGCCCGCTGGCAGCACCCGCATTATGGCGAGATCGGCGCGGGCGCGCTGTTCGCCATCGCCGAGCGCTCGGATTTCATGCTGCCGCTCTCGGACCATATCCACGCCCGTGCGCTGGCCGAGGCGGGGGCGTGGCCCGAGGCGCTGCGGCGCCTGCGCCTTGCCGTCAACGTGACAGCGGCGGACATTTCCGAGCCTGATTTTCTCGCGAATTTCCTCCGCCTGGTGGACGAGTCCGGCTTCGCGCGGAGCCGGTTGACGGTCGAGCTGACGGAGAGCGGCCTCGTGCAAAATCTGGACAGCGCCGCGCGGCTGCTCAGCCAGGTGCGCGAGGCCGGGCTGGCGGTGGCGATCGACGATTTCGGCACCGGCTATTCGAGCCTCGCCTATCTCAAGGCGCTGCCGCTCGATTATCTCAAGATCGACAGCAGCATCGCCCGCGACATCACCGGCTCGGGCCGTGATCGCATCATCGTGCGGGCGATCGTCGACATGGCGCGCTCGCTCGATCTGGGCGTGGTCGCCGAGGGAGTCGAGACGGAGCAGCAGCTCGCCCTCCTCGCGCGGGCCGGCTGCACCAGCTACCAGGGCTTTTTGCGCTCGCCGCCGGTGACGAGCGAGGCTTTGGCGGAGCTGGCGGCCGGGGAGGCGGCGCCGGCGGGCTGACCAAGGTCGGGAGCTTGTCCGCGGGCGGGGGCTTGCCCGAGATATCTTGTTCGATCCAGCCGACACAACGCCCGAATGGAAAGCTCCTATCGCCGCCGGCTCGCGAACCAGATCACGTGACGCGGCCCCTTGCCGTTGCTGCGCGCTCGCACCGGCACCTCCTCCACCGCCAGCCCGGCCTGCATGAGTCGGCGCGTGAAGGCCGGGTCGGGCGCGGCGGACCAGATGGCGAGGACGCCGCCGGGTTTCAGCGCTGCGCAGGCAGCCGCGAGGCCGGCCGCCGAATACAGCCGGTCATTCGCGGCGCGGACCAGCCCGTCCGGCCCATTGTCCACGTCCAGCAGGATGGCGTCGTAGGTTCCATGCGCCGCACCGATCACGAGCGCCACGTCGCGCTGGACGAGGCGCACGCGCGGATCGTCGAGGCAGCCAGCGGCCAGCTCGGCCATCGGTCCGCGCGCCCATGCGATGATCTCCGGCACCAGCTCGGCGACCGTGATCCGTGCCGCCGGCCCCAGCGCCGCCAGCGCGGCCCGCAGGGTGAAACCCATGCCGTAGCCGCCGACCAGCAGATGCGGCGCCGTGCGGCCGAGTTTCGCCAGCCGCGCGCAGCTCATCTCCGCCAGCGCGATCTCGGAGCCGCTCATCCGGCTGCTCATCAGCTCGTTGCGGCCGAGCACGATCATATAATCCGCCCCGCGCCGGTAGAGCGTCAGCGGTTCGCCACCCGGCACGGCGGCGGTTCCGATGAGTTCGCGTGGTTGCACGGTGCGGCGTGTCCTTTTCGGGAGAGGGAGTCGCGGGATGCTTTACGTCCCGGCCGCGCGGCGGCATAGCGGATGCGCTATGCTTCGTTCCATTTTTCCGCACCCCCGCCGCTGCCGCTGATGCGCTATTTTCTGGATACCGAGTTCAACGGCTTCGGCGGTGCGCTCATCAGCCTGGCGCTGGTGCCCGAATATGGCGATCAGGAGTTCTATGTCTCGCTGCCGCTGCCCGGCGAGATCCATCCGTGGGTCGCGCAGAATGTTGTGCCCTATCTGCGCTTCGTGCCGCCGGGGGTGGATTACGATCTTAGCCGGGCGGACGCCTCGCGCCATCTGGAAGCCTATCTGGCACCCGACAATGACCCGCTGATCGTTGCCGACTGGCCGGACGATCTCGCCCATTTCTGCCAGCTCTTGTTGACCGGTCCCGGCAATATGATCGCCCTCGACGGGCTGCGCCTGCAGCTCATCAACGGCGCGGGTTTCAGCGCCGCCGTGAACAGCAAGGTACCGCACAACGCCCTGCACGACGCGCGCGCGCTCAAGGAATTCTGCCTGAACGGCGCCTTGTCGGGAGTGCTGTGAGGCTTGGGGCGGGGCAGCAGCCCGCTCGCCCCTCCCTATATATAACCATAACCGGCGAGGTCGCTTCCGCTGCCTTATGCGGCTTCGCGGAACTCCAGCTCCAGCCGGTCCCAGATCTCGACCAGCGCGCTCACCAGCTCGCGCATCATCGCCTCGCTGTGCGAGGGGCCGGGGGTGAAGCGCAGCCGCTCCGTCCCGCGCGGAACGGTCGGGAAATTGATCGGCTGCACATAGATGCCGTATTCGGCCAGCAGGATATCGCTGATCCGCTTGGCCTTGACCGGATCGCCGACCATCAGCGGCACGATATGCGTGACCGATGGCATGACCGGCAGGCCGTTGCGGGCCATTTCCGCCTTGAGGAAAGCCGCCGCCGCCTGCTGCTGGTCGCGCTCGGCCTGCGATTCCTTGAGGTGCCGCACCGCCGCCAGCACGCCGGCGACCAGCACTGGCGAGAGCGAGGTGGTGAAGATGAAGCCGGGCGCATAGCTGCGGATCACGTCGATAATCATCGTGTCGGCCGCGATATAGCCGCCCATCACGCCGAATGCCTTGCCCAGCGTGCCCTCGATGATCGTCACGCGGTGCGCGACCTCGTCCCGCTCGGTGATGCCGCCGCCGCGCGGGCCATACATGCCGACGGCGTGGACCTCGTCGCAATAGGTGAGGGCATTATACTCGTCAGCCAGATCGCAGATCGCGGCGATGGGCGAGATGTCCCCGTCCATCGAATAGACGCTCTCGAACGCGATCAGCTTGGGCGCCTCGGGGTCCGCTTCGTCCAGAAGCTCGCGCAGATGGTCCAGATCGTTATGGCGGAAGACGCGCTTCTCGCAGCCCGAATTGCGGATGCCCGCGATCATCGAGGCGTGGTTCAGCTCGTCGGAGAAGATGATGCAGCCCGGCAGCAGCTTGCCGAGCGTGGCCAGCGTCGCCTCGTTGGAGACATAGCCGGAGGTGAAGATCAGCGCGCCTTCCTTGCCGTGCAGATCGGCCAGCTCATGCTCCAGGTCGATATGATAATGCGTATTGCCGCCGATATTGCGGGTGCCGCCCGATCCGGCGCCGACATCGTGCAGCGCTTCTTCCATCGCGGCGATCACCTTGGGGTGCTGGCCCATGGCGAGATAGTCGTTGGAGCACCAGACGGTGATCGGCTTCGGCCCATTGTGATGGGCAAAGCAGCGCGCGTTGGGGAACGTGCCCTTGTTGCGGAGGATGTCGATGAAGACGCGGTAGCGCCCTTCGGCATGCAGGCGCTCGATCGCCTGGCTGAACACATGCTGATAATTCATCTTGGACGGCAACCTCATGTCCTCTCCCGCGCCCTTAGCGGCCTCTTGCGCCGAAAGCCACTGCTAATGGCTTGCAAAAGGACAAAATCATCTACGTCATCCGGCGGCGGCAGCCGCGCGCTTGCCCGGTTCCGACAACGCACGGAGCCGGCCGAATGCGTCTTTACCGGGGGCGTTTCTAGAGGGCGTTGATCTGGCGCAAACCGAACCGGTCGAGCGCGGGGCGCAGCGCCTCCACCCCGGCATCGACGCGGGTGAACACCGCGCGCCCCTCCGGCGCCGCCTCCGGCCAGGGCGCATTGCCGTTGAGCCAGGCGATTCGCCGCGCGATTCCGGCGCCGCCATGGAGGAACGTGAGCGGACGTGGCGCAGCGGTGGCCAACTCGTCCTCCACCAGCGGAAAATGGGTGCAGGCGAGCACCACCATGTCCATGCGCTCGCCGCCCGGCTGATCGAGCAGGCCGGCAAGCGCCCCCGCGGGAATGGCGGGATCGGCCGGCTCCCCTCGCAGCCGCGCTTCGACATAGGCGACCAGCGCGGCGCTGCCGTGGCGCAGGACGAGGCAATCGGCGCCATGCTCGGCGGCAAGGCGGTCGACATAAGGCTGGCGCACGGTCGCATCGGTGCCGAGCACGCCGATGACGCGCGTTTTGGAGGAGAGCGCCGCCGGCTTGATCGCCGGCACCGTGCCCACCACCGGAATGTCGAGCGCCGCGCGGACATGGGCGAGCGCGATGGTGGAGGCGGTGTTGCAGGCGATGACCGCGATGCGCGGCCGGTAGCGCTCGACCAGCCGCCCGAGCAATGCCGGCACGCGCGCGGCGATCTCCGCCTCGCTCTTGGTGCCGTAGGGAAAGCCGGCGCTGTCCGCCGCATAAACGACCGGCATGGCCGGCATCAGAGCGCGGGCAGGCTCCAGGATCGACAATCCGCCGACCCCCGAATCGAAAAACAGCACGGGGGCTTCCGGTGCGGGGATGGGATCGGCCATGTGCCGTCCATGTGTCCGCGCGCGGGTCTCTGTCAATCGTCTCGCCCGCCACAGGACGGGGAGCGCCGCAGATAGTGTTGAGGGATCATCATCCTTGTGTCTATGATCGCCCATGGACGCCAATAGGCAATTGGGGGGAGGAACAGGATGACGGACCGCGAGCAGGTCATCGACATGATAACGGGTGCCTGGAAAACCAGCGTGATCGGTGAAGGCGCACGGCTGGGCCTGTTCGATCGACTGGCGGGGGGCGCTCGCACCGCCGATGATCTCGCCGGAGATGTGGGCGTCAACGCCGACGGGCTCATGCGTCTGCTGCGCGGTCTCGCCACGCTGGGGCTCATGCGGCACGAACCGGGCGGGCGCTTCTCGCTGACTCCGCTCGGCGCCTGCCTGCGCCGGGACGCGCCCGACTCACTGAACGGCATGGCGGGGCATTGGGCCGATCGCCTCTGGAACAGCTTTGGCGGCATCGGCGAGAGCATCCGCACGGGCGCCGCGTCCGCGCCCTCGGGGCCGGAGCATTTCGTTGAGCAGCAGGCCGATCCAATTCGCTCGGATATCTTCAATCGCGCCATGGCGGAGGGCAGCCTGCGGGTCGGCCGCTCGCTTGCCCGCCATTATGATTTCTCCGGCTGCAAGGCGCTGATGGACGTGGGCGGCGGCTATGGCGCGCTCCTCGTGGGACCGCTGGAGGCGCACGATCATCTGCGCGGCTTCGTGTTCGACCTGCCGGTGCTGTCCGATGCTGCGACCGCCTATCTGCGCGAGCAGGGCGTCGGCGATCGCGCAACCTATCTCGGCGGTAGCTTCTTCGAGAGCGTGCCCGCGGTGGCGGACTGCCTGATGCTCAAGTTCATCCTTCACGACTGGAATGATGAGACTTCGCGCCGTATCCTCATGCATTGCCGGGAAGCGATGGGCGAGGGCGGGCGCGTGCTCATCGTCGAGCGGATCGTGCCCGAGACGGTGACGCCGGCCGATCAGGACGTCATCCGTGGCGATCTAACGATGCTCACCATCGGCGGCAAGGAACGGACGGAGGCGGAGTATCGCACCCTGCTGGCGGAAGCCGGCCTCGCCATCGCCGCCATCGTCCCGCTCGACGGCGGCTATTCGGCCATCGAGGCACGGCGCGCCTGACCGGCGCCGCTACGCCGTTGGGCTGGCGGCAAATGCTTGATAGCCGGTCCATTCCGGGCGATAGATGAGCGTTTGGGCAGGTGCTCCCACCGGGATCGCCAAAGCGAGGGGCAGCCGCGTGGCGAAAAAGCGAATTGCATGGTTGCCGGCTCTGTTCGGGCTGCTGGCGCTCACGGTGGCCGGAGCAGCGCAGGCGCATGGCGTAGCGGCGGGCGATCAAGGTTATATCGAGCAGACGAGCGGCCCGCAGATCGCGGCATTCCTCTATCTCGGCGCGAAGCATATGGTGACCGGCTACGATCATCTGCTGTTCCTGTTCGGCGTGATCTTCTTCCTCTACCGGATGCGGGACGTCGCGACCTATGTGACGCTGTTCGCCCTCGGCCACAGCACCACGCTCATTGCCGGCGTGCTGCTCGGCACCCATGTAAGCCCCTATCTGGTCGACGCGGTGATCGGCCTTTCGGTGGTCTACAAGGCGCTCGACAATCTTGGCGCCTACCGGCGCTGGTTCGGCGTGCAGCCGAACACCAAGGCGGCGGTGCTGATCTTCGGCTTCGTCCACGGCTTCGGCCTCGCCACCAGATTGCAGGATTTCGCATTGTCGCGGGACGGTCTGGTGACGAATCTCATCTCGTTCAACGTGGGCGTCGAGATCGGGCAGATCCTCGCGCTCGCCGCAATCCTCATCGCCATGGGCTACTGGCGGCGGACTGCGAGTTTCGCGCGCCATGCCTTCGCCGCCAACATCGCGCTGATGACGGCCGGCTTCGTCCTGTTCGGTCTCCAGATGACCGGCTATTTCCTAGAGGGATCGCACTCATGACCAATGCGCCAACGCCCGGCCTCGCCGAGTTGCCGACCGTCCGCCAGCTCAACCGCGCGACCCTGCTCGCGATCGGAGCCGCCGCCGTCATCCTCGTCACCACGGTCTTGCCGGCCGAATATGGCGTGGACCCGACCGGCATCGGCAATGCGCTCGGTCTCACCGCCATGGGGCAGATGAAGCAGGGCGCGGCGGCCGGTACCAAGGCGCCCGGCGATGCGCCCGAGACGACGACGCTTCCTGACGGCTCCACCCAGCTCCGCCTGACGCTGCGCCCCTATCAGGGTCTTGAGGCCAAGGCGACGATGAAGGCCGGGCAGGAGATGCGCTACCGTTGGTCCACCGACGGTCCCGCCGTCGAGTTCGAGTTCCACGGCGACCCGGAAGGGGGCGACGGCACCAATTACACCAGCTACGAGAAAGGCGATGCGGCGAGCGGCGAGGGGACGTTCCGCGCCGCCTTCGCCGGGCGGCACGGCTGGTACTGGAAGAACAACACGAACAAGCCCATCGTCGTGACCGCCAGCGCCAAGGGCGATTTCGAGACGTTTGCCGTGCTGGCCGAATAGGCGTCCGCCATTCCCCAACGAAAGCGCCCCGCCGGATCAGGGCGGGGCAGTTTGGAGGAGGAGCTTTCAGACAGGCCGATGGGGGACTGTAAATCACCTGCCCAAGCTTTTTGTGTTCATTCGCTTTGCCTGAAAGGCAGGACCGTGGTCGACCCCGCTGGTTAACAAAAGGTTAAAGCTGCGACCGGCCGCCAGATGCGAAGGACGAACGGTGCCTTGCGGAACGGGGAGCAAGCTGACCGGCCAAATTCCCGTGATTTCATGTGGATAATTTTCAACGGTGCTGGATGTATTCCGTCGAGCCCCGACAGGCTGCGGCGACAGGTCAGCGCCTTCCAAGCATTGTCAGGGCGTTTTCGATAGCGGCACCGGAAGCAGTGTTGTCGAAAACGCACCAGCTATCGGGGCCAAGGAGCTTCGAAAACATGCTCATTTCCGCGTCTGAGTAACTGGAGTAGTAAATCTTTGGCTTGCCGTGCAAACGGACGTAGCGAGGCTGTTGGCGGAAGTCGGAAGCGGGCCAGACCAGTGCTGGATCGGCGAGGACCCTGTCGATCGAATATCGTTGCAGCAACGCGATCGCATATTCGGATGCCCAACTCTTGTGCCGCGGCTCAATCACCATTGGGCCTTGATCCAGGGTGCGCATTGTATCGAAAGCCGCCTCGAAATTTTCGGGGTCAAACCGCAGAGACGGTGGCAACTGGCACAGCAATGGTCCTCGTTTGTCGCCCAGCCCCGAGATATGCTGAAGAAAAACCTCGAATGGCTGGCGGATATTTTTCATCGCATGCTGGTGAGTGATTTCCTTCGGGAGCTTGACGGCAAATGGGAAGCTTTCCGGCGTGGTTCCTGCCCATCGTTCGAAGGTCGATGTCTTGTGGCGGCGATAGAAGGTTGAGTTGACTTCCACGCCGTTGAAGACCGACGCATAACGCGCAAGGCCGCTTCCCTCTTCAGGAAAAGCAGCGGCAACGGATCTTGGAATCGACCAGGCCGCCGTGGCAATGATGGGCAAACGCGATCCTCTGAAACGATGGAGCGATTTTTGCGGCAAATCGGGTTTATCGTAAAGAGCGTGACGGACGGGATGGGATACCGATGAGCACCATGTAACGATCCGCCTTGGTCGCCCTTTCGCGGAACGGAGGCAGTCACGGCCAAATCGCTCATTACCGACGAACCAACGCACCCAGCACCGCCGGCGAGGCATCGACCCGAAACCCGTCGTCAACCTTTCACGTAAACTGACAGCCGCCTGCGCGTTCATCCCTCCTTCACCCAAATTGATCGACTACGTACGTAACTTTAATGCAACTCTGGTGACGGAGTCAGCAATGGCGCGCAATTCGATTTGGCTAGGGTTGAGTTTCCTGATCTGCCTAGTCTTATTTGGAACGACGCCTCCCGCTAATGCCCAGGCGAGCCATCAAGACGATTCATCCATCGAATATTCCGGGTATATCGAACTCGGAGGGATCGATCAGTGGATCACGATACGAAGCTCTTCGGCCGACAATCCGATTCTGCTTGTGGTTCATGGTGGTCCAGGAGATCCATTGTCGCCATTTGCCCAGCAGTTCGAAGCCTATGAGGACGATTTTACCGTCGTGCAGTGGGATCAAAGAGGCGCGGGCCATACATATGAGAAAAATGGCGCTAAGACACCTGATGCGAACCTCGCGCAGGTTGCGCGGGATGGCGTCGAGCTTGCCGAATATCTGATCGAGCGATTTGATGCGCGCAAGATCATGGTCTTGGGGCATTCTTGGGGATCAGTCGTGGCCATGAAGATGGTCCAGCTTAGGCCAGATGTCTTTTCCGCCTACGTAGGAACTGGCCAAGTTTCCAGCGCCGAAGCGATGCGGGAAGCGCAGACAGCTTTCGTCCGCGCTGTAGCGGAGGTTCGTGGCGACAAGCAGCTTGTCGAAAACCTGTCTGTGATTGCGACGTTGGATGGATCGGACCCAGACGCCGTTTATGCTAACTTGCCCGTGCTGTTGAGCTTCAACCGGGCGATGAGGAGTCATCTGAATCCGTCTGACACGATCTGGCTCGACGGCCTTCAGCGGCGTCTTCAAAATGTCCTTTCCAAAGATGAAATAGAGAAATTCAATGAAGGCATGAATTTTTCCGGTGGCGCATATCTCAATGATACGTTGGCGGAAGACCTATTCACAACAGCTACTGAAGTGAATGTGCCTGTCTATGTGATTCAAGGACAGGATGATCTGTTTACCCCCACTGCTCCAGCGGTCAAATGGTTTGAACAGGTCAAAGCGCCAGACAAAAAACTATGGATTATTGAGAATGCCGGGCACTTCGCTCTCTTGACCCATCAAGATCGGATGCTGGATGCGCTCCGAGCGATCGCCAGCGGCGTTGCCTCGGACTGAGCGATACATAATCCCCTTCATCAGCGCACAAGGGATTGGCGGACAGGGTGGGATTCGAACCCACGGTGAGCTTGCGCCCACGGCGGTTTTCAAGACCGCTGCCTTAAACCACTCGGCCACCTGTCCGCGCCGGCGACGCCGGGCGTTCCAGCGCGCCTATCCAAAGCATGGCGGCAGGGCAAGCGCTCTCGCGTGACGGCGGATGTGCGGGCGGATCGGGCGCTCGTCTGCGCCGGCGGGTCGACCGCTCGCCTTGCCTCGCGGGAAAAGTCTGGCAAAAGAAGATCATGTCCGCATCCAAATCATTCGCTCTTCTCGCCGCTGCACTTGCCTTCGTCTGGGGCGCGCCTGGCACCGCCCAGAGCGGGAGTCCCCCCGCGCCGGCATCCAGCATGGGCGCGGCCACGCAGGCGGGGTTTGCCGCCTATCTCCAGAGCCTGCGCCCCAAGGCGCGCGCGCAGGGCGTCAGCGATGCGACGTTCGACCGCGCGATCACCGGGCTGACCTTCAACCCCCGCGTCGCCGCGCTGGATCGCGCCAACCAGCCGACCGCCGCCGATGCGCCGATCCCCGATTTCGAGCCCTATCGCCAGCGCCATGTCGATGCCGACCGCATCACGCGCGGGCGCACGGTCTATCAGGCCAACCGGCGCCTGCTGAGCGGCATCGAGCGGGATACCGGCGTGCCCGAGGAGATCATGGTCGCCATTTTCGGCCATGAGACCAATTACGGCCGCATCACGGGCGATTTCGATCTGGTCCGCTCGCTCGCCACGCTGGCCTATGAAGGGCGCCGGCGCGCACTGTTCGAGCCGGAGCTGATCGCCGTCATGGCGATGATGCAGCGCGGCGTGCCGCGCGAGC
>Ga0180216_1004297_pt1 | contig 10859 bp, 7 predicted proteins | sample eDN3rd37CBELigMG_FD_128879 | JGI IMG/M metagenome (GOLD analysis project Ga0180216, IMG submission 128879) | Enriched Miracle-Growth compost microbial communities from Emeryville, California, USA - eDNA 3rd pass 37_C BE-Lig MG (version 2)... ...
ACGTTGAGCGGACCCCAATCGAAGTGAGCCGTGTTGGCAAGGCCGTTCACCGGGCGGTTATCAGGCTCGGGATCCTTCCGTTGGTCGAAATACTCGTGCCAGCACTTGGGATCGTTGGTGCCGCCGTGGAAGATCTTGCCGCCGCCGGCAACGTGATAGCCGCCCGCCTTGAAATGCTCGGGCAAAGTGATGGCGTTGGGCATGGCCGGCCGCCACGGCTGACTGTTGAGGTAGACGCCGGTGGTCGAGGGACGCAGGCCCGACAGCAACGCCGCCCGCGACGGATTGCAGGCAGGCGCCGCGCAATATGCCCGGGTGAACTTGACGCTGCGCTGTGCCAGACGGTCGAGGTTCGGCGTCTTGGTGTCGGGATGCCCGCCCAGGAACCCGATCCAGTCGTTTAAGTCGTCGATGGCCACAAACAGCACGTTGGGCCGTGAGCCCGCGGGCTGGGCCGCTTCGCCGCCGTGCGTGACGGAGGTCACCAGAGAAAGCAACACAAGCAGGCTGCCACCGACGGCTGCCCGCGCAAAAGCAGACAACATGCGCATAATTCGGCCTCGTCTTCCTGTGGCGTCGTCTCACGTCACGACGCAGTGGGAGATGTACTCCCAGCCGGGTTAGCGGCTGGTGCACGGCGAGCACCGGTGGGCATGAACGTGATGCACACTCGCGCGAGCCCGACCATTTTACGCAACGATCAAATAGCTCGCCATCGGGAAGATGCCGGCTTGCGGTTACTCGGGGGGCCGGCTGCGGAACCGCTTGAGGAACGCCTCAGGCATCGCTTCGAACATGGCGGCGGATACCACCGACCAGAACTCGGAAGCTGCATCCAGGGGCGCACTGGAGTTGTACCAGGCACGGAACTGCTGCCGGAGAGCGGGATTCGTACGCAGTGCACGCGGGAGCTTGAGCAGCGTCTCCAAGGTGAGCGGGCCTAGCCCATACGCCTGGCGGAAGCTGTACTCCTGCTGCCAAGCTGGCAGCGCATCGCTGGTACGCTCGCCGGCCAGCGGCAGGTAGTACGCCTGGTAGTCCTCGATTTGGCCATCATCGCGGCGGTAGGTGTACGCCTGGTAGGACGGGTTATTGCCGAATACCGGGCTCACGGCCGGCACAAACTTGAACGGCACCGCCACCTGCTCGCCCACCAGCGGAGCCCGAAAGTCGTCCATGTGCGTATGACCGGCGATGGCCCATTGCAGCGTGCCACGATACTGGGTGGCCAGTTTCAGAAACTCGCTGGCGTACTCGTTGTGCCAGAAGGTTTTTACAGGCCCGTTCTTGGCCAGGCTCTTGGCGGTGTCGTAGACGTCGATGCCTGGGGGGATGTGCATCAGCAGCCACACGCGCTGGTTGGCTTGCTCGGCAGCGCGCAGCCGTTCGGCCAGCCAGGCCAGTTGCTCGCCCGACGGCTGTTGATGCGGCTGCTCGCATTCATCGAAGTACTCGGTCGAAAAGAACACGCTGTTCAGCACGATCAGGCGATGCCCCGGCGTGCGCGGAAGCGGCACATCGTAATAGCCGCCGCGGCGAAACGTGCGTTCAAACGCCTGCCGTTGATCGGCTGGCAGATGTAGCAGCGGCACCCAAACCTGGGCAAGGTCGCGCAGGAACTCGCCGCCTGGCTCCAGGCCATAGTCGTCGCAGAACGAATCTTCGTTGCCCAAGGCAGGCAGGATCGGCACGCCAGGGAAACTTTGACGCAGCTCAGCGACGAGCAGCCCCACGGTGTTCATGGTGAACTGCTGAAACACCTCCGGCTGCTTGGCACGCACGCCTGGAGCCAGGCGATCGAACGTTTCTTGCCAATAGTGCGCCAGAAAGTCGCCAGGGCACAGAATGAAATCGGGATTCGGTACGCGGCGGGCTGCATCGTCCAGGGCACTGCGCACCAAGGCGTAGCTGGAATCGTTGCCCAGCTTCTGGCCCTGGTTGGGCGAAGCAGCCAGGATTTGGGGCCACTGCTCGACCTGGGCCTGCTTGAGTCGTTCAAATAGCTCCGGCACGTACGGATTGAAATGAATGTCCGAGAGGACCAAGAAGCGGCCCTGCCCTGCCGGCGTGGATTGCGGCGAAGCCGAAGGCGGCGTCTGAGCCAGCAGCGTCGCCGTAAGCAGCCAGGCCAGAAACGAGACCAAAAGCGCAAGCCTGGCGGCAAAGCGGTAAGCCGGCATGAAGGAAACCTTTGCGGTTGCGGTACAAGGGGACGGCGATGCCGCAGCCGCAACCGGCAAAAGTCGCTACCCGGATCGACTATTTCTTGGCAGCGTCTTGCTGCTTGTCGTCCTTGGCGGCTTCCGCTTTTTCTTCCTTCTGCATCTTGTAGACGCGAATGGCGTTGTCGAAATGGGCAACGACCAATTGCAAGCCGTCGGGATGCAGGTCCATGTCGCGGCCAGGCCGAGATAACTTTACCTCATCCTGAGGCGTGGCGGTTTTCTCGTCAAAGAAATAAAAGAACCCGCCGCTGCCGCCGCCAACCACCGAGATCAGGTAGCCGTCGGGATGGAAGGCCAGGCCCCAGGTGGAGCCGCGCAGGTCGTCCTTGGGCTTGTGCAGTTGAATCTGCTTGCCTTCTTTCCAGTCGATCAGCGACACGGCCGCATTGCCAACGCCCGCGAAGGCATTGCTGACGTTGGTGATGCCGCCCAGAGCCAGACGCGTGCCATCGGCATTGAAGGCCATGCCCCGGGCACCACCGATATCGGCCTTGAAGCTCTTATCGTAAGTGTGCAGATCGGCAATCTTGAACTCACGCTCTTGCTTGCCCTCGGCCAGGTTCCAATGCCGCACCGAGCACAGCAGATCGCACGAAGCCAGTTCCTTGCCCTCGGGATGGAACGCGACGTTGTACACGTGCGACTCATGCCCGGACAATTCGCCCACCTGCTCGCCGGTGTCGGCCTTCCAGAGCTTGATCAGCCGGTCGTTGCCGGCGGTGGCGAGCAGTTGTCCATCAGGACTGACAGCCACGGCGCGGACCCAGCCGTCGTGGGCCTCGATGGTGCGAATCGGCGCGGGGCTGGCCGCGGCCGTTTCACGCCATACCAGCCGGCCGTCGAAACCGCCCGAGTAGGTGATTTCGCCGTCGGGCGAGAATGCGATCGCGCGAACCCAGCTCTCGTGCCCCGGGCATTCCACCGGCTCGCCCCCGGCCAGTTCGAATCGCTGGAGGGTGCAATCCTGGGCGCCGCCAAACACGTATCGCCCTTGCGAGTCGAACCGGCACGAAATGAACGGGCTGTTGTACTTCAGCTCGCGGATAACGTGCGTCGCCTTGGGATCGGCCTGGCTCATGGGATCACCGCGGAAGGTGCAAGTAGATCAAATGGGGCGCCGCGTGGCGGGTTACATGCCGCGCGGCGCTCGTGGTTCGGACAAACGCCCCGACAGGACGCTGGCGTTTTAAGCCAGCAGCTCCTTGATCGCCGAGGCGGCCGGGTCGGCCACCGGCATTGGACGGCCATTGAGCGTGAACGAGTCGGTCGGGTCCGCGCCCACGGCGCGCAGGTAGGTGTGGAACAGGTGGCCGTGATTCACCTCGCGGTCGATGACCTGGGTGCCGTTGTCGTTGGTCTTGCCAATCACGGCGCCGTGCTGGATGCCGCAACCGGCCATGGCGATGCTCCAGGCGGTACCCCAGTGGTCGCGGCCGTAACGCTCGTTGATCTTGGGCGTGCGGCCGAACTCCGACATCACCACCACCAGCGTCTTTTCCAGCAGGCCGCGGTCGTGCAGGTCCTGGAGCAGGAAGGCGAATGTGGCGTCGAACTCGCCCAACTGCTCGATGTGGAAGTTGAAGTTCTCGTAGTGGGTGTCGTAATTGGAGTGACTCACCTGCACGAACGACACGCCGTGCTCGATCAGACGCCGGGCGAGCAGGCAGTGGCGGCCAAACTCGTGGTCGCCGTACTTCTCTTGGATGGCCGGCGATTCGCGCGAAACGTCGAACACGTCGCGCCGTTCCATCAGCCGTTGGGCCTGCTCGTACGACTGCACGTAGGCTTCCGTATCGGCCGCGCGACGCCGCATCGAGAAGCGATCGCTCACGCGGCGGCGGAAGGCGTTGCGGGCGGCGTCGGCTTCGGCCGAGATGATCTCGGGCCGGAGCGAGTTCGCCGGCGGCTTGCCATCGCCCAACGTCACGCTGGCGAATTGAGGACCAAGGTACGCGGCGTCCTTCTTGTTGACGCTGTTACCGCCGCCAACGCGGATGAAGCCCGGCAGCGGGTTCGACTCGTGCGTCAGCAGCTTGCTGGCGACGGCGCCCAGGTGCGGGTAGTTGAAACCGGGCATCTCACGACGGCCGGTTTCCATGCAGATGCGGCCCTTGCCGTGGTCGTTTTCCTTGGTGTTGATGCTGCGGACCAACGCCATGTGGTGCATCTGCTTGGCCGTGTGCGGCAGCAATTCCGAAATCTGGATGCCCGGCACCGACGTGCTGATCGCCCGGAACGGACCGCCGGTATCGGTTTTGGGCTTGGGATCCCAGGTTTCAAGCTGGCTCACGCCGCCACTCAGGAAGATCACCAGCATGTGCTTTTGCTGGGCCGCTAGTTGCTTGGCTACCAGTGGCGAAGCCATACCGGCCAGGCCCATTGCCGAACCAAATCCGACCAAGCCTCCCAAAAAGGTCCGCCGCGCGATGACGTGTTCCGGCGACTGGCATGCGTACTTGCATTTCATCGGTTCATCTCCTGAATGCAGCCTCACCCGGCTTGGTGTCGGCCTCGCTGGCCTTGGCCACGCTACCGGCGGCAAATGGTTCGAGGGGAAGGCGTCCGGCCTGCTTTTTCCGGCGTTCAGTGGTTGAAGCGGAACTCCGACGAAGTCAGCAGCGCCCAGGCCATCTGCTGGATGGCTTGCGTCCGGGCTTGGGGATCACGCGTTAGGTATTCAATCGCTTCGCTCCGCTCGGTTTCATCCGGCAGGCGCGACAGCACGGCAAGGTACAAGGTTTCGACGGCGGCTTGCGGATCTTCCTGCTTCAGCACGCGATCGACCAGGCCGCCCGCCTGCGTCGACAGCCAGCTATTGAGCAGCCCGCCGTTGTTGAAGAAGAGCGCCTGGTGCACCGTGGCCTGGAAGTCCAGCTCCGGTTCACCCGGTGCGCTGCCGAACATGCCAATGAACTGTTGGATATTGCCCTTCACGGCGGCGTACACGGCCTGCTCAAGCATGGCGGCCCGAAGCTGTTGCCGCTTGGGATCGGTGTCCAGCAGGTCTTTGAGCTTGGGATCCTGATCGATCTTGGCCGACTTGCTGGTGCGCTCGCGCTGCAAGACTCCGGTGGCCTCCATCATGCTCATGCTCAACTGTTCGGGCGACAGCGGCTTGAGCAGCGCCACCGCAAAGCGTTCCGGAGCAGCTTGCTCGTCGGTCATGCCTTCCGGCACCAAGCTGCTGCGCTGGTAGGTTTCCGTCAGCGCCAGCTCGCGCAACAGGAACTTGACGTCATAGCCGGCGGCCGCAAACTCCTCGGCCAGCAGGTCCAGCAGTTCCGGATGCGAGGGCGGGTTATCGCCGTGATCCAGGTCGAGCGGGTGGAACAGGCCGCGGCCCATCATCACGTACCACAGCCGGTTGGCAATATTGCGGTTGAACTGGTGCGAGGTGCCGTCGGTCGCCACCTTGGCCAGTTGCTGGCGGCGGCTGTACTTGGGAACCGGCCGCACGTTCTTGGCCGGAGCGACAATGTATGCCTCGTCCTTGGCGAAGGTCGGTTCCTCGATCATCACGCCGCCGGGCAGCCGCGGCTTGAAGTCTTTCTCGTCGACATTGGGATCGAACACCGACTTGAAGGCCACTTCGCCCTCGGCCTTCTCGGCAAAGAAGGCTTTCTTCTGCACGTCGGTGAAGACAAAGCTGCGATTCAGAAACGCATAGATGCCATAATACAGCGTCTGGTGATAGTCGCCGATCAGCGGGTGATCGTGGCACTGGGCGCATTGCAGGTCCATGCCGAAGAACAGCCGGCCTACATCGCGTGTAAGAATATCGGGATCGCCGCCACGGTCGAGATAGAACCGAGCTGGCGGCCGATAGTCCACGCCGTCGGCGGACAGGATCTCGCGAGCCAACTCGTTGTACGGCTTGTTGTTGGTGAACGAGTCGTACAAGTATTGCCGCCATTCGTCCTCGGGCACCGCATTCCCGCCGCGACGCTCCATGAGCATCACGTCGAACACGTGCTGCATCCGCCGAGCATGTTCGGGGCTATCGAGCAGCCGATCGATCAGGCTGGCCCGCTTGTTCTCCGCGGAGTCTTGCAAGAACTCCTGGACCTCGGCCAGCGACGGAATGCGGCCAACCAGATCCAAGTAGACGCGGCGTACAAACTCTTCGTCACCGGCGCGCTGGGCAACGGGCTGCCCTGCCAGCGCGGCGGTAATGGCTTTATCAATCCGCACGTGCAGCGGTTCGCCAGCCGTGGCACGGTGGCCGGCAGCGAGCCAGAGGATCGCCACGGCCCAAGCAATGACGGGAAGGGAACGATGGCAACACGCCATCAAGACAGGCAGCAACGAGCGGCTTGGCAGCGAGGGATGCATGGCAGCCTTTCGTAGGCCAGGCGGGGAGGTTGGGGGCGGGGCGAACAGATGCGAAATAAGCGGCCAGGGAAGGCATGTCGCCATCGCCGGCCGTTTACGGAAATCAGGACGCATCCAATCGTGATTATGTATTAACGGACCGATAGCTTCCAGGTCAAGGGAATTTGGATTCCCGTGGTCCCCTAATTCGGCGGGGCGGTTTCAGGCCCGGCCGCTTGGCGGACGAGCCGCCGGAGGCACAATAGAACCAAAGCGCAGCCTTTCGCTCGCTGTAACTCCTGGCGGCGGCCCGGACCGTGTATGGTGAGCAACTGCTTGCCGCCCCGCACCTTACAGAGTTTGCCGTGTTGCAGTACCACACCGACGACAATATCGCCGCCATCGCCTCGGCACCCGGCGGAGCCTGCCGGGGAATCGTCCGCCTGGCTGGGCCGACCGCCTTGGCATGCCTGAGCCGGGTGTTTACTCCGGCCGCTGGCGACGCGGCTGACCGCTGGGCTGCCCTGACGCCCGACTCGCCGCCGGTGGTTATCGACGGCACCCTCGCGCAGGAGCCAGGGCACGAACTGCCCGTCCGGGCGTACATCTGGCCAGGCATACGAAGCTACACCCGTTCGCCGCTGGTGGAGTTGCACACCATCGGTTCGCCGCCGCTGCTGGAATGGGTGGTCGAGCGGCTCGGAACGGCTGGAGCCCGAGCCGCCCTTCCCGGCGAGTTCACTCTGCGGGCGTTTCTGGCTGGCCGCCTCGATCTGACCCAGGCGGAAGCTGTGCTGGGCGTGATCGACGCCCAGGGGCAAGTCTCGCTCAATACGGCCCTGGCCCAGTTGGCCGGCGGTCTGGCTGGACCACTGGCTGAGTTGCGTACTCGGTTGCTCGATCTGTTGGCACACCTGGAGGCGGGCCTGGATTTCGTGGAGGAAGACATCGAGTTCATCTCGGCCGATGAGCTGCAATCGCAACTGGGCGATATTCGCCACCAGGTGGAGGCCATCGCCGCCCAGATGCAAAGCCGGGGTGAAAGCCGCGAGATGCCCCGCGTGGTACTGACCGGGCTGCCCAACGTCGGCAAGAGCAGCCTGTTCAATGCGCTGCTTCAGGGCGATGCGAACGAACCGACGAGGGATGCAAACGCAACCGACGGCACGAACGCCGGCAGTGCCAGGCGTATCCGCGCGGCGATCGTTTCCGATATCGCCGGCACCACGCGCGATTTTCTGGTGGGCGAAACCACGGTGGGCAACCGTCGCTGCCTGGTGGTGGATACGGCAGGTGTTGAACACCTCGATGGCAGTCCTGCCACCAGCGACGAACTGGCTCCCGCGGTCAATCAGGCTGCCGAGGTGGCTGCCCAGGCGCTTGGCGATACGCAGCGGGCAGCCGCGGCGGTCACGCTGCTTTGCCTGGATGCCAGCCGGCCACTCACGCCGTGGGAAGCCGAGCAGCTTGCCACGCCCTGCCGTGCCCGGGTAACCGTGCTAACCAAGGCGGACCGCGTTACTCCCGGTGCGCCGCTACCTGCCAATGGGATTGTGACCAGCAGTGTTTCGGGGCAAGGTCTAGCCGAACTGCGACAGGCGATCGAAGCCGCACTGGCTGCGGCCGGCGACGCTGAGCCTGGCGAAACCACTGGTGCGGTCACGGCCACGGCGATCCGCTGCCGCGAAAGCCTGCGGCAAGCTGCCCAGGCGCTGGAAGCTGCAACCGATTTGGCAGCGGGCGGCTTGGGCGAAGAACTGGTGGCGGCCGAGATTCGGCTGGCGCTCGACGCCCTAGGCCAAGTCACCGGAGCCGTTTACACCGATGATATTCTCGACCGCATCTTCAGCCGGTTCTGTATTGGCAAGTGAAACCAGCGTGCATGCGTGGTATGGCAAAGGGGCTGTGTCGTTGCACCGCTTGCAGCCAGCAGTACTTCGGCACGGCGGTTGCTCAGTGAACCTCATGAGAGACGTCCTCGTCTATCCCTATGTGGCCGATCTTGCTGGCATGCCTGGCAGTCGTATCGCCCAAGGCGTGCCGGTCGGCGGCGGCAAAAGCTTGCCGCGGCATTTTCGCCACGATAGACTGACGTTCAGTTCATCCGCTACACGCTAGAGGACGAGAGTATGACCACCCAACTGGCCCAGGACCAGCATTACGCCGCGCCCTCCTTGCCAGAATCTCCCTCGATTCCGACACGCGAAGAGGCTCTCCGCAATATTGTGGCCGATAGCCTGCGTGATCCGCGGACCTATCTGGACGAGGTGGTTGTCCCCTACGGTGGCGAATAGCGTACAACCGCTGCGGCGGCTCGCGGGGCTGGAAACCGAGTACGCGATCCGCATTCCTGCTTCGGCGGACTCGCCACGCACGCATTACGAGCTCTACCAAAGCCTCATCCCCGCGCTGCGGCAGCGGATTCCGCTGGCGAACGCCGCGCTGGATAAGATGGGCCATTTTCTGGCCAATGGCGGCGCCATCTGGTTCGAGATGGTCCGCATGACCGGCGATTTCGGCGTCATCGAGGGCTCCACGCCCGAGTGCCGTGGACCACGCCAGTTGCTCACCTATCAGCGGGCCCAGGATCAGCTTTTCTCTGAGACCGCGGCCACTATCACGCATGGGCCGTTCGCTGATCCGTTCACTCTGATCAAAAACTGCCGCGACAGTGTCGGCAACTACTACGGCGCGCAAGAAAACTACGAGTATCCGATTGCTTCCGGCCTTCGGCTCGCGTGTTGGCGGATTGGCTTAGCGTTGATGGCCCCGCTGGTCCCGCTGACACGGATTGCCGTGTTGGCGCTGGTGCTGGTCTACATCGTTCTGCTCCTTCTGCTCGTGGTGTACATCATCATCAGTCACCTGGTGTACCTGCTGGTGATGCCCTTCTTCCGCGACCGGCGCGCGATCCGGTGGTGGCTGATCGACTGGATCATGACCGGTCCCGTCGAAGATTGGCTGGAAACGGTGGCCCGCTTCTTGGCACGCGTGGTTTGCGCGCCGATAGCGGTGGCCATGTATCTGCTGCTGCGGCTCACGGCGTTTGTCGATGTGCGCAAGGAACTGACGGCCTTTCTGATTTCACGCTCGATCATCGCCGGCGCCGGCACGCTCGACGACGACGGCAACTTTCATATTGCCGAGAAGGCCGGGGGCTTAAACTGTGTGCTGGGCTTTAGCGGCTTTATCGAGGACCGCCCGGTTTACACGCTTGGCCACTTTCTGAAAGCAGCGATCAGCGAAGCCTGGAGGCTACACCGCCGGTACCTGCGGCTGTTTCGACGGCGGCAGCGGCTGCAAATCGGCATTGGCGATTCCAACATGGCGCAGACGGCCGAGTACCTGCGCGTCGGCACCACGATGCTGCTGTTAGATATGCTCGAAGACGGCGCGCTGTCCGGTGCCCCGCGGTTGCGCCAGCCGCTAGCGGCTCTGCACACCATCGCGGCTGCCCCCAGCCTGAGGGCGACGGTCGAGCTGCGCGATGGAACCTGTTGCACGGCGCTGGAGCTGCAGCGGTGGTACCTGGCCGCAGCCCGGCGCTGGCTGAGTGAAAAGCCCTGGCACGAAGAAGCCCACGAGGTCATCGAGCTTTGGGAACAAACGCTCGATCAGCTTGAGCACGATCGCGAACAGGCGGTGGGCCGCATCGACTGGGTTACGAAGCTGTACCTGCTGAATCAGGCCGGGGCCGACGCTTCGGACGAAGCCCGCAAGAAGATCGACCTCAAATACCATCAACTGGGGCCGGACGGTTATTACGCACAACTCGAAGCCTGCGGAGCGACTGACGTATTGGCGACGGCGGCCGAGATCGACCGGGCCATCCGTACGCCGCCGCCCGGCTCACCGGCTTCCGCCCGCGGCCGTTTCATCCGCGAGTTTGCGGGCGAGCGGATGGCAGTGAACTGGGATTTTGTGCTGCTCCGCCGCGGTCGTTTCCGCAACGAAGTGATCGACCTGGATCACTACTTCCGGCAGCAGCCGCGGGAAGAAGCGGCGCCAAAGTAATGGGCCGTGTATCTTTCCAACGCACTCGGCAGACTGCGATGCCGCTTAAGTTTCCGGACCTGCTTCGCGGCGGTCTCTCCAGCCGTCGAGCCGTTCGGTGAGTATGGCCCAAAGCTCGCCGTCATCGAAATCGAGGATGCTCGGCGAGATGACTACAGGGCTGCCGACCATCCGCGTATTGGCGGCGCCCACGTGGCGACGCCAGGCACTGACCCGCTGCAAATATGCGTCTGGATCGTTCAGGCGAATCACCAGCCATTCCCGCCCCGCTGCCGGGCTGATTTCTATATTCTCGATGTCGCTCCACGG
>Ga0180216_1004301_pt1 | contig 10856 bp, 10 predicted proteins | sample eDN3rd37CBELigMG_FD_128879 | JGI IMG/M metagenome (GOLD analysis project Ga0180216, IMG submission 128879) | Enriched Miracle-Growth compost microbial communities from Emeryville, California, USA - eDNA 3rd pass 37_C BE-Lig MG (version 2)... ...
CACCCGCCAGTCACGTCCGGGTGAGACGGTGCCGCGGCAAACGCACTCGAATACCGACGCGACAATACCGGCGCGAAACGGGCCGCTGCGGCGCGCGGCTTTGCCGCAGCGCCCCCTTTATCCGCATTCCCGATCCCCGCGCGCACCGCCAGCGCCGGTGCGCGCGAACCTTACGCCGCCAGTTGCCGCAGGACGTATTGCAGGATGCCGCCGTTCTTGAAGTAATCGAGTTCGTCGAGCGTATCGATGCGGCACAGGAGCGGCACGCGCTGCAAGGCACCGTCGGCGGAGACGATCTCCGCCGTCAGCTTCTGCCGCGGCTTCAAGTCGCCGTGCAGGCCGCGGATGGTGACCGTCTCGTTGCCCTTGAGGCCCAGCGACTGCCACGACGTGCCGTCCTCGAACACCAGCGGCATCACGCCCATGCCGACGAGGTTCGAGCGATGGATGCGCTCGAAGGACTGCGCGATCACCGCGCGGATGCCGAGCAGCGCCGAGCCCTTGGCCGCCCAGTCGCGCGAGGAGCCGGTGCCGTATTCCTTGCCGGCGAACACGACGAGCGGCACGTTGTCGCGCTTGTAGCGCATCGCCGCGTCGTAGATCGGCATCTGCTCGCCATCCGGCTGATGCACGGTGACGCCGCCCTCAACGCCCGGCACCATCTGGTTCTTGATGCGGATATTGGCGAAGGTGCCGCGCATCATCACCTCGTGATTGCCGCGGCGCGCGCCATAGGAGTTGAAGTCCTTGGGCGCGACTTGGCGCTCGGTGAGGTACTGGCCGGCCGGGGTGTCCTTCTTGAACGAGCCGGCGGGCGAGATGTGGTCGGTGGTGATCGAATCGAGGAAAAGCGCCAGCACGCGGGCATTCTCGATATCGGTCACGGGCTTGGGCTCCATTTCGAGGTCTTCGAAATAGGGCGGGTTCTGCACATAGGTCGAGGAGGCGTTCCACTTGTAGGTCTCGCCGCCGTCGACAGCGATCGACTGCCAGTGTTCGTCGCCCTTGAAGACGTCCGAGTAACGGCCCTTGAACATCTCGGGCGTCACATGGGCGCGCACGATCTCGGCGACCTCGTGGTTGGTGGGCCAGATGTCCTTGAGATAGACCGGCTGGCCGTCCTTGCCGGTGCCGAGCGGTTCGGTGGTGATGTCGACCTTCATCGAGCCGGCCAGCGCATAGGCGACGACCAGCGGCGGGGAGGCGAGGAAGTTCGCCTTGACGTCCGGATTGACGCGGCCTTCGAAGTTACGGTTGCCCGAGAGCACCGAAGCAACGACGAGATCGCCCTCCTGAACCGCCTGGGAAATGGTCGGCGGCAGCGGGCCGGAATTGCCGATGCAGGTCGTGCAGCCATAGCCCACGAGATTGAAGCCGATGGCGTCGAGGTCTTCCTGCAGGCCGGCGGCGGTCAGGTAGTCGGTCACCACCTGCGATCCGGGCGCCAGCGAGGTCTTGACCCATGGCTTGCTGTCGAGGCCGAGTTGGCGCGCCTTGCGGGCAACGAGGCCGGCAGCGACGAGCACCGACGGGTTCGAGGTGTTGGTGCAGGAGGTGATGGCGGCGATGACCACGTCACCATGGCTGATGGCGAAATCCTCGCCTTCGACCTGGATCTGCGGATCGTCGGTCTTGCCGAACTCCTTGGGCAACGCCTCGGTGAATTTCTGCTTGGCTTGCGTGAGGACGATGCGGTCCTGCGGGCGCTTGGGCCCGGAAATCGAGGGCACGACCGTCGAAAGATCGAGTTCGAGCGTCGAGGTGAACACCGGGTCGGGCGAATTGGTCTCGCGGAACATGCCCTGGGCCTTGGAATAGGCTTCGACGAGCGCCACGCGGTGGGGATCGCGGCCCGAAGTGGTCAAATATTTCAGCGTATCGACATCAACCGGGAAGTAACCGCAGGTGGCGCCATATTCGGGGGCCATGTTGGCGATCGTCGCCTGGTCCTCGAGCGAGAGATAATCGAGGCCGGGGCCATAGAATTCGACGAACTTGCCGACAACGCCTTTCTTCCTCAGCATCTCGGTGACGGTCAGCACCAGGTCGGTGGCGGTGACGCCCTCATTGATGCGCCCGGTCAGCTTGAAGCCGACGACTTCGGGGATCAGCATGGTGATCGGCTGGCCGAGCATGGCCGCTTCCGCCTCGATGCCGCCGACGCCCCAGCCGAGCACGGCAAGGCCGTTGACCATGGTGGTGTGCGAATCGGTGCCAACCAGCGTATCGGGATAAGCGACGGTCTCGCCGTTCTCCTCGCGCGTCCAGACGGTCTGGGCGAGATATTCGAGGTTGACCTGGTGGCAGATGCCGGTGCCGGGCGGCACGACGCGGAAATTGTCGAACGCCTTCTGGCCCCAGCGCAGGAACTGGTAGCGCTCGCCATTGCGCTCATATTCGAGCTCGACATTCTGGTTGAAGGCCATGGGCGTGCCGAACTGGTCGACCATCACCGAGTGGTCGATGACGAGGTCCACGGGCACCAGTGGATTGATCTTCTGGGCGTCGGCGCCGAGCTTTTGCGTTGCGTCGCGCATGGCAGCGAGGTCGACGACGGCGGGAACGCCGGTGAAGTCCTGCATGAGCACGCGGGCGGGGCGATAGGAGATTTCGTGCTCGCTGGTGCGCGTCTGCAGCCATTGGGCGACCGCAAGGATATCCTCGCGGGTGACGGTGCGGCCATCCTCGAAGCGCAGCAGGTTCTCGAGCACCACTTTCATCGAATGGGGGAGCTGCGAGACGCCGTCCAGCCCGTTCTTCTCGGCTTCAGGAATGGAATAGTAGGTGTAGGTCTTGTTGCCGACCTCAAGGGTCTGCTTGGCCTTGAAGCTGTTCAATGAAGTGTCGGTCACGGTTCCGCCCTCGGGGTTTCTCGTTGCCGGCGCTGGTGAGCGGGACGGAAAGTGGCCGTTTCCCGCACGTTTCGCGCGCCTTTGCTGGAATGACTCCAATCTAGAGGGGCTTATAGAGATTCAACTTAGCCCTTGCCAGTCCGGACATTGGTTCAATACGAGATGGGGTCATGACGCTGCGGCAAGGCTTTGATCCTCTGACTCTTCGCGCCACGGGGCTTGCTTGCCGCCGGGGGGAGCGCGTGCTGGTGGAGGGGCTGGATTTCGAGGTCGGGCCGGGCCGGGCGCTGCTGCTCAAGGGGCCGAACGGGGCCGGGAAGACCACGCTTTTGATGACGCTTTACGGCGCGATTCGCCCGCATTCCGGGGGTTTCGCGTTCGAGGGGGCGGATGCGGACACAGCTTCGTTCATGCATCTTTTCGGGCATCAGAGTGCGATCAAACCGCGCCTCAGCGTTGCCGAAAACCTGGCTTTCTGGGCTGCGGTCAACGGCAATTCGGCGTCGATCGATGCTGCTCTCGATGCTGTTCGGCTCGCATCGATTGCCTGGCTCGATGCCGGTTATCTTTCGGCCGGCCAGACGCGGCGGCTCGCCTGGGCACGCCTGCTCGTCAGTCCGCGCCCGGTGTGGCTGCTCGACGAGCCGACTTCGGCCCTCGATGCCCAGGGCGATGCGATGGTGGCGCAGCTCATCGATGCGCATCTCGATCAGGGCGGTCTCGTCGTTGCGGCGACGCACCTGCCGCTGGCGCTGCGCGATCCGGCGCGGGTAACCGAGTTGAGGATCGGGACGACGCCATGACGGGATTTAGCGCGATCATCATGCGCGACCTGCGCCTGGCGCTGCGCTCGGGCGGCGATGCGCTGACGCTGGTCCTGTTTTTCGTGATGATCGGCGTCGTCGTGCCGTTCGCGATCGGGCCGGACCGCGAGCTGCTGGCGCGGCTGGCGCCGGGGATCGTGTGGATCGCGGCGTTCCTCTCGATGCTGCTCGGGCTCGACCGGCTGTTCCGAACCGATCACGACGACGGCACGCTGCTGCTGTTGCGCTCGGCACAGACGCCTCTTGCTGCGGTGGCTCTCGCAAAAATGATCGCCCACTGGCTGCTGACGGCGGTGCCGCTGATCGTCGCCACGCCATTGCTGGCGGTGATGCTGGCGATGGACATGCAGGGGTTTATGCGGGCGCTGGTTTCGCTACTCATCGGCACGCCGGCACTGGTGGCGCTCGGAGCCGTGGGCGCCTCGGTAACCGTGACAATCAGGCGGGGCGGACTGATCGCGCCGGTCCTTATCCTGCCGCTCGCCATTCCGGTACTGATTTTCGGTGTCGGCGCCATCACCACGGGTCCGGGGCCGGACCAATCCGGCTCGGCGCTGCTGCTGCTTGCGGCAATCAGCCTCATTACGGTTGCGCTCTCTCCCTTTGCCGCCGGACTTGCGATAGCTTCGGGCGAGGATTAGGAAACTTCTCACTTAATTCGCCATTGCGGCGGTGAGCCGTGGCGACCATCCGCAGATGTGCAAGAGAAGGCTCGGCCTCGCAATGAGCATCGACACCACACCCCGACAAAGCTGGTGGACCCGGATCGCGCATCCGGGCCAGTTCACGGCATGGACGACCCCCTGGCTCAAACCGCTGGCGGTCGTCACCGTGCTGCTTTTCGCGCTCGGCCTCTGGTTCGCCTTCTTCAACTCGCCCGAGGACTACCAGCTCGGCGACACGGTGCGGATCATGTATGTGCATGTGCCGACCGCGTGGCTCAGCCAGTTCATCTATGCGGCAATGGCGGTTTCCGCCGTCGGCACGCTGGTCTGGCGCCATCCCATGGCCGACGTTTCGATGAAGGCCGCCGCTCCGCTGGGCGCCACGTTCACGGCGCTGGCGCTGTTTACCGGGTCGCTGTGGGGACGCCCGACATGGGGCACGTTCTGGGAGTGGGACGGGCGCATGACCTCGACGCTGGTGCTGCTCCTGATCTATCTCGGCATCATTGCGCTGTGGCGGGCGTTCGAGGATCAGTTGCGGGCAGCGCGGGTGGTTGCGATCTTCACGCTGGTCGGGGCCGTCAACATCCCCATCATCAAGTTCTCGGTCGACTGGTGGGCAACGCTGCACCAGCCGGCCAGCGTTTTCCGTCCGGACGGGCCGAGAATGCCGGGCTCGATCCTCACGCCGCTCTTCGTGATGCTGTTTGCGTTCACCTTCCTGTTCTTCACGCTGCACCTGATGGGCATGCATACCGAGATCAAACGGCGCCGGCTCATCAATCTCGAGCGGCGCGCGGCTGAAAGGGGAGGGGCGGCATGATCGACCTTGGACCGCATGCGGCCTTCATCATCTGGGCCTATGCCGGCGTGACGCTCGCCGTCGGCGCATTGATAGCGCTGCGCATCGGACAATCGCGCCGTATCGAGCGGCGCCTTTCGGCGCTCGAAGCCCAGGGCGTGCGCCGCCGTTCGGAGAAATCGGCGTGATCCGTGCTGCTCTCGTCGTCCTGCCGCTTGTGGTGCTGGTAGGGCTGGTGGCGGTCTTTGCCACTTCGATCGACCGCGATCCGGGGCTGGTGCGCTCAGTGCTGATCGGCAAGCCCGTGCCGCAGTTCACGCTGCCGCCCGTCGACGAGCTCGATGTGCCCGGCTTTTCGAGCGAGGATTTCAGCGGCGAAGCGACCCTCGTCAACGTCTTTGCCAGCTGGTGTGTGCCCTGCCGGGCCGAGCATCCGCTGCTCAAAAGCATCAAGGCCGAGACCGGCATCCGCCTTTACGGCATGAACCAGGTGGATGCGCCGGAAAACGCCCGGGCCTTTCTTGCCGAATTGGGAAACCCCTATGATGCGGTCGGCGCCGATCGCGACCGTCGCGTCTCCATCGACTGGGGCGTTTATGGCGTGCCCGAGACGTTCGTCGTCGATGCCAATGGGGTGATCACCTACAAGCATGTGGGACCGATGACGCCCGAGACGATCGAGCGCGAGGTGATCCCGGCTATCGAAGCGGCGCGCGAGGGAGCGGCCTCAGAAGTCGCTGGTTAGCCCCTTGATCTCCCAGTCGCCATAGCGGCCGGGCTCCAGTCCGCCGCGGCCGCCCTTTTCCCTCGGCGCCTGCGACGTCCTTGCATCGATCTGCGACCGGCGCGCCTCGGCCTCGGCGAGGGCCCGCCTGGCAGCGGGGGTGAGCTTCCTGGTGCTTGTGGGTTGCGGTTCGTCGGCAGTCTTATCGGTCATCTTCATCCAATCCGGGCTTTTATCCCGGCTCTTGCATGGAACCCTCGGGTCTACAACATAATTGCCATCAAAGGCGCTTCGATCCAGAGGTTTCGATGTTCAACACGCTGCGCACCACCGTACTCCTTGCGGGTCTGACCGCCCTTTTTATGGTGGTCGGCTATTTCATCGGCGGCACCGGCGGCATGGTGATCGCGTTCCTTTTCGCCGCTGGCACCAATCTGTTTGCCTACTGGAACTCCGACAAGATGGTGCTGCGCATGCAGAACGCGCAGCCGGTCGAGCGTTCGCGCGTGCCCGAACTCTATGAAATGGTCGAAATCCTCTCGCGCAAGGCCGGTATTCCAACGCCCAGGGTCTATGTCATCGAGACCGACCAGCCAAACGCCTTCGCAACAGGGCGCAACCCGCAAAACGCCGCTGTTGCGGTTTCGACGGGGCTGCTGCGCTATCTCGAGACGCGCGAGGTCGCGGCGGTCGTTGCGCACGAACTCGCCCATATCCGCTCGCGCGATACGCTGACCATGACGATCACGGCGACGCTTGCCGGTGCCATTTCCATGCTGGCGCAGTTCGGGCTGTTCTTTGGCGGCGTCAACAATCGCGACAATCCGCTGGGCGGCATCGGCGCGCTGCTGATGGTGTTCCTTGCCCCGCTCGCCGCCATGCTGGTGCAGATGGCGATCAGCCGGACGCGTGAATATGAGGCCGACCGCGACGGCGCCGAGATTTCCGGCGATCCGCTGGCGCTGGCCTCGGCCCTCAACAAGATCGCTAGTCTTTCGCGCCGCCAGGTCAACATGGCCGCCGAGCGCAATCCGGCCATGGCGCATATGTACATCATCAATCCGCTGTCGGGTCAGCGCATGGACAATCTGTTCTCGACCCATCCCGATACGGCTAACCGCATTGCGGCGCTGCAAAGGCTTGCCGGCGCGATGCGAACGCAGGATAACGGCGTGCGCCCGCAGCCCGGAGCAGCACGGCGTGGTACTACCGGCGGGGGCTGGCGCGTTCCGCCTGTCGGTGGCAATGACGGCGGTGGGCAGAGCGGACCCTGGGGCTAGTCCCGGCGGCTGGACTTGGTGGCTGGACTCGGCGGGTCGACATGGTGGCGGGACCTTTCAGTCCGCCGATAGAGAGGCGGAAATTGGCATCACGCAATGAACCTGCGGGGCTTGCGCTGCGGCTCGCGGCGATTGCGCGGCTGCGCCGTGTCCTCGATGGCGAGGCGTTTTCGCCGATCGGTGCCACCGAGATGTCCGACAGCCGTGACCGGGCGCTTGCCAACCGGCTGGTGACGACGGCGCTGCGCCGCCACGGCCATATCGACTTCATCCTCGCCGAACTGCTCGAACGGGGCCTGCCAAAAAAGAGCGGCAGCTTCGAAGCGGGCCTGCGCATTGCAATAGCCCAACTGGTCTATCTGCCCGATCTTGGCGCCCACAGCGCCGTTCACCTTGCCGTGGAGGCCGTCAAGCGCGACCGCAAGGCTCAGCATTTGTCCGGGCTGATGAACGCCGTCCTGCGCCGGGTGCAATCGCATTCCGCCCGCTATTGGAGCCTGCCCGAAAGCCTGCTGCTGCCCGCCGATGTCGCACGGCGCTGGAGTGCGGCCTATGGCGAAGCGGCCGTCGAGGAGTTCGGGGCGGCGCTGCTTGCCGGCGCCCCGCTCGACCTGACCCTCAAGGAGATGGATCGCGGCCTGATTGCAGCGCTCGGCGCCGAGCCGGTGGTCGCCGATACGGTGCGGATCGCCAGCCGCGACAGGACCGTCGATGCGCTGCCCGGCTATGGCGAGGGCCGCTGGTGGGTGCAGGATGTCGCATCGGCCGTGCCGGCGCGTCTGCTGGGCTTGCCGCAGGGTGCGCCTGTGCTCGACCTCTGCGCGGCGCCGGGCGGCAAGGCGGCCCAGCTCGTCAAGGCGGGCTATCAGGTAACCGCGCTCGACAACGATGCGGGGCGGGTCGAACGGCTGCGCGCCAATCTGGCGCGCCTCGATTATCAAGCCGAAATCGTGACCGCCGATGCGAAGACCTATGCGCCCGAGGTCCCCTATAGCGGCATATTGCTCGACGCACCCTGTTCGGCGACCGGCACCTTCCGGCGCCATCCGGAAGTCCTGTGGAACCGTAGCGCCGCCGACATCGCCGGACGCGTCGAGTTGCAGCGAACGCTCCTCATCAATGCCGTGCGGTGTCTCGAGCCGGCAGGGGTCCTCATCTATTGCGTCTGCTCGCTCGAGCCGCAAGAGGGCGAACATCAGGTGACCTGGGCGCTGGACTCGCTACCGGAACTGGAGCTCGCTCCAATTGCGCCCGACGAGGTGCCCGGGCTCGAAACAGCGCTGACCGGGCAGGGGACGCTGCGCCTTCATCCGGGGCTCGACCCGGGTGGCGTTGCGGGGGGTATGGACGGATTCTTCATCGCCAGACTGCGCCGGCGCCCCAAGGCTTAGCCGAATAGGGGTGTTGATTAACGCAACGGGTCTAGTCTTTTTGTGCCAAATGCTGCCATTTCGCTGCAACGAGCGAATCGCAGCCTTGCGAGTGGGGATCACCGGACTGGCGCTTCTGGGGGCGGCCGCGCCAGCCCGACGAAGGATTTTGGAGTGTTTGAAGTAGTCCGGTTTCTGGCGCGCGCCAGTGTCCAACGCGCCGCCGATTACATCGTCACAGCCCCCTGGATCCGCTGGACGTGGACCGGCCTTGCCGACGGCATCTTCGTGCCGGCATTGGTGGATTTCCGCCCCAACGATCCGGATGCGGTGCATGACATGATGACCGGCCGCTACCTGCTGGCGGGCCGTCTGGTCGATACGCAAGGCATCTCCCCCTTTGCGGTGGAGGTGGACCATCCCGAATGGCTGGCGAGCCTCTACAGCTTTGCCTGGCTGCGACATTTCCGCGATGTGCGCGACGCCGGCGCCAAGGGGTTCGCCCGCACCCTGGTGCTCGACTGGATCGGCAATGAGGGGGATTTTTCAAAGGAGAGCTGGACGCCGGCGATCACCGCTCAGCGCGTGCTCAACTGGCTGCGCCATCTCGAACTCCTCACCGGCGGGGCAACGCCGGAGCAGGTCAACACCATTCAGCGTTCGCTTTCGAGCCAGGTGCAGAGCCTGAGGCTGCGCGAGCGGCTGACCAGCGATCCGGCCGCGCGGCTGCTGGTGTGTGCGGCGCTTGTGGGTGCGGCACTTTGCGACGAGGACCAGCGCGGCGATATCGATGCGCAATTGGCGCGTCTCAACGCCATACTGGCCGACCAGATCGACACCGACGGCATGCATCTGTCGCGCAATCCGCGCCAGCAGCTCAATCTGCTGGTCGAGCTCTCCAGCATCCGCCAGTCGCTCGGCGGGCTCAAAAGCGCGCCGGCCATCGAGTTCATCGCGCAGGTCGACCGCATGCACGAAGCGCTCGATGCGGTGACGCTCGGCACGGGCGAGCCCGCTTATTTCCACGGCTGCGGGCAGTTGCCGCACGATACCCTCATCGCGGTTCAGGCGCATGGCGGCGGGCATCGGCGCCGCTCGGGGCTGGTGGGCGGCTATGCCATTCTGCGCGATGGCGAGGCGACGATCGTGGCCGATAGCGGCCGGGTGCCCCCGCTCGCCATGGCCGGCGAGGCCCATGCCAGCGCCCTTGCCTTCGAATTCAGCCACGGCACCGAGCTGGTCGTCGGTAATTGCGGGCCGGCGCCGGCTGAACTGGCGAGCAACCGCGATCTCTTCCGGCAGGGCATCGCCCATTCGGGGCCGACGATCGACGGCGAAAGCGCCGATACCATCATCGAGCGGGGGCCGTTCAAGGGCCGGCTGCGCGCGGCGGGTCAGCCCGGCAAGGTCGAGATTTCGAGCGCCGACAATGCCATGATCCTGACCATGGGCGGCTATGCCGGGCGCAACGGGCTTTTCATCGAACGGCGGGTGACGCTTCTTTCGGGCGGCACCACGCTGGTAGGGCAGGACCGGTTGCAGCCGGTCGAGGGGGCGCAGGTTTCGGGGCGCCTCGAACTGCGCTTTCATCTTGCGCCCGGCACGATGGTCCAGCGCGTGGGCGACGAACTGGTGCGGCTGATCCTTGCCAGTGGCGCGGTGTGGACGTTTCTGTGGGAGGGGGCGCAGCTGCATGAGGACGAGAGCGCGCGGCATTCGGCTTCGCTCGGCTTTCACAAGTCGCGCCAGCTGGTGCTGGAGACGCAGGCGCGTGCCGAGGCGGAGGTCGCCTGGATCCTGACGCGCGAGAGCGTCTAGCCTGTTTCCTTACGCGCTTTCCTTACGCGCTCGCTCATGCTAGCGAGCCGGCAATTCATGAACGAGCAACAGGTGGCGAAATGGCTGAGGGCAAAACGGTCAGGATCGGGCGGGCGCTGCTCTCGGTATTCGACAAGTCGGGCATGGCCGAACTCGCCGCGGCGCTCAACGCGGCAGGCGTGGAGCTGGTTTCGACCGGCGGCACGCACCGGCTGATCGCCGGCGAGGGATTGCCGGTGCGCGAAATCTCCGATCTGACGGGCTTTCCCGAAATGATGGATGGAAGGGTCAAGACGCTGCATCCCAAGGTGCATGGCGGGCTGCTCGCCGTACGCGACAATGGCGAGCACAAGGCGGCCATGGATGCGCATGGGATCGGCGCCATCGATCTGGTGGTGGTCAATCTCTATCCGTTCGAGGCAACGATCGCGCGCGGCGCAGGCTATGACGAGACCATCGAGAACATCGATATCGGCGGGCCAGCAATGATCCGTTCGGCGGCCAAGAACCACGCCTATGTC
>Ga0180216_1004302_pt1 | contig 10851 bp, 6 predicted proteins | sample eDN3rd37CBELigMG_FD_128879 | JGI IMG/M metagenome (GOLD analysis project Ga0180216, IMG submission 128879) | Enriched Miracle-Growth compost microbial communities from Emeryville, California, USA - eDNA 3rd pass 37_C BE-Lig MG (version 2)... ...
GCTTCCCAACCGGCCAGCAGACCGTATTCCTCGGCCACGGCACGGGCGGCCAAGTAGTCGGCGAAGCTATCGGCCCACACCAAGAACCGCACGTAGTTCTGCTGAGGATTGATGCGGCGCACCAGCCGCCGGAATGTCGAGGTGCTTCCGTCGACTTTGTCGCCCGCCTCGCCGGCATCATCGTCGGGCGTTACCACCAGATAGATATTTTCGCCGAGGTTCTTCAGCGAGAGGTTCAGGCCGTAAGTGCTGCGCTTTTGGTTGTTGAAGACTTTGAGCGCCTTTTCCGCATCGATACGTTTGGTTTTCTTGTCGACGTACGCACCAATCACATTGTTGACGATGCCCTTGAGCCGCTGATCTTCCACGGGCACCACGCGTCCCTTGCGGACCAGAAAGATGGCTGGCTTGGCCTTTTCTGGAGCCGGGCGAGGGTCGGGCAACGTCACAATGGTGGCGGCCACGCCTTGCGGCTCGGGCGTCGACGCCAGTTGGGCCTTAATCTTGGCGATTTGCTCCTGGGTCGACAGGACTTCCTTTTCCAGCGCCGTCTCTTTCTTCTGAACTTCCTCAAGCTGCTTGCGGACTTCCTCCAGGTTGATCTTGCCCTGGAGCGATGCCAGGTTCTTTTCCAGTTGCGCCAGCGAACGTTGTTTCTCGGTGAGCGCCCGTTGCTCGACGGCCAGGTTCAAGCTGGCGGTGGCTTCAAGCAGTTCCTTCAGCCGGCTGGAAACCTCGACTGCTTCCTGCTCGGCCTTCTTGATGTCGTCGTCGGTGAGCTCCAAGAGCGGCCCGTCGATCCCTTGCATCCGCTTCACGGATTCACCCACGCTCACCTGCATGAGCACCATGATGATGATCAAGATGCCCACCACGTTGGTGAGGGTGTCGAGCAGCGAATCGAGGCTGCCGCCGCCTGATGAGCTTTTCCTGCGTGCCATAGTCGTGCGTAGATCAAACGGCTGGGATGGGTCAGGTCGCGGGCCGCAGCGAGTAAGGCCTCTTGCCTCGCGGTGCGGCCATTTCCAGAGCCGGAGTTATTTTTTCTTGGTGAACAAACTAAGGTCGATCTTACCCTGCCCCTGCACGGCCAGCTTGCCGTTGGGCGCCAGGCGTTCATTGGCAATCACGCGGGCGGTGTTGTACGTGGGAATGCCGTCCTCACGCAGCAGAAAGACGATGCGGTCGGTCTTGGCCTTCGCAGCTACGTCGTCCAGCAGTTTGAGGAAGTCCTGATTGCTGCGCAAGTCGCCGCGGCGGACGCGGATCGCCTTATCGCCTTCGTAGATCACCACGCCCTCGGGCCGGCACTCCACAAAACGCGGCACCAGGTTCGTGCCGCTACCGCTGGGCTGGATCACCACCTCGGCTTCGCCGGGCGGTTCCTTGCGGCGTTTGAGCTCATTCTGGAGCTTGGCCAGGGTCTGGTTCAGCTCCTTGCGTTCGCTCTCCATTTCGGTGACGCGTTTGCGCGACCGATTGAGCTGCGCCAAAAGCTGCACGTTGACGTCGTCGCGTTTTTCCAGGTCTTGCTGCTGTTTCTGGATTCGCTTGAGCTCCGCGTCGGCCAAGGCCATCTGTTCGCGGATCGCATCGACGTTCTTGACCAGTTCCTCCAGCCGGGCGATCTCCTCCTGCTGGGTCTTGATGTCGGTGGTAATCGTCTGATACGCCCGCGCGCGTTCGATCACGGTCTCGTCCATGGACCCCAGCGCCATGCTCACGATGATCAGCGTCAGCACGCCGATCACGCAGCACAGAATGCTGAGGAACGGGAACAACGATATGCCTTCTTCAGATTTCTTACGCCGGGCCATATCCTACCCTTGCGGCAAAGGCACGTTGGGGTGCGGCAAACGTGGCTGCCGTTCCCCAACTTGCGCTACATGATCTCCGGAAAACCGCCTCCGCTCAACTCGTGGCCACTGCCCCCCAGCGGCATCAATGACCGTTGCGCCGGCTGAACCAGCCGCGGCGCCTGGCAGGCAGTTCCGACTTGATCACTACCTGTTTCTCGCCCAGTTCTTCCAGCACGCGATTGAGCGAAGCGAGGCCTTCGCCCAGGCTGCTGAAGTGGCGGTCGAGTGCCTGCGACGTTTCGCGCATCGCGGCGGCGACTTGTTGCTGGACCTCATTGGCCCCGCCGGCAAGCGCGCTCATCGAGGTGCGCACTTCTTCCATGTGGGCAACGTCCAAGGCAACCATGCTCGATTGCACGTCTTGCAATTGGGTCAGCAGTTCCTGCTGCTTTGCGACCAGCGTTTCGACCTGAGCCTGGAATTCCTGCTGCGTGCTTTGCTGCTTTTCGACCACGCCGTTGACCTGTTCCAGCAGCGAGGTCTGGAGTTCCTGCCAGCCCTTGCTGACCTGGCTGGTAATGGTTTCGCCAATCTTTTCCAGCTTGGCCGTCCAGGCTTGCAGCTCGGCATGATGGGCCGCCATCGCGGCGTGAATCGCCTGCTGAAGCGCCTCGCGGTTGTCGACTTTGCCGCCACCGCCATTGCCCGCGGCGCCGTCGTTGAGTCGCTTGATCAGGTTCTCATTGCAGTACTCGTCGACCGCGCCCAGCAGGTCTTCCTCGGCCTTCTGCATGCTGCTGGCGGGGAACATGACGAACATGCTCATCACCAGCGCGATCAGCGTGGTATCGAATGCCGTAGCCAGACCGCCGGTAATGTTGTTCAGCGATTGCTTGAGCGCCGCCGGGTCCGATGCATCCATGTTGCCCGAGAAACCGGCCACGGCATCGCTAATACCAATCACCGTCCCGATAAAGCCCAGAATCGGGATCGCCCAGATGAACACCTTGATCAGGGTGTAGCTCGAATCGACCGTGCCGGCGTCGATCTCCGACAGGCTGTTGAGCGTGTTGGCCACTTCGGGGTTGCTGCGCCGCACGCGGAAGTGTTCCAGCCCTCGCTGCACGCGGGTCACCAGGAAGCTTTCGCCCGGGTTCACCGGCAGGCCCTTAACGTGTTCAATAAACCGATCGACGTTCTGGGGCGTGATTTCCGGGGAGAGGTCCACGGGCAGCACGTCGAACAAGAGCGCTTCGCGTTGCCGCCGCAATTTGCGCGCCTTCAGGTACAGGATGACCATCGCCCAGGCAAATAAAAACGTCGTGCCGTAGGGCACCCAGCCGCGTTCGACGAACAGATCGCCCAGGTACATATCGGCCTGGGCCATCGGGAACAGCGCGATATAGAACGCAATGGTGAGCCCTAGCGCGATGCCGCCGCTGAGCAGAATGCTGACGTTCGTGCCGTCGTTCTGCTCGTTGCTGGACGATTTCTTACTGCGCTTGGTGGCCGCGCCCGTCTTGGCGGCGGGCTGCGTTGCGGCAGGAGCCTGGCCAAAGGGGGCAGCCGGCGCCTGACCGAAGGGAGCGGCGGGGCCCTGGCCGAACTGCGGCGTTCCGAACCCCTGAAATCCCGAGGTCAGCGGCGGCAGGTCGTCCGATTCGGGCGACTCCGTAGGTACGCTGATCGTGGTGTGACAGTAAGGGCAGCGGACGCGGCGTCCGGCTAGCTCATCGCGTACCTTGAGCTTCTTTCCGCACTGGTCGCACGCAAATTGGAAGTACATCGACCTCTGTTCCTTGTGGGGGGCAACCCCCGACTACCGCCGGCAAGCGTTTCCCGTGCCAGCCGGAGATGGCTAGCGGCACGTCGGGGAATAGCGGTGGGGCGGCGCTGCCTCTCGCTTTCCCCTGCAGAGTTTGCCTGGCGATTTGGGGAAAGCGCGCGCCGCACCGTTTTATGGTAATGGACGCCGGCCTTGCGCCCATGGGCTGCGCGCAGATTTCATCTGCGCGCAGCGTCAGCCCGCACATTCCGCCGTGTTTTCCCCTGTTGGGAGGCCACACACCCAACCAACGGGTGGAATGCTATATGTCAAACAAGTCTGACAGATTCGCCATATGGATCAAGCACGTGGCGCTACTTCAACGTGGGGCACACGTCGAACCAGTCGCGGCCGTCACGCCAGATCCACTTGTTGCACTCCTTAGGGCCCCACATGCCCGGCTCGTAAAACGCCAGCTCGGGCAAGCCGGTGCGCTGCCAGGTTTCCAGGATAGGGTCGATCAGGCCCCAGCACAGTTCCACTTCGTCGCTGCGGGCAAACAGGCTGGCATCGCCGGTCATCACGTCCAGCAGCAACCGTTCGTAAGCCTCGGGCAGGGCCTTGGCAAACCGGGTATCGAAGCGGAAGTCCAGGTCCGTCAGCCGCATCTGCATGCCGGCGTCGGGCACCTTGGTCTGAAAATGCAGTTGGATGCCTTCGGCCGGTTGAATTTGGATCACCAGCCGGTCGCCGTCGATCTGCCGCATGCGGGCGGCTTCGAACATCATGTGCGGCGGCTTGCGGAACTGGATCACGATCTGCGTCGAGCGACAATCCATCGCCTTGCCGCTGCGCAGGTAGAACGGCACGCCCTCCCAGCGCCAGTTGCCGACAGAAAGCTTCACCGCCGCGAATGTCGCCGTCTCGCTATCGGGCGGCACGTCCTTGGCATGCCGGTAGCCGATGTACTGGCCCCGGAAGGTACGCTGGGCCACGTCATCGGGCTCAAACGGCTTAATAGCCTCAAGGACTTTCACCTTCTCATTGCGGACCGTATCAGCCGCGAAGCGCGAAGGCGGTTCCATCGCCACGAATGTGAGCAATTGCAGCAGGTGGTTCTGGAACATGTCGCGCATCACGCCGGCCTTGTCGTAGTAGCCGCCGCGGCTGCCGACATCGACATCCTCGGCCGCCGTGATTTGCACGTGGTCGATGAAGTTGCGGTTCCACACGGGCTCAAAGATCGTGTTGGCAAACCGCAGCACCAGGATGTTCTGGACCGTTTCCTTGCCCAGGTAATGGTCGATGCGGAAGATCTGCCCTTCGTCGAACGCCGAGTGCAACTTGGCGTTGAGTTGCCGCGCCGACTTCAGATCGGTGCCGAACGGCTTCTCGACGACCAGCCGGCGCGGCCCGGTGGTTTCGCGCGTCATGCCGCACGCCTTAAGGGCTTCCACCGCTGGCTCGAAGAACTGCGGAGCCGTGGCCAGATAGTAGATGCGAGAGGAACGCTGTTCGCCCGACTCCAGTTCTTGGAGCCGCCGTTCCAGGCCCCGTACCTCTTCCAGCTCGGAGATGTCGCCCGGCTGGTAGTAGATGAATGGCGCAAACCGTTGCCAGACCTCAGCATCGAACGCTTCGCCGAGGAACTTTTGGGTCGATTCGGCCAGCATCTGCCGCCACTGATCGTCCGGGTGCGGCGTCCGCGAGAAGCCGACAATGCGGGTGTCTTCCGGCAGCCGGCCTTTGCGGAAGAGCTGATACAGGGCGGGGATCAGTTTCCGACGGGTCAGATCGCCAGAAGCCCCGAAGATCACAATCGTTTGAGGCATCGAGCCAGGTTCCTCACAGTACGTATCGTTGGCCGCGGTTCTAAGTGGGAGAGCCGGCGGCTGGCCCGGTGGTTCGCGGCCGGCCTCCCCTTGCGGGCTATTTGCTTGGCAATTCGGTTATTTTGCGTGTGTACGCCGTGTGCAGCATAGCGAATGGAACGCGATTTCAGGAGGAGGGCAAACCACGCCAACTTTGCCAGTTTGCTCCCCAATCCCCTCGCAGGTGCGGCGAAAAACGGCTAGCGGCAGCTCGGCTCAAGGCTCCCCGCAGCCACGAAATACGCAGTTTCTAGGGAACGCCGCGGCGTCTTCGTGCGTCTGATGGTAGCAAAGCAGGCTACTGACGTTGCGCGCTGGCTGGCCACCCAAGTTTGCCTAAGCCTAAGCCACGGCGCGTGCTCGGTCGGCTGGCAACTGCCTGTAACAAACTTTTTGCCTGACAGCTAATTGCAGGTGCCTTGGCCGTGGACGAAAATCAAGCCATTGGCGGTTGATGCCTCTGCCGCGGTATTTCTGGCCGTGGCAGGACGTGGGTTTGTGCGCTGTGGTTTGCCGCAGCGCGTGCCGTAGGGATGTGGCGGCCCGCCTACGCATCTTCGCCGATTGCTGCTCTTGGTCGTAGCGGCCGCAGGGTTGTTCAACCTTCGCTCCAAGGTGGCGTTCGTACCAAACCCGTCGAGAGGGGGCCACATCCATGTCTTGCCGCCCATTCGTACTATCGATTTGCTGGTTGATGGTTGCTGCCGGTCCGTTGTGGGCCCAGTTCGACGAGCAGCCGGCCGTGTTTGGGCCGCTGATTCCCGTGGACTTCCTGCTGCAAGACGACGGGCCGCAGCCGGCCAATGCGGCCAAGAACGTCGAGGAAGCGGCGGCCCCCGCCGAGGCCAAGCCCGACAACCCGTTCAAGCCCAACGAAAAGGAAACGCAGCCGGAAGAGGACAGCGAACCGGATTCGACCGTCAAGCCGCGTGCTACGCTGGCTAGCGGCGAGGTGCGACTGCACTTGATGGAGGATTCGGTCGTCAGCGGCATCCTCTCGGTGGATTCCATCACGGTCACCACCGAGTTCGGCACGCTGACGGTTCCGGTCGACAAGATCGTGCGGATCACGCCCGGCCTGGACAGTCACCCAGCCCAGAAACGCAAACTGCTGGACCTGATTCAGCAGTTGGGTTCCAACCAAGTGAAAGAACGCGACGCAGCCCAGAAAGCCCTGGTCGAAATGGGCCCGCCGATCGCTCCCATCTTGAGCCGCTTCAGCGACGATGCCGACGCCGAACGCCGTACCCGAATCGCCAAGATCCTGACCGAACTGGAGGAAGCGTCGGAGGAGTCCCTGGAGGAAGGCAGCGACAACCAGCCGCTGATTCCGCAAGACACGGTCGAAACCACGCTGTTTACCGTGGTCGGCGAGGTCAGCCCCAAGTCGTTTGAGGTGAAAACCAAGTTCGGCAAGCTGACCGTGGCCCTGAGCGATATCCGCGAAGCCCGCCGCGACCTGGGCGTGCCGGAGGAAATCCGCCGGACAATCGCCGTCGCCGGCACGAACCTGGTGCAACTCAGCTATAAGAACTCCGGCATCCGCGTGGAACGCGGCGACGAAGTTTCGATCACCGCCGACGGCACCATCGTGATGAGCCCCTGGGGGAACAACGTGACCTCCACGCCCGACGGCGGTGCCAATTTTCAGTGGTTCGTCCCCAACAAGATTCCCGGCGGCGCGCTGGTCGCCCGTATCGGCAATTCGGGCGAGCCCTTCAAGGTGGGCTCGAAGCATTCGTTCACGGCCACCCGTAGCGGCGTGCTGCACTTTGCCGTGGCCATGAACCCGCAATTCGCCAACCAAGGCTACGCCTTCCCCGGCGAGTACAACGTCAAGATTCGCGTGGTACGCAAGTAGCCCTCGCTTGGGCCGCTTCGCGGACCGCGTTCGGGGGTACACGCACCGCTTCTCGCATGGCTGCAACAAGGAGTATCAGACATGCAATCCAGGGCGCTGGTCCTTACGGTTGTGGCGGTGGTGTCGCTGGCGAGCGCGGGATCGGTCGCCGCTCAATTTCAAGCCCCCAAGGCGCCTAACGTCCGGGCCCGGCAATTGCAGGGGGTTCCGCAAGCGGCCATCCGGATCGAAGCGGCCCGGCGTGCCAACCGGCAACCCGCGGAACGAGTTGTCCGCCGTGGCGACGTCTCTAACAGCATCATCTTGCAGGAAGATCGCGAGTGGCGTCGCAAGCTCGAAGGCATCCGGCGCACCCTCGAAGAAGGGCAGGTGGCTCAGGCTGCCCGTTACCTGGGCGCGTTGCTCCAGGATCACGATACCTATGACTTCTTCATTGCGGCCAGCGACGACGACCGTTCGCGGCGCAGCTTCAAAGCCGAGCTGCGTTCGCTGATCAGCAAGTTGCCGCCCGCCGGGCTGCAAGCCTACGAACTGCAGTTTGGCCCTGCCGCCCGCAAGCTATTGCAAGCGGCCGTAGCCGCCGGCGATATGCGGGCGCTAGAAGACCTGGCCGCGCGGTACTACCACACTGAGGCATCGGCCCAGGCGTTGTTTCTGCTCGCGCAGATGCACCTGGACCGCGGCCAGCCGCGCGAGGCGGCGGCTTGCCTGATGCGGCTGCAAGGGATGCAGGCTTTGGCGACGCCGTTTGAGCCGCAGCTCGGGCTGATGCTCGCCGCATGCTGGGTGCGTGCCGGCGAACCGGCGCTGGCCCAGGCTTCGCTGGCCTCTCTGAAGGAATCCTATCCCCAGGCCACCTTTGCCACCGCGGCCCAGCGCACTGCCCAACCGCTGTTCGACGAACCCGAACACGCCCTGTCGTGGCTCGAACAGCTATTTCCTGCTGCCCCTGGCTCGCGCCGCAGCGAAAGCGATTGGCTGGTCCACCTGGGTTCGCCGTCGCGCCAAGTGATGGTGCCGGCCAGCCGGCCATTTGCGGCCGCCCGCTGGTCGCTACCCATTTCTTCCGATGCCGACGTACTGACCAGCATCGAGCGTGAAGGCAATTCGCTGGCCGCCGACAATGGCTGCCCGCTGCCCATGCTGTATCCGGTGGCCATCGGCAACACGCTGCTATTGCCCTCGCACGAGGGCGTTCAGGCGATCGACATCACCTCTGGCAAGTTGCTCTGGCCGGTGGACGATCCCCGCGAATTCAACAACGCCTCGCTGGCTCGGCGGATCTGGCGCGACGCCGCGTTCGGCTCGCTGGCAACCGACGGCCAAACCGTGTACCTCGTCTCCGGCAATGAAGACCTGCCCGACGACAGCCAGGCCCAAACACCGCAGCACGCGGTCTTCTGGCGTGGTTGGGGCGGCGTCGAAGCTGAGACCACCACCATTACCCGGAACAAGATCACGGCCCTATCCATCGTCGGCCAGGGGAAACTGCTGTGGTCCGTATCAGGCGATTCGCCCGAGCGTCCCGAGCACCGCGACCTGACCGACGCCGTATTCCTGGGCAATCCGCTGCCGTACGACGGGCACCTGTACGTGCTGGCCGAATCGCGTGGCGCGATCCGGCTGTTCTGCCTTAACGCCGAGAATGGCGGCGTAATCTGGCACCAGGAGCTAGCGGCGGTTGAGTTCACCAACGACAAAGACCTGTTCCGCCGGATGGCGGGTGCTTCGCCGTCGATTGGCGATGGCGTGGTCGTTTGCCCAACCTCGGCCGGCGGCGTGGTTGCCTTGGACTTGGCCACGCGCTCGCTGCTGTGGGCCTATCAATACCCGCGTACGAACAACTCGCTGTCCGATCGCAACCGCGGTCGGATTCCAACCCTGCGGCAGGGCAAGCGGTGGGTGGATTCCTCGGCGGTCATCCACCAAGGCATGGTGCTGCTCACGCCGCCCGAGTCTGAAGAAATCCACTGCCTGGACCTGCTGACCGGCGAACCGCTGTGGGTGCAAAAGCGGAATCAGGCTTTGTACCTGGCAGGCGTCGTGGGCGACGTGGCGGTGCTGATCGAGCCCCGCGAAGTGACGGCCCTGCAACTGGATGACGGCAAACCTGCCTGGAAGGTGTCGCTACCTGCCCAGATTTCCGGCCGCGGCGTGCTGACAACCGACGGCCAGTATTTCTTGCCCTTGGCCAATGCGACCATCCAGCAGCTTGATCTGACGAGCGGCAAGCCGGGCGAGGCGGTACCATCGCTGCGGGGCCTGGTGCCGGGCAATCTGTTATGGCACGAAGGCACGTTTATCTCTGTTGGCCCCAGCTACATCGAAGCGTACGACGACTTCCGCCATCTGGAACAACGAGTGGCCGAACGTGCGGCCCAGTCGCCCGATGATCCGAGCCTGCGTTTCGACCAGGGCCGTATGGCCCTGGCTGCCGGCGATATGGCAGGCGCGATCGAACACTTCCAGGCGGCCTACCGGGCAGCGCCCAATAACCGCCACAAAGCTGCCCTGCTTGGCGCCCTGCACGACGGCCTGGGCACCGATTCTCCCAACCGCAAGCAGTGGCAAGCCGAACTCGATCGGCTGCTAGGCTTCTAACCTGATTGCGGTACGTGGCAATCGTTTGCTACTTACCCCACGCCGAGCCACCGGGGGGATCGCTCCTGCGTCTGCGGCGGCGTATCCTGGTATCCGGTCTACCTTCCTCCTGCTGACCGAGCGGCACGCGGAGCGCCGCCCGAGCGGGAGACGTTCGCACGCGTGCACCGTACTGGCAGATGATGGTACGTTCCCCACTGGTAATCGCCGCAGCAGCGTACTTGGTGTGCGCCGGCTGCGGCAGAGAGGCCGAGCCAACCACGCCGGCTCCGCAGGCCCCTGCCGCTCGGGACGTAATTGCTGAGCAGTGGCAAACCGTGCTGGCCGGCAAGAGCGATACGTTAGACCTTTCAGGCGTTACCGTAACTGACGACGATCTGGCTCCGCTGGCAGATCGCAGTACTTCCCACGAGCAGGCTGCCGTACTACGTGAAGTACGCCTGGGCCCTAGTCGCTTGACGGAACGTGGTATTGCCAGGCTCGCCGCCATCGATTCACTGGAAACTTTAGTACTCGGCGAAACGCGGTTGGACGACGCCGGCGCGGCTCACCTGGCGCCGCTTCCCAAACTGCGGGTTCTGAATGTGCCGCTGGCCGAGATAACCGACGCCGGTCTGGCGTCGCTGGCCAAGATGCAAAGCCTGGAGCTATTGCGGGTGGGCAGTCCCAAGATCACTGACGCTGGGCTGGCGGCCCTGGCCGATCATCCCAGTTTGCGGCAGTTGATTATCGTCGATACGCCGCTGACCGATGCGGTGGTGGAGCATGTTCGCCGCATGCCCAAACTGGAATCGCTGTACCTGTTCAATACCAAAATCAGTGACGAGGCCCTGGCTGAGCTTCAACGGTTTGTGCCGCACGTGCATTTCGATTGAAGGCCGCGATCATTCCGCACCGGCCGCTTCGCGGTCCTCGGCAGGTCCGCCTGCACCGGCCAGATTCCGGGCTGAGTTA
>Ga0180216_1004303_pt1 | contig 10850 bp, 10 predicted proteins | sample eDN3rd37CBELigMG_FD_128879 | JGI IMG/M metagenome (GOLD analysis project Ga0180216, IMG submission 128879) | Enriched Miracle-Growth compost microbial communities from Emeryville, California, USA - eDNA 3rd pass 37_C BE-Lig MG (version 2)... ...
AAAAACACCTGCGACTGCAGGACCAGCGAGGCCAGGCCCGCCGGCATCCCCAGATGGATCGCCAGGAACAGCAAGGCGAACTGCCCGATGCTGATGGTCGCCGCGTAGGCCAGCAACATGCGCCAGGAGACCGCGGGCCGCTTGATGAACAGAATGGCGGGAAACGCCACGAACGTGAATCGCAAGGCGCCCAGCAGCATCGGCGGGAACGCATCCACCCCGAGCTTGATCGCCACGAAATTGGCGCCCCACACGACCACGACCGCCAAGGCGGCCAGGGTGTCCTTCAACGGCATGTCGGTCCCCCGCTAGCGTCCACTGCGCGCCTCGAAACCCTGCGAGAACGCCTCCAGCAGGTAATCGAGCAAGACGCGCACGGTGCGCGGAGCCCTGGTCGAATACGGGCGCAAGGCGAAGATAGTACGCCCAAATGCGCCGACCGGTCGCCACTGCGGCAGGATCTCGACCAATTCGCCGGACTGCACCGCGCGCTGGGCGGAGAAATCCGGCAGCACGGCCACGCCCACGCCCGCGCACGCCATGTCGCGCAGCACCTCGCTGTTGTTCGCCACGAACCCGGGCCGTACCGGCACGGTCACGCGCCCGCCGGCGGAGCGCGCGCCGACGCGCTCGAAGGCCCAGGTCGCCGTGCCCTGCTGCCTCGGATAGTGCAGGTGCCTGTGGCCCTCGAGCTGGGCGGGATGGGCCGGCACGCCGTGCTCGGCCAGGTAGCCGGGGCTGGCGACCAGCAGCGTGCGCGTGCGGCACAGGACCCGCGCCACGTAGGTGTCCGGCGGCGCCTCCACGTGCCGCAGCGCCAGGTCGAAGCCCTCGGAGGCCAGCGAGGCCAGGCCGTCGCTCATGTCGAGCTCGAGGCGGATCTGCGGGTGGCGGCGCATGAACTCGGGCAGGCGCGCCGCGAGCTGCTGGCGCGAGAAGGCGACCGGCGCGGTGATGCGCAGCAGCCCGCGCGGCACCTCGGCCATGTCCTGCACGTCGGCAAAGCTGTGCGCGATGCGCGCGTACGCCTCGCGCGTCTCGTCCACCAGTCGCTGGCCGGCCTCGGTCAGGCGGACCGAGCGCGTCGTGCGCTGGATCAGGGGCACGCCCGCGGCCCGCTCGAGCTCGACCATGCGCTGGCTCATCGCCGCCTTGCTGACCGAGAGGCGGCGCGCCGCGGCGGTGAAGCTGCCTTGCTGGGCCAGTACGGTCAGCCAGTGGATGTGGGGCCAGAGCCGATCGATGTTCTTGATATCCATAGGATGATTGTTCATTAAATTGAACAATCATTCCAGTCCCCGTGCCTATGCAGGGCCTCGGGGCGACTCCTACACTGGTGTCCAGCCCGGATTCCGCTCGAATCCGCCAAGCAGCACACCCCTTTCATCGCCGGGACTCCCGGCGCGCACCATCCGCCAGGAGACTCTCCATGCAAGCCTACACAGACACCGCCGACGTCGGCCATTTCATCGACGGCCGCCGCACCGCCGGCCAGGGCGCCCGCACCCAGGCCATCTACAACCCCGCCACCGGCGAGGTGGCGCGCCAGCTCCGCCTGGCCGGCGCCGAGGACGTGGAGGCCGCCGTGCGCTCGGCCGCCGCCGCCTTTCCCGCCTGGGCCGCGACCCCCGCGCCGCGGCGCGCGCGCGTCATGTTCAAGTTCCTCGAACTGATCAACGCCCACCGCGAGGAGCTCGCCGCCATCATCACGGCCGAGCACGGCAAGGTGTTCAGCGATGCGATGGGCGAGCTGGCCCGCGGCATCGACATCATCGAATTCGCCTGCGGCATCCCGCAACTGCTCAAGGGCGAGTACTCCGAGCAGGTCGCCACGGGGCTGGACAACTGGACCATGCGCCAGCCGCTGGGCGTGGTCGCCGGCATCACGCCGTTCAACTTCCCCGCCATGGTGCCCTGCTGGATGTTCCCGCTGGCCATCGCCACTGGCAACTGCTTCATCCTAAAGCCCAGCGAACGCGACCCCTCGGTCAGCCTGCGCATCGCCGAGCTGCTGCGCGAGGCCGGCCTGCCCGACGGCGTGTTCAACGTGCTGCAGGGCGACAAGCTGGCCGTCGACGCGCTGCTGGCGCACCCCGAGGTCCAGGCCCTGAGCTTCGTCGGCTCGACCCCCATCGCCCGTTCAATCTACGAGCAGGGCGCGCGCCACGGCAAGCGCGTCCAGACCCTGGGCGGGGCCAAGAACCACATGGTCGTCATGCCCGACGCCGACCTGGAGCAGGCCGTCGACGCCCTCGTCGGCTCGGCCTACGGCGCGGCGGGCGAGCGCTGCATGGCCGTCTCCGTGGCCGTGCTGGTGGGCGACGCGGCCGACCGCATCATGCCGCTGCTGGCCGAGCGCGCCCGCACGCTGAAAGTCTCGCACGGCATGGACGAAACCGCCGAAATGGGCCCGGTCATCACCCGCGACGCCCTGCAGCGCATCCGCGACTACCTGGACATCGGCACCCGGGAGGGCGCGCAACTCGTCCTCGACGGCCGCGACCTCGAGGTGCCGGGACACGAGGGCGGCTTCTTCATCGGCGGCTGCCTGTTCGACCACGTGACGCCGTCGATGCGCATCTACCAGGAGGAGATCTTCGGCCCCGTGCTGTCCTGCGTGCGCGCGCCCGACATCGACACCGCGATCCGCATCATCAACGAACACAGCTTCGGCAACGGCGTGGCCTGCTTCACCCGCGACGGCCACGCCGCGCGCGAATTCGCGCGCCGCATCCAGGTCGGCATGGTCGGCATCAACGTCCCCATCCCGGTGCCCATGGCCTGGCACGGCTTCGGCGGCTGGAAGAACAGCCTGTTCGGCGACATGCACATCTACGGCGAGGAGGGTGTGCGCTTCTACACCCGCCAGAAATCCGTCATGCAGCGCTGGCCCGACAGCGAGCCCAAGGGCGCGGAGTTCGCCTTCCCCACGCACGGCTGAGGGCTGGTTCCCCGCGCCAGGGCGCACAGCCTCGTCCGGCCTCCCGCGGCCGGGCGTGCCGTGCCGCCCCGCCCGCGAGGCGGCGCCCGGCCTCAGCAGAGCTCGAGCTGCACCGGACGATGCCCCGCGTCGTCCCGGTCGGGCTCGAGCCGGCTCACCCGCACCCCCAGCAGGCGCAGCCGCCGGTCCAGCAGGACTCGCTTGAGGCACTGGCCCGCCGCGCGGTGGATCGCCTCGGCGTCGTTCACCGCCTCGTGCAGGGTCAGGTCGCGCGTCACGATCCTGAAATCCTCGAACCGCAGCTTGATCCCCACCGTGGCGCCGCGCACGCGCTTGCGGCGCAGGTCCTCGGCCAGGCGCTCGCACAGCTCGAGGAATATCTCCGACAGCAGCGCGCGGTCGCGGCGCACGTGCAGGTCGCGCTCGAAAGTGGTCTCGCGGCTGAGCGACTTGGGCTCGGACACCGTGACCACCGGCCGGTCGTCGATGCCGTGGGCGGCATCCACCAGCCAGCGCGCGTACGCCAGCCCGAAATTCGCCTGCAACAGGTCGGGCGGCGCGGCGGCGAGCTGGGCGATCGTCTCGATCCCCAGGCCCTGGAGGCGGCGCGTCGCCTTGGGCCCGATGCCGTTGATCCGCGATACCGGCAGCGGCCAGATGCGACGCTCCAGGTCGCCGGGCCCGATCACGGTGATCCCGTCGGGCTTGTCCAGCTCGGAGGCGAGCTTCGACAGGAGCTTGTTCGGCGAGATGCCGATCGAGCAGCTCAGGCCCGTCGCCTCGCGCACCGCGTCCTTGATGCGGCGCGCCAGCGTCTCGGAGGATTGGTCCAGCGCGCCGAGGTCGATGTAGATCTCGTCGATGCCGCGATCCTCGATGCACGGCGCGATCGTGGCCACGGCGGCCTTGAACAGCCGCGAATAGCGCCGGTAGGCCTGGAAATCCACCGGCAGCATCACCGCCTCGGGCGCGAGCTGCGCGGCCTTCATCATCCCCATCGCCGAATGCACGCCGAGCGCGCGCGCCTCGTACGTCGCCGTGGTGATCACCCCGCGGCCCACATAGTCGCGCAGCAGCGCGTAGCGGCCGCCGGCCGGCGCCTCGCCCCGGCCGCCGATCACCACCGGGCGGCCGCGCAGGTCCGGGTAGCGCAGCAGCTCGACCGAGGCATAGAACGCGTCCATGTCCAGATGTGCGATGCGGCGGGTGGCGGGGGTTTGCATGAGGGCGCAATTTTTCGATCGGTACGCTATACTAGCCCGCTCAAAAGGTATATTTAATTTATATCTATACCCACGCCCGATTTGTGGGCTTTCCCGACCTCGAGGAACTCATGCAAAGCGAAACCATCACCCGTGCCCGGCGGGACACCGAGATCATCCGCATCGACGGCCTCCAGGGGCCGGCCTGCGCCGACAAACTGGACGCCGCGCTCTCGGCCATCAAGGGCGTCAGCAGCGTCTCGGTGTCGCTGGACACGGCCAAGGCCACCGTCACCTTCGATCCCGATCAGGTCTCGAAGCAGCGCCTGCGCGTCGCCGTCGAGGATGCCGGCTACCATGCGCTCAAGCCGGTGCACGGCGAGGACGGCAACTGCTGCGGCGGCTGCGGCGGCTGACGTCCCCGGGCGCGCCCAGGCTCAGGCCGGGGCGTGCCCCTCGCGCAATTCCGCGCCCGCGCGGGGCGCGCCGCGGAAGGAGTAGTGCATGAACACCAGCGACACGCACACCGAGCCGTAGAGCAGCATGAAGGCGCTGGAATAGATGCCGGTGAAATCCAGCAGGGCGCCAAACATGATCGGCAGCACAAATCCACCCAGGCCGCCGGCCAGCCCCACCACCCCCGACACCGCCCCGATGTTCTCGGCGTAGTCGTCGCTGATGAACTTGAACACCGACGCCTTGCCGATGGCCATGGCGACGCCGACCACGAACAGCAGCGCGGTGAACACCCAGGCGTTCAGCCCGATCGACAGCGCCACCTCGCCATGCTGCGTCTGGATCGCCATGCGGGTCTGCGGGTAGGACAGGATGAAGAAGCACACCCAGCACACCCACATCACCCACCAGGTCACCGTGTAGGCGCCGAAGCGGTCCGAGAACCAGCCGCCGAGCGCGCGCAGGACGCCGCCGGGCAGAGAAAAGATCGTCGCGAGCAGCGCGGCGAGCTTCAGGTCGAAGCCGTACTCGGCCACGTAGTATTTGGTGGCCCACAGCGCAAGGGCCACGTAGCCGCCGAACACCACCGAGTAATACTGGCAGTAGCGCCACACGCGCGGATCCTTCAGCACCTTGAGCTGCTGCGAGAACGGGACGCCGGTGGGAACGCGATGCGCCGGATTGCTGTGGCTGAACATCCAGAACAGCACCGCCGTGCCCAGCATCATGGCCGCGTAGACCTCGGGCAGCATGGCCCAGCCGAAGGCGCCGATGATCGCCGGCCCCACGAACATGGTCACCGCCGATCCCGAATTCCCCGCCCCGAACACCCCCATGGCGAAGCCCCGGCGCTCGGGCGCGAACCAGCGCGCGACGTACGGCGTCCCGACCGAGAACGTCCCGCCGGCCAGGCCGACGAACAGCGCCAGCACCAGGAACTGGGGATAGGTCGTCGCATGGCCCATCAGGTACAGCGGCGGCACGCACACCAGCATGACCGCCAGAAAGACGACCCGGCCGCCCAGCTTGTCGGTGAGGAAGCCCAGCGGCACGCGCACCAGCGAACCCGTCAGCACGGGCGTGGCGATCAGCAGGCCGAACTGGGTCTCGTTCAGGCTCAGCTCGGTCTTGAGCGGAATCCCGAGGACCGAGAACATGGTCCATACTGCAAAGCAGACCGTGAATGCCAGTGTGCTGGAGAACAGGACCGACAGCGCCTTGCGGCTGTCGGTGGCCGCGGCGGATCCGCTGGCAGGCAGTGAGGGCATGGGTTTCTCCCGGAAATGCGTCGACTCGACGATCCTTTCATCGTACCCATGTTTGTGGTGGGGTTTGATGATTCAAATCTAACAAACGCACTGCGGCTGGCCTCGGCGGGCGGCCCGGCCGCGTTTCCGCGGGCACCGCCGCCGACACGGGGCCGGAAATCGGTTAATGTGTAGCGTCGTTGCAATCCCCTCTTTCCCCATGCCATCCTCGATCCGCCCCCCCGCGGGCGCGACCCCGGCCCCGTCCGGCGCCCAGGGCCCGCGCAGCGGCCTGCCTTTCCTCGGCATCGGCCTGCTGGTGCTTTCGTCCTGGTCCCTCTCGGGCCTGGACACCAGCGGCAAATGGATCATGGCGGCGGGGCTGCCGCTGGCCTTCCTCTGCTGGGTGCGGTTCTTCGTCCACGTCGTGCTGGTGCTGGCCCTGCTGCGCCCGCGCAGCCTGCGCGAGCTGCTGCGCACCCAGCGTCCCGGCGCCCAGTTGCTGCGCGGCGTCGTGATGGTCGTGGCCACCTTCACCTTCTTTTCGGCCCTGCAATACCTGCCGCAGGCCGAGGCCACCTCCATCAATTTCGTGGCGCCCCTCATCATGCTGGCGTGCGCCCCCTGGATCCTCGGCGAGCCCGCGCGGCTGTCGCGCTGGCTCGCGGCGCTCAGCGGTTTCCTGGGCGTGCTGATCATCATCCGGCCGGGCAGCGGCCTGGATCCCATCGGCGTGGCATTCGGGCTGTGCACGGCCATGCTGTTCGCCGTCCAGTACCTGTGCACGCGCCGCGTGGCGATCGACAATCCCATGACCACCCTGGTCTGGAGCGGCGGCGTGGGCGCCGCCTGCATGACCCTGACGCTGCCCTTCACCCTGCCGGAGGCATGGCCGGCCCTGGGGGAATTCGGTGTCCTGGAATGGCTGGTGCTGATCAGCACCGGCGTCTGGGGCGCGCTGGGCCACATCATGCAGATCCAGGCCTACCGCCTCGCCCCGGCCTCGATGCTCGCCCCCTTCATCTACCTGCAGATCGTCGCCGCCGCGGTGCTGGGGTGGCTGGTCTGGGGCGATTTCCCCGACGCCCTCACCTGGCTGGGCATCGCCGTGGTCTGCGGCAGCGGGATCGCGATCGGCGCCATCGAGTGGCGCCGATCGTCCGCCGGGAAATAGGCCCGCCCGGCGGCACGGGCCCGGCGATCAGGCGTCGCCCCAGACCTCGCGCGCGGTCTCGACCACCAGCCGCAGCTTGGCGCGCTGGTCCTCGACGGCCACGTTGTTGCCGTGCACCGTGCTCGAGAATCCGCATTGCGGCGACAGGGCGAGCTGCTCGAGGGGCGCGTATTTGGCCGCCTCGTCGATGCGGCGCTTGAGTTCGTCCTTGGACTCGAGGGCGCCGAACTTGGTGGTCACCAGGCCCAGCACCACGATCTTGTTGGGCGGCAGGAAACGCAAGGGCCGGAAATCCCCGCTGCGGTCATCGTCGTATTCCATGAAATACGCATCCAGGTGCATTTCCGACAGCAGCGCCTCGGCCACCGGCTCGTAGTTGCCCTCGGCGGCGTAGGTGCTCTTGAAATTGCCGCGGCACAGGTGCATGGCGAGCACCATGCCCTCGGGCTTGCGCGCCACCACCCGGTTGATGAACTTGGCGTAGCGGTGCGGCAGCTCGTTGGGGTCGTCGCCGCGCGCCTTGGCCGCCTCGCGCATGCGCCCGTCGCACAGGTAGGCCAGGTTGGTGTCGTCCATCTGCACGTAGCGGCAGCCCGCGTCGAACAGGCTGCGCAGCTCCTGGCCGTAGGCGTCGGCCACGTCCTCGTAGAAATCGGGCTCGAGCTCGGGATAGGCCACCGCGTCGATGCCCGCGCGCCCGCCGCGGAAATGCAGCATGGTGGGCGAGGGAATCGTGACCTTGGGCGTATGGCCGGGCGAGACCTGGCTCGCCAGGTACTCGAAATCGGCGCGCTGAATGTCGCGCGCGTGGCGCACCTTGCCGGTCACCCGGATCGTCGGCGGAGCCAGGTGCTCCTTGCCGTCCGGGCCCGTCACCACGCCGGGGGCGTCGGTCGCCACGCCGTCGAGCTGCTGCAGGAAATCGAGGTGGAAATAGGTGCGGCGGAACTCGCCGTCCGTCACCGACTTCAGGCCGACGTCCTCCTGGAACCGCACGATCTCGGCAATGGCGCGGTCCTCGACGGCGCGCAGGGCGGCGGCGTCGATCTCGCCCTTGGCGTGGCGCTCTCGCGCCTCCAGCAGATAGACGGGCCGCAGGAAGCTGCCGACGTGATCGGCGCGGAAGGGCGGGACGGTGCGTGTGGACATGATGGGGGGTCTCCTTGGTGAGGTGCATTCAGTCTACTGAAGAATCACCCTGGCATTCTGCGTCAAGCGCCGGCCGCTGACAAGGACGGCGCGGCGGGCCGGCGGATCAGGAACACGATCAGGGCCGCCACCAGGCACGCCAGGCCCGCGGCGTACAGCGCGGGCGTATACGTCAGCCACACCGTGCGCGACAGCCCCGCGCCATAGGCGGCGACCGCGCCGCCCACCTGGTGGCCCGCGAAGATCCAGCCGAACACCATGCCCGCGCGCGCCTTGCCGAAGGCCGCCGTGGTCAGCTTGACCGTCGGCGGCACCGTCGCGATCCAGTCCAGGCCGTAGAACATGGCGAACAGCGACAGGCCGGCCAGGGAAAATTCCGAATGCGGCAGCCAGAACAGCGACAATCCCCGCAGGCCGTAATACCAGAACAGCAGCTTGCGGCTGTCGTAGCGATCGGACAGCCATCCCGACAGCACCGTGCCCACCAGATCAAAGACACCCATCATCGCCAGGACCGAGGCGGCCGGCACCGGCCCCATGCCATAGTCCCCGCAGAGCGTGATGAAATGCGTCTGGATCAGGCCGCTGGTGCTCAGCCCGCAGATGAAGAACGTCCCGAACAGCACCCAGAACACCGGCTTGCGCGAGACCTGGAACAGGACGACGAAAGGCTCGCGAAACCCCGGCCGCCCCGCCGGGACGGGCTCGGGCGCCGTCCCGGGATCCGCGCCATAGGGCCGCAGGCCGACGTCCTCGGGCCGATTGGCCATCAGCAGGAACGCCAGCAGCGCCACCAGCAGGCAGCAGCCGATCACCGGCGCCACCGCGTAGCGCCAGCCCACCGCCTCGATCATCCAGGCCGCCAGCGGCAGGAACGCGAGCTGGCCCGTCGCCGCGCTGGCCGTCAGCAGGCCCAGCACCAGGCCCCGGCGCCGGTCGAACCAGCGATTCACCACGATGGCGCTCAGCACCAGCGCCGTCAGCCCCGCGCCCGTCCCCAGCACCACGCCCCAGAGCAGCACCAGGTGCCAGACCCTGGACATCACCGTGGCCAGGCCCAGGCCGGCCGCCACCAGCACCAGCGCCAGGCAGATGATGCGCCGCAGCCCGTGGCGCTCGATCAGCGTGGCGGCGAACGGCCCCATCAGGCCGAACAGCGCGAAGCGCACCGCCAGCGCCGACGAAATCTGGTCGATGTCCCAGCCGAATTCCTTGCTGAGCGGCACCAGGAACGCGCTGGGCAGGCCCACGGCGGCCGACGACGACAGCATGGTCAGGAACGCCACGGCGGCGACCACCCAGCCGTAATGGATCCCATGGCGGCCGCAGCGCGCAGCCGCGGTCTGAACGAATGGACGGCGCACGCTGCAATCCCGAAACCCCGACCGTGCAATCATAAAGGATTGCGGGATGTCCGATGGGGGGGGCGTCCCTATCTATTCAGCTATTCAGCTATTCAGCTTTGGCGGCTCCCAAGCACGGGGTGCCCCAAAATTTAGCGGCCCTCGAGCACGGCCGCCCCAAAAGAATGGCGGCCGCCCTGGGGCGGCCGCCATCCCAGGGCCACGGGGCACCCTTCAGCCCAGGACCTGCGTGCGCCGGCGGCCGCGGGGCCGAAGCCGTGATTCCGCGGCCGGCGAGGCTTGCTACGCCACCTTGAGCGCCACGTCGATATTGCCGTGCGTCGCGTTCGAGTACGGGCACACGACATTGGCCTTCTGCACCAGGTCCTCGAGGGTCTTGCGGTCCACGCCCGGAGCCGAGACCTTCAGCTCGACCCGGATCCCGAAACCGGTGGGAATCGGCCCGATGCCCACGGCCCCCTCCACGGTGGTGTCGTCCGGCAGGGAAACCTTGGCCTTGCCGGCGACGAGCTTCAGCGCCCCCAGGAAGCATGCCGAATAGCCGGCCGCGAACAACTGCTCGGGATTGGTGCCGTCGCCGCCCGCGCCGCCCAGCTCCTTGGGCGTCGAAAGCTTGATGTCCAGGCGGCCATCGGAAGATTTCGCACTGCCCTCACGGCCCCCGGTGGCCTTGGCGTGCGCAGTGTAGAGGACGTTTTCGACTGTCATGGAAGATCTCCTTGTGGTGCGGGTTGGGGGCACTGCCGGCACCACACAGCGGCAATGTCCCTGGCCGGACGCCCCGCCGCCGATACCGGCGGCGCGCGCTCATTCCGACCGCAGCAGATTCAGGCGCAGGGCCTCCAGCTCGGCCTTCAGCCCTTGCAGGCGTTCGGGCGTACAGCCCGTCGCGCAGATGACACCCCCCGGCACGGCCCGTGCCCTCTCACGCAGCGCCCGCCCCGCGTCCGTGAGACGCACCAGCACGCGGCGCTCGTCCGCAAGGCTGCGCTCGCGCGCCACCAAGCCCGAAGCCTGCAGGCGCTTGAGCAGCGGCGTCAGCGTCGCCGAGTCCAGATACAGCCGATCGCCCAGCTCGGACACCGCCAACCCGTCCGACTCCCACAGCGCCAGCATCACCAGGTATTGCGGATACGTCAGCCCAAGGCCCGACAACGCGCGCCGATAGACCTTGCCCATCGCCAGATGAGCGGAATAGAGGGCGAAGCAGAGCTGCGCGTCCAAAGCGAGGCCCGCATTGGTGGCGGGAAGGGGGGCTGCGATCGAGGAGGCCATGGAGGGGATTATAGATAGCGTGCTATTCAATAGCAAGCTATG
>Ga0180216_1004304_pt1 | contig 10846 bp, 14 predicted proteins | sample eDN3rd37CBELigMG_FD_128879 | JGI IMG/M metagenome (GOLD analysis project Ga0180216, IMG submission 128879) | Enriched Miracle-Growth compost microbial communities from Emeryville, California, USA - eDNA 3rd pass 37_C BE-Lig MG (version 2)... ...
CGCCGGCCGCCGCGACGACGCCGCTCCCGCCGGGCGCCCGCCAGGAGCACCGCATCTACGGCACGACCATCTACATTGGCCGCAACAAGATCGACACAGAGAGCGGGTCCTTCGACGTCCTCACCTACCAGGACCTCATCCACAAGGGCTACATCCTCGCCGTCGTCAAGGGCGACCTCCAGCGCGACGGCAACGGCACCGTCTACACCCGCCTGCACTCGTCCTGCGTCACCTCCGGTACGCGACGCCCGCCGCCGCCGCCGCCGACGTCGTCGTCGTCGCGCACGCTGGCTGACGCCTCGGGCGGTGCTGCCAGCCCCTGTCAGCATGCGCCGGCGCCTCGCAGAGACGCTGGGTGCGCTCGACTGCGACTGCGTGCAGCAGCTCAACGGGGCGCTCGAGGTCATCTCCAAGAAGCCCTGCGGCGTGCTCTTCTACCTCATCCAGGAGGGCCGCGGCTGCGGCTACGTGGGCAAGGCGCGCGACCGGCAGCTCGTCCAGTACGAGCACGACCGCATCACCACCTTTGAGGCGTACGAGCGCCTCGGCATGGCCAAGGACTACCGCAACTACCGCAACATTGCCGACATCTGCCACATCATCGGCATCAAGCCGCAGGTGCGCGGGCGCGCCTGCCCGCCAGCGGAGCCTTGCTGCGGTGCGCATGCTGACCGCGACTCGCGGCCTCCGCTGGCTCCTGCTCCGCCTCAGTTTGTGCTGCTGACCAACAACCCCGACAAGATCGCGGGCCTGCAGTCCGTCGGCCTGAACATCCAGGCCGTCGAGGCCATCGAGATCCCGCCCAATCCGTTCAACCAGGTGGGGCCCCAAGGTCGCAGCGCGCGAGGCGCCTCCCCCCGGGGCGCCTGGGCTCACCGGTCGCTCTGACCCCGTGCGCGGTGTCGGCCACCTGCAGCAATACCTGACGTCCAAGCAAAAGTCGGGCCACCTGCTGTACCTGGTCAAGAACAAGGTCCCGACCTACCAGCTGCCGATGGACCCCGTGCCGCCGTTCACGCCCTACGCGATCGCGGAGAGCGCGCGGTTCGTGCACGTCGCGTCGTACTACCTGCCGGTCAAGCCGCACCGCGCCATCATGAGCCGCGCCGAGTACGAGGAGCTGGGCGGCACCCTGCCCTACGAGCTCTCGCTGGACAGCGACTACCTGGTCGACGTCCAGGACCCGACGCTGGTCGAGCGCTTCCCCAGCATCCTCCGCCGGCCGTACTGGTTCCAGGTGCACGTCTACTACGACATCTACACCCAGACCGAGTTTGTCGTGCTCGAGTACCGCGACTGCCGCCACGCGCCGCGGCCGCCCGTCGTGCGCATCCACTCGGAGAGCATCTTTAGCCGCTTCCCGCTCAAGGCACGCATGCCCCGCGTGTCTGTGGCTGCGGCGCACCGTTGATTGACACCGCAAGCGCGTGCCCGCTGCGGTGCGGCGGAGCTGCAGGGGGCGTCGTACCGCCGCAAGTACCAGGAGGCGGTGTACCAGATCGTCAAGAACGGCGTCGGCATGGTCGTGCTCTTCTACCACGACGGCCGCGGCCGTGGCCTGTGCGCCTGGCGCCACGTGCGGCGGCGCAAGGGACGTCAGCGCGCGGCACCTAACGGGGCGGTGCAAAGGCTCGGAGGGTTGCGGCTGCAGGGGAAGCTTTGTGATCGAGACCCAGGCCCGGCAGCAGGCCACCGGCGCCACCGGCGGCGTGCCCGGTACGCCCCACTGTGCGCGTACGCCGACGAGCGGCACGCCTGTTGCTAACGGCACACTAGTTGCCTTGGGAGAGCTGTCCGCGTGCAACAGACGTGCAGGACACCCGCGAGGGCGACGCCCGCGACTTTGGCGGCGCGGAGGTGCTGCTGCGACGCCACATCGGCGACAACCCGTACATCATGACGTACAGCAACCTCAACTCGCTGCAGGTGCGCGCCGGAGCGGTGCCTTCAACGTGCGTGTGCAGAGGCGCGTCTGACCACTTGCTGGCCGTTTGTTTGCCCGTGGACGCGCACCAGATCTACCGCCAGCACTTCCCGAACGCCATCGACTACCTCTGGATCGGCGACGTGTCGGACACGCACGGCCAGCACCTGCTGCAGGCGTACGCACTTGGCCCCGTGGGCTAGCGATCCGGCCGAGACGCGGGCTAAGCTGCTGGCATGCCTACGTTTCTCTGCTCCGACTGAGCCTTGCCGACGCCCAGTCGGTACGAGCGGATCAGCCAGCTGATGGCCTCGCCCAAGGAGGCCGTCCACGTCGAAGGCGCGGTCGACTGGTCGGGCGACTACGTCGTGACCGGCGTCGGCTCGTCCGAAGGTGCGCGGCGGAGGGCGCATCTTGGGAGGGGGCGTTTGGAGGGCGCTCAGGGCGAACGCGCTGCACGGCGAATCGCGGTCGCCGGGCGTCCTACCACGCAGCCCATGCCCGGTTCCTGGTCGAGCTCTTGCACTCGCGCGGCGTGACGGCGGCGGTACATGCTCGCGCTGTCGATTTCCGCGTGAATCCAACCGTGCCTCACGCTCGGCTGCATCTGCAGAGGGGTCGGGGCGGCGCCCGCAGTACGTGCCGCTGGCCATGCCGGTGTCGCAGGTCCCCGCCAAGAGCAAAATCATCGTCTTCTCGCAGGGCATGTCGCCGAACGCGCACCCCTACATTGAGCGCGCCACCGTTCTCTTCACCGGTACCGACCCGGCCATGCCGTGCGCAGGGAACCGCAGCCACAGTGGCTAAGGCATACTGGGCACGATCCCTTACTCGCTGCGGGGTTGGCAGCGGTGACGGACAAGAACAAGGACCCGAAGCGCGTCGCCATGCGCAAGGCGGTGCTGGAACGCGGCGGCTGCGTGGTCACGTTCCCGATCGAGGGTGCGACGCGGGCAGGGTGTTGGCGCCGTGCTCACGCCGACGCACTGACGCGCTGGGCCTGCCTGCCATCTATTTTTGCGACGCCGCTTGCGGCCCAGACGAGTACGAGGTGCTCATCCGGTTGATCGGGCCGTTCTTCGGCTTCGTGGCGTCGATCCTGTTCACCAAGGTGGACCGGCCGCTGCCGTCGCCGGCGTACCTGCGCGAGCTCGCCATTCGGCTGCCGCCCCTGCCGTTCTCGGACGCGGCTGCCGCCAGCGGCCGGCTGTGCATCCTCATCCCGCACGACATGGTCTCGTACAAGCAAAACATCGAGTACAAGTGGGTCGAGGGCCTGTACTTTGCGCCGCCGTTCGTGTGCGACTACCTGTCGTGGGTGCACGGCACCTTCCAGGTACGCGGTCCTCCCCCTCGGGGGGCCGACCACCACCGCCGTGTCGGGCGTGCGGCTAACCCCCCTGCGCTGGTCGAGCGGGCGCGATGCCGTCCCCAGTCGATCTCGGGCTGGCCGCAGCAGACGCCGCACCTCCTCTTCACCACGGGCGACGAGCCGACCGAGGAGGTGAAGAGCACGCTGGGCGACGTCCCCGTGTGGGAGGTGCCCATCAAGTACGGCATCCTGGAGGTCGAGGTATGCAAGCCACTCCATGCCGCAATCGGCACGCGGGCGCATACCTAACGCAGCCCTGTGCCCGTCATTGCGGGTCCGTCGCCACAGATGGTCCTCAACCGCTGGATCCTCTACCTGATGAACCGGCTGCGCATCCACCAGCGCGACTGGCCGGGCAAGCGCAACGAGGTCGTCCTCTACAACGCGCGGGGCCTCAAGCGCAAGGCCCACGACGGGTAGACAGCCAACAAGACAAAGAAAAGAAATATATTTGCATTTTATCGCACGAGTGTAGCGCACGTTATAGCGAGCAACGCAATGCATGGCAATTACAGGCCGGTCGTGGCGCTCCCGTGGACGGCGCCCGGGTGCGCGCGCCCCGCTGCCAGCGCCGCGGTGGGGTCGTACACAAAGTAGTTGAACAGGGCGAACAGGACCGCATAGAACAGCATCGGAAAGAGAATGAACGGCAGCGCCTCCAGGAACGTCGGATCTGTGTCTCGCCGCAGGCGGGCGGCAGCGCTTTGCGATTAGTGCATGGCAGATCGCGGCCCGCCGCTCACCATCGCGCGTGCGAACCCTGGTAGGGCGGCCGGTAAAAGTGCAGGAGGCCGTCGACGCCGACCGACACCAGCAGGTCGTCGCGCCGGCCCTTGGCCTTGGACGCCGGCACGACTTCCACGCGCGTCACCGACATCTCCTGGCGCACCGGTGCCTTGATAAACCGCTGCGAGCGGCCAGCCCGGCAACGCACTACCACGGTACCATCCAGGTGAGCACGATCTGCAGAACTGGTCCATATCAGGGAGGTGGGGCGCGGGCCGCGGGCCGCGGACCTCGACCGAGCCGAGGTCGGCGTAGCCGTAGGCGCCGTCCGCAAAGCCCAGCGCCACCGACCGGCTGGGCAGGCTGTGCCGAAGAGCCCCGTCCACCGGCGCCAGCGCGTGCGTCAGCGGGGCGACCGCCGCGCCACGCCCGTCCGGGCGTGCCGGGGCGTACTTGACGCTGAGGGCATTGACGCGGCCCGGGTACGGCTGCACCTCGGCGAGCTTGTTGCCGTTCAGCGTCCAGGTGGCCAGCGACGTCGCGTACTTTGGCTTCTTGTTTGTGGTGACCTGCGCCGTCAGCAGGACCGTCTCCCGCGGGTCGTCCGCACTCGGCACCAGCCTGCGGGCAACACCTGCGAGCGTGGCATACCGTCACGGTCCGTGAGCGGCCACATTGCAAAAGCGTGCCAACCGGGGGCTGTTTCACGCACGCGCATCGGCGGAAGCGGATCGGCGCTGGCAGGCGCAGGCCCGCGCTCGTGACCACCAGCAGGGGCACCTCGCAGCTGTTAGTGTGGTAGACGGCGACCGAGGACGCGGTCGCGACGGCGAGCTTGGTGTCGTCCGGCGAGAACGCGAGGTCGTCCACGTCGGCGACCGTCGTGGGGACGATCTGGCGCTCGTCCTTCACCGCCGGGTACGGCACCAGGTGGACCTGTACAGGTAGTGGCGGCAGGGCAGGGAAGCCTGGGCGTAGACGGCCGTTAGCATTCCGCGCGCGTTGCGTAAGCCGGCTCGCGCTTGCAGGCCGTACGCGGCCGTCCGTGCCGCCCATCGCGATCAACGCGCCGCAGTGGCTAAACACCATCGTTTTCTGTGTGCCACCAACAAGCGCCGGCGGTCCAGACGCGAACGCCGTTAAAAATTGGGAGGTCACTCTGCGATCACGACGACCGCAGGTGCCTACCAGAAAATGGTCGCCCACTTCCTTGTTCGGGCGGTTGACGTGTAGCGACTGCTTCTGTGCCAGCCTGGTGGACCGCAACGCTGGCAATGATCCAGTGGCGCCTGCGTTAGCCGTACGCACGCTTACGACCGCCCCTGGCCCCCACAGGCGTACCGCTCGCCCTCCAGCCGAAAGATCACGCAGTCGTCATCCAGGCCGGCCGCCACCACCGGTTCCTATAGTAGCGCCAGTGCCGCGGATAGGCACCGCCCGGTGAGCTCTTCCGTGCGCACCGCGCTCGCGTGGCACGCAGCTGTGACGGCCCGGCCGTACGCTCGGGTGCGCCGCGAGGCACTGCACCGTAGTCGGGTTGGTGAGGTGGGTGAACAGGTACTCGACCTTGGTGGTGGCCGGGTCCAGCGCAAAGACCGCCTGGAAGTGTACGCGTGGCTGCGCGGATACCACGGCGCGGTCAGCAAGCCCCCCAACCCGTCCCGCGGGCGCCACGGGCTCGGCGTACCATGCCGTTCTCCACGCCGGTCTTGGACGGGCCGCCGCCGCCGCCCGCCAGGAGGCGCCAGGACGGCAGCTGCGCGTGCGGCCCACTGGCGCGCGCCGACGCTAGAGAGCCCCAACGAGCATAGAAGGGCTCCGGGGGAGACGGCCTAGTTACTACTGCCGGCGGCGGTGTCGTCGTAGCCGCGTTTCAGGAGCTGCGGCTACGGACCGGGCAGCTCGAGGAGCGCCAGCGACATGAGGGGGAAGTTGACCTTGTAGTGGCCGCCGGGCAGCGTCTCCACCGTCGGCCGCGGCGCCTTGGCCGGCGACGCGGCGCCGTGCGGGCCGGCGTGGCTCGCCGGGACGACCGGCGGCTGCGTCGCCATCGTGCGCAATCGCAGACGTAAACAAAGCTGCGGAATGCAAGCAAGATCGCGCGAGCAAGGGCGTCGCGCTGGGCAAGCACACGCGCGGCAGGGTTCCCAAGTATGGTCCTACGTCGTTAGGATCCCGCGACACGCCGCCGTTCCCGCACCATCCCGCACCGGCCCTTGAGCCGTCGCCCCCCTGCGTTCCGGACGGTCACCCGCAGCCAGCGCTATCCAAGCCCTTCCCAGTCCAGGCACCACTTACGCCCTTCCTTCCCCGCCTCTCCCTCCACCATTCCGCGTGCCTTGCAGCCGGTCAGCACCGCTGGCGTCCGCGCGATCCCGCGTCCTCCCGCGCCGTCCGTCTGTCCGTCGCCGCCGACGCGCCGTCGCCGCAACACCCCACTGACGGGCCCATAGGTGACGTCATCGTGACGTCATCAAGTGGATGATGTCATGTAGAGCGGATGACGTCATGAGGGTGGATGACGTCATGAGGGGTGGATGACGTCATAGACCACATGGTCCGCAGAGGACGAAGAGGAGGACGAGGAGGACGAGGAGGAAGAGGAGGAAGAGGAGGACGAAGAGGACGAAGAGGACGAAGAGGGCGACGAGAGGAGGACGAGGAGGAAGAGGAGGAAGAGGAGCACGAGGGCGAGGAGGACGAAGAGGACGAGGAGCAAGAGGAGGACGAGGAGGAAGAGGAGGACGAGGAGGAAGAGGAGGACGAGGAGGACGAGGAGGACGAAGAGGACGAAGAGGGCGAAGAGGAGGACGAGGACGACCAAGAGGACGAAGAGGAGGGAGGCGCAGGGAGAGCAGGAGGAGGTGGAGGAGGAGGACGTGGACGACGAGGACGCCGACATATTGCACGGTTTGGAGAACGAGGACGAGGACGAGGAGGCCGGCTGGAGGACGCTGGAAGGGGAACGGGAGAGACAGGCTGGCAATCCGGGTCGTTGGCCGGCCGGCAGGCGCGCAAGCAGCCGTGGAGCTCGCGAGCCAAGTGCACCGGCTTAGCGTGACGGGACGCGTAGGCCGTGTGGGGCGACAGCTCCGCCGCCGGCGCGCGTAGATCCATCGTTAGCCACCGGCAGAGGCCGTCCGAGGCGCGCCGCCGCCGGACCATGGCGCTCCGCGTCGTCCGCGGCCTGCGGAGCGCCGCCCTTGGGCCGGCCGCCAAGCTCGCCCTTGCGCGGTACGGCGGCTGCATAGCCGGCCGCGGTGGCGCCGGGGGCCACCGCTAACGACTGCCTTGAGTGCACTGCTGCTGCTGCTGCGGCTGTGCCGAGGGCTCCAGGGAGGCGCTGAGCGATGCGACGGCCGAGTTTCCGGGCCGCCGGGCCGTCATTCTCGAGTGGCTGCTGACGACGCTGCTCCGGTCGGCGACGCGGCCGGCGGCCGGCCGGCCGGGCGGCGAGGGCCCGGCGGACGCGGCCGCCAGCGCGGGCGAGCTGCCGCCGGCGCTGGACGCCGCGTACTGGGCGCTGGCCGCCGATCTCCTCGGCGGCGGCGGCGGCGGCGCGTCGTCAGCCAGGACGGACCAGGATGGCGACGCCGACGACGACAGCGCGGGGCTGGCCAACGCGCTGCGCACGCCGATCGCGGCGGCGTGGCCGCCGCTGCTGACGGCCGTGTTTGCGCCCGCCGTCCTTGCGCCCGCGGCGGCTACGTCGGACGCCGCGCTCGTGGCAGCGGCCGCAGCGCTGCCGCACGCGGCGCGCGCCGCGCTGGTAGCCGCGTGGCACCAGGTCTACGTCCTCCTGCGGGACCGGCACGGCCGCCAGGCACGGCCGACCTTGGAGCAGCTCGCGGCGCTGGCCGCGGCAGCGCTGCAGGCCGTCACCACAGCACCGGCGCCGCTGCCGGAGGCGCTGGTTGCCTTCGCGCTAGACGTGCTGCACGACCTGCACAAGACGCAGCTGGGCCAGGCCGTGCAGCGCAAGGTGTTCACGCTGTTCTGCTCCAAGGTGCTGGCGCCGCTGCTCACGGCGCTGGCGGCGCCCGTGTGCCCGGCCCAGCTGGCCGCGCTGGCGGCGCCGCTGCTGCGGGACAGCGTCTTCCACGCCGACGTCCTGGCCGAGTTCAACTTGGCCGTGACCGCCGCCCACCCCGTGGACGCTGCCGCCGCCGGCGCCGCGGCGAGCAAGCGGGACACGCCGGGCAAGGGCGCCACGGTGCAGTCGTTCCAGCGGCAGCTGTTTGCCCAGCTGGGCGACGTCCTCGCGAGCGCGCCCGCCAGCACCGCGGCGGCAGCGGGCGTAACCGCCGACGCCGTCGCGGGGCTGTGGCCCCTCCTGCTGGACCAGTTCCGCGCCGCGCTGGACGCGCGGGCCAAGGCGGCCATGGCCGTCGCCGCCTCGACCGGGTACGCGACGAGGCGCGGCTGCGTTCGCCGCGTTCCGCAGCGCCACGCTGAGCAGGTGTCCTACCCAGCCCGCCCTACCTGCGTCTTTGGCTCCCGCCCGCTAGGCACACTGCCAGCAAGGCCGATCTGGAGGCGGCAAACGCGGCGCTGCTGTTCAGCGTCACGCGCGAGCTGGTCGCGGTGCTGCAGGCGGCGACGACGGTGTCGCGGCCGCAGCGCCTGCGCGTGACGAGCACGCTGCTGAGCACGCTCGACCAGGCGCGCGCCTACCGGCCGGGCCCCGACGCCCGCGCCCAGGGCCAGACGGCGTACCTGCAGGACCTGATGGACACCGAGGTGCTGCCCATCGTGGAGGCGGCGGGGGCTCCGGCGGCGGGCGCGGCGGCGCCGCCTCCTGCGGACCGCAGCAAGCGCCGGCGCACCGAGCGTACGGCGGGGCCCGACGACGCCGCGGCGGGCGCGGCGGGCGCCGGGACCAAGGACCTGGCCGCCGCCGCGGCGCTGGTGACCAGCCTCGTGGCGCTGAACCACGACGTGGTCCTGCCGTCCGTGACGCGCGTGTGGCAAGCGCTTGTGCCGCTGCTCCTGGCCGCGCCGCCCAGCACCGACGCCGCCGACGCGGCCGATGCTGAGCGGGCGGCCGTGGCGCTGCTGGGCGTGTACGCGCGGCTGCGGCAGAGCGACCGCGGCTTTGCCGCGCTCGGCGAGGCGCTCGCGGCGCCTGCGCTGCAGACGCGCCTCGGCCAGCTGCGTCACGACCGCGCGGCCGAGTCGGCGTCGGTCGGGCTGCCCGTGTGGTCGCCGGCCGTCCTCGCGGCCGTCGGCCGGACGGCGGCGACGCTGCCGCCGGGGCAGCGCGGGCACTTTCTGGCGTCGCTACACACCGTGCTGGCCGGCCTGCCGGGCCTGGCGGCGGCCGCCGCCGACGTCGGCGTCGATGCTGCGGGCCTGACGCCGGGGGCAACGGTCGCCACGCGCCTTGTGGCGCTGCTGGTGGGTCGCGCAGTGCGCGAGCTGGCCAACGCTGCCCCCGACGCCGTGCAGACCGCCGCCGACGCGCTGCACACCGACCTGATTGAGCCGTGGCTGCGTCGCCTGCGCAAAGGTGGGTGCACACGGCGCACGGGACGTTTGCTCGCGGCGCACGGGCTTACAGGGTGCGAGCTCGGGGCTCTGGGTGGGCTTGTGCATCAGGCACGGTCAACCCGGCATCGACGGAGATGGCCCTGGTTGAGATTGCGCTGGGCCTCCTGGTCGCCCTGGTGGAGGTGAGGCACGGCTGCCTTGGCCCACGCCGGGAGGCACGCGCTGACCGTTGCCCGCCCGTTTGCTTGCGCCCCCGCTTTGGTGCGACTAGGCGGCGCCAACGTTCATGTCGACGACGGTGCGCCCAAAGGTGCTGGTCAAGCTCGCCGACGCGCTGCTGGCGGCGGCGTGCACGGCCGCGGATGACAGCGGCGCCTACCGCCTCGCGCGTTCCGCGGAGCACGCGGCGGCGCTGCTGCACGTCGGCCGCCTCGTCCTCCTGCGCCTGCCCGTCGTGGACGGCGGCGCGCCCGACGGCGCCCTCGGCGCGCTTCAGCTGGACGAGGCAGCCCTCGCGGCGCTGGTGGACCGCGCGTGGCGGCTGCTCTTTCGCCCGCCGACGGCGCTGCCGCCGGCCGACGCCGCCGCGCCGCTCACCGCCATCGACGACGCGGCGCTCGCCCTGCTCATCCGCGAGCTGCCGTCGCTCGTGCACTATGCCGGCGACGACCGGGCGTCGGTGCTGCTGCAGGCCATCCTCCAGCGCGCGGTGTACGCCGAGGCCGCCACGGCCAGCGCCGCGGCGGGCTTCCACGCCCACTCGGTGCTCCGCCTCGCCGCATTCTACGAGGTACCGTCGCGAGCCGGCCCTTGACGTAGGTCTCTGCGCGAGGCCCGCCTGACATGAGCGCGGGGTGCGCTGTGGGATGGGCCCTGCCTACAGATTGGTGGGTTCCGCCGGGCCTTTGTGGCGGCGATGGAGCGCACGGCCGCCGTGGGCACGCTGGAGGCGGCGCAGGCGCCGGCCGCGTTGGCGCGCTGGCTGGACCTGTGGCGCCTGGTGCCGGCGGGTTACCTGGACGCCGCCGACGCCGTGCGTGCCCTCGAGCTCGTGGTGCGCGTGACGGGGGCATGCTTTGCCGGCGCGGGCGCACCCGCTGCGCCGGCGCCGGCCAAGGGCGCCAAGAAGCGCGCGCGCGCCGACGCGCACGTTGCGGGCACGGACGCCGCCGCCCTGCCTAGCGTGGCGCCCCTGGCGGCGGCGACCGTCGCGAACCTTTTGCAGATCCACGTGACGCCGTCCGTCGGCGCGCCGCTCGCGTGGGCGCCCATCCTTCCGCCCACCTGCCTGGGCCGCTACGCGGCGGCGGGCCACGTCGCGGCGGCGGTGGGCA
>Ga0180216_1004306_pt1 | contig 10845 bp, 10 predicted proteins | sample eDN3rd37CBELigMG_FD_128879 | JGI IMG/M metagenome (GOLD analysis project Ga0180216, IMG submission 128879) | Enriched Miracle-Growth compost microbial communities from Emeryville, California, USA - eDNA 3rd pass 37_C BE-Lig MG (version 2)... ...
GGCCACGAACTGGATGCCCGTGTACGGGACGGGGTCGACCGTGGGGTTCTGCTGGTCGGCTCCTTCGATGGATTCGAGGGTGATCGGGCCGTAGGCCGCGGCAGCCTCGGCGTATTCGGGGATCTCGTAGGTCGACAGTCGGCTGCCCGGCGGCACCCGCTCCCAGCCGAGCTGCTCACCGACGGTGCGCAGGTACTGCTGGTTGGTCATCCACGAGATGAACTTCCAGGCGTCCTCGGTGTGCTCGCTGCTCGCCGGGATACCGAGTGACCACGTGTAGAGCCAGCCCGAGGGGTCCTTCTCCTGGACGGGGGCGGCCGCGTAGCCGATCTTGCCGACGACGTTGCTCGAGGCGGGATCCTCGAGGGTCGAGACGGCGGAGGTGGAGTCGTACCACATGGCGACGCGTCCCTGCGCGAGTTGCGTTGCGCACTCGCTGAATCCGCTCGTCGCAGCGCCGGGCTGACCGTACTCGCGGACGAGGTCGACGTAGAACTGCACCGCCTCGCGCACCTCGGGGCTGTTCAGCTGCGCATTCCAGTTCTCGTCGAACCACCGTCCACCGAAGGTGTTGATGACGGTGTCGAGCGGTGCGAGCAGCTCACCCCAGCCGGGCTTGCCGCGCAGGCAGATGCCGTTGATGTCGGGGCCGTCGAGTTGCGCTGCGGCCTCGGCGACCTCGGTCCAGGTCGGCGGGTCGGACAGTGTGATGCCGGCCTGTTCGAACAGGTCCTTGCGGTACATCAGGAATGACGATTCGCCGTAGAAGGGCACCGAGTACATGTCGCCCTCGTACGAGAGTGCTTCGCGCAGAGAGGGAATGATGTCGTCGGCGTCGTAGCCGTCGGTCTGCTCGATGTACGGTGACAGGTTCGTGAGCCAGCCGTACTCCGCCCACTGGGGAGTCTCGTAGTTGCTGATCATCACGACGTCGAACTCGCCACCGCCCATCGCCGTGGACGCGGTGATCTTGGCGCGGGCCTGGTTCTCGGAGAGGGTGACGAACTTCAGGTCGATCTCCGGGTTCTCGGCCTCGAACTGCGACGCGAGTTGCTGTGCGTCCTGCATCTGGGAGTTCGACACCATCGCGATGGTGACGGTGCGGCCGGACGTACCGATCGATCCTGCACCGGCACAACCGGTCAGTGCGACGCTCAGGGCCACGGCTCCTGCCGCGGCCGCGCGGATGGATCTTCTTGCTGTAGGCACGATGGTCTACCTCATTTCGGTGGTGCCTCGTCCTTCGGGGTGCCGTTCTCGAGGGCGTGGTCGGGATGGTCGAGCAGGTACTGGGCGCACGCGATGTCGCAGACGAGCATGTTCGCGAGACCGCCGCGGAGAGCACCGAGTACAGCGCGGTGCTTGGACTGTCCGCCGGTGACAAGAATCGTGGCGGGGCAGTCGCGGACGTCGTCGAGAGGTACCGACATGGTGCGGGTTTCGAGTTCGCCGTGCACGGCGGTGCCGTCGGCACGGAAGAACCGGCCGCCGATCTCACCGACCGCGCCGAGGCCGTCGAGTTCGTGGAGCATCGTGGTGTCGAGGAAGCTGCCCTCGAACAGGGTGGTCGAGGTCGACACGGCGCCCACACCGAAGATCATCACCTCCGCGCGACGCCCGACCTCGAGCGTGCGGGAGATCAACGAGTCGGCGCGCATCGATGCGACCGTGGACGGATCGGCGTACAGCGGTGTGGGAAGCCGGAGCGGTTGCGCCCGAAGTTGTTCGGCGCAGCGGCCGAGGACGAACTCGGTGCCTGTCTGGTAGGCGCTCGTGGAGATGGAGCCGTCGAGCTGGACGATCGTCGCGCAACTGGCGACACCCGACGGGAGGGCCTGTGCCACAGCGACGGTCTCCGGGCCCCATGTGAATCCGAGGGTGTCGGAGGGGCGGAGGCGCCGGGTGAGCAGGCCGGCGGCGGCGCGCCCGAGGGCGGCGAAGCTCGCGGAGTCCTCGATCGGGCCGGCGTCGTCGACGCGACGCCCGACCACTACGGCCTCGACGAGCCCGTAGCGCTCCTCGAGTGCCCGTTCGGTCTCGGCGTGCAGGTCGTCGCGCCAGGTGGGTGGCACGGTGACCTCGATGCGCACCAGGCCCTGGGCGCGAGCCCGCGCGACGAGCCGGCCGGCGGTGGGGCGGGAGACGCCGAGACGCTGCGCCACCTCGGCCTGCGTGAGGCCGTCGAGGTAGTAGAGCGTCGCGGCCCGCACGGCGAGACGGAGATCCTCGGTGGATACCGGGCTCTCCGTGTCCGGGATGTTGGTGGGGCCGGGGGCGGTCACGAGCTCTCCTTGGTGCGAGCAGTATTCAACGCTCCGTGAGCATCTGCTCAGGGGTGCGTGCATCTGCTCAGTACGTTAGCATCGCAGTGTGACCCACACAACAGTTCGCCCGACGCTCCCGGACACGATGCGTGCCGCCGTGCTTCTCGAACCGGGCCGCATCGAGATGCAGGAACGGCCACTACCTGCACCGGAGCCCGGCGACGTCCTCGTCCGGGTGACCACCGTGGGGGTGTGCGGTTCGGACGCGCACTACTACCGCGAAGGACGTATCGGCGAGTTCGTCGTGACCGATCCGATCGTGCTCGGCCACGAGGCGTCCGGGGTCGTGGTCGCGGTCGGAGACGGTGTTCCGCAGAGCCGGATCGGCGAGCGGGTCTCGATCGAACCGCAACGCCCCGACCCGCTCACCGAGGAGACGCGCCGCGGCGACTACAACCTGTGCCCGCACATGCGCTTCTACGCCACACCGCCCGTCGACGGCGCGCTGTGCGAGTACGTCACCATCGGGGCGGCCTTCGCGCATCCCGTTCCGGACACGGTGTCCGACGACGCCGCCGCCCTGTGCGAGCCGCTGTCGGTCGGTATCGCGGCCGTCCGGAAGGCCCGTGTCACCGCCGGCTCACGAGTCCTCGTCACCGGCGCCGGGCCCGTCGGCATCGTCGTCGCACAGGTCGCGCGCGCCTTCGGTGCGGTCGAGGTCGTCGTCACCGACCTCGACGAGCGACGACGCGAGACCGCACAGTCGTTCGGGGCGAGCGCTGCGCTCGACCCCCGCGTCGACGACCCGTCGGCCCTGCGCGTCGACGCCTACATCGACGCGTCCGGCGCCCCCGCCGCCGTCGACTCGGGTATCCGCGCGGTCCGTCCCGGTGGCACCGTCGTCCTCGTCGGATCCGGCGCCGAGACGATGACCCTGCCGGTGCAGCTCGTCCAGAACCGCGAACTGATCCTGACCGGCGTGTTCCGCTACGCGAACACGTGGCCGACCGCGCTCGCACTCGTCGAATCCGGCCGGGTCGATCTCGACTCGATGGTCACCGCCCGGTTCCCCCTCGACAAGACCGCCGACGCGCTCGAATCCGATCGCACACCCGGAAACATCAAGGCCGTCGTGGACGTGACCGATCCGGCGGGAAAGGACTGAAGATCCATGCACGTGAACGAGCAGACGCTCCCCGCGCTGGGCGTGCCCGTCCCGAGCTACCGGCGCGACGACGTCTCCGTCGGCATCGTGCACTTCGGTGTGGGCGGATTCCACCGCGCGCATCAGGCGATGTACGTCGACCGGCTCCTCGAACAGGGGAAGGCGAAGGAATGGGGTATCTGCGGCGTCGGGGTGCTCCCCGGTGATCGCCGCATGCAGGAGGCACTCGCCGCGCAGGACCACCTGTACACACTGGTGCTCACCCACCCCGACGGCACGTGGGAGCCGCGGGTGATCGGCTCGATCGTCGACTATCGTTACGCTCCCGACGATCCCGAGGCCGTCATCGAGTTGCTCGCGGCCCCGACCACCCGGATCATCTCGCTGACCGTCACCGAGGGCGGCTACAACATCCGTCACGACACCGGCGAGTTCGACGTCGACGATCCGGCCGTGCAACACGATTTGCGGTCCGGTGAACCCCCGGCCACCGTCTTCGGTCTCGTCACCGAGGCTCTCGCCCGGCGTCGGGAGCGGGCACTGCGCGCCCCGACGGTGATGTCGTGCGACAACATCGAGGGCAACGGAAGCGTCGCGCGCCGCGTCTTCACCGAATACGCGCGCCTTCTGAACCCGGATCTCGCGGAGTGGATCTCCGAGCACGTCCGCTTCCCGAACTCGATGGTCGACCGGATCACCCCGGTGACCACCGACGAGGTGGTCTCGGCGTTGTCCGAACGCTTCGACGTGCAGGACCGCTGGCCGGTCGCCGCCGAGCCCTTCACCTCCTGGGTCCTCGAGGAGGCCTTCGCCGACGGGCGCCCGCCTTTCGAGGATGCGGGAGTGCAGATCGTCGACGACGTCGCTCCCTACGAGCTGATGAAGTTGCGTCTGCTCAACGCGGGTCATCAGGGGCTCTGCTATTTCGCGTATCTCATGGGATACCGGCTCGTCCACGAGGCCGCACAGGATCCGCTCCTCGCCGGATTCGTCCGTGCCTACATGGACACCGACGCGACGCCGACCCTGAAACCGGTGCCGGGCATCGATCTCGACGAGTACAAGACCACCCTCATCGAGAGGTTCGCGAACCCCGAGATCCGGGACACGATCGCCCGCTTGTGCGCCGAGTCGTCCGACCGCATCCCGAAGTGGCTGGTGCCGGTGATCCGGGAGAACCTGGCCACCGGTGGTCACGTGCAGTCGTCCGCGGCGATCGTCGCCTCGTGGGCGCGCTACGCCGAAGGCGTCGACGAACAGGGGCAACCGATCGAGGTGGTCGACCGGCTCGCCGACACGCTCGTCCCGATCGCGCGACGACAACTCACGCATCCCACTGCTTTCATCGAGAACACCGAGGTCTTCGGTGATCTCGCGCAGAACCACCGCTTCGTCGACGCCTACACCTGGGCGCTCAACGCCCTGCACAACGACGGCGCCCGCGCCACCCTGAAAGAACTTCCGGGAGAGCCGGAATGAACGGCCACGCGCTCGTCGTCGGAGAAGCCCTCGTCGACATCGTCCACCGCGGCGGTGCCGAACCCGTCGAGCATGTGGGCGGGAGCCCGCTCAACGTCGCGCTGGGTCTGGGGCGGCTCGACCGGCCCGTGCAGTTCACGACACGCGTCGGCACCGACGCCCGCGGACGGCGGATCGTCGACCATCTCGCGGCCTCCGGTGTGTCGTTGACGCCGGGCAGCGCGGCAGCCGAGCGCACAGCGACCGCGCAGGCGGAGATCGACGAGAAGGGTTCCGCGAAGTACGAATTCGATATCGTCTGGGATCCGGTCGAGCCACCACCGTCGGTGGACGCCGTGCTCGTGCACACCGGATCCATCGCGACGGTGCTCGAACCCGGTTGTGAACTCGTCGCCGAACTCGTCGCGCAGCAGGCAGGAACGTCCACGGTGAGCTTCGACCCGAACGTCCGCCCGGCACTGATCGACGACCCGGCGTGTGGGCGGGAACGGATCGAACGCCTCGTCTCGCTCGCCGATGTGGTCAAGGCCAGCGACGAGGACCTGACGTGGTTCGCACCCGACCGCGATCCCCTCGACACCGCACGGGACTGGCTCTCGCGAGGGCCGGCGATCGTCGCGGTGACCCGCGGAGAACGCGGTGCGGTGGCGCTGTGTGCGGCCGGAACCGTCGAGGTGCCCGCCGTGCGGGTCGAGGTTGTCGACACCGTCGGGGCAGGCGACGCCTTCACCACCGGTCTGCTCGACGGATTGTGGACCTGCGGACTCCTCGGCGCCGATAATCGGGAACCGCTGCGCGGCATCGGGATCGACGACCTGCGCGACGTGCTCGACACCGCCGCGTGGACGTCCGGTCTGACCGTCGCGCGCGCCGGCGCCGACCTGCCCACGCTGGCCGACCGTACCGCGGCCCGGGAGGCGGCACGATGACGCTCGTCGCCGGGATCGATTCGTCCACCCAGTCGTGCAAGGTCGTCGTGTGCGACGCCGACACCGGAACCATCGTGCGCGAAGGTCGTGCTCCGCATCCGCCCGGCACCGCGGTGGACCCGCTGGAGTGGCGCGCCGCCTTCGATCGGGCATGTTCCGAAGCGGGCGGACTCGACGACGTCGCGGCGATCTCGGTGGGAGCGCAGCAGCACGGCATGGTCTGCCTCGACGACCGCGGCGACGTGGTCCGCGACGCGCTGCTGTGGAACGACACGAGATCCGCAGCGGCAGCAGCCGATCTCGTCGACGAGGCCGGTGGCTCGGCCGCGTGGGCCGAGGCCGTCGGGGTGGTCCCGCTCGCCGCGATCACCGTCGCGAAGACCCGCTGGCTCGCCGACCACGAACCCGGCAACGCCGACCGCACCGCGGCGCTGTGCCTGCCGCACGACTGGCTGACGTGGACGATGCGTACCGACCGCGACCTCGACCGGCTCGCCACCGATCGCAGCGACGCGAGCGGCACCGGCTACTTCGACGCGTCCACGGACACCTATCGCCGGGATCTGCTCGAACTGGCCCTGCGCCGGCCGAGTCCGATCCTTCCGCGGGTCGCCGGGCCGGCCGAGAGCGTCGGTGAGACGGTCGCCGGTGCCCTGCTCGGTCCGGGGGCCGGCGACAATGCGGCGAGCGCGCTGGCCCTCGACGTCCGCGAAGGCGATGTGGTCGTCTCGATCGGCACGTCGGGCGTGGTGTGCGCGGTGTCCACGACACCGGCCCGCGATGCGGACGGTTACGTCGCGGGATTCGCCGACGCGACCGGCCGGCATCTGCCACTGGTGTGCACGCTCAACGGGGCCCGGGTACTGGACGCCACCGCGACGATGCTCGGCGTCGACCACACCGAGCTCACGCGGCTCGCACTCTCGGCGCCGGCCGGCAGCGACGGACTCGTGCTGGTCCCGTATCTGGAAGGGGAACGTACCCCGAACCGTCCCGGCGCGACCGGCGCACTGCACGGGCTGCGGCTCGGAACGGCGACTCCCGCGCATCTCGCCCGCGCGGCGTTCGAGGGCCTGCTGTGTTCGCTGGCCGACGGCATCGACCACATCCGGGCGCAGGGCACCGAGGTCCGGCGGGTGCTGCTCGTCGGCGGTGGGGCGCGCTCGCAGGCGGTGTGCGAGCTGGCGCCGGCGGTGCTGGGCATGCCTGTCGACGTTCCCGAACCGGGGGAGTACGTGGCGCGGGGCGCGGCCCGACAGGCGGCGTGGGTGCTGCGCGGAGGCGACGAGCCTCCCACCTGGGAACCCGAACCGAGCCGCCACTACGAAACCGACCCGGCCCCGCACGTGCGGGAGCGTTACGCGGAGGTGCGGGATCTGACCGACCGCTGACGAACAGTGCTCAGGGAAGGTCCTCGATGCGCAGGCCCAGGTGGGCGGCGAACTGTCCTGCCAGCGCTACGGCCTGGTGGGCGTCGATCGTCGCGCCCTTCATCCCGTCCATGTTGCGGATCGTGTCGATGCGCAGGCCGCGCAGATCGACCTGGTCGAGGGTTGCGCGGTCGACGTCGAGGACGCCGACGGAACAGTCCTCGAAGGCGACGCGGGTGAAGGTGCCCCCGCCCAGATCCAGTTCGTCGAGGATGCAACCGCGGAAGAGCACATCGCGTCCCGTGGCGGCCCGCAGATTGACCAGGCCGAGTTTCGAATCCGCGATCGTGACACTGCGCAGATCCGCATCGAAGAGGTCCAGCGCACCGATCCGGCTGTCCCGGATGTGCACGCGGTGCAGGCTGCTGCGCGGCGCGAACAGATTCGGTGCCTGCATGCGCTCGACCAGAATGTCGCGCAGGCGTGCGCTCGTGAGGTCGCTGTCGGCGACGATCGGTGCGACGAGTGAACATTCGGACAGGACGACCCCCGTCAGATCACGGCCCGTGAGGTCCGCGCCGGTGTAGCGCACGCTCTCGAAGATCCCGTGGGCGAGCAGCTCGTCGTCGTCCGCGTCGGTGAGGACACCGAGGTCCGGAGCGTCGATCCTCGGCGGGCGGGTGGTGGAACGAGCAGCCATGGTTCTCGGAGCCTCCGGATCGGTCGGGTGTCTGCCGTTCAGCTTCCCAACCCGTCGGGCTCGGGGGAACGCGGGGGACAGGCACGTCCCCGGTTGCGATGTGCTACTCGGCTACGCGGATCGACGCTGCTGGGCCGCCCGCGCTCGGTGCCGGCGCACCGCGGCGCGGTTCGCGCAACGCACGGAGCAGTACTGCTGGCGACCGTTGCGGGTGATGTCCACGACCACGGCCGAGCACGGGTTGGTCGGGATGCCCGCTGCGGCGCACCGATGGAGGCGGTGCATTCCGCGAGTGGTGAGGTGCAGTGCCGTGCCGACGCTGATCACCGCGCGCAGTACGTCGGGGAGCGGTTGGACCTCGTCGCGGTAGTGCAGGTGCCACCCCTCGCCGTCGTGATCGGTCAGCCGGGGATAGGCCGCTGCGGTGGCCATCTGCGCGTTGAGCAGGCGCGCACGTTCCCTGGGGTCGGACGCGTCGACGATGGCGAGCCAGTCGTCGATGACCTCGCGGGTGCGTGGATGGTCTTCGGGCGCGGTCGGGAAGTCCATGGTCATCCCCACCTCGCGCGTACGGGCCACGATGCCGTCCCGATCGTCGGGCCAGTCACCGGCCAGTGACGCCGCGAGGAGGACCGCATACTCGCCGTAAGGGTTGAGATGCATAAGACCATTACATCATGGTGGTGGACATGACCGCCATCGAAGCTCGGAACCCACAGGAATGCCCCGCCCGGACTCCCGCTCACGAACACGCGTGGAGCGTGGAGTCGAGCCACGCCACGTCGATCGGACAGGTGCTGTACGTGCGCTGCGTCGGATGCGGGACCCGGCGCGTCGATCTCGGCGGAGCGCCCTTCGTTCCGCCGACCGCGCTGAGTGCCGAAGTGTCCCTGAATGATTGAGTCACCGTCCGAGAACCGGGCGTGTGCAGATTCCCGTCAGAAATCGCCCTCGGCGACCTGGAAACACACCAGTCCCATCCGCCGCCACATGCGCACCACCTGATCGCGATCGTCGAGCACCGCGATGATGCGGTAGCGGTGCCGGATGTGACGGTCGAACAATTCGGCCTTGACGATCGAATCCTTCCGATTGTCGCCTGCCGGACGCATGTACAGCTCGTCGTAGGGGATGTCGTGCCGGGCGAGCCACTCCTCGGTCTCCGGTCGGCACACGCCGTCGCGTCCCGAGAGCAACACGATCGCGGCCCGGTCGGGGGCGGCGGCGAACGCCCGCACCGCGGCCTCGACCGCCGGGGAGACGGTGTCCTCACCCACCCTGTGCCAGTGGAAGGGACTCCGGTCGCTCATGTGCGCGAGCGTTCCGTCGATGTCGACGAGCCAGGCCGCCGGCAACGTCGGATCCTCGAAGTACCGCGCCGGCGGTGCGGGCGCGGTGCTCGGCGGGCGGTGCCGTTGCCTCCCCGGTTTCCTGCGATCGCGCGTCTTCTTCGTCACGGACGACGTATACCCACTCCTGCTCCGCGATGAGTATGCGAGCCGACCGAGGTCTGCCTTCGTGACAGGGGAACACATTCGACGACACGAGGAGTCACGATGCCCAGGATCACCCCGTGGTTGTGGTTCGACATGAACGCCGAAGAGGCCGCGAACTTCTACATCGGCATCTTCCCCAACTCCAAGATCGGTGAGATCACCCATTACACCGAGGAGTCCACCGGAGGCGACATCCCGGTTCCGCCGGGGACCCCGATGACGGTCGAGTTCTTCCTCGACGGCCAGGTCTTCTACGGACTCAACGGAGGACCGCAGTTCCGGTTCTCCGAAGCGGTGTCCTTCCAGATCGACTGCGCCGATCAGGAGGAGGCCGACCACTACTGGTACGCGCTGACCGCCGACGGCGGCGAGGAATCCGCGTGCGGATGGTTGAAGGACAAGTACGGCCTGTCGTGGCAGGTGGTACCGAAACGGCTGAACGAACTGCTCGCCGACCCCGATCCGGAGGTCGCGAAGCGCGTGACCGCCGCGATGATGAAGATGCGCCGGATCGACGTGTCGGCGCTCGAGGCCGCCGCACGCGGCTGATCGGCGCCCGAGCGCTGCGGTACGTTTCGGTGCATGACCACTCGCACCCAGCGGCTCGACGACCTGCCGTTCACCGGCAGACATCGCCGCCTGCTGACCGGCTCCGGCGTGGGCTGGGCCCTCGACGCCATGGACGTCGGGCTGATCTCGTTCGTCATGGCGGCCCTGGCGGTGCAGTGGGATCTGTCGTCGACGCAGCTCTCGTGGATCGGATCCATCGGCTTCGTCGGCATGGCGATCGGTGCGTCCCTCGGTGGTCTGCTCGCCGACCGCATCGGACGCCGGCAGGTCTTCGCCGCGACGCTGCTCGTCTACGGTCTCGCGACCGGTGCGGCGGCGCTGTCGACGTCGGTGGCGATGCTCATCGCCCTGCGGTTCGTCGTCGGACTCGGACTCGGCGCAGAACTGCCGGTCGCGTCGACGCTGGTCAGTGAATTCGCGCCCCGCAAGGTGCGAGGGCGCGTGGTCGTCGCCCTCGAGGCGTTCTGGGCGGTCGGCTGGCTGCTGGCCGCTCTCATCGGCTATTTCGTCGTTCCTACCAGCGACAACGGATGGCGGTGGGCGCTCGCCGTCGGTCTCGTCCCGGCCGCCTACGCCCTCGTCGTGCGGTTCGGCCTACCCGAATCGGTGCGCTATCTCGAAAGTCGCGGACGGCACGCGGAAGCCGAGGCGATCGTGCGGGACTACGAGCGCTCGGCCGGGGTCACCTCTGTTCCGGAGGACAGCGACGATACGGACGACAGCGACGATACGAACGACAGCGACGATACGAACGACAGCGAACAGTCCGTCGCAGAAGTCGAGCGTGCACCCCGCGGATCGGTGTGGGCGCCGAACCTGCGCCGCCGCACCGCGGCGCTGTGGATCGTGTGGTTCGGCATCAACTTCTCGTA
>Ga0180216_1004308_pt1 | contig 10844 bp, 9 predicted proteins | sample eDN3rd37CBELigMG_FD_128879 | JGI IMG/M metagenome (GOLD analysis project Ga0180216, IMG submission 128879) | Enriched Miracle-Growth compost microbial communities from Emeryville, California, USA - eDNA 3rd pass 37_C BE-Lig MG (version 2)... ...
TTAGCAGTAGACCGCATCAATAAAAGATTAAAACATCAAGCAGCTTAAGCTTCAAAAAACAGGAATTAATAAATTCTGTTAGTCTGACTTTGTTTAGATAAGTGCATTATGAAATTGATTCATATGTGTATTTTTAATTATTTTGTTTATTTATGGTAGACAATTATATTATTATATGTGAAAATTTCTGAGAGCTAATTAATAAATGAATTTTATTGGAGTAAGTGAAAGGATAGATAAATTTTAAAGTCAAAGATTTATAGGAGAGATTTACACATGAACGATGTCTTGTTAACACCAGATATGTTACCGTTCCCATACTTTATGGTCGATCGAGAGCTTAACATTTTGTTACAAACCGATTGTGTAAAGCATAAATTCCCGATAGCACATAACTTCTTAGAGCTTGTTGATGCTAGTAGCAGGGAGAAGATCATTGATGATTTTACAAAGCTTGATTCCATACACAAGCTAGAGCTCCATCTTCATACGAGAAAGAAGAAAGCAGCGTTATTCGAAATTTATATTCATTGTCAATCATCCAATCAAATTCATCTATTCTGTATTGATAAAGAGAGTCAAATGGAAAGCTTTCAAACACAAGTATCAGGCTTAGAATGCAATTTTATTAATGTAACGCATTCCTTATTGGAAGAAAAAATTATGCTGGAGCAATCCATTGAGCAGCTACAGCAATCGGTTATTGAGCATGAAAATTTAGCGACGGTAGGTAAGCTAGCTGCAAGCATTGCTCATGAAATTCGTAACCCTCTGACCAGTGTGCGAGGATTTGTTCAGCTGCTGCGTCCACATTTGCTAGAGATAGGCAAAGAGCATTATGCAGATGTTGCAATATCAGAGTTGGATCGAGCGAATGATATTATCTATGAGTTTCTTAATACGTCCAAGCCTTCTGCGCCAACATTAGAGCAGGTTAGCATTGTGTCTGTCGTTGAGGAGGTTATGCTGCTTTGCCAAAGTGAATCACTGCTTAATAATTGTTATTTTGAGTATAGGCGTCCAGACAACGATATATGGTTATGCATAGATCCAAAGCAAATTAAACAAGTGCTGCTTAACTTGATCCATAATGCTATGGATGCTGTGAAAGAGAGTGTAAACCGTAATCATGGAGTCATCATGATTGATATTCGTCATCTGCATTCTAGAGTCGAGATTGTAATAGCCGATAATGGCAGCGGAATTAATCAGGAGAATATGAAAAAAATATTCGCTCCCTTCTATACGACGAAGAAAAAGGGAACTGGGGTTGGACTCGCTGTATGCCAGCGTATTATCGAGGATCATAACGGAAAAATTGATGTACATAGTCAATTAGGCAGAGGAACATCCTTTACAATCACTCTGCCTTGTTTAACTAGCATAAATTGAAGATTACAACGCTTCATATAATGTAGGATCAACGATTTGAATAAATTGCTTTGCAGCATGTGATAGCGGAACTTGGTTCGAGTAGCAGATCCCGATGCTACGCTCTGGGATAGGCTCCTCAAGCTTCAGCTCATGCAGCAGTCCGCTATCAATATAATGCTGTGAAAACTGCTTCGTTACACATGCGACGCCAAGATTAATCTTAGCAAAATCAAGCAGTAAATCATGTGATCCAAGCTCGAAAACCGGCGAGAGTGTAATGTCCTTCTCTTTAAAATAACGGTCAATATAAACGCGAGAGTTCGCTCTTTTTTCTAGACAGATCAGAGGCAGCTCCACGAGCTGCTCCAATGTAATAGGTGAGGAAGAGAGCTCACGATACTTCTCGCCACCGACGAAAATATCATGCACGTCCTTACACGGAAAGGCTTGAATACTATGGTCAACGATGGGCAGATTGCATACACCAAGATCTGCCTTGCCTTCCTTGATAAATTCACAAATCTCTGTCGTTGTGCCGTTTAAGATTTTAAGCTTAATACCGGGAAATTGGTTGTAGAATTGTTCGAGAAACGGCAGTAAGTAATACCGTGAGATCGTATCTCCAACACCGATATGAAGCTCACCGATCAACATGTTCTTAAATTCCAACATTTTTTCTTCACCGATGTTAAGAATATTTAGTGCGGCTCGGACATGCTCATAGAGCAGTTTGCCTTCCGTCGTTAGCGTCACACCTTTTGATGTACGATTGAACAGTACAAGGTCTAATTCCTTCTCCAGCTTTTGAATGGATTGACTAACGGCGGACTGTGTCATAAATAATTCCAGTGCAGCCTTTGATATGCTGGATTGCTTGCTTACCTCGTCAAAGACGCGATAAAGATCCAAGCTCTTTCTCATATTAATCACCCTAATACTATATATTATAGATATTAATTTTACTTATGTTTTACTTAATTGTATAGTTATTTAGTAGTTATCATACATTCGATCATCATTCGTTTATGTTCGATTAAAGGAGAGTTTATATTGCAAAGAGTAGTTGGTACAGTAGTAAGAGGACTTCGAGGTCCAATTATTAATCAAGGAGACGATATTGAACAAATCGTGGTTGATACTGTATTAAACGCAGCTAGTGCAGAAGGCTTCTCGATCGAAGACCGTGATATCGTTACCATTACCGAATCAATTGTTGCACGTGCACAAGGAAACTATGCGTCCATCGACCATATTGCAGAAGATGTACGCGCGAAATTCGGCAGCGATACCGTGGGTGTCATTTTCCCGATCTTAAGTCGTAATCGTTTTGCAAATTGCTTAAGAGGCATAGCAAAAGGGGCGCAAAGAGTTGTATTGATGTTAAGCTTCCCTGCTGATGAAGTAGGTAATCATCTTGTTAGCTTAGATGAGCTGGACGAGAAAGGCATCAACCCTTGGACAGATGTGTTAACAGAGGCTGAATTTAGAGCGAACTTTGGAAATAAAAAACATACATTTACAGGTGTAGATTACATCGACTATTATAAATCGATTATTGAAGGTGAAGGAGCTGCGTGCGAGGTTATCTTCTCGAATCAGCCTAAAACGATCCTCGATTATACGAAGAGTGTGTTAACCTGTGATATTCACTCGCGACATCGTACGAAACGTATCTTGCTTGCTGGTGGAGCAGAAAAGGTTTATGGCTTGGATGATATATTAGCTCAGTCCATTAACGGCAGCGGCTATAACGAGGCATATGGCTTGCTTGGCTCTAACAAAGCAACCGAGGATACGGTTAAGCTATTCCCTAACAACTGTCAGCCACTTGTTGACGGCATTCAGGCGAAGCTGAAAGAGCAAACAGGCAAAACGGTAGAAGTGATGGTTTACGGCGACGGTGCGTTCAAGGACCCCGTAGGACAAATCTGGGAGCTCGCTGATCCAGTCGTGTCACCGGCCTATACAGCAGGCTTAGCAGGCACGCCGAACGAGATTAAGCTGAAGTATTTGGCCGACAACAACTTCTCTCACCTACGTGGTGAAGAATTGAAGCAGGCGATTGCCAGCTATATCGAAAATAAAAACGAGAACCTCGTTGGTGCGATGGAAGCACAAGGCACAACGCCTCGCCGCTTAACAGACCTAATCGGTTCACTATCCGACTTAACATCAGGCAGCGGTGACAAAGGCACGCCAATGGTTTACATCCAAGGCTACTTCGACAACTATACAAAATAAGTAGGAACATACAAAAAAACGAGCCCACAGGCTCGTTTTTTTGATTGCTATGTAACTGTGACCGACAAAGCCCCAGCAAAAAATATAGTGTTGTGGAAAAGCGAAGCGGTTGCCTCACAGCTTTCTGAAAGAAAGCTACATCGGAGGCGTACGCTTTGTTCCCCGGATTTCTACCTTAGTGTTCCTTCTAGAAATCTGGGAACAACAGCAATTGTAACAACACTATTTTTGTAGCGTTGTCAGAACGCCATAATGGGTATTAAATTTACGTTTTACAAGAGCTGAGGGCGAATAAGTACTGCAGAGTGGTCAGACTTGCCAGGAGCAAGCTGCTGAATGCCCTTACCTATATTCATTCCGTTAACAGGCGCCATCCAAGGCTCTATGCATATGAAGGGCTTGTCCTGTAGCGCCCATAGCACGATATATTGATATACTTCATCATATTCAATTGTAACTTGCAATGATCTTGCTCGGTCGATCATCGTGCAGCTGTTTGCTTGCAGCTGATCATAGATGACATTAGATTCCTGCTGCTGCATATTAAACTGACTTTGTGCCATGCTGTTAGGCAGCATCTCATTATAGCTTGACGATGGAATCGTTAGCTCAAGCGTTGCCTTATCCTCTACATAAAAGTAAGGATGATAGCCGAGGTAATAGGGCATTATTTTATGATCATTATTCGTAATGCCAGCTTCAATCTTAAGTCCATCCGCTTTAAGCGTATAGGTCATCATAAGACGGAAGCTGAATGGATAGCGCTCGCGTGTTGCTTCATCATCAACGAGCTCCAATGAAATAGACGCTTCCTGCTCATTGGCGTGCACACTAATCACTTGACCGGCTAACTGTCGTGCAAAGCCATGCTGCTTTAGCTGATACGCTTTACCTTCATAGGTATACGTTTCATTCTCTAAATAGCTGCTAATAGGAAACAGAATCGGATTTCCTCCACGAATGTTTTTGCTTGGATCATCTAGTGTCGCTTGATCTAAGTACAGCACATCCTGACCACGATATACATATCTGCTAACAATACATCCTCTTTCTGGCACAACCTCAATATAGCTGCCACTTTCCTTGTGCTCCAGCACATAGGTTTCAAAACGTTCCTGCTTCATCGAATAGGAATACATAGGACACAATCTCCTTTATCATTAGCTGCGGTATCACTTATTAAGATGTCAGCTCTAGCATCTATATCATTATAGTAACGAAATGAATCTAAGTAGGCAATTGATCTGTTTTAGTTCCTTCGTTGTTATGCTATAATCTTAAATTAAAACGGGAAAGGAGGAAAAATGGTGACAACGATAAAGGATGTTGCTGAAAAAGCTGGTGTAACCGTAACAACCGTGTCCAGAGTGCTAAACAATCGAGGGTATATTAGCGAACGTACACGTGAAAAGGTGCGCCTTGTTATGGAGGAGCTTCAGTACCAGCCGAATGAAATTGCCCGTTCACTTACTCGTAAGCGCTCTATGGTGCTTGGAATGATCATACCTACAATTGCGCATCCCTTCTTTAGTGAGATGGCCAATGCTATTGAAAACTATGCTTCCGGTTTTGGCTATAAGCTGCTTATTTGTAATTCAAGAATGGAGCAATCGAAGGAAAAGGAATATATTGATATGCTTAAAAGCAATCGAGTGGATGGCGTGATTATGGGGAGCCATACACTGGATGTTCAAGAATATATTAATCTTCAGCGTCCGATCGTGACCTTTGACAGAAGAATCGCAGATATTCCTTACATCTCCTCAGACAATTATCAGGGCGGTCAACTGGCGGCTCAGCTGTTTATTTCCAAGGGCTGTAAAAAAGTCGCAATTATTAGCGGTGATCTTAGTCTCGACTTGCTTAGTAATCTAAGAACGCAGGGATTTATTGAAACCTTGAAGCAGCATCAGATTGAGCCTATTGTTTTTCAGTTAGGATCAGATAGCTTTGATCGCTCTACTTATGATGTACTCATAACCGAGCTAATCGAACAGCACCAAGGTCTTGATGGCATATTCGCATCTAGTGATATTGTCGCAATGACGGTTATTAAAGCCGCAGCGGCTAGAGGAATCAGTATCCCACAGCAGCTGAAGCTAATTGGTTATGATGACATCTCGTTCGCTGAATTGGCCAACCCTGCCATTACTACGATAAGGCAGCCCATTGAGGCGATGAGCAAGCTAGCAGTTGACCTTCTGGATAAATTAGCTCAAGGTGAGCAGGTAGAGCTTGAGAACACGCTGCCCGTTACGCTAGTTGAACGAGATACAACATAGTAAAAAGCCGTGAATAAATATATCGGCTTTTTTTAAGAAAATATATGTCAACCGATTGACATGTCAAGCGGTTGACATATATAATAACGCTAAGAAAGTAATCTATGTAATAACAGGGGGTTATTAAAAGATGAAAAAACTGTCTTCATTGATGTTGGTACTAATTTTAGCTCTTGTTGTAAGCGCATGCGGGGGAAACAATGCCAATAACGCTAGCAACGCGAACGAAGGAACGAATGCTTCAACTAATACTGGCTCAGATTCTGATGCTAAGGAAGTTAAAATCACGATATTGAATTCCAAGTCAGAAATCCACACACAAATGACAAATGCAGCTGAGACCTTTTCGAAAGCGCATCCAAACATAAAGGTAGAAGTAATCTCCACAAATCAGGATCAATCACCTGTAGAGAAGGCTTCCGCGTTATATGCTTCAGGCACGCCTGCAACGCTAGCGATGCTTGATGCGGGTGATATCGAGAAGTTTGCAGATAAGGCGTTAGACTTATCTGGTGAGAAATGGGTAGCTGAGCTTGCGCAGCCGAATGAAATTAACGGTAAGACGTTAGCATTCCCATTTGCAGTTGAAGGCTACGGCTTAATTTACAACAAAGAAGTGCTTGATGAAGTGGCAGGCGGAGCTTTTGATCCAGCTACGATCAATACAACGTCGGCGTTAGAAGAGCTTTTGCAGAAGATCGAAGCAGCTGGCAAGACTCCACTTTATATTGGCAGCATGGACTGGTCGCTAGGTAATCACTTCCTTGCGATTGCGTATGCGGCACAGCCAGATACTGATGTGAAGGGCTTCCTAGAGCAACTAAAAGGCGGCTCAGCTGATCTTGTAAACAATGCAACATACCAAGGCTTGCTTGATACATTTGATGTTCTGAAGAAGTACAATGGGGGCAAAAATGACCCTATGGCTGTCAACTATGAGCAAAGTACTGCAGCTGTTGCAACAGGCTCAGCAGCAATTACGTTCAATGGAAACTGGTTAATCACTGAGTTGCTGAAGTCTAATCCAGAAGGAGAGTATGGCTTTATTCCAGTACCGGTTAGCAATGATCCTGCGACGAAAGCTAACTCTGCTGTAGCGATTGGTGCAACGAAGCAAATGTTTATCGATAATGAAAAAAGCACAGAAGAGCAACAAGCTGCTGCTAAGCAATTCTTGAACTGGCTTGTTTACGAGGATGCAGGTCAACAATTCCTTGTTAATGAAGCAAACGTAATTCCTGCATTCAAAAACATTACATTGGAGCTTAACGGCTCTCTTGCTGTAGCAATTAATGAGTATAACCTAGCTGGTAACTCGATTGAGTTTGCAGGTAACTTTGTACCAGGTGATCACTGGAAGGTGCTTGGTGCATCCATGCAAAAATACTTGGCTGATGTGACAGATCGCAATGGTCTTGCTGCTGAGATCGAGGATTACTGGAAGAGCGTACAGTAAGTAACCAACATGAAGAGGGAAAGTCGATGGACGGTCTTCGTTCCTCGACTTTCTTCTTTTAATCCACGGAATCGGAGGAAACTGGCATGATCTCTGAAAAAAACACAGTAAAGAGAATAGGCAACCAACTACTTTTTACTGGTCCAACACTACTTGCTTTTATAGCGGTCATCATTGTTCCGTTTATATACGGAATTTACATGACATTTTTTAAATGGGATGGCATCTCATCGAGCATGCCTTACGTTGGGTTCAATAACTATGAAGCAGTTTTCAACGATACAAAGTTTTGGACTTCTGTATGGTTAACGATTAAGTATGTTGCAGCAAGCGTCTTCTTAATTAATACGGTTGCCTTTTTGTTAGCCTATCTCGTTACAATGGGCATTCGCGGACAAAACTTTTTTCGAACTGCTTTTTTCTCGCCGAACCTTATTGGCGGACTCGTACTCGGATTCATCTGGCAGTTTATGTTTAACAACTTTTTCACTTCGATTGGTGAGAAGTTTGGCTGGGAGCTATTTAGCAAAACATGGCTTGGTAATGAAACGATGGCTTTCTGGGCACTCGTACTCGTTACCGTTTGGCAGTACGCAGGTTATATGATGGTTATCTTTATCGCAGGTCTAATGAGCGTACCTAAGGATATATTGGAGGCAGCGACGATAGACGGAACAAGTGGCTGGAAGCAGTTAATACACATGGTATTGCCGCTTATGGTTCCTTCCTTTATCGTAACGATCTTCCTATCGTTGCAGCGTGGATTTATGGTCTACGATGTAAACTACGCGTTAACAGGCGGGGGACCATTCGGGAGCACAGTAATGGCTTCCATGCATGTATATGACAAGGCCTTTCAGCGATTCGACTACGGGGTAGGTCAAGCAGAGGCGTTTGTATTGTTCTTTATTGTCGCGACAGTGACCATTGTTCAGGTATATCTAACGAAGAGAATGGAGGTAGAGGCGTGATGCAGATGGCAAATGCTTTGAAAAAGGGCTCCATATATGTCGTTTTATTGCTAGCACTGCTGTTCTTTTTAGTTCCTTTTCTTATTCTTTTATTCAATGCATTTAAGACCAATGCAGAAATAATCGCATCTCCATTTTCATTGCCTGTATCTATTTCCTTCAAAAACTTCGGACTCGCAATGGATCAGATGAAATATTGGTCTGCATTTAGCAATTCAGCAATGATTACATTCATCAGCTTGACGGTCATATTAATTTGCTCAGCAATGACCGCGCATTATTTTGTGAGAAATAAAACGAGAATGAATACGATGTGGTTTTTGATGATGGTTGCTTCCATGATCATACCCTTCCAATCGATTATGATTCCGCTCGTTTCCATATATGGTGCGGAGCTAGGCTGGATTCAGTCTCAGCCAAAGCTAACGCTAATGTTTATGTATGTCGGCTTTGGAAGCTCGCTTGCAGTGTTTGTCTATCATGGATTTATTAAAAGCATTCCGCTTGAGCTAGAAGAAGCGGCGCAGATTGATGGCTGTAATTCAATACAGACCTTCTTTAAAATTGTTTTACCTATTCTTATGCCGACTGCAGTAACGATTGGTATTCTGCATGTACTGTGGATTTGGAATGACTACCTGCTGCCGGTATTGATTTTACAAAATGCAGGATCTGACAATTATACACTGCCGCTAGCGATTCAAGTGTTTAGAGGATCGTATTCCTCAGACTATGAACGCTACTTACCAGCTGTTGTGATGGTTGTACTTCCTATCATGGTAGTTTACTTGTTTGCGCAGCGATTTATTATTCAAGGTGTTACACAAGGCTCAGTGAAATAGAAAATATTAATTAAGCAGGTGGATTGGATGAATCAGGTGAGGAAGCATATAGAAGCTATACAGCAGGCAGAGCAATTTGTAAATGAATCGTTACAGCATGCAGTGCCTGACGTTCATAAACCGAGCTATCACGCATCACCACGCATTCACTGGATGAATGATCCGAATGGATTAATTCAGTATCGCGGTGAGTATCATTTATACTATCAGCATAATCCATACTCTGAGGAATGGGGAAACATCCATTGGGCGCATAAAAAAAGCAAGGATCTCATCCACTGGGAGGAGCTTCCTATTGCGCTTGCACCTAGTGAATGGTACGACAAGGACGGATGCTTTTCTGGGAGCTCGATTGAGCATGAAGGAAAGCTGTACGTGTATTACACCTCCAATGTATTTACGTCTCCGCAGGGCTTGCCGGATGATCTTCTTCAGCAGCAATGCCTGGCAATATCTGAAGATGGTGGTATTAGCTTTACTAAATACGAGAATAATCCGATTATCGAAGCTCCTCCAGCAGGTATCGGTCAGAATAATCATTTTAGAGATCCCAAGGTGTGGAAGCACGGTGATCACTGGTATATGGTGCTGGGCACCAAAAAGGATGATAAAGGTAAGGTGCTGCTTTACCGTTCACATAACTTGCTGGAATGGGAATATGTTAGCGTCATTGCACAAAGCGACGGCTCGATGGGCTATATGTATGAATGTCCAGACCTGTTCCGAATTGGTGAGTATGATATTTTACTCATATCTCCAGAGGGCGTTCGTGACTATCCGCTATCTGGCTATTATGTTGGCAAGCTGGACTATGATACGGGCACGTATACACACGGGGCATTTCATGTGCTGGATGATGGCTTTCATTTTTATGCACCGCAGACGATGGAGGATCATCTAGGCAGAAGGCTGTTAATTGGCTGGATGCCGATGAATGGAAGGAAGCTCGGGAAAAGCTGGTCGGGTGCTATGACAATACCGAGAGTATTGACGCTGGATGAGCATAACAAGCGGCTAATCATTCAACCCGTCGAAGAGCTAATAAAGCTTAGAACGCAGCATATTCAGCATAAGCAGCTGATCGTGGATAGTAGCTTGGAGCAAGCATTGCCTAAGCTGCAGGGCAGAAGGGCCGAGCTGAAGGTGGCGTATAACCTGACAGAAAGCGATGCACAGGAATTTGGTATATCAATTCTTGCTTCAGATCAGCGTGAGGAAGAAACCGTTATCCGATACTCAGTATCATCGAACGAGCTTACACTGGATTGCTCGAAATCATATAATGGCTCTGACAGAGTGAAAAGTATTATGCTCGGGCAAGCATCAGATCAACTCATTCTCCATCTATTGATCGACCATTCTGTCGTCGAGATCTATGTAAATGAGGGAGAGCGAGTGCTCAGCTGCTTCGTTTTCCCGAAGGAAAGCAGCAATCATATTCATTTATTCACAAGCAGTGGAAAGGCGGTCATTGACAGCCTTGATTTCTGGGAGTTAGATGTATAGAGCTTATAGGCTAAGAATGGATAAAGCGCGCATAGCGAGCTTTATCCATTCTTTTGTGCGCTTGGCAGCGCAATCGACTAACGAGTGAAAGTCTCCAGCACACCGCAGGTGGCGGAAGTGCATAGCTGACGCATAGTGCGTAGTTCGCGAGAATGCGTGCGGAGGATGCGAA
>Ga0180216_1004310_pt1 | contig 10843 bp, 13 predicted proteins | sample eDN3rd37CBELigMG_FD_128879 | JGI IMG/M metagenome (GOLD analysis project Ga0180216, IMG submission 128879) | Enriched Miracle-Growth compost microbial communities from Emeryville, California, USA - eDNA 3rd pass 37_C BE-Lig MG (version 2)... ...
CGTGCTCGTGGCTGCCGCCGCTGCCGCCGCTGCCGGCCGCCGATCCCGTGGGGTCGTTGCGGCCGCGCCTGGGGAAGGAGGGCTTAAAAGACGCGTGGATCGCCATGGCCGCTCTAGTGGGTCGCACTAGCGGTTAGTGGGGGGGCGGGGCATCAGCCGCGGAAACCCGGGTCGCGTGGCCCAAGGCGCAGCCGGTGTGGCCGCAAACCGCTGTGAGCACCGCGATGACACGCGCAGCGGCCCTCGGCAAAGCACCTGAAAGGCGATGGCTGACAGAATTTCAGGGAAGCCCGACCGTTCCCGCCGTTCCGTCCACCTCATCTCGCACAGGTTCAATCCGGAACCGCTCGTGTCACCGCCGTCCTTGGCGCAGCGCCCGGCTTCTTTTCTTAACCGGCGTGCGCCGTTCTCGTCGCTTTCCGCTACCGCGGTGCGGCGTGGGTGACGCCAGCGCGGGCGCGGCGTTGCTCTGCAAGGTACGCGCGTACGGCCCACGTTGCTCCAGCGCTGGGACTTGGCCAGAGCCGGTTTCAGCGCCGGCCGCGTGGTCCGACGGCTGACGCCGCACACCGCGTTTCCGTCCGCCGGCACCGCCGCGTGGGTTCCCCAGGCCGACGCGCCGCCCTCGCCCACCGACCCGCTCTCGTGTTGCCGCCTGGCGCGTAGCCCGTGGTCGTCTCGGCTGGGCACCAGCTGGGGCACGGCCCGGGCGACACGCTGTCGCCCATTGCGACCATGGCCGCCGACGTGGCGGGACACGACGGCGCCGCGATCGCGGCCGCCGCGTTTGGCACCAACGGCGTGGACGTCGTCGACCATGCCGAGTCGCTCACGAGCTCGTCCAATGACGCGCTCGAGGCGCAGCTCCTCGAGGAGCACCACCTCCAGCACGAGGCCGACACCAACCTCATTGTAAATTACATCCCCAACTCCATGACCGACGAGCAGCTCGGCCAGGTGCGGCGCGCGGGGCGTGCCGCGGGGCGCGGGAGGCGCTCCACCAGCCGGGTGCCAATCGTCGGTGGCAGGGACGGCTCCTCGCGCGTGTGCGTCCCCGCTACCCGCTCACAGTTGTTTAGCAAGTACGGCGCCGTAGAGAGCGCCCGCATCATCAAGGAGAAGGGCACGCGCAAGAGCCTTGGCTACGGCTTTGTCCGGTACCGCAGCGCCGCGGACGCCGAGCAGGCCATCAAGAACCTCAATGGCGCCCGCATCGAGAACAAGACCCTCAAGGTAGGCCCCTCCACTCCGACCGTTGCCAGCGAGACGAGCGCTGCGGCGCGGCGCTGACAAGCGTCTGCGCTTTCCTCCGCATGAGTTCGCGCGCGGCGCGGGCAGGTCGCGCTCGCGCGTCCGCAGGGCGCCGAGAAGAACACCAACGTGTACATTGCCGGCCTCGAGCCATCGGTGACTTCTCAGGGCCTGCAGGCGCTCTTTGCGGCCTTTGGCAACGTCATCGAGGCCAAAGTCCTCATGGGTACGGGCGTTGCCGCACGCCGGTCATGGCGATCGCGGCCGCGGGCGGCGCTGACTGGCCACACATGCTCCCGCCGCCGCCGCCCGTTCGGTGCACCGCACCGCCAGACCGCAACACGAACCAGAGCCGCTGCGTCGGGTTTGTGCGCTTCGAGTCGACCGAGGAGGCCGAGACCGCGGTCAACACCATGAACGGCCGCGTGCTGCCCGGCACCAGCAAGCCGCTGACCGTGCGCATCGCACAAAAGCGCGAGAAGCGCCTGCCGCCGGTGACAATACTCCGCCCGCCCAACGGCCGCTTCGACATCCCGCTCGTCTACGGCGACAGCCCCTTCGCCGCGTACGGCTACACCGTGCAGGGTACGCGTGCAGCAGCTGCGCGGCGTCGCGGGGGCGGTGCAGCGCGGGGCCGCCAGCTGACGGAGCGACCGCGCACCGACCCAGCCGCGCGGGCGTCGCCGCAGTGAACCCCGCGTCGTGGTCGTACGCCGCGAACGGCGGTGCGGGCGTCGTGCCGGGCGCGTACCAGGCCGCGCAGCAGTACGCCGCGTACGCCGGCAGCAACCCGGCGCTCTACCAGCAGTCGGTACGGCCCACGCCCGCTCCTTGCCGTGGGCAGGAGGTCATTGCTAACAGCTGCACGGCCGCCCCTCCTGACTCGGGGCTCGAGCCGGTCGCGCAGCTGTACGCGGCGGCCCTCCAGCAGCAGCAGCAGCAGCAGCAGCAGCCGGCGGCGGCGGCAGCACAACAGCCGTCGCCGTCGCAGCCCGGCCAGGCCCCGCCGGCGGCGGCGACCGGCGCCGGGGGCGCGCCGCGGCCCAACCTCGCAGCAACCGCATGCCTGTTCATCTACAACCTGCCGCCCGAGACGGACGAGAGCTACCTGTACCAATTGTTTAGCCCCTACGGCGCGGTGGTGAACGTCAAGGTCGGGGACGCTGCGGCTGCGGCACGCGGCTGGCCGGGGGGCGCGGAGCTCTATCTAACCTGCGTTCGGCCGGCCCGCGCTGCGTTGACCGTGCTGGCTGCGGACAGGTGATGCGCGACGCGGCAACGGGTCTCTGTAAAGGTTACGGCTTTGTCAACATGAGCAAGGTGGAGGAGGCGCAGGCCGGCATCGCTGCCCTCAACGGCGCGTACATCGGCCACAAGATGCTGCAGGTGTCGTTCAAGCAGAACCGCCCGGCGCTGGACCGCGGCGGCCCCGTGCCCTAGCCGGCGCAGCACCACACCGTCATCATCTGCGGGGAGGCTGGAGCGCCCTGGACGCGTGGGCGTGCGCGCGCTGTGTAGGCCGAGGGGGGTGCGTGATGCTGTTGCAGGATTGGGGGAGGCGGCTGCGTGTGCGCGAGGGCCGTTCGGCGGGAGCGCTGGCCGCGGTGTGCGGCCGGTGCGGGCCGCCGCGGCGCTTGTGGTGCGCGCAGTGCGCATTTGTATTATACTGTTCACGCGCGATGATACACGCGTCAGGGCGCCGGGCGCGCCAGTTCAGCAAACGGGTTCCTTGCGTTCCACTGATGGCCTCGATGGCTAGTGGGTGGGCGACCGGACGAACGCGCCAAAGGCATGCAGTGTGCGCTTGCCGCGTCGGTCGATCGCAGGGACGGCAAACATAGGACGGGTGACTAGCTGGCTTGCAGCGAGGACTCGCGAGCACTGAACAAGTGCTGAGCGAGCACTGCATGCAGCAATTAACGCTCTCCATAAGTAGTAGGATAGAAATCCTACTACTTCCATATTCTGTGGTGCATGGCGCTCGAGTTTCCTTTAGCGTCAATATACCACTACCAGAACCTCTGCCACTGCCACTACCACTACCAATGTCTCGCACCCCGAGGCGCCGCATCGAGCGGCGCGCTGGCCTCTGCAGCCCCGTAAGGGACTGTATGTCAGCTGGTCAGAGAGTAGGTTTGGGGGTGTTTCAACTGTTGGACGGAAAATGCGCTGAAACAACCCCAAACCTACTCTCTTAATCGATGGAATACTGTTGTGCTCACGTAGTCGCTCAATACACGCGGAGGCAGGCTCGTGGGTCGAAGGGCCACTAGTCGTCCTGCTCTTCGACCTACGGCTGTCGTGGCCGCGAGGCAGCTAGGAGCCGACCGTGTCTTTATTCGGTGTCGTACAGCGGGGCGTCGAATCGGCGTCGAATCAAAGACCGAGGAATGGGGACAGCACGTGAAAGGGAGCACGGCGGCCGTCAGGGGCCAGCACGTGCCAGGGGCTCGCGTACACACATCTACATTGAGCGGGAACGTCGGGATCTGCTATGCGGTCGGCATCGGCCTGTATGTCGCAGGTCGGGGTCGGTGGCTGCTCCGGGGAATCCATGACGTCATAGATGGTGACGTCATCCAGGGGGCTCGCGTGGCGCGAAGTCCGCCAGGCGGCGGCATCACAGGGGCGCGGCTCGCACGGGGTGCGCCGCATGTCGTAGGTGTGCGGAGGCCACCGCGAGGGTTCTCGGGGGCGCCCTACCGTCCATGGAGGACGCCTTGTCGCTTGGGCTTCGCAAGCGGTGGTGGTGGCTTCACTGAGCTGCGCCAACGTGCTGCGGACTGTGGGGCAGGCCCGGGACCACTTGGACCACCATGGCGCGGCTTGGAGCCACGTGGGCCGCAGCACGCGGCCTCGTACCATGTGGCTCAGGAATCCCGTGGACCAACGCGTGCAGCAATGGCGGTCGCGTTAAGCTGCACACGGTCGCGTTGGTGGTGTTGCTGGCCGTGCTCATCATCGTGACGCTGTGGTGTGGGCCCGCGTGCGACCAGCTGGGCCACGCTGCCGCCGCCACCACGGCCGCTGCCGCCGCGCCTGAGGGGACGGCGTCCAAGCTCCCAACGTCGATGCAGACGGCAGCGCCGCTGTCGCACCTCGTGCCGCGAGATGGCGCATGGGTCCGCGTGGAGGACGACGAGTTCGAGACCACCGTCCGGCCGTGGTTGGACCGCTACGCCAAGTGCAACAACTACTTTCGGTACTTCCGCAACTGCTCGCAGCCCCGGACCGAGCGGGTGCACCGCTGGCGCTGGGAGAGCCCCGACAGCCTGGCGGCCCTGCACACGACGCCGACCGAGGTCTATCGCCAGTGCCTGGCTGGCAAGAAGATCGTCGTGCTCGGCGACTCGCTGTCGGTCCAGTCGTACGAATCGCTCGTGTGCCTCTTGGGCGCCGAGCAGGGGCTGCGTGTGGAGACCGTCGACTTGGGCCTGCGGCCGCCGCCGTTCCCCAAGACACTCGCGCACCCAACCGACGGCAAGCCGTCGGAGACGCACCGGATTTACGACGACAAAGACGACGGCCTGGCCCCGCTGACCACAGTGTTTTACCGCACCAACTACCTGTTGGACGACAAGGACTACACCGACCCCAAGAAGAAAGCCCACCCCAAGTCGAAGAAGACAAGCAAGCTCCTCGACATGGACACGCTGCACGCGGCCGTGCGCAACGTGCTCGAGGCGCGCGAGTGGCCCGACTACCTCGTGATCAACACGGGCGCGTGGTACTTGGCCGGCACGAGGCTCTTCGACGCGGCTACCAAGGAGGAGTACAAAGACCGCGTTGTGCTGTTTGACGCCGCGACGCGCTTTCTTGTCCGCCAGCTGGAGGCCACGTTTGGCGTGCAGGCCGCCGGCCGGAGGCGCGTGCCCCAGATTGTCTACCGCACGGACACCATTGGCCACTTCCCCATGCCGAGCTTCCGGCCGCCAACGACCGACGACCCCGCCGCGGGCAAGACCTGCACGTTCCTTCAGCCGGACCACGAGTTCTCGCCGGAGAAGTATGGGCGGGCCCACAAGGAGCTCCTGTTCAATCAAACGGTATGGAAGCACTTTGGGTCATCCGCCCTGCTGGACCACGTTTGGGTCCTCGACGCGGGCCGCATCAGCCTCGCGCGCCGCGACGCGCACCACAACGAGGAGATCGGCGACTGCCTTCACTTCTGCCTGCCGGGTCCACCGGACGCGTGGTCGGACGCTTTCCTGGCGCAGGTCTGGCGCGCATGCACTGTGTAAGTTTAGCACGCGTTTGTTGGCCGTTTGTTTGCGCACTCTGTTGCACGCGACACACCCCTTGTAGTAATACACAGCGTAGCGCCTGGGATTCTAATTAAGGGATCGCCTGCTCACCAAGTAATTGATCGATGGGGTGCAGAATCCACCCATGCAGAGGGCGTTGTACTAGGGCGTGCTGGCACCGCTACTCAGCGAGATCCTTGCACGCGTCGTCCGGCTGTAGCGTTGTACAGGCACCGCCCATGATGGCCGCAAGACGCGTCATCAAGCCGCACACTGAGTTCTGCAGTACACCGCACTAGTTCGAGGTACCGCGACGCCGCTGCGACAGTGCCGTCGTACTCGGCGCGAAGCGCGGTCATGGACAGCGGCCACCGACGCTGCATCAGCGTGGGAGTGTTCTGGGGTCAACCGGCGGCCCCCTTTACCACCCCCCACTACTCTCCACGCGGGCGCGCCGACCGACGTCGCGGGGCTCAGCGCGATCACCAAGGAACATCCGTGGGTGCTCGAGTACATGATATACCATGAAGCGGTAATTGGTATTGGTCTATTGACGCCAAAGGAAACGCGAGCGCCATGCGCCACAGAATACAGGGTATTCCATCGACCAGCTGACATACAGTCCCTTACGGGGCTGCAATATAGCGTCGCTGGCAGCGCTCCCATACGACCTCGCGCGTGAACCTGCATGCTTGAACGGGAGCGCGCGATGCCCCGCGAATGCTGACGTCACTGTCACTTGATGACGTCATATATGACGTCATTACTCAATGACGTCATCAGAGGCGCTGCTGCGGCGGACGGGCGACGGCGGCGGCGACGGCGGCGGCGGCGCGGCGGCGTGCGGGCTTCTGTTGAGCGGCGACGCGGCCGGCAGACAACGCGCGGCACGTGGGGCAGACGACGCTGCATCCGCCCGTGTCATTGGATTGGGGGAGAAGCAAGGAAAGATGGCGCCCGGTGCTGCCGCCACGACCGCGGCCGCGCCCAACGCGGCGGCCGCGGGCGCCGCGCTCAGCCGCGCGACGGCGCTCGTGCAGACGCTGCAGACGGCGCTGAACGCGTCGGACGCGGCGCGCGTGACCGCCACGCTCACGCAGCTCAAGGTGCGGCACCCTCGCTCGCGCGCCAAGCGCGGCCGCCGGTGAGGGGTAGCGCGCATGAACACGCCGTGCTGACGCAGCACGCCGACGTTTCACCGCGCCGGTGGGCCGCCAGGTGGCGCTGACGGAGCTCGCGTTCATGCAGACCGCCGACGCGGCCGGCGCCGACGTGAACCCCGACGAGCTCGCCGTGGCCCGTATGCCACAGCGCCGTCGCAAAGCGTTGGCGCGTCGCGTGTGTGCCCGTGCGCTAAGCGCAGGCTCTCAATGCTGTTCCCTCGCCTCGCCCACTCACAGGCGAGGCGCTGGAACTGGCGGCGCTCTGGAGCGTCCACCAGCGCCAGATGGCCGAGTTTGACCGCTACTATAGCCAGCTCAAGACGCTCTACTTTGACTTCAGGTGCGCCCACCGCCGCGTGCCCGCTATTGGCCGGCCGTCGGCGCCGTTAAACGCCCCCGCTGTTGCAACGGCTGGCCTTTTTTTCCCCGTTGCGCCAGCGCGCGCCTGGCGCCGTCGCAGCGGCAGTGGATGCTGGTGGGCCTGAACCTGATGCGTCTGCTGTCGCAGAACCGCATCGCCGAGTTCCACACCGAGCTGGAGCTGCTGCCGCCGGCGCTGCTCGAGAACCCGTTCATCCGGCACCCGATCAGCATTGAGCAGTGGCTCATGGAGGGCTCGTACAACAAGGTCTTCAAGGGCCGCGCGCAGACGCCGGCGCCCGAGTACGCGCTCTTCATGGACACCCTCGTCGACACCATGCGGTAGGCGCCCGCGGCGAGGGGGCGCCGGGTGGGAGGGGACCGCGTGCGCGGCTGCTGACGGGGCGGGTCCCCGCTGGCTGGGGGCGGCGTGGCCGGCAGGAGCGAGGTGGCGGACTGCTGCCAGGCGGCGTATGCGTCGCTGCCGCTGCAGGCGGCCGCGCAGCTCATGTTCTTCCCGTCGGTCGACGCGTTCCTCCAGCTCGCCGCCACCGTACGCGGGCGCGCCCGCGGGGGCGTTCCGCGAGCGTGGCTGGTTGCGCTGCGCTAACGCCGGTCCCCGCCTCGTTTACGACGCGCGGCGGTTCCACAGAGGCCGTGGGCGGTCGACCAGGAGAAGGGCGTGGTGGTCTTCCACGCGCCGCCGGCGGCGCTCTCGCGGTCCGACATCCCGGCGCACGACCTGATCCAGCAGACGCTGCGCTACGCCATCGAGCTCGAGCGCATCGTCTAGTCTAGCGCTGCATGCTGTGCTGTGTTGGTTGGTCCGCCCGGCCGTGACCCTGTACAAACCCAAGCTGGATGTGTGATGATACAACTGAGAAAACATTGGAAAAAACGTTGGCCATCGCCGGTCTCCCGTCACTGCCACGGCACTTGGATGGCCGGGTTGTTCAGCGGCAGCTCCTGCGACAGGAACGTGCTCAGGAGAAAGTCGTACGTGTACACACGCGTGTCCGGCCGGCCCTCGAGCAAGCGCCGCAGCGCCGCGCGGCTCTTCTCCGCGCCAATAATGAGCACGTGGTCCGCGCGGTCGGCCAGCGCGGCGCGCACCTCCGCCTCCGAGTGCAGGACCTGCCCCGCCTCCCCCAAGCCGGCCCGGTGTGGTTTGTGGGCCGCGATGCCGTCAGTAGGAGCAGCGCCGCCATGAGGACCGCGCAGGGCCCGTACCGTGCCGCCGTTGGCCGCGACGAGCTCGATGTAGTCGTCTGGATTGATCGTCCCCAGGCTGGCGCTGTCCACCGCGTGGACGGACCACCCCGCCAGCACCCTGCGTTGGCGCGCCAGCGCCATCGAGTGCGCCAGTGTAAAGTCGTAGGTCTTCTCGGTTTCGTGGTCTCTCAGGTGGTACGGCTCGATTGCTGCACGGCCCCAGCCGTACGCAGGTTCGGCCCGCACGCGCATTAGCGGCGGCGCGATCGCCCTCCCCACCCCGCGAGGAGCTCGCCACGTCGCCGCGTACGCAGCACCCGGCCGGCTTTGAGGGTCGCCGTGATCCACGCCGGCGTGACCACAGGCATCGCCTGGCTGACCGCGTACAGCAGCTTGAACGTGCGGCGGATCTTGTCCGTGACCAGGTACGTGCACTGACGCACGTCCTCCAAAATCCGCAGCGGCAGCCGCTGCGTCACGCGGCGGCGCCCGTGCCCAAACAGCGCGCAAATCCTCAGTATGTCACCGACGGCAGCACGCCAGAGGTCGGCCGCCTCTGCGTGCGTACGCGCGCGCGGAACTGCGTCTTCCATTGCTGGACGAGGTCCTTGTTGATGCCGGTCACGGCCACCGCGATCGGCCCGCTGGGCGCGCGGTCGGTCGCGCCGTCGCTCGCGCTGGCCGTCGGCGTCACCGGCGCAGCCGAGACTGCCTGCGCCTTCTGGCGGCCCCGCCGGGCGCTGGCGCCTGCGGGCGTGGCGCTCGCTGCCTCCGTCGACTCGGGCGTCGCGGTTGGGGGCGCGGTGCGGCGGCGCCGTGCGGTGGTGCTGGACGGCGCGTCGCCGCCGCCGCCCACCTCCTCGCCGTTGGGGCTTGTGGTGGTCGCCGGCGGCGGCTCGGCGGCAGCCTCGGCCGTCGCCCGCTTGCGGCCGCGGCGGCCCGCCGCCGGCGCTGGCGTCGTCGGGCCGGCCTCCGGGGGCGCCTTTGGCGGGGGCGGGGGCGGGGGCGGCGGCGGACGCAGCGGGAGCGCGCCCATCGTCGACGGCGTGCGCAAGTGCGGCGCGCCAATTTGCCTGCCCCAGAAAGGGCAACGTGGGGGCATGACCGGCGCCGGTGAGGACCGCCCCCTCTCTGCCCTGCATGCTCTGTGAGCGGCCCTTGCCTTACGTGTACGTGGCGGCGTCCGTGGGCGGCAGCTGGCCGGTCATGAGCGCGTCGTGCAGCCAGAGGTGGTTCACGATCGGGATGCCCCAGCGCTTCGCCGCCGACACCTTGGCGCTCTCCGCCCTGCGTTGCCGGTGGCGGGCCACAACGGGTGACGGCGCGCGCGGCGCCGTGTCAGGGCGCGCGCGACGACGCGCTGCGCCTGGCGCCCACGGCGCACGCACTTGTTGGCAATCAGGATGCTGCTCCGGTGCTTCTCGAGCGTGCTGATGGGCGTCGCGCCCAGCCAGCGAACCATGCGCTCCACAGCGTCCGCCTCGCTCTGGTCGTACTGCGTCATGCTCACCACCTGCCGACGTCGGCCCAGCGCCGCCGCCGTCCACACGGGCGTAAGCGGCGTTGGCCAACGCGCCACCAGCGCGCAACGTTCCCTACCAGCTGCGCGGCGCCCGGCACGGGCTGCACGGGCTGCGGCCGGTAGACCAGCCGGCTCTCTGGGTTCAGCAGCGTGCGCTTGGTCACGCAATCCACCATCCACTGGAACGAGACTGGCTGGCGGTGGTGCTCAAAGGCCTGCGCCACACAGGGGAGCGGACGCAGAAAGGGGAGCCCGCTCAGGCGCAGCTCCGGTCGATCACGGGTTGCACGGCAGGCAGCGCACCCAGCGGTAGGCCTCGCCCTCTTGGCGGCTGCACGCGACGTGCGTGCACTGCGCGCCGGGCCCCTCCAGGAGCGTGCCCCCGAGCACCATGATGTGCTGCTGCACCGGGTCCAGATCCGACGCCGGCAGCACCGCGGCCAGCGCCGGGTCCACCCACAGCCGCAGCGCCGCCAGCGGCAGGCCGCCGCCGGCGGCAGCGGCGGCGGGCGGCGACGACGGCACGTGGCCCGGCGTGCTGCTGTCCGCCTCCACGGGCGCCATGCCGCCGGGGGGCGCGTCCTCGGGCAGGTCCAGGGCGTACGCAGCCTCGTCGACGCGTTTGCGCTGGTCCGTGCACGCCTCCAGCCACGCCGGCGTGACCACATGCAAGCCCGCCGGGCGCAGGCGCCGCGCCGCCTCGAACTTGTTCTGAGTACGTGTACGCAACCTCTGACGAGGGCATGGCGCGATCCGTTAGCGGCGACGGGATAGAGCGGACGCGCGCAACACGGCGGGGGGCGCACCCCCTGTGGCGCGGGGCAGACGAGGTGGGTCACCGTGGGGTTCAGGTCCGTCACGACGCTGCCGTGGCCAAACTCGACGGCCGACCACAGCCGCAGCATGTGCTCCCGCGGAATCTGCGGACGGGTGGGCGCAGTACCAGCATGGTACGCGTAAGCTGGCTCTGGCGTAGCGGGGGGGGGGGGGGGGGCCCCCCGGGGAAGGGGGGGCCCCGCCGGGGAAGGAGGCGCCGCCCCCCGCAAACAGGGGGGCCGCGCGCGCCCGGGGGGCCCCCGGGGGGTCCCCCC
>Ga0180216_1004311_pt1 | contig 10842 bp, 12 predicted proteins | sample eDN3rd37CBELigMG_FD_128879 | JGI IMG/M metagenome (GOLD analysis project Ga0180216, IMG submission 128879) | Enriched Miracle-Growth compost microbial communities from Emeryville, California, USA - eDNA 3rd pass 37_C BE-Lig MG (version 2)... ...
CGCAGGCCGGGGGTCGTCTTGCGTGTGTCGATCAGCTTGGCCTTAGTGCCCTTGATCTCGTCCATCCAGCGCGCCGTCTCGGTGGCGATGCCCGACAGATGTTGCACGAGGTTGAGCGCGGTGCGCTCGACGGTGAGCAGGCTGCGGGCCTTGCCGGACACTTTCAGAAGCGTGGTCTTGTTCGCGACGCGGTCTCCGTCCCTCGCAACGACCTCCACTTTCAGCGTCGGATCGTAGCGGCGGAAGCAGGCTGCGGCCACCTCGATGCCGGCCACCGCGATCGGCTGGCGCGCGTTCATGTTGAAGGCGCCGGTTGCGTCCGCGTCGATCATGGTCAGCGAGGTGATGTCGCCGTGGCCGATGTCTTCGGCGAACCAGAGATCGATCAGGCGGTTGACCAGGTAGAGATCAAGCATTGGTCGTCCTTGTTCGTTTGTTCTTAGCGCGGGATCGCGCGGTCGATGACGAGAAGCAGTGCATTGGCCGCGATGGCGAAGACCGACAGGAATACTGCCACGGCCATGATGGTGGCGATATCGCCAAGTCCCATGGCGTTGTTGATCATGAAGCCCAGGCCCCGCTTGGAGGCGAACATCTCGCCGATGAGCACGCCGAGCAGGCTGAGCGAAAAGCCGAGCCGCGCGCCGGCCATCACTTCGGGCAGCACGGCGGGCAAAGCGATGGTCGCGGCCACCTGGCCGGAAGAAAGGCGCATCGCCCGCGCGGTACGCAGATAGACTGGCTTGAGATGCATGATCGCCTTCATGGTGAAAAGCGCGACCGGGATCAAGCCGTGCATGGCGCCGAACGCGACCTTGGCCGACATGCCGAGGCCGAAGCAGAGCAGCACCAGCGGATAGAGCGTCACCTTCGGTAGCGAGTAGAGCGAGATCAGGATCGGCTCGGAGACATTGCCCGAGGTGCGGTTGAGCCCAAGTAGGGTGCCGATGCCGACGCCGCCGACGAGCGAGATGGCGAGGGCGAGCGCGAAAGCCTGCCCTGTTTCGGCGGCATTGGCCCAAAACTGCTGCGTGCGCATGAGCGCGACGAGGCGCGCGAGGGTATCGGCCGGCGAGGTGAGCGTGGTGTCGCCCGCGATCATGTGCAGGCCTTGCCAGACGGCAATCAGCGCTACGATCAGGATGAGGAAATCGCCGAACTTACGCATGCCGGTCAGCGCCGTAGCCGCGCTTGCAGACGCCGGTCCACGGCATCCAGCGCCGTGTTGGCGGCGACGGCGACGATGATGACGAGCAGCATCAGGCCGTACATGCGCTGATTGTTGAAGTTGTTATAGGCGTAGGCGATGGCATAGCCGATGCCGGCGCCGGACAGGATGAACTCGGAGGCGATGACGCCGATGAGCGAGTAGGCGAAGGTCAGTTTCACGCCGGTGAAGAGATAGGGCGCCGCCGCCGGCAGATCGACCATGACGGCGCGCTTGGCCGGGCTCATGCGAAACACCTTTGCGGTCTTGCGCAACACCGGCGGAATGCGGTCGAGGCCCGTCAGGGTGGCGGTGATCATCGCGACGATCGACAGCAGCACGGCAATGGCGATGATCGCCTGGGCGCCGACGCCGAACACCACGATGAAGATCGGGTAGAACATGAAGGTCGGGATCGCGTAGTAGCTCGCCAGCAGCGGTTCGATTGCGTGGCGCAGGCGGGGCACCGCATGGATGACCGCGCCGAGCGCGAAGCCGAGAAAGCTGGCGACCAGCGCCGAGAGCAGCACGTTGCGCAAGGTGGTCAGAATATCGCTGTCGAGTTCGCCGACCTGCAGGATGTGCCACAGGCTGACCACCATCTCCGACGGCGGCAGCAGCACGGTGCGGTGAATGAGCCCGGTGCGGCACAGCGCTTCCAGCAGCGCGATGACCGCCGCGACGATGGCAAGGCGAATCCAGCCCTCGCGCGTCACGGCGCCGTTCCCATGCTTTTGAGCGACTCCGTCCGCAGCTTGTCCCACAGCCGCGCGGTGATCGCGCCGAAATGCGCGTCGGAAACGATGCGGCTGTCGCGCTCGCGCGGCCAGCCAGTGGCGACGAAGTCGATGAAGACGCCCGGCCGCGCCGACATCACGCCGACGCGGTCCGAGAGCATCGTCGCTTCGTCGAGCGCGTGCGTGATCAGGAGGACGGTCGCGTTCGTCTCGCGCCACAAGCGCAGCAGCTCGTCGCCCATCAGAAGCCGGGTCTGCTGGTCGAGCGCGCCGAAGGGCTCGTCGAGCAGGATGAGGCGTGGCTGCAGCACCAAGGTGCGGGCGATGCAGACGCGCTGGCGCATGCCGCCGGAAAGCTGCGACGGGTAGGCGTTGGCGAAATCGCGCAGCCCCATGAAGCCGACGGCGTAGTCGACGCGCCGCGCGACCTCGGCGGCGTCGACGCCGGCGCGGCGCAGGCCGAACGCCACGTTGTCGCGCACGGTGAGCCAGGCAAACGAGGCGTCTTCCTGGAAGACCACGCCGACGCCGTCGGGCACGCCGCGGATCGCCTTGCCCTCGAATTCGACCTCGCCCTCGGTCGGGGCGGCAAGGCCGGACAGCACGTCGAGCAGGGTGGATTTCCCGCAGCCGGACGGCCCGACCACGGAGAAGAACTCGCCGCGCTCGAGATCGAGGTCGATGGGCCCAAGCGCGTGCAGCTTGGTCCCCGATGTGCCGGCACCGTAAATCCGCGTCACGCCTTTGAGGCGCGCGTGAACCTCGGGGGCCGGCATTCCTGACGGATAATGCGGGGCGGCGGCGGCCCTGAGCATGCGCTTAGAGCTTACGCTGCAGGTCGGCGGGCAGGAACGACTGGTCGATCAGTTTGCTCCAGTCGACCTCGCCTTTGACTTCGCCGATGAGGCGGAGGCCTTCGACGGTGCGATCGAGCTCGGTACGGTCGAAATCGCCGAGGCTCCACATCTTCGGCTCGATCATGTTGTCGACGGCCGCCTTGGCGATCGCCGGCTCGAAATTCCACATCTTATGGAGAATGGCGGCCGTTTCACCGGGATTGGCGTAGATCGCCTCGACCGCCGCCCGGCGGCCGGCAATGATCGCGCGCAGCTTGTCGGGATTTGCCTTGGCGAACTCGCGCGTGGTGATGCCGACCGAGGTCGTCATTGGCGGCAGCACGTCCTTGGCGGCGAGGACGGTGCGATAACGATCCTTGCGGATGATCGACAAAGGCTCGATCAGGCCGGCCGCGGCCACGGCGCCCTGCTCCAGCATCGTCAAGGCGGGCGGGTAGCCGCCGGCGGCGACGCGGGTGATCTGCGAAGGATCGATGCCTTTCGCCTTCAATTCCATCAGGAAGATCATTTCCGAGGAGGATTTCGGCGAGGTGATCGCGACTTTCTTGCCGATCAGGTCGTTGATCGTCTTGATGTCGGAGTTCGGCATCGTCACCAGCGAGGACTCGGCGACCGTGCGCGTGCCCACATTGACGATGATCAGGTCGAGCCCGCCCTGCGCCGCGGCGGCGAGCGCCGCCGGGAGCGCCACTTCACCGTAAGGCGTGGGGCTCGCGAGGATATTCCGCACCGTCGTGCCGCCGCCGGCCGAGCCGATGATGCCGGTGATGTCGATGCCGGCCTTCTTGAACAGGCCCTTGTCCATGCCGACCGCGAAGGGCGCGCCGTAAAGGCTCTGGCCCCACTGGGTGACCGAGATTTCTTCCGCGAATGAAGGGCTTTGCGCGAGAGCGCCGACGGTGAGGGCGATCAGGCCGACTTTACGGAGCGACGGGAGCGGAAGGAGCGGCATCGATTTCACCTCTGTGAATTGGACATGGCGGAGTATGCGCCATGCGCCTCGACATTGCCTCGCCTTTCCCGGACGGCGATCATTTGTGCTCAAATGAAAACGCCCGGCTGTGCGACTGTCAAGGGTCATCCCGTAGTTACATGGAGTTTGGCGCGCCGTCCCGGTCGTGCGGCCCTTTGCGAGCATTGCCGCAGCGCGTCATGACACGCCGGCAAGACCTGATAGCATTCAAGAAAAAGGTCGCGGGAGAAACGTCGCTTAAGGAGGGTGGCAATGACCGTTCTCTTGATTGCGTTGGCGTCGATTGCGTTGATCTGGGCGTTTGTGCTGGTTGCGGCGCCGATGCTCGGATCGGATCACTAGACAAGAAAAACAAAAGGCGCCGGTTTGGGCGGGTCAGTGCGGCTGCCTCGGCGCAGCCGGCTGGCGCGCGCCCACTCGCATATCGGTTTGTGAATGCCTATGTCCTTCCGGAGAGAATTCGGAACGGGACTTGATGACAACGGTAAAAGACGACGCTGAAGTCGCCATCATCGGCGGCGGCGCGGCCGGCATTGCCGCCGCGAGGCGGCTGCATGAGGCGGGCATCGATTGCCTTCTGATCGAGGCGCGCGAGCGTCTGGGCGGGCGCGGCTTCAGTACGGCTCTGCCGGATGGCACGATGCTCGATCTCGGCTGCGGCTGGCTGCATTCCGCCGACCGCAATCCCTGGAGCAGGATCGCGCGCGGCCAGGGCCGCACCATCGACAAGTCGCCGCCGCCTTGGACCAAGCCTTCGCTCGAGGTCGGCTTTCCGCTCGACCAGCAGCGCGACTTCCTGCAGGCGCTGAATGCCTTCTACGAGCGCCTCGAAGCATTGGCGCGGCAGGATGCGGATGCTCCCGCCGCGGCGGCGCTCGAAGCCGGCAGCCGATGGAATGCGCTGATCGGCGCGGTCGGTACCTACATCAGCGGCGGCGAACTGGATCGCGTATCGGCCCGCGATTTCAACAACTACGCGGACACGGAAGTGAACTGGCGCGTGGTGGAGGGCTATGGCACGCTAATCGCGGCTCACGCTGAGGGCGTGCCGGTGGCGCTTGGCTGTCCTGTGCATCGCATCGACCATTCCGGCCGGCGGCTGCGTATCGAGACAGCGCGGGGCACCATCACCGCCGATAAGGCGATCGTGACCTTGCCGACGAGCGTGATGGCCGCGATGGACGATCTGTTCGCGCCGGCTTTGCCGGAAAAGATCGAGGCGGCGCACAATCTGCCGCTCGGCCTGGACGACAAGCTTTTCATCGCGCTCGAGGGCGCCGAAGAATTCGAGCCGGACAGCCGACTGTTCGGTCGCACCGATCGCGCGACCGCCGCTTATCATCTGCGGCCTTTTGGGCGGCCCATGATCGAAGCCTATTTCGGCGGCCAACTGGCGGCCGAGCTCGAGGCTGGCGGGCCGGCGGCATTCTATGATTTCGCGGTGGCGGAACTGACCGCGCTGCTCGGCAGCGCTTTCGCAGCGCGGATCAAGCCGATCGTCGTGCATCCGTGGGGCGCCGATCCTTATGCGCGCGGCGCCTACTCCTTCGCGCTCGTCGGCAAGGCGCATTGCCGCCAGGTGCTGGCGGCGCCGGTCGATAACCGGCTGTTCTTTGCCGGGGAGGCGTGTTCCGAGCCCGACTTCTCGACGGCGCACGGCGCCTATCGCACCGGCATCGCCGCCGCGGAACAGTTTTTGGCCGCGCGCCCGCGCATGAAGGTGGTAACGGGCTAAGTAGACTGCCTTACGCAGGTCAATATCGTAGTGAACTTGGCAGCCGCAGCGAGATGGTTTGATGACCGACCGTCGCTTGTTGGGGGCAGGGGGATGAGCACGACACGATCGTTCGCGGCGGTTTGCCTGGCGTTGACGGCGCTGTGCGCCGCGCCGGTCGGCGCCGCCGAGACGCGCCCGCCCGATCGCGTATCCTTCTATTTCGCCGCGCATGAAGACGACTGGCAGCTCTTCATGAATCCGTCCGCGTTCCAGGACGTGACGGGCGGGGCTGCAAAAACCGTGTTCGTGTATCTCACCGCCGGCGACGACGGTTCGGGCCTCGGCAGCCGCGGCCGGAAACATCCCTACTATCTCGCGCGCGAGAACGGGGCGGAGCAGGCGGTGCGGTTCATGGCCGATACGAGCGGCCAGCCGGCCGACAAGGTCGTCTCGCACGCGCCGTTCAACGGCCATCCGATCTATCGCGTCGCCTACCGCGACACGGTGAGCTACTTCCTGCGCGTGCCGGACGGACACTGGTCGGGCGAAGGCTATTACGAGACTGGGTTTCAATCGTTGCTGCGGCTCAACACGGGTGCGAGCGGCGCGCTCCGCGCGATCGACGGTTCCACCACCTATAACGGCTGGAACGACCTCACCAAGACGTTGCGCGCCTTGATCGATTACGAGCGCGGACAGGCGGCCAAGGTGCAGCTCAACGTCCCCGAGATCGACGCGCGGATCAATCCGCAGGACCATTCCGATCACATCATGACGGCGCAGGCCGCGCTCGACGCGGTGAAGGATCTCGCTTGCGTTCAGCGCGCCTATTACGTCGACTATGCGAGTTCGAAGCTGCCTGAGAATTTAACAGCGCAGCAGCGCGATATGGAAAGTTCGGTGTTCGCGGTGACGCTTGCCGGCATTCTGGCGTTCGATCATCCGACCAACTGGCGTCACTACGACTCGTCGTTCGTCGGCCGGAACTACTTCCGTGTCAGCGCCGGCACCGGCAGCTGTGTTCCGCATACTCATACCGCCGCAGCCGGTGGTAAGTAGTTCCCTTCCTCTCGCATACGTGCGCGCTTTGACGCTTGACCCGGGCCGAGCGCACGGTCGATTGTAAGCGTGTTGTTGGCAACCATTCCGCCGCTAGTCCGTTCACTAGCGAACCCTCGGCGCAAAATGGCGGTTGCCCATGCGCTATGCCGAACTGCCTCTCGAAGTTCAGACTCGCCGCATCGCTTCACTCGACGCGCTGCGCGGGTTCAATTTTATTTGGATTCTCGGCGGTGAAGGCGTGGTCTTGGCCGTTGCGCAGATGTGCCAAGGCAAAGCAGGGACGGTTGAGGCGCTCGGTGAATTTCTGCATACGCAAATCAGTCACGCAGAGTGGGACGGCTTCACGTTCTACGATTTCATCTTCCCGCTTTTCATTTTCATCACGGGCGTTTCGATCACGCTGTCTCTGCCGCGCTTGATCGAACGCGAAGGCCGTGGCGGCGCCTATCGCCGCATCATACAGCGCGCGCTCGTGCTTTATGTGCTGGGCGTCATCTACTATGGCGGCATCAGTCAGCAATGGGAGGACGTGCGCCTCGTCGGCGTCTTGCAGCGCATCGCGGTCTGTTATCTCGCTGCCTCGGTTCTCTTCATGCATCTCAAATGGCGGGGCCTGACAGCGGCGGTGGTCGTGCTGCTCGTCGGTTATTGGGCGCTGATGACCTTCGTGCCGGTGCCCGACACCGGCGCGGGTGTGTTCGCGCCTGACGCCAATCTCGCCGATTGGATCGACCGCAATTACCTGCCGGGCCGCCTGTGGCACGGAACACACGATCCCGAAGGCCTCCTGAGCACATTGCCGGCGATCGGAACCTGCCTCATCGGCGTATTGTGCGGGCTCATCATCACCGACGAGCGCTTGGCGCCGCAGCGCAAATCGTTCGTTCTCATCGGCGCGGGCATTGCCATGCTTGCCGCCGGCTATCTCTGGTCGCTGCAGTTCCCGATCATCAAGGCGATCTGGACGTCGTCCTTCGTGCTCGTTGCCGGCGGATGGAGCGCGATCCTGCTCGGCGTCGCGTATCAGATCGTCGACGTCTGGGGCTACAAGGCCTGGGCGACAATACTCACCTGGATCGGCGCCAACGCCATCCTGCTCTACATGCTCAATGACATCATCGGTTTCGAGCCTTTGGCGCGCCGCATCGTCGGCGGCGACCTCGCGGTCTCAATCGATGCGCTGACGACCGTGGGCACCGGGCGGCTGCTGTCGCACGTGCTCGGCCTCGTTTTCGTGGTGGTGCTCGCCGGCTATCTGTATCGGCGAAAGCTTTTTCTGCGGGTGTGAGGTGAAGACAGACGCGTTTTGTGGCGGAGGTGTTGAATGGATTTCGCTGTCCTCGAAGCCTTAAAAGAAGCGGCAGAGGCAATTGATTGCTCACGAACGGCTCAGCCCGAACGGGCCGCCGAAACTGCAAATGATACGGCGGCGCGGCGTCGCGAGTTCGCGTCGCTGATGCGCTCCATTAGATCGATGGTACGGGAAGGCACGTAACCGCGACGCGGTTCGTCAGCTCCCGACCTTGAGCTCCGACACCAATCCGCGCAGCGCCGCCATCACCGACGGCGCGACGCTCTTGCCTGTGCGCGGGTTCTCCGACGGAATGCTCTCGATGGTCATCGAGAGGCGCATGGTGTCGGAGTCGACGGTGATGGTGTGGGTGTTGCGGGTGACGGTCGGGTCGGCCCAGATCTCCAGCAGCGTGCGATCCGGTCCGACACCGGCAAGGCTCAAGGCCGCCGCGACGTTCACATTGGCGGGGAAGCCGATGGCGCCCTCGCGCGCGGTGCCGTCGAAAACCTTGCGCGGCTCTTTCAGCCCTTCGACCGAGATGCCGCGCTCGACGAGATAGGGCGCGCCTTCGAGGCCCTTCGGCGGCTTGCGCGTGACCATCTTCACGGAATGGATGGTGCCCTCGGCGGCGGCGCGCACGGCATCGAGGCCGAGCAACGCGCCGGTCGGCACGAGGATGCGCGCGCCGTTCTCCTTGGCGCGCGTGATGAGATCCGGGTTCTTGAGAAGCTGCGCGACCGACAGCGGCATGAACAGCCGACCCTTGTCGATGGTGGCGACCGCCACGTCGCGGAACAGCGCCGGGGGCAGGCATTCCACGACGATGTCGCAGTCGTCCGCGAGCGCCGTCATCGAGCGGAAGGCGATCATGTCGCCGAGTTGCGGCAGCGCGCGGCGCGCCTTGTCGGCGTCGCGCACCGCGACGGCGGTGAGGGTCACGCCATCGATCGCGCCGTCGATCAGGCGCCGGGCTACATCGAGACCGACCGCACCGAGGCCGGCAATGCCAACGCGAAGGGGAGTTTTGCTGGTCATTCGCTCTTCTTCCGTCCGACGAAGTTCGGTTTCCTCTTCTCCATAAAGGCGCGGACGCCTTCCGCATAGTCCGGATTAAACCCAGCCTGGCGCTGCAGGTCGCGCTCGAGGTCGAGCTGCGCGTCGAGGGTATTGGCGGAGGATGCGGCGAAGGCTTGCTTGATCAGCGCAAGGCCCGCCGTCGGCGCCTTGGCGAAGTGAGCGCAAAGCTTCTCGGCCTCGCTCAGCAGCGCGTCGTCGTCGACGCATTTGTAGATGAGGCCCCAGTTTTCGGCCTTCTCGGCGGAGATCGGCTCCGCCGTCAGCGCCAGCGCGCGGGCGCGCGCGTCGCCGATCAGGCGCGGCAGGAACCACGTGCCGCCGGAGTCGGGAACGAGGCCGATGCGGGCGAAGGACTGCACGAAGGTCGCCGCGCGTGCGGCGATGACGATGTCGCAGGCGAGCGCGACGTTGCAGCCGGCGCCGGCGGCGACGCCGTTGACGGCCGCGATCACCGGGAAGGGCAGGGCCCGCAGCTTGCGAACGAGAGGATTGTAATACTGTTCGAGCGTGACCCCGAGCACGATCTTCTCGCCAGGCTTGGTCACGCGGTCGGCAAGGTCCTGGCCGGCGCAGAAGCCGCGGCCGGCGCCGGTGATGAGCATCGCGCGGCAGTCTTCGTCGGCTTCGGCGGCGGCGACGGCATCGCGCAGCGCCGCATGCATCGCGTCGTTGAACGCATTGAGCTTGTCGGGCCGGTTCAGCGTGATGACGCGGTAGCCGTCGCGCTGTTCGGTGAGGATTGGGGAATCGGACATCGTTATTCCGGAATATGGGGCCACCGGCGTGCGACAGTGACCCGCTTGGGCGCGCACAGTGCCTTAAGCGCCAGGGCCCGCACAAGGCCAGGGCAGCTGAAGGCCGTCAGCGGCCGATGAACTTGTTGAGCGCGCCGGTTTCCGCGTTGTCGCCCTCGACGTCCTTGGCGATCTCTTCGTAGAAGCGCGCCGCGGCGGCGAACATGGCGTGGTCGGGACGGTCTTCGCCGACGAAGCCGGCGATCTCGTCGAGCTCGGCCACCCAGCGATAGGCTTTCGAATACATGCTCGGCACCTGACGCGACAGCCAGTTGAAAAGTGGAGCCTGGCTTTCCTCCAGCTCCGCCTTCAAGGCTTCCGCGGTGCCGCCGCGCGTTGCCGCGAGCATCATGGCGGCGCCGAGCGCGGTGAAGCCCTTGGTGATGCCGGCGTAGGACATCTTCATCGCGGAGGCCGCGGTGAGCGGGCCCTCGAGCACGCGTACGATCAGGCCGTAGTCATTGAGGCGTGCAAAGTCGTGAGCGGCGGGGCCGGACACATAGAACTTGGTGTTGCGGCTGCCGGGCTGCGGCGGCGGGCCGATGATGCCGGCGTCGACAAACAGGCAGCCGGTGGTGGCGATCACGTCGGCGATCTCCTGCGCCGTCGGCGGGCTCACGGCGTTGCAGTCGACATAGACCGTCTTTTTGTTGGATGCCCGCAGAACCGGCGCCAGCCGCCGCGCCAGGGCCAACGCCTCGCCGGGCGGCACGATCGACAAAAGGAAGTCGGCTTTCGCAAGCTGCGCGTCGCCGACGCCCACCATGCCGGCCTTCTGCGCGCGCGCCGCGCTCGCCTCGCTACGGCCGGCGAGCGACGTCAGCACCGTCACCTTGTTCTCGGCGAGGCGCTGGCCGACGCCGGAGCCCATGGCGCCGGGCGCAATGATGGCGATGGTGGGGGGCATTCCATTCTCCTTGTCATTCCGGGGCGCGTGCGCGCGCGCGTATCCGGAACCGATTGGGGCGATTGTAGCTGGATTCCGGGTTCACGCGCTTACGCGCGTGCCCCGGAATGACCGATAAGCGCTACCCCGTCACGCCGCCGTCGAGATTGATCGTCTGGCCGGTCACGAAGGCTGCGGCGTCGGACGCCAGGAACAACGCCGCGCCGACCAGATCCTC
>Ga0180216_1004312_pt1 | contig 10841 bp, 4 predicted proteins | sample eDN3rd37CBELigMG_FD_128879 | JGI IMG/M metagenome (GOLD analysis project Ga0180216, IMG submission 128879) | Enriched Miracle-Growth compost microbial communities from Emeryville, California, USA - eDNA 3rd pass 37_C BE-Lig MG (version 2)... ...
CGATAGCCCATGCCGCCGCGCCAGCCGCAGCACTTCGGCCTTGGGCATGCCGAGTCGTACCCGGGCAATACGATTGGCCGGCAGGGCGAACTGCCCCACCGATTCGTTGGCCACGGCGAACAGCCCCTGGGCCAGTTGCCGCTGGGCCGGGCGCAAGATGCCGGCCTCGTGCCCTTCCTCAAGCACGTTCTGCAGTTCGCGACGGGCCAGCAGCAATTGCAGTTGTTGCTGCGATTCGCCGGCCACCCATTCCAGAAGCCGCCCGATCACAAACAAGATGGCGCTGATCGGCAGCAGCAAGATACCGAACAACAAGAACAGCGGTCCGCCGCGGCGCAACCAGCGGTACGGCACTTCGAAGGCTAACTGCTTGGGCAACAGTTCGCCGTATACGAACAGCACCGGCGCGAGCACGATCGGCGTGACAATCTCCACGACCGGACCGCCCAGCGCTAGAGCCTGCGTGCCCAGCACCGTGGCCAGCGACACCAGGTAGTTCGCCAGATTGTTGCCTACCAGCGTCGTGCCGACGAACAGCGCCGGCCGGTTCACCAGCCACCACAGGCCCCGGGCAATCACGTCGCCGCCGATGGCGTCCAACTGCAAACGGACGCGGGTCACGCGGTAGAAGGCCGTTTCGGTGCCGCTGAAATACAGGCTGAACGCCAACCCCAGCAGCCCTACCAGCAAGGCGGCGATCATGCCGATTCCTCCTGCGACTGCTGCTCGCGGCGGCGGAACTCCACCACGATCTGCCCTCGCTGCAAAATCTCAATCACCTTGAGATGAAAACCGTTCCAGTCGCATTCATCGCCCACGGCCGGCAACCGCTGGGTTTGCTCCTGCACCAGCCCAGCGACCGTGATCGCGCTGGACTCGGGCCGCGGCAAGTTGAAGTACTTGTAGAGCCGCCGCAGGCTGGTGATGCCCAGCACGTGGTACACGCCCGGCTCCACTTCCTCGATGGGCGAGCGATTGAGCAGCCGCAGGCTGCGGCTGGCGTTCTCGGCGAAGATGGTATCGAGGATATCGTCGTAGGTCAGGATGCCGATGGTTTCGCCGTGCTCGTTTACCACCACCGTCACGCGGCGATCACGGCGCAGCATTTCTTCCATCGCCGCCGCCACCGTGGCACTCCACGGCACGTACACCACTTCTTCGGCATAGCGTTCCAGGTGATCGTCGGGCAGGTAATATAGCCGCGTGAGCGGCACCGCCGCGGCGACTTCGTCGCTGTCGGGCTCCGAGATCAGCAGGTATCCGCCGGTCGGCACCTCGCCTTCCAAATCGCTGAGCGAAACGGGCGGACGGAACGTGCGGATCTGCGTGCGGGGCGTCATCAACTCATCCACCCGCAGGTCCGACAGCGAAAGGATGTTCTGGAGCACGGCTTCTTCGTGCCGCAGCAGCGAAGCGTCGGTGGTCGACATGGTTACCGCGCGTTCCAGGTCGCTCAGCGCCAGATACGGCTCGGGCTGGAACCGCGGCAGCACCAGCCGCCGCGAGAGCAGCGTCACCAGCCGCAGCATGGGGATCACCGGGGACAGCACCCGCACCGCCACAGCCAACGGCACGGCCACCAGCGGCGCCAAGAACCGGCTCTGCATTACGGCCACGCTCTTAGGGAGCATCTCGCCAAAGAGAATGATCGCAATCAGCGAACCGATGGTCAGCCACGTGGCCTCGGCCAGGCGGCCGTCGCGCTGCAGCCGCAGTGCGACCACCGACGACAGCGTGAAGTACGAGATGTTGACCATCAGGTTCCAGAACAGCACCGTGGTCAACAGGCGGTCGGGCTGTTCCAAGAGCGCGGCGGCAATCTGCTGGGCTGCGTTGCCGTTGGCGAATGCTCTGCGTTCGCGGCGGCTGAGATAGAACAAGGCAGCTTCGCTGGCCGAGAAGAAGGCCGAGCCGCAAAGCAGTAGCAGCATCGCCAGCAGCCAAGGTGCGTAATCGACCAGCAATGCCACGCGGTGTTGAACCTCGATGCGGGAATCAAACGTCGGGGGGCGGCGCCATCCTGACTGAATCCACCCAGTCGCCGCCAGCGGCAATCGCCGCCCATTCTAGCGACTGCCTGCCCGGTAACTAAAGCGGGTCGCCGCGCCGCAAGTGTTCTTCGCCGGGCAGTTTCCGGCGCCGGCCGCCACCACTGCCCGAGCTGCCAGCATGCCACAATCTGCTTGCACCCACTACAGCGGACTAGGGGCCGGCAGAAAACCGACTCTAACGATTATTTCGCTTCAACCAGATTTGCCGCCAGCGCCGAAGATAACGAGCGTGGCGGAAGCTCCGGCCAAGACTACGCGCCTGGGGGATCAGCAGGCGGCGCGACGGTCGTTCGCCGGTACGGCTACGCCCACCACTGCGACCAACCGCGGAAGCGGTTACGACACCTGGTCCAGTCCAGGGCTGGGGGCTGTGTACGAATAGGGGGGTTCGCGTATGAAGCGTCAACTGCTGTCGAGTGCGCTGTTGCTGGGACTGGGCCTGAGCAGCCCGCTGGTGGGACAACACCGCCCCGACACTCGGGACCACCGCCATCCGCCAGCCACCCAGGCTCGCCGCGGACTGCTGCCGGCCATCTTCCAGAACCTCGGTTCTGGGCAAGACGCGCGGCCCAGCGCGATGCGGGCTTTGGCCGTGATGCCTGCCGAGCCGGCGCATCAATCGTTCGGCACCGGCACAATGAGCTGGCAGCGGCCGTATGCCCAGCCGGCCAGTTTCTGGCGCGAAAGCGACGACGTGGCGGCCGACACGGCCCACGATTCGATCTCCGTCATCGAAGAAGCGACGGCGGCCATTCGCCTCGATCCCGGCAATGCGGCCGCATACGTGCAGCGTGGCGTGGAATACGCCAAGCTCGGCCGCTTCCGCGAAGCCATCGACGACTACAACACGGCCATCCGCCTGGACGCTCAGATGCTCAGCGCGTACGGCAACCGCGCGCTGGCTTATCACGATACCGGCAAGTACCGCCAGGCCCTCAAGGACTTTGACCTGATCCTCGGCAAACAGCCGGAGATGGCCAAGGCCTATCTCGATCGCGGCTGGACCTACCACGCCCTGGGCATGAGCGCCGAAGCCACCGCCGACTTCAAGAAGGCGGTACGGCTCGATCCCTCGTTGGCCGAATTGCTGCCGGAGCGTGACACCGCTACCCCGCTGGCTGCGGCGACCAGCAAACCGCCGCGGGAGTCGGCCGCGCCTCCGATGCCGATCCCGGTTGAGAAACCGGCGCACGTTGAAAAGCCGGCTGCGCCGCTGGCCGTCAAGCAAGCAGCATCGCCGGCTCCCAAGCCAACGGTGATTGAGGACGCGCCGCCGGCACCGACCATCACCAAGTTTGAAGAGAAGCCGGCCCCGCAGGCTGAGCAGCAGCCCAGTGAAACGCCTTCGGCCCGCATCCCGCTGCTGGCGCGCAACGCACGTTCGCGGCAGCCGGTGCTGCGCGAACAAACTGAACCTGTGGCGGAACCGGCGACCAGTGCCGCTTCGCCCATGCAGCCGCAGCCGACGGCGAACGATGTCGCCGAAGCCAGCACGCCGGCGGCTGCTTCGCCCGAGCCGCAAGAAGCCGCGCCGGTGGCGAACATGCGGATTACAGCCAATGCTCCCACGGCCAACATGCGGGCGGCGCAGGATCAGCCGCGCGTGGTCGAGCAGCAGCCGACCGTCGAAGAACCGGTGGCACAGCGTGCTCCGACGCTTCAAATCGCACCGCAGCCTGAGCCGCAACCTGAAACCACGCAGCCGGCTCCTGAGCCGGCCGTGGCAGCAATGCCTGCGGCCGAGCCCGCGGCCCCCTCGGCCTTGGCCGGTGGCACCCGTAGCCCGCTGCTGAGTCGGCGGCGGGGCAGTGCCATGCCGCCCAGCCAGGCAGAACCGGTAGCGCAAGCCACGCAGCCCACGCCGGCCCCAATCGCCGAACCAACGCCCGTGCCGCAGCCTGAAGCTGCTCCGGAACCGACCAGCGTTGCCATGAGCGCTTCGCCGGGTTCGGCGTTGAGTTCGTCGCCGGTGCTACGTTCCGTACGTCCCAGCCAAGAAGAACCGGTTGAACGCACTGAGCCAGTCGCTCCACTGGCCCCGAGCGCGGAAGCTGCTTCGCCCTCGCCTGAACCGGTGGCTCGGCTAACCACGCCTGAACAGCCCCGTCCGGCGCTTGGCCTGTTGAGCCGTCGCCGTCAGGAGAGCCCGGCGGGCCAATCGATGCCTGAACCGACCGCCACGGCCGAAGCCGCGCCCGCACTGAGCGCGCCGATGCCGGAACAGGCGGCGCCGATGCCGACGCGCAACGAGCCAGACGCCGCCGAGATTGCCCAAGGCCAGGCGATTCCTTCGGCCCCGCCGCTGACGCGGTCTGCGCGTCCTGCCGAGCGGCCGGCCGAAATCGCGTCGCCGGCTCCGCAACTCGCGGCTCCGACCGAAACCGCGGCCAAGCCGGCCACCACACTGCGGCCTCAAACGCCGCTGGCCATCAATGCCGGCGCGCTGCCGTTGGCGGTGCATCGCGGCAATACTGAAACCGCCACGTCGCCGGCACTGACCGCGGCCCTCAAGCAAGCCCGCGAGGCCATGACCGCGGGCGAGTACCTCTCGGCCGTCCGGCATTATTCTGATGCCCTGGCGATCAGCCCCAATTCGGCCGACATCTTGGCGGCTCGCGGCATGGCGTACTTCGCCGCCGGCCAGGCTGACAACGCCCAAGACGATGCCGAAGCCGCGCTGGAGCTGAACGCCGATTGCCCCGACGCGCTGGGCTGCCTGGGGCTGCTGGCGGCCAGCGAAGGCGACCATCACGAGGCGTTGGGCTACTTCGAACGGCAACTGCGGCTGGAACCCAAGAACGCCCAGGCTCACTTCCATCGGGCGATTGCCTGCGAAGCCGTGGGCCATGAGGATCAGGCGTTGGCCAGCTTCAACCTGGCACTTCAATATGACTCGGCCCAGGTCGAGGCGTACCTGCATCGCGGGCGTTTGCTGCTTGAGCAGGGCCAGCACGCCGCGGCCATGCGTGACCTGAATGAGTATGTCAGCCGCAAGCCGCAGAACGCCCAGGCGTATTACCATCGCGGCCAGGCACATGCGGCCATGAAGTCGTGGGAAAAAGCCGTGGCCGACTTCACCGCCGCCGTGATGCTCGACCGCGAGTACACCGACGCCCTGCTCGCCCGGGCTGAAGTGTGCCTGGCCTCGGGCAAGCATCGCGACGCCCTGGTGGATTTCGACGAGATTCTGCGTCAGCAGCCGACCAACGTGGAAGCCCGTCTGGGCCGCGTGGAAGCGCTGACGGAAATGGAGCGTTGGGACGAAGCCTTGCAGGCGGTCACCACGCTGGTCAACCAGCATCCGGACGATCCGCAGTGGCGTCTCCGCCGGGCGGATATCTACCTGGAACTGGACCGGCCCGAGGAAGCGCTCGCCGACTACGCAGCTCTTCGGGCTCAACAGCCTGACGATCCTCGCTGGCACCTGACGGCCGGCCGGTTGCATCTGGACCTGGGCGAAGCTCAGGAAGCGCTGGAAGCCGCCGAGGCCGCACTGATCGCCAAGCCGCAAGACCGCGAGGGCCTGAACCTCAAAGCGGCTTCGCTGCTGGGACTCGATGAGTTTGAGCAGGCGGTTGCCGTCTTCGACTCCATCGCCGACTTGTATCCCGACGATGCCGACAACTACGTGCATCGCGGACTGGCTCGCCTGCACCTGGGCGACGATCACGGCGCTGAAGACGACTTCACCAAGGCCATCGCCAAGCTGGAAGATCCGTCCGAGTGCTTCGCCTATCGGGCAATGGCTCGGATCAATGCCCAGCAGCACGGCCCGGCTATGGACGACTGCAACGCCGCCCTGGAACGCGGCCTGAAAACGGCCGAGGTGTACCGGCTGCGTGCCCTGGCGCACGAAGGGCTCGGCAATGCCCCGGCGGCCGAAGCCGACCTGGCCAAAGCCCTGGAGATTGATCCGGACCACATCGACTCGTATTGCACGCGTGCCCGGATGCAACTGCGGATGGCCCGGCTGAACCAGGCGTTGAGCGACCTGAACCAGGCGATTTCGCGCGATCCGCAGCACGTGGAAGCGGTGCTGTTGCGTGCGGAAGTGAACCTCGCGGCCGGCAACTTCCACGATGCCGTGGACGACGGCGACCGCGTTGTGAGCATGGCGCCGGCCGATCCGCGCGGCTACAACGTGCGGGGTGAAGCCCGTCGCAAACTCGGCCAGTTTGCCGAAGCGATGAACGACTTTGGCCGGGCGCTTCGGATCAACTCGGCGTATGCTCCGGCCTACACCAACCGCGGCATGGCCCTCTTGAACCAGGGCAAGTTCGACCTGGCCCTCGTCGACCTGGAGCAAGCCATCGCGCTGGCGCCAGACGATGCTTACTCGTACCTGGTGCGGGGCGAAATCCTGCGGAACCGGGGCGACCTGGAGGCAGCCCTGGCCGACTTCACCGAAGCCATCCGCTTGCAGCCCAGCAACGCCAAGGCGTACGGCCACCGCGGCATGGTGTACCTGAAGCAGCAGCGGTGGGATGAAGCCATCGCCGACTATACCAAGGCGATCCGCTACAACCCGACGTATGCCGTGGCCTACTACGACCGCGGCAAGGCGTACGCCGCCAAGGGCGACCACGACCGGGCCACGCACGACTACCGCAAAGCCGTGGAGTTGAACCCACTGTACGAAGGCGCGTATTACGAGTAGGGCATGGGAACGCGCGTCCTACGACTCTGCGAGCCGTGCGCGGTCGATGTGGAGCTAAATCAACCGTGCGTCACCGGACCTGCCGGTGCGCACGGTAACAGCTCGCATCCACATTTGCAGTTCGCGCTTTCAGGGGCGCCCTCGCTACTGTCCCTAACGTCGCCCGGGTGGTTATGGTCCCGCAGGGCCGGTTGACCACTTACTCCTGGAGCAACCTCCAGGGCTTCCCGGCCATGTAGGCCGCAAGACGGCTGTGATACACCGGCTTCATTCGGCTCGGAGCGAGTTCTATGGCTTGCTGGACAGCTTGCTGAGCTGCCATGAAATCCCCGGACTCTGCCAGCGCCATCGCAAGCGCATCGAGTGCAGCCCACTTCCGTTCGCCGACTGACCTCAACGCAATTTGTGCGTGCTCCATGGCCTTGTCGGCATTGCGCCGTGAATCTGTCGGACAGGCCGCATACATCTGCGCTAATTGGATATGAATTGCTGCTTCTTCAGGTAGCAGTTCCGCAGCTTTCTTGAAATCCGCAAAGGCATTGGCAAAGGTCCGATTTTGGAGATGAACGATTCCCCGGACAAAATATGCGTACGCACACCACGGCGCATTGGTAACGGATTGGTTCAACTTCGCAATTGCCGCCTTTGTTTTCCCGCCCTGCAAGTCCGAATATCCTGCAGCAGCCAAGCTAAGCCAAGATTTCGGGGCTAGCCGTAGCGCCGTTGCAGCGTCCGCCGCCCCTTGCTCACGATTGCCAGCCCAATAATTCAGAAATGATCGCAGCGCATAGGCATCGGGGTGGTCAGCCTCGCGCACAATCCATTCATTAAGCGCAAGAATAGCAGCTTCAAAATCCCCTAATTGAGCTTTCCCCCAGGGATCCAGGATTCGCAGAAACTCTAACCTGAGCTGATCCGCTCTAATATACAAAGACTGCAGTTCTGACGTGACTGCAGCGACTTCCGACTGCACCGCGGCCGCGGCTTGCTGAACCTGACTGGCTTGGGCATTCAGCAAGGCAAGCTGTCTGGTTAATGCAGCGTCCTGGGCGCTAAGCTCCTGCAATCTCGCAAGCAGTAATTCTCGAGTGCCGAAATCAGTTTCGAAGGCAAGTCGCTGCTGAATCGTCGCGGCTTCGTTGCCGACTGCGGTCGCTGCGACGCCAACGGAGTTTGCCTGTTGGGCTAAACCTCGGTATTCTGCAGCAAGTGCGGACGCCTGTTGCTTTAAGCCCGTCAACTTTTGATTCAATTCGCTCCGCTGCTGAAACAGCAGAATACGCTCTTGATCGACAAGTGCCAGCTTGTCGGCCAACTGCTGCCGTTGAGTAGCAATGATCGCCGCAAGTTCTGCTTCAATTTCACCAGGCGCTGGAGCAGGTGGCATCTCCGCGGCAACCGGTTCATCATCAGGCTCAACCGGTATCTGAGGAAGCGCAGCCAGCGGCACGGGCTCCCGCGGCTTCTGTTGTAGCAGTTCATGTAAGTGAATCGCGGCAACAGCGAAATTGAGCGACTCCCCGGTAACAATCTTGAAGACGGTTACTCCGATTACCTTGCCATTTGGCTCAACGAGTGGACCGCCGCTACTGCCCTGAGAAATAGGCGAGGTCGTTTGGATGTATTGCGATTCACGTATCTGCCTAATAGCGCTAACGATTCCTTCAGATACTGAAAAGTCAAAGCCTTGTGGACAGCCAAAGGCCAACACCCGCTCGCCCTTTGCAGGAACTTCAAGCTGCAATTCAAGCGGTGCATAGTCTTCAGGAAGCTTGACTGCTAATACAGCCAAATCAGCTCCCAATGAAAATGCCACGCAGTTCTCTACCTCGTATTCGGCGCCATTGATGGTCTGAATGGTCGCTTGCTTCGCACCCGAGATTACGTGGAAGTTGGTTGCGATAAGCCCACGGCCTACGACGAACCCACTTCCACGACCAGTCGGCGTCTTAACTATAACCAATGATGGCTCGATCGCCCGCACAAGCTCGGTAGTCAAAATGCCTTGGTGTGTTGACGGTAGAGCAGGCTTCTGATCCTTCTCGCCATGCTCAGGCTTCTCATTGCTCTTGGGGCTCTCGGTGTTTTCGGGGTTAGCGGTCGCCGGTTCTTCCGCCGGAACAACCGGCTGCGGCTCCGGTACCTGTTCAACTGGCTTCGGGACAACCGGCTCCGGCGAAACTGTCGCGGGTGACGTACTGCTTTCGACCGTTGCCACTTGATCTGGACGACGCACCAGAACAAAGGCCAGAATCAAAGCGAAGATGCAGATGGCAGCGGCAGACGCTACCCACCACGTGACATGCCCCCAAGCGCCGATAGGCGTGCCGTTGCTCTCGTGGAAATCCACTTTCCGACGCGGCGGTGACGGCGCCGGCGTGAAGACCAGCCCCTTCACACGGCTTGCCGGCACCCACGGCCCATGCGCGCCCTTGCGCACCAAGGTATCGGACGTTATCTCGCCATACTCGGCGAGTTTCATTAGGGCGCTGCCGGACATCGGTCCGACAACACGCCCAGCCTGGTCCCGATAGCACCATCCGCTCATCTTGCCCCTCCAAGGTTGTAAACAACCTTCGCCCGACCGGCCCAATCAACTATTTCTAGTTCGTCCTTTATATCTGCTGGTTCTGGCCCTTCGCCACTCCTCAACTACCACAACTTTACCGCTCCCGCCTCGCTCGCCTTTTCTCGGCGCCGCAATTCTGCTACTACGTCACAACCCTGAACCGCCAGCGGAGGAAGGTCGGGAACACGCGACGGCCGATGTCGCAGCGCCCGATCCCCCCGGATGCAAGCATCCGGGCAACGCCAACCGCAAGTCTTTACCGCACGGAATGTTGCAACGGAATGTAGCATGCCTGGCACCGCGACCGATCCATCGGCCTGGGATGTCGACCTGGGCGTGATCTACACATACGAGGATCACTTCATGCCGCGGCTGCTAGAAACGCTAGCAGCGTCCAGCGAGGGCGTTCGCAGCCGGTTGATCCTGGTCGATAACGCCTCGGAGCGCGGGGCCGAAGTCTGGCGGCCGCACTTCCCCGAGGTGATGATCCTCAAGAACACCTCGCGGCTGGGCTACGCCGAGAACCTTAACCGGGTGCTGGCGGCTTCCACCGCGCGGTACGCCCTGCTGCTCAACACCGACATGTACTTCGAACCGGAAGAGCAGTGCCTGCCCCGCATGGTGCGGTTCATGGACCGGCATCCGGAATGTGGGCTGTCGGTATGCCGCATCTACCACCCCGACGGCGCGTACGCCTACCCAGCCCGGCGGCTGCAAACCTGGCGAACCGTGGCTGCCCGGCGGCTGGGACTCGCCCGGCTGTTTCCCGACGAGTTGGATCGCTACCTGTACCGCCAGGCCAACCTCTATGGGCAATACGAGTGCGAGTGGGTATCCGGCTGCTTCATGATGGTTCGCCGCGAGACGGCACTAGCCATCGGTGGGCTGGATACCGGCTTCCGCAAGTACTTCGAGGACGTTGATTACTGCTTGCGTGTGGCTGCCGCCGGCTGGAAGGTGATGTTCAACGGCGACACGTCGGTGATTCACTGTGAACAGCGGGCGAGCAAGAACCTGTTCTCACGCGACGCCTGGCTGCATCTGCAATCGAACTTGCGGTTCATCAAGAAGTGGGGCTTCAAGCCGCTCAAGACGGTCACCCGGCAACGAGCACAAGCTCCATCACGCGTCACGCCCACCATGGCAACGACGCCGGAAACGCGGAAAGCCGCGTGAAGAGGCGCGCGAAGTAGGACCCGCGTTGCGGACCGGGAAAAAGCGGGCTGGTTCGTGTCGACAGTGGTTCGCACTGGCAAAGCCAGTGGCACACGTCCAGTAACCGGCCGCTATCGTCCGCGCACGGCTCACAGCGCCGTGGCACGCTGAAAAGTAGATCGACGCCGGTCCTGGTGTTTCTTCGCTGGCGCTTCAGGCTTCCTAAGATCCCTCGCTGACGCGTCGGGATAGGATGGAAGAAGAGCCCTCGCGCACGCGATGGCGCCTAGTTCGCCATCGGGTGGGCACGTTCGTACACGGCACGCAGGTTGGCCGTGCTGACGTGCGTGTAGATCTGCGTGGTCGTCAGGCTCTTGTGGCCCAGCAGTTCCTGCACGCTGCGGATGTC
>Ga0180216_1004313_pt1 | contig 10841 bp, 8 predicted proteins | sample eDN3rd37CBELigMG_FD_128879 | JGI IMG/M metagenome (GOLD analysis project Ga0180216, IMG submission 128879) | Enriched Miracle-Growth compost microbial communities from Emeryville, California, USA - eDNA 3rd pass 37_C BE-Lig MG (version 2)... ...
CTATCGTCGCTATCGGGAGAGCCAGCTTGCGGATGCCAGGCTGATCGCCCGGTTGCGCCAGCTCGACATGCCGCTGGCCGTTGTCGCCAACGTCATCGCGGCCCCACCGGCCCGGCGCGGTGACGTGCTGATTGCCTATTGGGAGACGGTTGAGCGGCGCATCGCCGCGCAGCGCGACATGCTCATGTACCTGCTTATCGATCTTGCCGGGAAGAAGAGGAGCTTCGACATGTTTGCGATTGAGGAGCGTGAGATTCCCGTGCAGCGGGTGTTGACCGAGCAGCGCCATACCACCGTCGATGGCCTCACGGCCTGGTTCGACGATTGCATGCCGCGCTTGCACGGCCTGGCAGCCAGGCATGGCGGTGTGGCCGGACCCGCCTTCATCATCTACCACGGTGAGGTCAGCGAGGAGAGCGATGGACCTGTCGAGGTCTGTATCCCCATTCATCCCGACCATACCGGCTCACTCGACGCACCGACGCGGATCGAGCCCGCGCACCGCGAGGCCTATACCCGGATCGCGAAGTCGCTGGTGGAGTATCCGCAGATCCTCACGGCCTACGATGCCGTCGAGCAATGGATCACGGAAAACGGAAAGACGATGGCCGGTCCGCCGCGCGAGGTCTATTTCGCCGACCTCATGAACGCGGGCCCGGATGACGAGGTCGTCGATATCGCCTTCCCGATCGGCTAGCTCTTTCCGAACGGAGTACGCCATGAACGATGCGCAATCATGGGCCGCCCAGCGTGAAGCGTCCGATCAGGTCGATATCAGGCCGGTGCCGGAAGGGCGACGCGGCATGACCCCAGGCAAGCTGATGCTCTACCCCTCGGCGCGGATGATCGACGAGGCCATCCGCGCCATCCCCGAGGGACAGGCCCTCTCGCCGCGGGAACTCCGCCAACACCTGGCGAACCAGTACGACGCGGACTACACCTGCCCGGTGACGACGACGATCATGCTGCGGATCGTGGCCGAGGCCGCCAATGAGGGACACCAGCGCGGTGCCCCGCTTGCCGACGTGACACCGGTCTGGCGGGTGCTCGATCGCAAGGCGTCTGCGCTGCGCAAGCTCACCTTCGATCCTGGCTACATGCTCGACCAGCGCGAGCGCGAAGGGCTGCGCGGCTGATCACTGCACGTGGATCGCGCGGGTGCGCCACACCGTAACCTCCGTGCCGGCCTCACCATCACCTGCCGATCTCGCGGCAACCCGCCGGTCGACGGGCCACGGTGATGACCTCGGGTGAGGCGCTGGTGAGAGGAGCGCGATCCCAGCTCCCGTACTGCGCGTCGACCTCGAACCCGGCGTTCGTCAGGAAGGTCGTCAGGGTGTCGATCCCGAGGAAACGCAATTGCCCACGATCGACGCGTAAGGGCTGCCCTTCGCGATCACCGGTTGTCTCGGTCAGCGTGACGACCTCGCCGGTGACATCCAGTACCTCGTAGCTGATCTGCAGTTCACGGCCTGCAGGATCGGTGACGCTCATCGGTGTGCCACGATCCCACTGCTCCCATTCGCGCAAGGCGGGATTGCGGGTGTCGAAGATGAACGTGCCGCCCGGGGCGAGGGCACGATGAATCGCCGCGAGCGAATCGCGCACGTCGGCGTCACTGATGAGGCATTGGAACGCATGACCGCTCATGATCGCGCGATCGAACGTAGCATCCCACGGCATCGTGGCGGCCGTGGATTGATGCCAGACAATATCCAACTCAGGCTGGCGACGGGCTACGGCCAGCATTGCCGGATCGGGGTCGACGCCCACCAGGCGACCGGTGTGGCCCGCTTCCCTGGCCTGTTTCAGGATCGATCCGGTCCCGCAACCGACATCGAGCACGGTATCGGCGGTCATCACCAGGTTCAGGTAGAAATCGTCGGTCGGTCGCCAGGGATTGAGGACGTCATAGAGCTCGGCGACCTCGATATCGGAGTAGGTGGATGCTGGGGGCTGGCTCACTGGTGTTCCTCCTCGTTGGTGTCGTGCCTGTCATGCCAGAGCGCCCGCATCTCGGCGCTGCGTTCCAGCAGGTCGTCCAGCGTACCCTCGGCTTCGATCCGGCCATTCTTCAGCACGATGATGTGATCGGCGCGGCGGAGTGCCGCCGGGCGGTGGGAGACGGCGAGGCAGGTCACGTCGCCGCGCGCGAAGAGGCGCTCCCAGAGTGCGCGTTCCGTCTCGACATCCAGCGCGCTGGAGAGATCGTCGATCACCAGCAACTCGGAATCGCGAAGCACCATGCGCGCGGCCGCCGTGCGCTGGATTTGCCCACCCGAGAGCTTGACGCCCCGCGTGCCGACCTCGGTATCGAGACCCGCCTCCAGCCCGCGCAGATCGTCCTCGAGCACCGCCCCGTGGGTCGCTGCATCCAGAGCGGAGGGGACGTCCGGGTATCCGAGCAGAATGTTCTGCCGGAGCGTCTCGCTGAAGAGGCGCGGCACCTGGGGCGTGTAGGCAACCCGCGGCGGCACCATCATCTCGCCAGGTTCCTCCACCGGGACGCCGTTCCAGCGCATCTCCCCCCGTTGCGGCGGCAATAACCCCAGGAATGTGCGCAGCAGGGTCGTCTTGCCGGCGCCGACCTTGCCCGTCACCACGGTCAGCGTCCCCGGTTCCAGCCGCAGATCGATCCCGTCGATGCCGGAGCCGTCAGGGTAGCGGTAGGTCAGGTTGCGTGCCTCCACCAGATGGAGCCGGTCGCCCGGATCGCGTGCGGGGATCTCGACCGGTGGGAGCGGGCCGTGCAGGTGGAGCGGGGTATGCGCGACCAGCGCCTGCGGCGGCGCGTCGCCGAGCAGGACGTCCATTCGCTGGAAGGCAACACCGCTTTGCCGGTAGTGGGCGAGATATTGCCCGAGATTGGTCGTGAAGTCAGTGACGAACCCGAGCCAGGTGATGAAGATCACGAACTCACCGACCGACATGCTCCCCTCGCGGATGGCGTTGGCGGCGAAGAGCATGACGATGCCGGTGCCGATACTGGTGACGCCTCCGGCGATCGACCCCATGGCGCGGGTGGCGACCGCATCGGTCAGCACCGCCCGGCGACGGTGCGCGTTGAGCTGGGCGATGCGGGTCATGACGCGGTCCTCGGCGCCGGCCGCCTGGATCGCCTGCGTCGCGGCCAGGATGCTGCCGATTGCGCCGGTGACGTCGCTTGTTGCCTGGCTGCTCGCCTCCCGGTAGCGCGTGAGCGCCGTGCTCGCCCATTGCGTCGCGGCAACCACGAACAGCAGCGGGATCATCACGACGACGGTGATCTGGGGATCGATCCATGCCAGTACTCCGAGCGCGCCGAGGACGATCACGCCGTGGACGATGATCTCGTCGGTCCAGTCGATGACATCCTCGGCGGCGTAGGCGTCGTCACGGAAGCGGCTGATCGTCTCACCGAGCGAGTAGGGCAGCGCCACGGCTCCCGGTCTTTGTAGGATATGGCGCAGGAGGTTGATGCGCATCAGCCCGCTCATCAGGAAGCGCATCCGGATCTCGACATAGCCTCCCGCCAGCCAGAGCGCCGTGCGCACGATGGCGAACGCGACCAGCGCGGTGACGATCATGGGAACGCCGCCGATTGGGGAGGATTCCCCGGCCAGCGTGTTGAGGAAGAGGCCGACCAGCAGGCCGGGCAGCAGGGATGAGAAGTTCATCACGTCCCACAGGAGGCCGTGCGTCAGGCACGTCCAGGGTGCGTAGCGCCACATGCGCGTCAGGTACTTGTGCGTCGGCAGCGCCCGGGATGGTGCCGGGCTGGTGGATGCGGAAATGGGTGTGCTCATCGCACCACCTCTTCAAGCGTATCGAGGCGCAGGAGCCTCGCGAACTGCGATGTTGGATCGGCGGCCAGCAGCTCTCGCGGGCCGTGCTCCCGCACCTCGCCATCGACGAGCACCAAAATGTCGTCGGCGTAGGCGAGCGTGGCCAGGCGGTGGGCGACGATGATGCCGGTTCGCCCTTCCAGCAGGCGTCCGAGGGCGGCATGCACCAGCCGCTCGGTGGCGGGGTCGAGCCGCGCGGAGGCCTCGTCCAGAATCACCACATCGGGATCGCGGAGGAGCAGGCGGGCGGCGCTCAGGACCTGCACCTGACCCGCCGAGAGCCCGATCCCGCCCGCGCCGAGCCGGGAATCCAGCCCGTGCGGCAGGCTCGCCAGCCAGTCGCCCAGCTCCAGCGCCGCCAGCACCGCACGAAGTCGCTCGTCGGGAACGGCATCGCGGTCGGCGAAGAGAGTCAGGTTGTCGCGCAGGCTGGCATCGAAGAGCTGGACATCCTGGGTGACGACCCCGACGCACCGCCGCAGTTCTGCAAGCCGTGTCTCCCGCACATCGACCCCGCCGACCCGTACGGTTCCGGATACCGGGTCGAGGAAGCGCGGCACGAGCCGGGTCAGCGTTGTCTTGCCGCTTCCGGTGCGCCCGACGATACCGAGGACGCGCCCTGGTTCCACCCGCACGCTCACGTCGTGGAGAACGGGGACATCTGGCTGGTAACCAAAGGTGACGAGGTCGAATGCCACGGCGAGCGGGCCGGCCGGCAATGGCGTGCCCGGGCCATCGACGATGCGGGGCTGTTCGGCGAGCAGCGCCTGGACGCGCCCGAGGCTGGCATCGGCCTGCTGGAAATCCTGCACCTCGTCGCGCAATTGCTCGGTCGGCCCGCGCAGCATGTCCGCGAGCCGGAAGATGAGGAAGACGGTGCCGAGCGTAAGCGATCCGGCATGGAAGAGCATCGCGCTGACGCCGAGGGCGAAGGCCATGCCGAGGGCGAAGACGCCCTGGCTGGTCGCGATCATGGCGTAGCCCCACATCTGGGCGCGGGTGGTGATCTTCAGCCAGCCCCGCATCAGTTCGGCAATACGCCGCCGCACGAAGCCAGCCGCACCGCTGCCGCTGGATCGAATGTCCTCCAACCCATCCAGGTATTCCCCCAGGAAGCCGTAGAACTCAGCGCTTGCCTGGCGCTCGGCGGCCCAGTCGGGCGTGGCAATCGCGCGGATGCGCAGCATGGCGAGCAGGGCAATTACCACGAAGGCGGTCAGGCCGAGCCCGATTCGCCAGTCGACGATCCAGAGGAAGCCAAGGATGCCGAGGATGAGAATGCCATTGCCGATGACATTGACGATGAACCGCGAGAAGAAGCGGGCGAGCGTCCCGACATCGCCATCGACACGCTGGATCAGGTCCCCCTGCGTATGGGCGGAATGGAACGAGGCATCGAGCCGCAGGAGATGGGCAGCGAGATCGAGGCGGAGCGTGTTTGTCGCGTCCCAGCTCACGCGCTCGGCGACCCACGTCTCCAGCACGGCAAGACCCTGGCCGGCGAGCGCGAGCAGCATCGTTGCGACCGCGAGCAGGATGAGTCCGTTCAGGGGAGCGTCGCCGGTCGCGCGGTCGATGAAGCGGGCGGCGATGAACGGGGTGACGATCTGCACCGCGATGGTGATCGCGAGGATCGTGCCCAGAAGAACGAGCGAGAGACGGTGCGGGCGCAGGTACTGGCCCAGAAAGCGAAGGGATGATGACACGTATGGACGTCTCCGGATGGCAATCAACACGACAACTGCCCCGCGACGGATGCGTCACGAGGAAGGGTTGAATGCGCGATGCGGAGGAGACGACCGTGTCGTCAGGTTGGGAGGAACGTCACGTCACCAGCGGGGGGACGCGGTGCTAGCACCCACAACCGGGGCGAGAGGGGCTCATCCGGCATGCGCGTGGGGATGTCGTAGCGGTCATGTGAAGGAGCCTCCGGTGGGTACGAGCGAATGCTATCGGCAAGGGCAGGTTATGCCAATGCCGTGCCCAGCTTAGCGACCACACCCTGGAGAGTCAACCGGTACCTGGCCCGAACGGGTGCGCAACGGCGCCGCGACGGTATGACGAATGCGCCGCTGTTGTCCGTCACCTGAGGCTGATGTCTTCCCCGAACAGTCGATGCGTTGTTCGTGATGAAGAGCCCGAATACGCGACAACATCTATAATTCGATCATGGTGGACGTGCGTATTCTCGAAGCAGCTGAGTAGACCGTCTACGTTGAACAGCCCCATACCACGTCATTCTGAGCAGAGCGAAGAATCCCCGTGCGAAGCACTCGACGGCGCAGCCGTCGCCCTCGTGCTGCCCACGGAGTCGGCCTTCGGCCGATGTGCTCTCGCTTCGCTGCGCACGGGGATCCTTCGCAAGCTCAGGATGACAATGCAATGTAGACAGACCACCGAGGAAGAACTGGCTCTCCTCCCCACCTCGGAGCGGGGAGCGATGCAGAATGCGTTCGCCAAGCTGCAGGAACTTGGCGATGCCCTAGGATACCCGCATAGCAGCCAGGTCAAAGGGACCTCATTGCGGGAACTTCGGCCTCGTCGCGGACGCTCTGCGTGGCGCGCGTTCTACCAGCGAGTTGGTGCTCACTATTTTGTCGTTGCTGCAATCGGGCCCGAGGCGTTGAGCAACCCGCGCGAGTTCCGTCGGATGGTTGCCATAGCACAGAAACGAATGAAGGAATTGGAGACAGTCCATGATTGACCGCGATAAGGTGCGAGCCCGAAGTTCATCCGTCGAAGAGGTCATCAATCGGAATCTGGAGGCCGATCCCGAGTTTCGCGCGTACTGGGAGCGCACGGCGTTCGCACGTGAGGTGGGTACGAGCCTCATCCGCTATCGTCATGAGCATGGGCTGGATATCGACCAGTTGGCCGCCAAGCTGGGGGGCGATCCCGAAGTCGTGGGTACGCTTGAGGACGGCGAAGAGGATCTTGACGTCAGCACTCTTCGACTCCTGGCAGAACGGCTGGGTTTGCGGTTCACGCTCGACATCCATCCCGCCAAACCCGGCGGCGTCGAGATGACCTACTCAGTCGCATAGCGGGCGACACGATGCCGGGTGCCTTATCGGCAGCGGCGCCGATCCTCATCGTCCTGGCCAAGGTTCTTTTTCACTTCTGCGAGCGTGAGCTCCGGATTCTTCTTCGCAATGATCGTTTCCGCGTCGCGGATGTCTTCTTTCCCCTCCACCCATTCAATCACCTCAATCACCGTATCGCGGGCAAGATCGGGCTTACGCTGTCCAGTAATCGACGCGAGGTTAGCAGGTTCCCGGTCGGTATCGCTATCGATCATGATGGCGATCGTTCTCGATCTGGCCGTGCTTCGCGTCCTTTATCGCGCCGAACACTAGCCGAATAGCCGCCAGCATCGTGCTCGTGCCCTGACGAGCCCTGGGGATTTGATCGCTTCCGCGCCACGGTACCGTCCTTGCGTGGGGAGAGGTATGATGTGTTCGCCCCACGATGATGCCGCCATATCAAGGATTTCCTGACAAACGAACGTTCATGCATGCCTTTGCCGCGAAAGGCATGTTATTGTGAAAATCGTCACAGAAGCAAGGCGAACAATATGCCGGTTTCGAGCTGCCAATGTGCGAAAAGCAATGTCGGCGACGGACCCGATTATGCTATGCTCTCTACTGACGTACGGGCCGGGACAGTGGCGTCGGCAGAGCCCTCGTTCGTTGAGGTTTCTTCTCGCGTGCATGTCCCCTTCCCCGACTGTCGCACCGTCGATGTCATGGCGACGATGCTCGCGATGAGGATGGGTGTGGTTCTTACCAGCCACGCCTGCCCAAGGAGCCAACGGACAGACCAATGAGCGACCTGAGCGCGTTTTTCGGCCCGAACGCAGGCTACGTGCTGGAGCTCTACGACCGGTATGTGGCGGACCCCACCTCGGTCGATGCTGAAACCCGGCATTTCTTTGAATCTTTCCCCCCACCCACCTTTCCCGAGATGTCGGCTCCGGCCGGTACCCCCGTCACGCCGGCGACGTCGCCTGCAGCGACCGGGGTCGATGTCGCCAAGCTTGCCGCGGCAATCGCGCTGGCAACTGGAATCCGGGAGTACGGCCATCTCGCCGTTCGCCTCGATCCGCTCGGGAGCGAGCCCCCGGGTGCGCCCGAGTTGCTGCCGGAGACCTACGGTCTGACTGAGGCGGATCTGGAGCAGCTTCCCGCCGGTGTCGTCGAGGGCAGCATCGCGGACGGCGCCGCCAATGCCGCCGAAGCGATCGCTCGCTTGCGCGAGGCCTACACCAGCCGCGCCGGCTTCGACTTCGATCACGTCCAGAGCGCCGAGGAACGTGCTTGGCTGCGCGATGCGGTCGAATCGCGCGAGTTCCGGGCCGACGACCTCGATGCCGCCGACAAGCGCAAGCTGCTTGAGCGGCTGACCCAGGTCGAGGTTTTCGAGCGCTTCCTCCACCAGACCTATCTCGGGCAGAAGCGCTTCTCGATCGAGGGCAACGACGTCCTGATCCCAATGCTCGACCGGATCATCGACGATGCGACCTCCGCGGGCGCTGTCGAGGTGCTGATGGGCATGGCTCACCGCGGCCGCCTGAACGTGATGGCCCACATCCTGAGCAAGCCGTATGGCGCCATCATCGCCGCCTTCGAGGGCGGCCAGAAGCGGACCAACGCCGAGACCGAGACGGGCGAGGATATCCGCACCGGCGATGTGAAGTACCACCTCGGGGCGCGCCTCTCGCGCAACCCGGAGACGGGCGAACGCGTGAAGGTGCCCGTCGTTCTCGCGCCGAATCCGAGCCACCTCGAATTCGTCAACCCGGTCGTGCTCGGCATGGCCCGCGCCGCCCAGGACGATCGCACGCATCCTGGTCCACCGTCGCACGACGCCAAGCGCACGTTGCCAATCCTGCTCCACGGTGATGCCGCCTTCCCCGGTCAGGGTATCAACGCGGAGACCCTCAATCTCTCCGGCCTGAAGGGCTACACCGTCGGCGGAACCATCCACATCATCGTCAACAACCAGATCGGCTACACCACCGACTGGCGCGACTCCCGCTCGACCCTCTATGCGGGCGATCTCGCCAAGGGCTTCGAGATCCCGGTGATTCACGTCAATGCCGACGATGCCTTCGCCTGCCTCATGGCTTCGCGCTTCGCCGCCGCCTACCGCCGGAAGTTCGGCAAGGATTTCCTGATCGATGTGGTCGGCTACCGCCGCTGGGGGCACAACGAGGGTGACGAGCCCGCCTTCACGCAGCCGTTGCTCTACAAGAAGATCGCGAAGCACCCGACCCTGCGCAAGCAGCTCGCGGATCAGCTGGTGAAGGAAGGGGTCGTCACCAACGACGACGTCAGCGCCATGGAGCGCCGCGTCCTCGACCGCCTGACCAAGATCCGCAAGGGCATCACCGAGGGCACCGAGGCGTTCGAAGAGGAGCAGCCCGCACCCCGTATCGGACGGCGCGAGGTCGATACCGCGCTCTCGCCCGAATTGCTCCGCTCGCTGCAGGCGGGCATTCACGCCCAGCCCGAGGGGTTCTCTCCCAGCAGCAAGTTGAAGCGGCAGTGGGACAAGCGCGCCGGTGTGCTGGACGAGCCCGACGGCAAGATCGACTGGGCGCACGCCGAGGCCCTCGCCTTCGCTGCGATCCTGGCCGATGGTCACCCCATCCGCATGACCGGTCAGGACGCCCAGCGCGGCACCTTCAGCCAGCGCCATCTCGTGTTGCACGACAGCAAGACCGGCGCGACCTTCACCCCGCTCGAGGTCCTGCCCGAGGCCAAGGCATCGTTCGCCATCTACAACAGCCCGCTCTCCGAGAACGCGGCGATGGGCTTCGAGTACGGCTATTCGGTGCACGCCCCCGAAGCACTCGTGCTCTGGGAGGGGCAGTTCGGCGACTTCGCGAATGGCGCCCAGGTCATCATCGACCAGTTCATCGCCGCGGCCCGCGCCAAGTGGGCGCAGGAGCCGTCCCTCGTGCTGCTCTTGCCGCATGGCTATGAGGGGCAGGGACCGGAGCATTCCAGCGCCCGCCTCGAGCGCTACCTGCAGCTCGCCGCGGAGGACAATATCCGCGTTGCCAACTGCTCGACCGCCGCGCAGTACTTCCACCTGCTGCGGCGCCAGGCCGCGCGGCTCGACAGCGATCCCCGTCCGCTCGTCCTGATGACACCGAAGAGCCTGCTGCGTCATCCGCTCGCCGCCTCATCGCCGTCTGAGCTGACCGAGGGCACGTTCAAGCCGGTGATCGACGATCCGCTGGCGGAGGATCACCGCGACCGGGTGACACGGCTGATCTTCTGCAGCGGCCGCGTGGTGGTCGATCTCGAGAGCAGCGATCTGCGCACGAAGACGCCGGAGGTGGCGATCGCACGGGTCGAGCAGCTTGCGCCCTTCCAGCACACGGCGATCGGCAATGTCATCGCCCAGTACCCGAATCTCCAGGAGATCGTCTGGGTCCAGGAAGAGCCGCGGAATATGGGCGCGTGGAGCTTCATGGGCTGGCGCATCCAGGAGCTGGTCGGCAACCGGGTTCCGGTGCGCTACATCGGGCGTCCGGAGCGGTCCAGTCCCGCAGTCGGCTCGCTCGACCGGCACAACCACGAGCAGGCGGAGATCGTGGCCGCCGCGTTCGCCGACGTGCCGTCCCGCGCGGCCGGCATGGCGAAGAACGGCACGAACGGTCACCGCAACGGCGCCGGAAAGACGGAGACGAGCCGGTCGGAGAAGCAGCCGGTGGCGGCGACGACCTCCGGCGAGTGAGTTCGCCGCGGCCGGGGAGTGGGGACACATCGCGGCAAGGGGCAGGGCCGGAGAATCAGGCGCTGCCCGCCGCCCTCCGGGGCGGATGTGACATGATGCGACGTTGCATGTTGGAGAGCGAAGAGACGTATGGCAATCGAGATCAAGGTTCCGCCCCTGTGTGAGTCGCTGGTCGACGCGGTCGTGGGCACATGGCTCAAGGGTGAGGGCGACGAGATCAGTCGCGGCGAAACGATCCTTGAGCTGGAGACAGACAAGGTCAATCTCGAA
>Ga0180216_1004314_pt1 | contig 10837 bp, 7 predicted proteins | sample eDN3rd37CBELigMG_FD_128879 | JGI IMG/M metagenome (GOLD analysis project Ga0180216, IMG submission 128879) | Enriched Miracle-Growth compost microbial communities from Emeryville, California, USA - eDNA 3rd pass 37_C BE-Lig MG (version 2)... ...
CGCCGCCGAGAGCCGATAGTTGGTATGATCGAACTTGTAGGAATCGCCAACTTCGGCGCTGGCGCGGAAGCCATCGAACCGCTTGTTGAGGATCAGGTTGACGACACCTGAGACGGCGTCCGAGCCCCACGCAGCGGAGGCGCCCGCCGTCACGACGTCGATCCGCTCCACCAGCGCGGTGGGGATCGTGCCGAGATCGATCTGGCCGGTGACATTGGACTGGACCACACGCTGGCCGTCGAACAGCACCAGAGTGCGTGTAACGCCGAGCTGACGCAAATTGACGGTATCGAGGCCCGTAATCCCCGCGACGATGTTACCTGCGCCGGACCCGTTATTGGGCGAGGCCGATGCGCCAACCGCCGGCAGTTCTCTAATTGTATCGCCAATGCTGACCTTGGCATCGCGCTGCAATATCTCTTCGCCGACGACGGTCACGGGCGTTGGCTGGGCATAGCCGGCCACGCTAATTCGGGAACCGGTAATAACGATGTCAACCGGCGCAGGCGCTTCGGCATCATCTGCCGGAGATTCCTGCTGCGCAAAAACCGCACTACCACAGAATAGAAGAGAAGTCGTAAGAGAAAGCCGAACAACCGCACGTGAGCTGCGTTTGATTTTCATTAACACCCCCTCATTTTTTATTGGCAATACTCACTCACCGTCGCCCAAGCACTGGGCAACGTAACCTTGCGATGCAGTATTTTTCTGCACTATGTTGCTGAGATGGTCCTGTGGCTGCTTTCCCCCAGTTGCAGATCGATTTTTTTTCGTGACGCAAATTTTCTTGCGCTGTGAATGACGAGAGGCTCTTCTGACGGCATGAGGGGGTTATCCAACAGTCGCGCGGTGTGGCTCGCGCAGCACGTGCTGCCGCATGAGGCCAACCTGCGCCGATGGCTGAGATTGCGGGTTCCCGCAGACATGGACGTCGACGACGTCATCCAGGAGACCTACGCGAAGTTGGCGACGCTGGCGGAGGTCGATCATATCGCCGCGCCTAAGGCCTATGTTTATCAGACCGCGCTTTCCATTGTGCTTCAGGAGGGCCGCCGAAGCCGCGCCAAACGGATCGACGGCGATGTCGAGATCGAGACGCTGGACGCCGCGGCGCCAGACCCGCTGCCGGACCAACAGGTCGAAGCCAGGCAGGAACTGGCGCGCGTCTTTGACGCAATCGAGGGACTGCCCGAGAAATGCCGGGAGGTTTTCGTCTTGCGGAAGGTGGAGGGGCTTTCTCAACGCGAGATAGCGGAAAGACTTAATTTATCGGAAAGCACCGTAGAAAAGCATATCGGCAGAGGTATCCGCATGCTGATCGAAATTTTCGGACGTGGCGGAAGAAGCAGCCCTTCTGCATCTAGCAGGAAGGAAATGGATGGTCAGTCAGATGACGAGGCTTGAGACCAGTAACGAGATCGATGCCATGGCGGCCCTCTGGGCGGCCCGGCTCGACCGTGGTCCACTGACCGAGCTCGATCAGGCATCTCTCGATACCTGGCTGGAAGGTGATGCGCGCCGACTTGGCGCGCTTGCGCGGGCACAGGCCATTCTCGCCGCCGTCTCGCTCGCCGCAAACAATGGCGAGACAGCGGCTCCCGGCCCAGCGGAGGGGCAGGAGGCGCCATCCGGCACGCCCGAGGCATCCCGCGAGGCATCCAAGGTCGTATCGATCCTGCCACGCCTGGTTTCGCGCCGCCGGCTCATTCAGGTCGGGACGGCCACCGCCCTCGCCGCAAGCTTCGGCGCCCTCGCCCTATTGCCGATCGGGACCAGCAGCTACACGACGGCGCGCGGTGAGGTGCGCCTGCTGCCGCTGGCGGACGGCTCGGTGGTCACGATGAACACGGACAGTCACATCCGCGTCAATTTCAGCGAGGCCAATCGAACCATCTATCTCGACAAGGGCGAGGTGCTGTTCGACGTGGCCAAAAATCCTCGGCGCCCCTTCCTCGTCAAGGCTGGCATGGCCAAAGTGCAGGCAGTCGGAACGGCTTTCAGCGTGCGGCGGACCGGGGTCACGCCGGTCGAGGTCATGGTTCGGGAAGGCTTGGTGAAGGTCGCCGCACCAAAGGGGCACAAGCAGTCGATGATGGTCGGCGCCAATATGAAGGCGGTCGCCGATGCCAGCGGCGACATCACGGCAAAGAGGATGTCGAACGAGGAAATGGAGCGAATGCTGGCCTGGCGCGAAGGCAAGATCGCCTTCAGCGAAACCAGCCTGCGTGACGCTGCAACCGAATTCAACCGGTATAACAAGGTCAAGATCGAGGTCGGCAACGACATGATCGCCAATCGGACCGTGACCGGCATGTTCTCAGCGAACGACCCACAGGGCTTTGCCCACGCGGCAGCCCTCACTCTAGATCTGAAGGTCCAGGAAAAACCCGGACAGATCATCTTTTCGACGAAATGAGATCACGGTGACGCCTCCCCTTTTCGATCTGGATAGCCGGTCCATCCGGCAACGCGGCAGAGGCGGGACCAACCCGCTCACGCATTCATAACGACGAGAATGTTCGGGGAGTTAGATGCCAGTGAACCAAATGTGCAGATTATTGTCGTCGTGCGTCGCCGGCAGCCTGGTGCTTGCCGCTTGCTCCAATCCGGAAGCGCCGGGAGAAACGAACGGCGCGACGGCTGAAGCCGTCAATACCGTGAATATCGCTGAAGTCACGATGAACGAAGCGGTAGCGCCGGAAAACAAGGCTGCACCAGTTACCAACAGCAGCGCACCGGAAGCACTGAAGGAACCGGTCGAGGTTCCGGCTCAGCCGGCAACTGAAGCCAAGACGCCCGCTCCGGTCGCCCACGTCGCGCAACCACCACAGTTCGCAACCTGTCTGGCATGCCATTCCGTTGAGCAGGGCGCCGCCGGAAAGATCGGCCCGAACCTGTTTGGCGTCGTCGGCTCGAAAGCGGGCTCCAAAGCCGACTATTCCTATTCCGACGCCATGAAGAATTCGGGGATCACATGGACGCCTGATGAACTCAGCGCGTTCCTGCTCGCGCCCCAGACGAAGGTTCCAGGGACCAAGATGACAATGAAGGGCCCGTCCGACGAGAGGATACGCCAGACCATGATCGATTATCTCGCAACATTGAAATAATCGCTCGCCCGCTGGCTCGCCCATGAGCCGGCCGAAGCGCGGCTGCCCGATAGAAGGCTGGACGAGAAAGAAACGCGATGACCGGGGAACAGGCGCTTCCCGGAACGAAGAATTGCGCTTTTGAAGACATGAAAACTTACCGGACACACGGATAATATTGGGAGAATGAGATGAATGTTGGCTTTGAAGAAGTGAAATCCCAGGGGTCGAGGGTAAATCGCTTTATCAAATCCCGTGTGCCGTCCAGTTCCTTCCCGACGGACGGCCTCATTCATACGGACGTTCCCAGTCTCAGTTACGTGAACGCCTGGGTTGTCGAAAAACTGAGTTCACATCTGAGGGCACATACCGCCGAGTGCGTGATGGAAACCTTCGGGATCAGCATCAACACCTGGACGAAGATGAAAAAGGGCCTGCCGATCCGCCGATCGGTTGCAGAGCGGTTGCTCGAACGGGTCGATCCCTATTTGTGATTGGCTCGATCGGTCGGGTGGCGAAAAGCATCCCACCCGACCTCGCGACCACGATCTTGGCCGGAAGCAGTATCGCTCTTCGACCTGCTGCGCGTCCCTTTCATAGGCACCGGCCGGCTGAGCGTCCCCTGCCCAAGCGCTCCATCGTTCTGCCGGTAGTGAGGCTAAAGCCTATGGAGCAGCGAGCCACCGAATACGATCCCCCGCCCCACATAATCTATCGGCTGCGCCCGCCTATCCATTCCCGAGAGAGGGGGATGAAAGAACGGACAGACAGGCGCAACCATCAGAAGCGCAGCCTTGCACCAATGCGATAGCTACGTCCGATCGTGTCATGAATATCGCCGCGAACGGCGGTCGAATAATAAGAGGCCGCGGCGGCGGAACTCACGGCAATGTTGGGCGGATTTCGATTGAAGAGATTGTCGACGGCGCCAAAGAGCTGGGCATTCTCCGACAGCTGGTAGGAGGCCCGAAGGTCCGTGTAGAAGACGGCTGGCACCCGGTTGTTATCGACATCCTTGGCGGTCCACCTGTTCACCAGCTTCGCCTTGCCGATGAAGCGGCCCTGAAGGGTGATCGACATTGGCCCGTTGGTATAGGTTTCCGCCAGTGTCGCGCGCAGCCTGGGGAAGCCCGATACAGGGGAGTTCGGGCTGAGCGCGCCGGCATAATCCGTTTTCACACCCAGCGCGATCTGGTTTTGCGTTAAGGTGTAATTGCTGACCAGCCGGCTCTGCAACTTGCCGCTGCCCAACGGCATTTGATAATCCATCTGAAAATCAAGACCGGACACATTCTGCGCACTCAGGTTTCTCGGGAAAGTGCGGACCTGGCTGAGCGCCCCATTTGGACCGTCGAAATCCAATTGGGAGCAGAACGTCGGTTCACCGGCATTGCATCGCGCCAGGACCTGCGCGGTGCTGACCGTGAAGATCGCATCCTTCAGCTTGATCGAATAATAATCGAGCGACAGGTTGAACCGGGGCGCGGGGCTGAGGACGATTCCCGCCGAGACCGTATCCGCCTTCTCCGGCGCCAGCTTGGGATTGCCGGACGTCGTCGCGAAAATCGGCACATTGATATGGGTCTTGGGGTCGATTGCCGAACTCTGGATCGCCGTCCCCGAGTTGAACAGTTCCGCGAGGTTCGCCGCGCGAATGTCACGCGAAATCGTACCGCGCAGCCGGATCAGATCGGTCACTTGGCTGGTAATCCCAAGCTTCCACGTCTTGACCACGCCGCTGGTGCTATAGTCGGTGATGCGCCCTGCCGCATTCAATGCCAGGGAGTCGACAAACCCGCGCTCGACAAGCGGCACATCAAGTTCGACGAATGCTTCCTTCACATGATATTTGCCGGCGAAAGGCGCGAAATTGGCGAAAGAGTAGCGCCGTGCCGCCGCTCCTTCATCGACGATCGTCTCGCCCTTTTCGCGCCGATATTCGCCACCAAATGCGATCGAGATATCTCCTGCGGGCAGCCCGAAGCCGAGTGGACCTTGGGCAGACACCGCCGCGACATCCTGCTCCAGCCTGATGACTTCCCAATTCTCGCCGGGGCGCACGTTGACATAACGAATGGCTTTAGGGTCAGCCACTCCTTCGCCGATCACGTTCAGCGGAATACAACCCTCAGCCGCCGGATTGTTCAGCATGACCGCCCGGCAGACGATGGCACCCTGGTCGTTGCGAACCGCATCGACCGCAAAGTTGAAGCGCGCCGTGACGACATTCGAGAGCACGTCAACGCGCGTTTTCACCTTGCCTTTCTGATAATAAGCGTTCCAGGTCCATCCCGAGTCGAACTTGCCATCAAGGCTGAAGACGCCCCGCATCAGGCGCCGCTGCTGCACGCTTACCGGCACCCCGACCGAGTTCTTGACGAAATTGTCGTAGGAGAACTGATCCGACGTAACGTTGTTGATGTTGGTTACGCCGAGCTGGATCGCATCCAGCCCCAGGCCATCCACCTGATCCCTGATCGCGTCCGGTAGGAAGGCGTTGTCCGCTTTGATGGAGAGGGTTCCGAACCGGGTTGCTGGGGTGGAGTTGTTCTTGGAGCGGCTTTTTCCGTAGTTGACCTGGACCGACGCACGCAGATTTTCGGTCAGGTCGAAATGCGTGTAGCCGAAAAGGTTGAGCGTTCGAAACGCTACCGCAAGATTGTTCATCCCCGGATAGTCGGTTTCGGCATCGCCATAAGCGGAGATCGGCCCGGAGACGACACCGGGATTGAACGGCACCGGCGTTGCATTCGGCCCGACGAAGCGGATGTTCCTCAACGGGTTCGGGCTGGCGCACACGCCATCCACCACCGGCACCAGGCACGCAGGCCCCTGTATCAGCCCGCCGTTGGTCGCTTGGGCCAGGCCAACATTATCGGCATGGATGAGACGCGGCTCGTTGTTCGTCGGCGTATAGGCCGGATTGTCGATCAGATTCCGATAGGTGTTCCATGAGCGTTGATTGGCGAAGATCGTATCGGGACTGTTCAGGAAATTACCGGCAACGATAAGGCGCCCGCGATTATCGGCGAAGCCTGTGCCGGCGGCCGCCTGGAAGCGGTAGCTCTTATGATCGAACTTGTATGATTCCCCGCCCTCGATGCTGGCGCGGATGCCGTCGAAATTCTTGTTCAGGACAAGATTGACCACGCCGGCGACCGCGTCAGATCCCCAGGCAGCCGATGCGCCGCCTGTGACGACATCAATCCGCTGGACCAACATGGTCGGCATGGTGCCAAGATCGACTACGCCGGTAATGTTGGATTGCACCACGCGCTGGCTGTCGAGCAGCACCAGCGTCCGGTTCACGCCCAACTGGCGCAGGTTGACCGTATCCAGCCCGGTGACACCGCCGACGATGTTATTGGCGCCCACGCCATTATTGGGGGAACCGGACGATCCGACGGCGGGCAGTTCGCGGATCGTATCGCCGATGCTCACCTTGGCATCGCGTTCGATCTGGGCTTCGTTTACCACCGTCACCGGTGTGGGCTGGCGATAGCCCGTTATCGCAATACGCGAACCAGTCACGATAATGTCGCGCTCAATGGCTGGCGCCGCCGCCGGAGCAGGTTCACTCGGTTCTGGCAGCGGGGGTGGAGGGGGCTGAGCAACCGGTCCAGGCTTCACCGCCACGGCGGAAGAAAACCTCGCCTTGTGTATTGGTGGCGCAGGACGCACCTTGAGAACGACAACGGACCCATTGTCGGCCGCGATGATGAGATTGGTCGATTGCAGCAGGTGGCTGAGCGCCACGCGCGCGTCCATAGCCCCTACGATCGCGGGGGTCCGCACGCCGCGCAGCCGATCGGCGGCGACGATGATTTGCAGGCCGCTCTGCTTGGCGAAAATCGGAATGGTGGCATTGGCATCCCCGGAACCGATGTTGAAGGTTCGCTTCTGGGCGGATGCCTCCCCTCCCCACACAAGCAGCGAGGTTGTCATGAAATACAATGCGACCCGATGCGATATACGAGTGCCGCGCATCACTCCCCCTGTTCACGTCTTTTTCAGCCGGCCGCACGTCCGCACGGTCCTGCCAGCGCGGGGCCATTGGGCATGCCCCGCTGCATTTTTTGTTAGCGCCTGACATTAAGATGATTCGGCACCTGCTTTCCGCCATTGACGATCAATCGGCACGCTTCGAAAGTCGAATCGATTGAGAATAGCGCTATCTTTGCAGCACATGCATGAAGACGATATGCCTTATCCAATCGCCCACCTCTAGGCCGGCTTCCGGGCGAACACTCCGAAACCCCCGATGATGGCATAGCAAAACGCCGGCAAGGCGAGCGCCACGGCCAGGCTGCCGCTCACATCGGCAACCATGCCGGTAGCGAGCGGTACCACGGCGCCGCCGAAGATCGCCGCGTTGATGATCCCCGATCCGTCGGCCGCCCTTGTGCCCAGCTTTTCGCATGCGAGCGTGAAGATGGTGGGGAACATGATCGAGTTCATCAGTCCGATCGCCAGCAGGCTGTATCCCGAGGCCGCCCCGGTCATGTTGGTGGAGATCAGGATCAGCGCAATCGCTCCCACAGCGACGAAAGCCAGCACCTTGCCGGGACTGACGAGGCGCAGCACGGCCGAGCCGATGAATCGACCCACCATCGCTCCGCCCCAATACCAGGAAATCAGCCGGCCCGCCGCCTGCTCTTCCAGCCCCATCACGCCGGGCTGCATCAGATAGCTGACAATCAGCGAGCCGATCGACACCTCCGCCCCTACATAAAGGAAGATGCACAAAGCGCCGTAGCCGAAGCGCGGACGCTTGAGGAGGTCGAGCCCACCCAATCCGCTGCTGGCCTCATGGCTTTCTCCCTTCAGGCGATTACGGAAGAGCCAGACGGCCGCGGCCACCAGCGCCAGCGCCATGGCGAGGCCGGTATAGGCGTTGACAATCGCGCCGGTTTCCTGCGTGCGATACGCGTCCAACGCCGGCCCCGTCAGCTCCGCCGCCGTTACCGTAGCCAGGCTGCCAAGAATGATAAGCGAACCAAAATAGGGAAAGAGCGTAGTGCCCAGCGAGTTGAAGGCCTGGGCAAAGGTCAGCCGGCTATGCACCGTACGCGCCGGGCCGAGCAGCGAGATCAGCGGATTGGCCACCACTTGCACGATCACCACGCCACTCGCCAGCACGAACAGGGCAAACAGGAACAGGCCATAGATCGCGTTCTGCGAGGCGGGGATGAACAGCAGGCAGCCCACCATCATAGTCAGCAGCCCCGCGACCGCCCCACGCATATAGCCGATCTTCTTCACCAGCTTCGCGCCGGGAATGCCGATCACCAGATAGGCCGTGAAAAAGCAGAACTGCACCAGCATCGCCTGGGTGTAGTTCAGCGTGAACAGTTCCTTCAGCTTCGGGATAATCACGTCGTTGAGTGATGTGATCCCGCCGAAGATGAAGAACAGCGCAAAGACGAACAACTGCAGGCCGGGCGCATCGACACGGCTTTCTTCCTCATGTCCGGCGTGGGCCGGGTTAGTCGCAATGCCCGGTGCTAGTGCCATTGGCTCGATACTCCCCTCCCTGGCGTCCTGCCGTTATCATCATGTCAGAGTCCAGCCCCGCGTGGATAGAGCGGATCGGCGGACTCGTCCGGCGCCCCCGCTTGCCATTGTTGATGAGGTCGACGCTGGCTGGCCTTCATCCATCGGTCCCATCACCGGCAAGCGACCGCCTGACCGCGTCGAAACAATATGCGGCTGCTCGCCTCGTGCGCCGGAAATGGAGAATGCTCGCAGGCGAGACGAGCATGTCCGGCGTTTTGCCCGCCGCTTCTCACAACCATCAGACCATAGGCTCGGTTGCGTCCGTAGGTCTCTGCCCATAGAACCGGCCATGCAACATCCGGTGGTGGCCAAGCGCAGCGCCTGCAACCGGGAAAGGCGGCCCTTTTGACAGACAAATCCACGACCCTGATCCTGTTCGGCGCGACGGGCGATCTAGCCCACCGCATGATCTTCCCCTCGCTCTATCATCTGCTGTGCGATGGATTGCTGCCCGAGCCGTTCCATATCCTCGCCTCTGGCCGCACCGAAATGGACGATGCGGCGTTCCACGCCACCATCCGCGAGGCGCTGGGCACCTATGCGCAAGCCGAACTGCTCGACGAACAGCGGATCGCGGCGTTCCTCGCGATGATCGGCTATTGCCCCGTATCGGCGGGCGATGCGGGGCAGTTTGCCGCACTTGCCGAGCGGGCCAGGGCGCTGGGCGACGGGCCGATGGCCTTCTATCTCTCCACCCCGCCATCGCTGTTCGCCCCGACGGCACAGGGGCTGGCGGCCGCCGGCCTGGTCGGCCCGGCCACGCGCATCGCGATGGAAAAGCCGATCGGCCAGGACCTTGCCTCCTCGCGCGCGGTCAACGACGCCATCGGCGACCTGTTCAGCGAGGCCCGCATCTTCCGCGTCGATCATTATCTCGGCAAGGAAACGGTGCAGAACCTGCTGGCGCTGCGCTTCGCCAACCGGCTGTTCGAGCCGCTATGGAACGCCAGCGCGATCGACCATGTCCAGATCACCGTCGCCGAGACGGTTGGGCTGGAGGGGCGCGTCTCCTACTATGACGGGGTCGGCGCCCTGAAGGACATGGTGCAGAACCATGTGCTCCAGATCCTCTCGATCATCGCCATGGAGCCACCGGCACGGATGGATTCGACGGCGGTGCGCGATGAGAAGGTGAAGGTGCTGCGTTCGCTGCGGCCCATGGATTCCGAGAGCGTTCGCTCCAACAGCGTGCGCGGCCAGTATCGCGACGGCGCGGTGAAGGGCAAGCTCGTCTCCGGCTATGCCGAGGAACTGGGCCACCCGTCCGACACCGAGACGTTCGTAGCCCTGAAGGCGCATATCGACAACTGGCGGTGGACCGGCGTGCCCTTCTACCTACGCACCGGCAAATGCCTGCCCGAACGCCAGTCCGAGATCCTCATCCAGTTCAAGCCGGTCTCCCACAGCATCTTCGGGCGGAACGGCCGGGGGGGCGACGTGGAACCCAACCGCCTCATCATCCGCCTGCAACCGGACGAGAACATCCGCCTCGCGCTGATGGCCAAGCGGCCGGGGCTGGATCGGGGCGGCGTCAAGCTGGAGCAGGTGGAACTGGACGTCAGCCTGGCCCACGCCTTTGCCGGCGAGCGGCGGCGCATCGCCTACGAGCGGTTGCTGCTCGACTTTCTCGAAGGCGACACCACATTGTTCGTGCGCCGAGACGAGGTCGAGGCGCAATGGGCGTGGATCGATTCGATCACGCGGAGCTGGACGGACGCCGAGCAGAAGGTGGTGCACTATGCCGCCGGCACCTGGGGCCCATCGGCAGGGATCGCGCTGATCGAGCGCGACGGAGCAAGTTGGCATGACTGATCTCAACAGCACCATCGCCGCCGTCACCGAGCGGATCGTCAAGCGCAGCGCACCGACGCGGCGGCGCTATCTCGACCTGATCGAACGCGGACGGGACGCCGGCACAAATCGCGGCAACCTCTCCTGCGGCAACCTCGCTCATGCCTTCGCGGCGAGCGGCGAGGACAAGCCAGTGATTCGCGCCGGCAATGCGATGAATATCGGCATCGTCACCGCCTATAACGACATGCTCTCGGCCCATCAGCCCTATGGCCGCTACCCGGAAGCGATCAAGATCGCCGCGCGCGAGGTGGGTGCGACGGCGCAGGTAGCGGGCGGCGTGCCGGCGATGTGCGACGGTGTGACGCAGGGCCAGGCAGGCATGGAACTCTCGCTGTTCA
>Ga0180216_1004315_pt1 | contig 10836 bp, 6 predicted proteins | sample eDN3rd37CBELigMG_FD_128879 | JGI IMG/M metagenome (GOLD analysis project Ga0180216, IMG submission 128879) | Enriched Miracle-Growth compost microbial communities from Emeryville, California, USA - eDNA 3rd pass 37_C BE-Lig MG (version 2)... ...
TAATATTATTTATAATCTTGCTAAAGTTAAAAATTTTAATGTTATTATGGATATGACCATGTCATTAATAAGGTATTTTCGTTATCTGTTCCGAAGTAATACGACTTTTGTAAAGATGAAGGACGAACTGGAGTTGACTCGTAATTACCTCAATATTCAAGCTTTACGCTTTCCAAACAAGTTAACTTGGGAATTCGATTCGCCAGAATACCTGTCTGATATTCCAGTCCCACCGCTAGTTATTCAGACCTTCGTGGAAAATTCTATAAAGCATGCTGTAACAATGGAAGAACCGATTCATATCACGATTCATGCGAAGTATATTGATGAGGAAGGTTCGGGAGTGATTATTAGTGTTATGGACACTGGAACGGGGTTTGATGAAGATATATTGCTCGATCTGCAAGCTGGAAAATCCATGTTAAATGATCAAGGAGAGCATACGGGGATTTGGAATGTACAGCGCAGGCTAGGGCTTTTATATAATAATTTGGCTACACTTCAATTTGAAAATGATCAAGAGATCGGCGGAGCAATAGTAAGCATCACGTTGCCTACAGATTTGCATGAGGAGGGCACAGCATGAGTTATAATCTTTTATTGGTAGACGATGAAGTGCACGCAATTGAAGGGGTTAAAGCTGATCTGGATCTGCAAAAGCTACAGATAACTCAATTACTCATAGCTAATAATGTGAAGCAGGCGAAGGAATTATTCCAACGTGAACAGATCGATATTTTGTTATGTGATATTGAAATGCCACAAGAGAGTGGACTTGAGCTGCTAAAATGGGTAAAAGCTCAACAGTATTCCACAGTAACCGTCTTCTTAACAAGCCATGCTGATTTTCGTTATGCGAAGGAAGCGTTGCAGCTCGGAAGCTTGGATTATTTGTTAAAGCCTGTATTAAAGGATGATCTTGAGCGCGTCATATTTAAGGCTCAGGAGGAAATTGATAGGAACAGTGAAATAAGTAAAATTAGTCGATCACACCAATTATGGACGAAGCATCATTCGTTAATTTTTGAGCGATTTTGGATAGATTTAATCAATCATACGATATCAGATAATCGAAATGTCGTTCGTGAGCAAATTGCTCTTCATCAACTACCGATCACTGAGGATATGAAGTTTTTACCGATTCTTGCTTCAATTCAACAATGGAATAAAAAGTTTAATCGTCGAGATGAGAAGATCATGGAATATGCATTAAAAAATTCGGCAGAAGAAATGTTGATGGCAAACGAAGTGAGCGGTATGTTCTTTTATCTGGAGCGAGGTATCCTTTTAGGCATTTTATCTACAGATCAGGCTGAATTTGATTTTAATCAAATTCGGCAGATATGCCAGCAGTATATCCAATCCTGCAACCAGTATTTCTATTGTGATCTATCTTGCTATATCGGACAGCCTGTTGAAGCCTTTCAAATGGCTAGTATGACGGCTGAGCTTATTGGCCTGAATAGAAATAATGTGGCTCATTACAATCAAGTTTTTATCATGAAGGAGCAGGAGAGAGAAGCGCAAAGTATTACTTTACCAGATATGAATTTATGGTTGTCGTTGTTGAAATCGGGTACTAGTGATTTAATTCTTCGCGAAATCGAGCGTTTTATTGATCAGCTTGTACGGAATCAGACGATTAATGTGATGGTGCTTAATCAGCTATGGCAAGACTTGGTTCAAGCAATATATTCGTATTTGAATATGGAGGGAATGCAAGCTCATAAGCTGTTTGGTGATGAGCAATCGATTACACTATCTGAGAAAGCTAACGATTCAGTTCGAGACTTGCTGGAGTGGGCTAACTATGTAGTTAATAAGGCAATAAATCATGCAGAAAAGGTAAAGCAGACGGACACGGTAGTTCAGTCTGTACAAAAATATATTGCGCAGCATATCGATCAAGATTTGTCACGAGAAACCATTGCGGATATGGTTTTCTTAAACCCTGATCATTTATCAAGACTATTCAAGAAAGAGACCGGACTTTCAATCTCAGAATATATTTTGTGGGAAAGAATTAATATGGCCAAGGAATTGCTTGGTCAGAGAGAGATTCCAGTCGGTGTAGTTGCAGCGTCCGTAGGCTATACGAACTTTTCTCATTTTGCGAGAATCTTTAAAAAGTATGTTGGTGTTGGACCATCGGATTACCGAAGCAAGCTGGTTGCAAGTGATAACTCCAATTCCAAATAAAAGCTTTTCCAAGTATACACTTATGTAATACCGGGCTACTGGCATTTCGCTGGCAGCCTTTTTTGTATTGGGAAATCTATCGGAGGAAGTACTCCCTTCTTGCCCGATTAACAATAAAGTCGTAAAAGTGCAGATGCAGAGGTCGTCTAAGTGTTAGAGAGATTTGACTAATTTAACTATGATTAAAGTAATAGGCAGTTGATTATCTAACGAAGAAAGAGAGATGAAATTTATGATTAGACATTCATTCAATAGTGGCTGGACAATAGGAGCCAATAAAGGATTTTTTAACATGGCACCCGGGGAAGCGCCTCAACCAATCACGTTGCCTCATGATGCGATGATTGCACAGAAGCGAACGGCTGAAGCTGTGAGCGGTAATAAGAAAGGCTTCTTTACTGATAAAACGTATGATTATGTAAAGCTTTTCGATGTGCCTGTTGAATATAAAGACAAGCGTGTTACCCTCGAGTTTGAGGGAGTTTATATGAATGCGATGGTTTACATTAATGGGGATTTTGCAGGACAGCATCCGTTTGGCTATTCAAATTTTTATATAAAAGCAGATCCATTCTTGAAATATGGTGAGGAAAACGAAATAAGAGTTGTGACGAAAAGTAATGATGATTCTCGTTGGTACACGGGAACGGGTATTTATCGCAATACAAAAATAATGGTAGCAAATATGGTGCATATTGGGGTAGATGGAGTGAAGATTACCACTCCTGATATTTCTAATAAACGTGCGATCGTTAACGTGGAAACAATCGTGGAAAATGAAGGAGTTCATCCACAAACAACAACAATTATTACAGAAATATTGGATGCAGAAGGCAATGTTGTAGCTACGGATATAGCGCCATTGACAGTTTTCGCAAGTGGCAAGGAAACGTTACGTCAACGTCTTTATGTCAAGCAGCCTCAGCTTTGGAATGTCGATACTCCATATTTGTACACTTGTAGAAGTAAGGTAATGGAAGGCGAAACTCTACTTGATGAAGAAACGCATACGTTTGGTGTTCGTTCACTTTCACTGGATGCAGAGGACGGTTTAACCATCAATGGAGAAGTCGTCAAATTGCGTGGTACTTGCATCCATCATGATAATGGAGTAATTGGAGCTGCAACGTTTGAGCGTGCCGAGCAGCGCCGAATTGAAATTCTAAAGCAAGCGGGCTTCAATGCGATTCGCAGCGCCCACAATCCACTAAGTAAAGCAATGCTGGATGCTTGTGATCGTCTAGGAATGCTAGTGATGGACGAGAGCTTCGACATCTGGACAGTTAATAAATCCAGCTATGATTATGGATTGTATTTTCCTACTTGGTGGGAGAAAGATATTGAAGCAATGGTCAATAAGGATTTCAATCATCCATCTGTCATTATGTATTCAATTGGCAACGAAATTCAAGAGGTTGGCAGTGCTCATGGTGCAGCTTGGGGGAGAAAGCTTGCAGAGAAAATACGCAGTCTCGATAGCACGAGATATGTGACGAATTCAATAAATGGCATGTTGGCTGTGATGGATAAGCTTATAAAATTGATGAGTGGCGCAGCAGCAGCTGGCGGTGCTGGTGCCGATGCAACTGGCGCATCTGGAACATCTGGCATGTCTGGTGATTTGAATACAGCTATGGCTAATGCGGGCGAGTCGATGAAAAGAGCTCAAAACAACGAGCTTGTAACGAAATCACTTGCTGAATCCTTTGCAGCGGTAGATATTGCAGGTTATAACTATGCGGATAATCGTTACGTCATGGATAAAACATTATTCCCTAATCGAGTGATTGTAGGAAGCGAAACATACCCTCGAGATATTGCAAGCAACTGGAAGCTAGTAATGGAGAATGGTCATGTCATTGGTGACTTTACTTGGACTGGCTGGGATTATCTTGGTGAGGCTGGAATTGGAAGAACTCAGCCAGGAGAAGCGGATCTGAGTACTGGATTAACGGGTGAATTTCCATGGGTAGCCGCTTACTGCGGTGATATTGATATCATTGGAAACCGTCGTCCTGCATCATACTATCGTGAGATTGTATTTGGTCTAAGAAAGCAACCATATATTGCAGTGCAACGACCTCAATCATATGGTAAGAAGCCGCCTCTAAGTCCTTGGAGCTGGAGCGATAGCATAAGCAGTTGGAGCTGGGAAGGTTACGAAGGTAAACCTGTTATCGTAGAGGTTTATTCAGAGGCAGATGAAGTTGAGCTTCTAGTGAACGGTGAACCAGTAGGTAAATCAGGTGCAGGCGAAAAACATGCGTATAAAGCGCTATTTGAAACGACTTATACTCCAGGTGAACTTGTAGCTGTAGCCTATACCAATAGTATCGAGACTGGACGCATGGTTCTTCAATCCGCAAATCGTTCAGTAAATCTAAAGGTGGAGGTAGATCGTTCACAAATTACAGCTGAGGATAACGATTTAGCATTTGTAATGATTTCTCTTGCTGATGATCAAGGTATCGTTAAGCCTTTGGCTGACCGTGAAATTACAATAAACGTGTCAGGAGCGGGTGTTCTACAAGGACTTGGAAGTGCAAATCCGAAGACTGACGAGGATTACACTGACAATATTCATACGACGTATGATGGTTATGCACTTGCCGTTATTCGTCCTACAGAAAAGGGAACGATCCATCTGTCAATAAAGGCGGAAGGTTGTTCTACGCAAACGATTACGATAGAAGTGTGTTAATCTGAAATCTGTTGTCCGAGGTCTCATGAAAATCGCAAGTCTAAGGCTAGAATAGCTTTGGACTTGCGATTTTTCTTATTAGAGAACTAGTCGGAATGGGAGTTCGAGACTAAAGAGCCTAATACCTAGCTTGTTTATGTCGTCAAAGTACTAATCAATATGTCGTGATAGTGTTAGAGCACAGTATCGAATTACTTTAAACTTAAAAGTAAATAACGTTTTTTATTGATTTACAGTAATAAATTAATGAGGAGGAATTACATGGGACGCTTAGATCATAAAGTCGCCATAATTACGGGTGCAGCTAGTGGTATGGGATTAGCAGCGGTAGAGTTGTTTTCCAGAGAGGGAGCTAAAATAGTTGCAACGGATATTGCTGTACAACAGTTAGAGGAAGTTGTAGCTGAAATTCAAGGAGAAATTGTTACGCTTGGATTAGATGTAACCTCTGAGGAGCAGTGGGAAAATGTCATCGCTAAAACAATGGATAGATTTGGAAAAATTGATATTTTAATTAACAATGCAGGAGTATCCGTCCACAAAGGTTTACTTGAGGAAGATTTGGAAGGCTGGAATCGAATGCTCTCTTTAAATTTAACATCTGTTTGGTTAGGTATGAAATCCGTTATTCCTAGCATGCAAAAAAATGGGCAGGGTTCAATCGTGAACTGTGTATCATTGGCGACAATAATTGGAAGTGCGGACAATGGTGCGGCAGCCTACAGTGCAGCTAAAGGGGGCGTTCGTTCTTTATCCAAGCATGCAGCAATAAACTTTGCTAAAGATCGTATTCGAGTAAATTCGGTTTATCCGGGAGCTATTCTCACCGGAACCTCAAGAAAATATGGAGTAACTTCACAGGAGCAGCTAGGTCAAGCGTTCTCTAATGTGATACCTTTGCCACCGCATGCTGGAGAGGCTAATGATATCGCCTATGCCTATCTCTATTTGGCTTCGGATGAATCCAAATTCGTTACTGGCGAAGAGTTAATTGTAGATGGTGGCTGGAGCACACAATAAATCTAGCGTATAGGAGATGTAAGCATATGATCGTTATCCCAAAAATTAACGGAAAACATGTGGCAGGGCAGGATGCAGGTCACTTTCTATTAAAGGATGTACTTAGTGTGAATGCCGGTGAATTTGCTGCATGGGCAGTTCATTCATTTGCTAGCAGACTTCAGCAAAGCTGTGCGATTGCAGTAACGGTGACTGACAGCGGCAACGATATTACATTAGTCAAGGAGCCAATGCAAAGCTCTGAACGCTATGAACTGGAAATAAAGCCAGATACGATCACACTACATGCTGCTAATGAGCTTGGAGCAATCTGGGGACTTGCCACTTTATATCAAATGATTATAGATGCTAGAAATAGCGGGCAAAACAAGCTGGATGCACAAGTATTCAGTGATGAGCCTAAGTTTCCACATAGAGGACTATTGGTTGATGTAGGCAGACATTTCTTTGATGTCGATGAAATGAAGAGGATTATTGAGGAGATGTCGGTTTATAAGCTCAATGTTTTGCATTGGCATCTATCTGAGGATCAAGGCTGGCGGATTGAAAGCAAGGTTTATCCACGCTTACACGAAAGCGCTTCAAATGGGCAGTATTATACGCAGCAGCAGATTAAGGAGATTGTGCAATATGCGAAGGAACGAGGTGTGGAGATTATTCCCGAATTTGACATACCGGGGCATTCTTCCGCAGCGATTTCCGCTTACAAAGAGCTGAGCTGCTTTGATGAGGAGATTGCAGTAGCATCTGGTTATGGCGTGTTCAGAGTGGTCATGTGTCCAGGTAAAGACAGCACGTATCAATGGATATTTAATTTGTTAGATGAGCTTGTTGAATTATTCCCGTCTCCGTACTTTCATATGGGTGGAGATGAATGTCCGAGAGATCGTTGGGAGCGCTGTCCACATTGTAACGAGCGAATGAAGCAACATCAGCTTGAAAGCTATGATGATTTACAGGGCTACTTTATGAATCAGATCAATGCTTATCTTAAAGGAAAAGGAAAGACGATGATTGGCTGGAGTGATTTCTTGAAGGCAAGCAATGTGTCTCAAGATATCGTGATTCAATACTGGCTGGAGAATACAGCTGAATCCTATGTGTACCCTTACTTTGCAGCGGGGCAAAAAATGATATTTTCCGATATGTTCAATTTTTATTTTGATTACCCGCACTGCATGGTGAAATTGAGAAAAACGTATGAGTATGACCCGAAAATTCGTGAGCATACTCAATTATCGGGGGATCATATTTTAGGGCTGGAAGGTACGATCTGGACGGAAAGAGTACTAACCAATGAACAACTAGAATCAATGATCTCGTTGCGGATTCAAGCGTTAGCTGAAGCGGCATGGACGATTGATAGGGATTACGATGAATTTTTAGAGCGCTTAAAAGCGCATCTTCAGCCTAACCATATTGCGAAACTAATCTCCTTGCCATTTGAAGAGGTTGCATTAACTGACGAGCAAGCGATGGTCACTGCTCTAAAAATGATGAGCGCAATGAAATCAGAAATGTCTGAAACCTTCACAGATGCAGGAATTAGTGATGAGGAGAAAAACCGTATCGGGCAAATGTTCAATGCAGAAATATTTGGTGACACGGATTTGAGGGAATTTGCAAAGAAGATGGGTTTATCATAATTAGAAAGAAATGAGGAGGAAGCAATGGGAAAGAAACTAGAAGGAAAAGTAGCAGTTGTTACAGGATCAGGTCAGGGAATCGGCAGAGGAATCGCACTTGTACTGGCAAGAGAAGGTGCGAAGGTCATAACTAACAACCGAAAACCAAGCGCTCAAAAGGAAGCAGTAGATCTCAGCATTTTAGATGAACACGCGAAGGCAAAGCATGCTGCCTTAAGTGGAGATGCCGAAAAGACTGCAAATGAAATTATTGCTATGGGAGGAGAAGCGATTCCTTTCTATGGCGATGTGTCCGATTATAAAACCGCAGGACAATTAATTCAAACTGCAATAGATGCATGGGGGAGAATCGACATCCTGATCAATAACGCAGCAGGTTTGGGCTCGGGAGCCTTAAAGGATATCTCGGAAGCCGATTGGGATTATCAGACAATTCCTAAGCTTAAAGGTTCTTATAATACGATGAAGCATGCTATTCCCCATATGATTGAGCAGAAATTTGGACGAATCATCAACATTGCATCTGATGCTTGGACGGGTATACCTGGACTTGCAGCATATAGTGCCGGAAATGCAGGTCTTGTTGGTGTAAGTAAAGCAGCGGCGAAGGAACTGGCTTCTTATGGAGTTACCGTCAATACGATTTGCCCGCAAGCGGATTCACCGGGACATGTGCTAAACTTCGCGATTGCCAAGCGAAAAATTGAGCAGCTTATGGGTGGTATAATTCAAATTGATTCTGAGAAGATGAAAGAAGTTGAAGCGGCTCATGGACCAGCAGAAAATATGGCACCTTTCTTGGCATATTTAGCTACTGAAGAAGCTGCCTATATTAGCGGAGCGGTGTTTTCAGTCACAGGTGATGCTCGTATTAGCCTTTACACAGAGCCACAGGAAGCCAGCAGAATTAAGAAAAACGATGGACCATGGTCGGTGGAAGAGTTAATAGAGACAGTCCCTCAAACCTTATTGAAGGATTATGTTTCTATCGTGAATTCAAATAATTGGGGTAAGTGAAGTAAGAAAGAAGCTAAGGGCGCTAAACTTCAATGCATGGGAGGATGACATATGCAACAGGAAGCCGTCTATGATCCGAAGCAGGATCCCGAATTTGCAAAACCTTATATTGATCGAGAGGAATGGCGTGAAGAAGAGGGCGTAAGATATCAGTACATTCATGGTGGGTTCGAAGGCACTGAATTAAGGTTTTCCTTCTACTTTCCGAAAAAAGAAAATTATAAGGGAAGATTTTTTCACTTTGTAGCACCAATCCAAGGAAGTGAGGATGCCTCTCAATTACGCAAGGGAGAGGAAGATAAAATCGCCTTTGCACTTAGTAATGGTGCTTATTTTGTAGAGTCTAATATGGGCGGGCCAACATCTCATGGTACAGCAATATATCGTACTAGTGCTGCGGCAGCAGAATATTCGCGTGAGGTGGCAGCTAGGTTATACGGTACTCATCGTCACTACGGATATATTTACGGAGGCAGCGGCGGAGGATTTAAAACAATGAGCTGCTTTGAAAATACGAAAGCATGGGATGGGGCTGTTCCGTACGTCATTGGGTCGCCAATGGCTATTCCAAACAACTTTACAGTGGGCTTACATGCCAACCGTATTGTTAGACACAAAATATCTATGATTGCTGATGCTGTAGAACCTGGTGGTAATGGTGATATCTATGCAGGGCTTAATGAGGAGGAAAAAGCAGCTCTTGAAGAAGTAACGAGAATGGGCTTTCCAACACGAGCATGGGCTGCTGAACGTTCTGCCAATGAAGCCAACCTTGGAGCATTTCCACTATTTATACCTGTAGTTGAACAGATCGATCCTACTTACTTTGAAGACTTCTGGACCGTTCCAGGCTATCTTGGTGCTGATCCAGAAGGCTCTGCAGTACGAGAACGAATTCAGCATAAAACCGTAATCACGGAAGCCAATCTAATTAGCGAGCTTATCCATGCAGTAGACGATCAAAAAACAGGTGTGGACGATGCTTGGCAAAGGTTGAAAGGTATTGATATTAGTGTATTTCAGCCTTGGATGAGGCTGGAGAGTGTACCAGCAGGTGATGACCTCTATCTTATAGGCACGAATATTGTCTTCTTGAGCGGAGAGGCTGCGGGAATGAAGGTGCCGCTTGCCAGATTGGAAGGCAATAAGGCATTTGTTGCAGAAGGCTTAGGTTTACAAGGGCTAGTAGAAATACTTGAAAAGGTCAAGGCTGGCGATGAAGTTATGCTCGACAATTCCAACTTTATTGCGCTGCAAACCTATCATCGTCATCAAGTTCCTTCTGCGGATTATGCTGCATGGGATCAATATCGAGATGAAGAAGGCAACCCATTGTATCCACAGCGACCGATTCTCCTAGGTCCCATGATTACAGAAGGGGGATCAGGCTCGATTCAGAGCGGTCGTATTCAAGGGAAAATGATCGTGGTTGCGGCATTGCTGGATGGAGCTTTTCCATGGCAGCCGGATTGGTATCGTTCGAAGGTAAAAGAGTATCTGGGGGAGCAAGAACGAGAGTCCTTCCGCTTGTGGTACGTGGATAATGCGACACATATGGACGATGCAGTGACTAGCGATGAGCTGCATTTTGTCAGCTATCTAGGTGTGCTTCATCAAGCGCTATTGGATGTGAGTGATTGGGTTGAGCGAGGAATTGCTCCGAATGAAAGTACGGGGTATGAAGTTATCGATGGACAAGTCGTTGTCCCAGCAGATGCGGCTGCACGCAAAGGCATTCAACCGATCATTAAGCTAAAGGCCAATGGAAGTGACTGTACAGTTATTCAGGCAGGGGAGAACGTTAAATTTACCGCAGAGGTTGAAGTGCCTGAGGGTGCAGGGCAGTTGATAGGAGCGGAATGGAGCTTTGAAGGTGAGACAGATTTTCCTGTAAAAAGCAGTTTATCAAGCTTTAATATTATCGGGAATAAAGTCTTATTACAATCGGAGTTTACGTATCGCAACGTAGGTGTCTACTTCCCTGTATTGCGCGTTAAGTTGCAACGAAACGGTAATCCCAATGATCTCTTTACAGTAGTAAAAAACCTATGTCGTGCAAGGGTAGTTGTTGAAAGCTAGCTGTAGAATTGCAGTTCCTCGAACGTTTGTATTATTAATAAGAATGCCTTTAATCAGAAAGGTTGATTCATATTATGAAAAAAAACAATGATATTTCCCTTACGATCATGGAGCAAGGGGATGGTTTATATCACATTGACCCGACAATTATGCATTCAAATGATTATACGAAAA
>Ga0180216_1004316_pt1 | contig 10834 bp, 5 predicted proteins | sample eDN3rd37CBELigMG_FD_128879 | JGI IMG/M metagenome (GOLD analysis project Ga0180216, IMG submission 128879) | Enriched Miracle-Growth compost microbial communities from Emeryville, California, USA - eDNA 3rd pass 37_C BE-Lig MG (version 2)... ...
GGCAATACTCAGCAATAGGCGCCACATTACACACGCGGCATCGCTGCAGTCACATACACAGGATAAGCTCGAACAACCGAGATTAGTGCGTGCTAGTGGCGGATAATTTCCAGCCGTACGGTGTGAGCCGGCCAATGCCCTGATGGAGGGGCATTTCAGTGCACGACTCCGTCGCGGTGCTTCAACGATGGCGGCGACGCCGTCCAGCGCCGCGCGGCGGCTGGAGGCACGCCGCGCGCCCCCTCCCCCGCGCGCGGCGGCGCATGGACAGAACCACTGACGCAGGCGCGGGGCTGGGTTCGCCTCGGTGGTGGACACAGGTGGACGTCGCCCGGCTCCTGGCGCGATGCCAGCAGATGGTTAACGAGAACCCGGCGCTGAGCGGCCGTGCCGCCGCCAAGCTGGAGCAGGTCCGCGGCGCGCAGGCAGGGCACGTATAAAGCATTGATCGATGCTGAACAAGGCCAGCGTGAAAGCATGACGTGCCGTCCCGGGGCCTTCTAGTTCCTGGGCGTGGCCAAGACTAAGCTACAGGAGCTCATGACCGCCGCCGACGGGTACGCCACCCGCCCGAGCCCACGGTCGGGCCGGCGGCAGACCTGCTCACGTCTGTCGGTCGCATGGCCTGCGGATCTGGCTACGCAGGCCGCCGGCCGCTGTCCTGGACGAGCTGCAGCTGCGGTTCCAGAAGCTGTCGGACCTGACCGACCGCGAGAAGATGGTGCGGCGTCAGCCATCCCTTGGTGCCCGACGCGTCAGGAGGACGCTTACCCTGCTGCACTGCAAAGAGCCTGCCCGGGCACGCCACGCAGCTGGCGCCCGTGGACCGGGACGCCTCCTGGCGGTGGGCCATGGCATCGCTGCGGCCGCTGCAGACGGAGGCGGACGCCCAGGCCGAGACCAGCGCGCAGCTGAAGGTCCGTCAGGCACTCGAGCAGGCTCAGCGTGCCGCCCTGTTGGGCAAAGCCACCACCGAGGCGCCGGCACCAGCGCCGGCACCAGCGCCAGCGCCCGACGCAACCGCGCCGATGGAGGCCGCCTCACTGACCCGCCCGGCGGATGAGCCCGCGCGGCAGGAGCGGCAGCGGGCCGCCGCAGCGGCGGCGGCGGCGGCGGCGGCGGCGGCGCGCCGCGCGCTGCTGGGCGACGCGGCAGCGGCGGGCGGCGACGCGGCCGGCCCGGCGGACCTGGAGAGCGCCAAGGCGCTCCTGCTGCAGTACCAGAAGAAGGAACAGATGCTGCTCTCGGAGATGCAGAACCTCGCGGGCCACCTGCACACGAACGCGGACAAGCTGCGGTCGCTGCTGCTGCACGACAACCAGGTAATCCTGCCTGCCAGCCACTGGGGAGGAAAGGCCCCAATTGTCTGATGCCACTCCGTCCGCAGCGCATCACGGCGCGGTGGGCACCGCCAGGTGGCGGACGCGTTGGAGGACACGATCAGCAGCAACGCCTTGCGGCTGCAGCGCGACAACGAGCGCCTCAAGAAGCTCGCCGAGACGACGTGGAGCGGCACGCTCACGCTGTGGCTCATCTTCATTGCCGTGTCGCTGGTCTTTGTCTTTATGTACATCTTCATCCGCCTCGTGCCCAAGGCGTAACTCCTGTACAGTCCTGTAACACTATGTAAATGCTGGCCGCACAGCTAGCGGCGCGGCGACGGCACGCGGGCCAGCAGCTCCTCGGTCTCGCGGACGTAGCCGCCGCCAAACAGGACCGCGTGCATCCCCACGGGGTACAGCTGATGCAGCGCGACGAGGTCGTCGTACCCCTCCGGCAGCGGGTGCACCTCCGCGTAGCCGGCGCGGATCTCGCCGAGGTGCGGCGCGCCGAACAGCTCGAGCATGGCCAGGTCGGTCATGCGGTGGCCGCCGTGGGCGGCCGGGTCGATGAGCACCGCGCCCTCGGCGACCCACATGACGTTGCCGGACCACAGGTCGCCGTGCAGCCTCGCCGGCGGCTGGCCGTCGTCCCACGCGCCGGCGCGCAGGTCGGCACACACGCGGTCCAGCTCGGCGACGATCCGCGGCTTCAGGCGGCCGCGCGCGGCCAGGTCGGCGCGCAGCGGCTCCAGCCGGGCGTCCGCATAGAAGGCGCCCCAGCGGTCGTGCGCCGCCGCGCGCATCGGCAGCGGCTGGTCGAGCGGGCCGAAGAAGCCGTCGCCGCGCCAGCCGTCCGGCATCGCGCCGAACGCCGCGGCCCCAGCGCCGTGCATTCGCGCCAGCGCGGCCCCGAACGCGCGCGCCGCCGCCGGCGTCGCCCGGGACGGGGTCAGCCGCTCGAGGTCGAGGTGGTCCTCGCCAACGTCGAGGACGCGCACGACGCGCGGGCCGCCGGGCGCCGCGGCCAGCCAGCGCAGACCGGCGGCTTCGCAGGCAAAGAAGCCGGGTGGGGCGCCGCGGCGCTGCTTCCGGAAGACCTGCTGCGCCGTGGCGGCGGCGGCCATCTTGTAGATCTCTGGCTGTTGTTTTGGCGCGATTCCACCCTGTTCAACCCTGTGGCCTATGAGCGATAAGGGAAGTGTTCTTCCTTTGTCACCCAGTTCTGCCGCCTCATCGTGCAGTTTTGGCCTGGCGCGACGCATCCTCGATCCATGTGTCATCCGCTACATGTAGGCCCTACCAGGATCACTCATAACGACGGCGAGATGCCCATGCCATTGCGAACGTACGTCGGCCATCGCATGCGGTCATAAACCTTCTTTCCAGGCGTTCAAGGTGGATGCACTCCCATCCAGTGTGATGTCCTTGGATCGTGCGGCGCTGCAGCCGTGTGGGATGCATGCTCACCCGGACACGCGACGATCGACCAATGCTTCCCAGTTAACGTTGTTACGAACAGGTAAACGTAGAGTTGTAGTATTGCATGGCATGTTGGCTGTCATCTAAAGCCCAGTGCGCCAGATTGGAGTACTTGGTAGAGCGATCGAGCACGCACTTGCATGCGCGCATCACGGGGAACCAACAACGTCGCAAAAGTCGCAAAGTTTCTTACAAGGTAGCACGCACATGTAGGGCCCCTAATGGACCAAGTGTGCATGCGGACAGTTGTTCATGCGGACAGGCAGGAGATTGAAGGAACTTATGAGGTTGGTGTGACGGCAGCTGCGTGTGACTGTGACGCCACGGCACGTTGTTGCATATGCCAAGGAAGCTTTGCGCCAGACGTGCTAACGGTCTTGATAAAAATCTGCACAACGTCTACGCGTACTATTGCGAAGGCCCTATAGATGTGAAGCCATGTCCGTGCACATGTCACTGCAGCGGAAATACACACAGTGATGTTAGGGCGGCCTAATCGCGGCAATGCTATCATCGCGCATGCATGTCCATGCGGGCTCCGTGTTGCTCGCGTCGGGCTCGTTCTAGTGTATGACAGCAATGTATCGCGTAGACAGCTGCAGGGCCGCCCCGTCGACGCGTACTGCCACCATCATAGCTACACAGGGCAGCATCTACTCCGCTTTCGGCCGCGACGTCCATGTACGCAACACGGATCGATCGACCGATAGTTTTCGCTGTTGTGTGCTTCCAACGTTGTGGCCGCCGTCATCGACCTTGTGCGGGCGAGCTGACAGATCGCGGACATGTCCGATACGACACGGCGGGCTGCGCTTGTACACGGTAAGCAACCTCGAGGGGCAATAGTTCGGCTGCCGCCGCAACATGCAGAGGCGCACATGCACATCGCTGGTCTAGTTCGTTTGCGGTCCAATTCAACCGCCCATTCAACCCCATATCTTTGGGCGCTTCCTCGACCGCGGCCGGCAGCCTAGAACGCGGCCCGGGTGCGCATGCATCGTGCGGTTATGAACATGCCTCCGTGCCGCATGCTCCGCTGCTCTCGTTGCAGGTTGCGGACGGGCTGTGGATCCGGTGACGTGGCCGTCCCCCGCTGGCTGGGGCCAAGTTGAAATCCGCCACGCTCGCGTTCCACGGAGCGCGCCGGCACCGCACGCCCCGACTGCCCGACGCCCCCCGACGCGCTACACCGCGCGCGGCCTGACCGGACGCGGCACGGCACGCACTCGCCACCCACGGACGCCGCTGCCACCCGCCACCACCGCGACGGCGCTGCCGCTCGATTCGACCGCGGCGGCGCCAACGTCCGTCCGTTGCGAACTCCCCGCACGCTGACGCCATCGCGCTGGGCCAGGCGTGCCGACCGCCGCCGCCGCCATGGCCCGTGACCGCAACCCGCTGCCGCCCGAGGACGCCTCGGCCGTGCCGCTGGGCGACGTCTCGTTCCTGCTCAGCGAGTCGACGGACGAGGGGCCCTCGGTGTCGCAGTCCGACGCGGCCGTCGGTGGCGGCGGCGCTCCGGCGGGCGACCAGCGGCGCCGGCGGCGGACCGGCCTGCTGAACAGCGCCAAGCACCTGGTGACGGTCGACCTACAGCTGGACGACGACGAGCCGCCGATCGGCACGGGCTCGCACGCCGCCATCTCGGACAAGGAGGTCACGCCGCTGGTGCACCTGTTCCGCGGCGAGGTCGGCCGGCTGACCGCGTACCGGCAGCGCATGGACATGACGACCAACTGGGCGGTGAGCATGACGGGCGTGCTTGTGGCGTTCTCGCTCGGCTCCAAGGACACGCCGCACTTCTTCTTCGCCTTCATCACGATGCTCCAGTTCTTTTTCTGCTTCGTCGAGGCGCGCCGCCACGCGTTCTATGTACTCGTGCGGCACCGGTGCCGCCTGATGGAGCGCGGCATGTACGCGCACATCCTCGAGCCGGGCCTGCCGGCCCTGGACTGGCGCCGGCCGCTGCGCCACAGCTACATGCCGGACACAAAGCTCGTGCCGCTGTACAAGTCCTTCATGCTGCGGCTCAAGCGCATCTACGTCTACCTGGTGCTGGCCACCTACATGGGCTGGTCCTTCAAGCTGATGACGCTGGCCGAGCCGACGGGCTTCCCCTGGATCGTCTTTGCCTCCGTGAGCGCGGTGGTCCTCATTTTCGCCACGTGGGTGTTCCTGTTTATCCAGGACAACTCGGTCGACGTCTGACCCCCCGCTGCGCCCGGACGCGCATCGCGCAAACGTTTGTGATTCGCCTTCTTTGAGATTTGGGCAGGAGGCGCACCCGCTCCCCGGCCCAATGGCTAGCTAACCGCGATAGTCTGTTTATACGAAAGCACACTTACATAACTGATGTTGCATTCTGTACAACCAATCACATACATTGCTCACGTTGGTTCGGTCCAGTTCCGCCAGTTCACCTTGAAGCGGTCTCGCCGCACTGCGCCACCAGCTGAGCGGCCATGGCCGTGGCCGGATGATCGGGCCCGCAGCACACGCTCCGCACCTTGGCGCACCGCTCCGCGACCTCGCGGGCCAGCTCGCGGCGGCGCTGCGCGAGCGCGCGCCGCGCGGCGGGCCCCGCGGCCAGCGCCGCCGCGTCGGCCAGCAGCGCCTCGGCGCGCTCCTGCAAAAAGTCGCTCGTCTCGGCCCAGTGCTCCGGGAACACAGCGTCCATACATGCGATCGTCTGCGCGCACAGGTCCGCGACCGCGCCGTGGCGGCCCGCGCGGCGCGCCGCGTTCATGAGCGGCATCAGCGCCGAGAAAGCGGACACGTGGCGCGGCGCCAGGGCCGCCTTGGTGCTCTCGAGGAACGGCTGCAGTAGCCGCTCGACGCCGTCGTAGCTGCGCCGGCTGGCCAGCGCGAGGCCGTCGTTGACCGTGGCCTCGTAGCGCTCCAGCTCGGCGGCCACGTCGGCGCGCGTGCGGACGCGGCCGCACTGCGGCGCGGTGCACGCCACGGGCGCGTCGGGGTCCGGCGTCGCGGCGTGGTCGGGCGCGGTGCCGGCGGGCGCGGCAAGTGCGTCGGCGCGGCTGAGCGAGTGCACGCCGCCGCCGCACGCGCACGCGAGGCCGTCCAGCTCGAGCTCGGCAACGAGCCGCGGCGGCAGCTGGTCCCTGGGCGGCAGCGGCGCCGGCTGGCGGAGCCACTCGCAGCGCTCGCACGCGCACCAAAAGTGCTTGGTCGCCTGCAGCTGCGCGCGCCGGCTGCGGCGGTCCTGGTACAGGTCGACGTACGTGACCAGTAGCTCCTCGTCGGCCGCGATCGGCCGCACGGCGCGGATGGCCAGGCGGCCGCCGGGGGCCTTCACAAAGACGGCGTTGGGCAGGCAGCTGTGGCAGAGCATGCCGCACAGCGGGTACAGGCCAAAGCCGATGGTGCGGTTCGTGCCGGCTGGGTCGGCGACGCCGTACGCGTTGTTGTTGACGCGGCAGGCCATGTCGACGAGGTCGCTCGCGGTCAGCTTGACCGGCGGCACCGCGGGCACCAGCTCGGCGCACGCGTCCAGCAGCGCCTGCGCGGCGCCGCCGACCGCGGCGAGCCAGTCGGGCGCCGCGGCGTCGCGGTGCGTCACCAGGGTGCCCAGCGCGTTGAACAGCTCGGCGCCGCGCGGCGGGCCGCGGCCGGCGTCCACCTCGGCCTTGAGCATGGCGATGGCCGCGAGGATGCGCACCAGGTCGGGGTCAGTCGCGTGGCGCGCAGCCAGAGCGCCGGCGCGCCGCAGCACCGGGCACCAGCGCTCGTGCGCCTCCTGGCGCGCTGGCCCGCAGGCGGCGCAGCAGCGCTCGGGGCACTGCGGGCAGCGGAAGGCCGCCGCGGCGGCCGCGAGCGGCGCCGCACACCCGTCGCAGAAGCCCGTCGTAGCGCCAGCGTTGCCGCCGTCGCCGCGCAGCAGCACAAACACGCCCGTGTCCTCGAAGACGAGGTCGCCGGGCGCGAGCGCGCGGGTCGTGCGGACGGTGCGGCCCTTGATCGGGTCGGCGTCGATGCGGACGGGCAGACCCTCGGCATAGCGCCGCACGGTGCTCAGGGGGTCCTTGCCCTTGCCCTTCCGCCGCTTCTTGCGCCTGGCGCGGCCGCCCTGGCCGCCCGCCGCGGCCGCGCCGGGCTCGCCGTCCTCGTCGCCGCTGTCGTCGCCGTCGCCGTCGGCCTTGGGGGTCTGCGACGGCGGCGGTCGGCGGGCGTCCGCTGGGGCGATGCCGGCGGCGTCGGCGTCGTGCACGGTCAGGGCAGCGACGGCCTTGGCGACCGTCGCCGTGCCGCCGTCGTCGGCGGCGGTCGGGGGCGCCAGGCCGCTGGCGGTGGGCGCCATGGTTGGGTCGGCGGCGCCGCGGCGCTCTGGCGTCGTGCCGGCTGAGGCGGGCTGTCACGCGTGGGCGGCGGCGGCGGCGGTGGCGGCGGCGGCAGTGTGGGGGCAGCGAGGCGTCCGGGCGGCGTCCGGGCGGCGCTGGGGCGGTGCAGGTGTGCGGCCGCCGCGCCGTCGGCCCACGCCATGCCAACCCACCTGCCAACCGCGCACAGCCGCCACTGTGACGTGGCAGCCGCGCCCTGCCACGTGGATAGTTCGAGGGGCACGCGCGCCAGGCCGCGCGGGCGACGAGGCGGAGGCAGGCGCAGCGCCGACAGAGTTCTCCTTCTTGGGGGGAATGCGTGCGGATGCGACACAGGCTGCAAGAGAGGGGACGCGGCGGCAGCGTGCGGATGGGGTACACTGCGACATGGCGAGGTGAACGCGGCGGCGTTAGACCCACGGAGAGGGGACGACCTCACGCGCGCTGCTACACGGAAAGGATCTCGGAGCTGACGATGGCACACCTGCCGTGTGCGGCACGACCGGCCATCCCACGCGAGCAGCGCACGCACCGCCGCAGCGCAGGCACCGCCGCAGCGTAGGCGAAGGCAGCCGATCCGCCGTGCCGCATGCGCATGCCACGCTCCGCCTGAGGGGCACGGGATTGCTGGCAGGGCACGAGATCGGCGCGCCGCGCCATGGCGTGACTCGCGGGGCACGAGCGTGTGACATCAGCGCCGTGGGCCACGTTGCCTCCGCCGCGGTTCTGCCGCCGTTCTGCCGCGGCGCCCCGTGGCTAGGGCGAGGGGTGTGCTCCGATTACGTCACCATGTCTGCCGCGCTTCTGCCGCGGGCGTCTGCCTCCACAGGCGACCCGCCGCCGCACAGTGCGACGACGACGAACGCCGCGACGCCGCAGCGACGGGGGCGCACCGGCGACGACCAGGCCGCGGGCCGCGCGCAGAGCACCCCCGGCCCGCCACCGCCGGCCCATTGGTGTGCGCCGGGACCGCAACCACGCGACGCAAGCCGGCGTCGCCAGCGGGCCGCTGGTACGGGCCAGCGGCGCAACACGCGGTCCGCGCACGGCACATGACGGGCACTGGGCGCTCGGGCTGACTGGTGGCACCCCACCGCGGATCGCCGCCGCCGCTGAACGCCCGCAGCCACCGCCCGGCCCAAATCGTGACGCGGACGACCCGAGCACCCCCGTGTGGCGGCCAGACGCATTGGCCCATCGCGCGCTGGGCGATTCCGAGCCTCCCGGCCCGCTCCCTTGAGCGCATCGCTGCAACGCTGCAATCCCAAAGGCACGCGCGGCCTCACGGTCGCTCACGCCTGCCCCCGATCGACCGATCGCGGCACGCCGAGGTCTTGATCCAACCGCCGCCACCCGGCGACGCCTGGTGCAGCGAGCACCCCGGCCAAGGTTTGTGCCAGGTCGCACCCACCGCAGTACGCATGGCGCCCTGGGCGCTAACCCGTCGGAGCATCGGCCGGGAGGTCCCCACGTGCGTCTAGGGGGTGGACAGGTGCCCGTGGGCAAGGGCGGCCGTCGAGGGAAATTTGCACGGCGTTTGAGCAGGTCGGTCCCGATCGCCTCGCTGGTCGCAGGAGTTTCTGCGCCGCACGCTCCTCACGGCGGCACCCGCCTCACCTGGCGCCCCGCCGACTGCGCAGGCTCGGCTCTCCGAGGCTGCCGCTGTGAACACCGCGCCGCCGCACCCACCCCGGCCGTGGTGTGTTCTGCCGCCGTGAACAGCATTTTTTTAAGGTCAGCGCATTTTTCGAACGCTGCGGCTTGGCGGCCTGAGCCACACGGCTGACTGCACGAGACGCGCCCGCAATACTACGTGTGCGATGGCGCAGAATACCGCCACCCCCGCACCTCCAGCTTCCCCGCCGGTGTTGGGGTCGAGGGACCCGGCACGTCAGCGCGGACTGACGTCCAGCGCGCGCGCGCCCCTGCGGCCCGACGGCGGCCGGAGCCGCAGCCGCAGCCGCAGCCGCAGCCGCAGCGGCCACCATGGCTACACCGCGGCCGCCGCTCGTCGCCGCTGCCAAACCGGAGATGGCGCCGGCGGTCGACGACGACGACAGCCTCTCCGACGACGGCTCGATCTGCCCGGTGTGCGACGTCGACTGCACGTGCGACCAGCGGCTCAAGGTCCGGCGGCGCGACTCGCTCGCGGTCGCGCCCATCGACATCGTGGCGCCGCCGGCGCCGCCGATCATGTCCACGCCGTCGTCGCCGTTGCGCAGCGGCAGCAAGAAGGGCGGCGCCGCGGGCGCGCTCTCGCGCAAGCTGAGTGCACCCGCCAACCACCGCACCTACGGGGGCGCCACGACGACCGCGCACGACCCGGCCGCCGGCTACGGCGGCGGGTACGCGGGCGGCGGCGGCAAGGGCGGGGCTGCCGTGGCCAACGCGGCTGGCAAGGCGTCCGGCGCTGGCGCCGGCGCCGCCGCTTCGGCTGCGGGGGCCTCGCTCGCCTCCCCGCAGCGGCCGCAGTCCGCGATGGGCCTGCCCGGCGCGGGCAGCAGCGCCGTGCGCAAGGGCCGCAAAATGTCACGGCTCGCCTCCACCGGCGGCCTTGACGGCGACTACGCCAGCGGCGACTATTACGATCGCGACGGCCCGATGTCGCTCCCGGCGTCGCCGCCGGCCTCGCACGGCGGCCTCGACAGCAGCCCGACTGACGACACGCTGCCGTCCGGCATGAGCACGCCCGGCGGGCGCTCGTCGCGCGGTGGCGCTGGCTCCGCCGCGCGCAGCCCGCGCAAGGCCGCCGCGGGCGCGGCCGGCAACCTGGCCGAGGCTAGCCCCAAGAAGCGCGAGGAGCGCATCATCAAGTGCCACTACATCGAGTGCGACAAGACGTACACGACGATGGCTGGCCTCCGGTACCACATGAAGACCTTTGAGCACGGCGACATGAAACTCTCCGAGGCGTACCTCAAGGCCAAGGCCAAGGAGCGCGCCGAGCGCGCCGCGCGCCTCGCCAACGCGGCCAACGGCGGCGGCGCCGCAGCGCGCCCGTCCCGCACTGGCAGCAGCGGCGGCGGCGGCGGCGGCGGTGCCACCGGCGCCAAGGGCAGCAGCGGGAAAGGCAAGCCCTCCGGCAAGAGCCGGGGCATCAAGAGCAAAGCCGACTCGTCCGACGACGACGACGCCGCGAGCAGCGACGCCGCCGCGGACATGTCCGAGGGCGCGCCCGACACGCTCGGCAGCGACGACCTAGGCGACGCCGACGACGCCGACGACGCGTCGTCCTCGGACGAGTCTGAGTCGAGCGGCGACGAGTACGCGGAGGGCGCCAAGGCGTCGCGCGGGGCACGCCGGCCGGTCGGCAAGTCGACGAGCGCGAGCGCCAAGGCGTCGCCGCGGCGACCGGCCAACGCCCGGCGCGTGAGCAGCATGGACGTCGACGCGTCGCCCGCGGACGACGGCCAGAGGCGACGGCCGGGCAAGGCGACCGCCGCCACTGGCGGCGGCGTCATCCGCAACGGCACGGGCGCGGCTAAGCGCGCCAACGGCAAGGCCGGGCGCGGAGTCGCCGTGTCCGACTCGGACAGCGCGCCGTCGGTGGACGCCAGCGACAGTGACAGTGACGACGACGACGACGACGACGACGACGACATTGGCGCCGGCACCGTTACGCAGCACTGGGTCATCGAGGAGGTCGACATTGTCGGGCCTGGCCACGCCGGCGGCGGCGGCGGCGGCGACGACGACGAC
>Ga0180216_1004317_pt1 | contig 10832 bp, 8 predicted proteins | sample eDN3rd37CBELigMG_FD_128879 | JGI IMG/M metagenome (GOLD analysis project Ga0180216, IMG submission 128879) | Enriched Miracle-Growth compost microbial communities from Emeryville, California, USA - eDNA 3rd pass 37_C BE-Lig MG (version 2)... ...
CGCTCGCACCAGACGTTCATGCGATGCTCCTCGTGGTCCACGGGACGCGGGCGATCGCCGTCGGGCTCATGGCGGAGAGACTACCGCGCGGCGTCGAGCGGGGGTCCTCTGCCAAATCCCGCGCGTCGAGTCAATGCCCTCGCCGTTCGCCGCCGCGGCCCGCATCCTGGGCAGGACGGACGAGGGAAGGCGGGTCGATGAGGGCTCTGACATGGCAGGGGAAGCGCACGGTGTCGGTGGAGACCGTGCCGGATCCGGTGATCGAGCAGCCGACGGATGCGATCATCCGCGTCACCTCGACAGCCATCTGCGGGTCGGACCTGCACCTGTACGAGCTGTTCGGTCCGTTCCTGGACAAAGGCGACATCCTCGGGCACGAGCCGATGGGCGTCGTCGTCGAGGTGGGCCCCGATGTGGTGGAGCTGGCGGTCGGAGACCGTGTCGTGATCCCCTTCAACATCGCGTGCGGCCACTGCTTCATGTGCCGCAACGGCCTGCAGTCGCAGTGCGAGACGACGCAGGTGACCGAGTACGGGTCGGGGGCGGCGCTGTTCGGCTACACCAAGCTCTACGGCCAGGTGCCCGGCGGCCAGGCGGAGTACCTGCGCGTGCCGATGGCGGACTACAACCACGTGCGCGTCGGCGCGGACCTCCCCGACGAGCGCTATCTCTACCTCAGCGACATCCTGCCCACCGCGTGGCAGGGCATCGAGTACGCGCAGGTCCCCGAGGGCGGGACGCTCGCCGTCATGGGGCTCGGCCCAGTGGGCCAGCTCGTCGCGCGCATCGGCGTCCAGCGCGGGCACCGCGTGATCGCCGTCGATCCCGAGCCGGTGCGTCGTGAGATGGCCGAGCGCTACGGCGTGCTCACCTACGACCTCACCCCGGATGTCGTCGGCGACCTCGTGGAGAGCACCCGGGGACGCGGGGCGGATGCCGTCGTGGACGCCGTGGGACTCGAGGCGCACGGGAGCGCCGCGGCGCGCTTCGCCCAGACCGCGGTCGGGCTCCTGCCCGACCCGATCGCGCAGAAGCTCATGGACGCGGCCGGGATGGACCGGCTCGCGAGCCTGTACACCAGCATCGACGTCGTCCGCCGCGGCGGCACGGTCTCGATCAGCGGCGTCTACGCCGGCGACGCCGACATCCTGCCCATGAAGACCATGTTCGACAAGCAGCTCACCCTGCGGATGGGCCAGTGCAACGTCAAGCGCTGGACGGACGAGCTCCTTCCTCACGTCGAGGACCCCGACGACCCGTTCGGCCTCATGGACCTCGCGACGCACCACGCGCCGCTGGAGGACGCGCCCGCGCTCTACGAGACCTTCCAGACCAAGGACGACGGCTGCGTCAAGGTCGTCCTCCACCCCGGGGCGGACGCGTCCACGCGTGAGGACGTCCGATGAGGCCCGCGCTGTTCGGCGAGGACGGGCTGCTGCTGCTCACCCGCGGCTACCGCACGGGCGCGGCGATCTGGAAGCGCGTGCGGGCGGGAGCGCGCGGCGCCCCGATGCGCCTGCTCGGCCGCCCCGCGCTCTTCGTCCGCGGCGCGGAGGGCGTGGAGGTCTTCTACGACGACAGCCGCATCGCGCGCAAGGGCGCCATGCCGGCGGTCGTGCGCGAACCCCTCTTCGGGCACGGATCGGTGCACGGACTCGACGGCGTCGAGCATCGGCACCGCAAAGCCGCCTTCGTGGACGTCGCGTACGAGGACGCGCAGGTCGCGCGTCTCGTCCCGCTGCTCGAGCGCGAGTGGGAGCAGGAGCGCGACGCGTGGCTCGCCGGGAGCCACCGCTCGGCGTACCAGGCGGCGGTCGGCGCGTTCGGCCGCGCGGTGATGCAGTGGGCCGGCGTGCCGGGGACGGCCGCCGCCCGCACCCGGTGGGCCGCGCGCATGGCGCAGGTCGTCGACGGTTTCGGGCGCCCGTACTCGCCCGCGTACGCGCAGGCGCTCCTGAACCGCGTGTGGTCCGATCGGCACTCGGCTCGGCTCATCCAGGCGGTCCGCTCCGGGGCGCTCGATCCCGAGCCCGGCACGGCGCTGCACACGTGGGCGTGTCACCGCGGCCTCGATCGTGAGCTCCTCTCGGCCCGGCTCGCCGGTGTCGAGCTGCAGAACAGCATGCGCCCCATGATCGCGGTGGCGCGCTTCGTCGCGTTCGCCGCGAAGCAGCTGCACGACGAGCCGCAGTGGCGCGAGCGCATCGCCGCCGAGACCGCCGAGCGCGGAACCACCGCGGGTGGTCCGCTCGCGACGATGTTCGCGCAGGAGATCCGGCGCTGGGCCCCGTTCGTCCCGATGCTCCCGGGGCGGGCGCTCACCGACATCGAGGTGGACGGCTGGTCGGTGCGCCGCGGCGATCGCGTCGTGCTCGACATCCTCGGGACGAACACCGACGAGCGGAGCTGGAACGATCCGCAGGCATTCGACCCCGGGCGGTTCGCAGGGGTCGAGGACTACGAGGCGCTCGCGGTGTTCATCCCGCACGGAGGGGCGGACGTGGCCACCGGACACCGCTGCCCGGGGGAGAAGCTTGCGATCGCCGGGCTGGCGGTCGCCGTCGCGACGCTCAGCGATCCGGCGCTGAAGATCCTCGACACCGGACTCGGCGTCGACCTCCGTCGGATGCCGACCAAGCCGGCATCCGGGGGTCGGGTGCGCCCCAGCCGGTGTCCGTTCGGCTGACGCGCACCCGAGCGATCAGGCGGCGACGAGGTCCGTGGCGAGCTCGAGGCCCAGCGCCTCCGCGACGCCGCGGTTCGCGACGCGGCCCTCGTGCACGTTGAGCCCGCGGAGGAGGGCGCGGTCGGCGGACGCCGCCTCCTGCCACCCGAGGTCGGCGATCTTGAGGATGTAGGGGAGCGTCGCGTTGGTGAGCGCCTGCGTCGAGGTCTCGGGCACGGCGCCGGGCATGTTCGCGACGCAGTAGTAGAGCGAGTCGTGGACGCGGAAGGTGGGGGCGTCGTGCGTCGTCGGGCGCGAGCCCTCGAAGCATCCGCCCTGGTCGATCGCGATGTCGACGAGCACCGAGCCCTCGCGCATGCGCGCCACCATGTCGTCGGTGACGAGCTTGGGCGCCGCCGCCCCGGGGATGAGCACCGAGCCGATCACGAGGTCCGCGTCGGCGACCTGGTTGGCGATCTCGAGGCGCGACGAGTGCCGGGTCTGGATGGCGTTGCCGAACAGCGCCTCGAGCTGGCGCAGGCGCGGCAGGGACAGATCGATCACGGTGACGTCGGCGCCCAGGCCCACGGCGTTGCGGGCAGCGTGCTCGCCGGCGACGCCGCCGCCGATGATGACGACCTTGGCGCGGCGCGTGCCGGGGACGCCGCCGAGCAGCAGCCCCCGTCCGCCCGAGGCGTGGAGGAGGTGGTAGGCGCCCATCGTCACCGACAGGCGTCCGGCGACCTCGCTCATCGGCGCGAGCAGCGGCAGCGATCGGTCGTCGAGCTGGACGGTCTCGTAGGCGATCGCCGTCGTTCCGGCCGAGAGCAGCGCCTGCGCGCACGCGGGGTCGGCCGCGAGGTGCAGGTAGGTGAACAGGACCTGGCCCGAGCGCATGAGCCCGAACTCCTGCGCGATGGGCTCCTTGACCTTGAGGAGCAGATCGCCCTTCGCCCACGCCTCCTCGGCGTCGGCGGCGATGCGCGCGCCGGCGGCGACGTAGGCGTCGTCGGAGATCCGCGAGCCCCGACCCGCGCCGGCCTGGATCCAGACCTCGTGGCCGCGGCTGACCAGCGCGTCGACGCCGGACGGCGTGATGGCGACGCGGTTCTCGTTGTTCTTGACCTCGGTGGGCACGGCGACTCTCATGGCGGACTCCTCTCCTGTCCAGATTGCGAGAAAGCTCGGCCGAAGGCGATAATGACCGAAAGATCTGCTGATGAATCGCCTGAATCTGGAGAACTCTTCAGGATTCGGATGTCGAAACCCCCTCGAGGACGCATATGCTTCAGCCCGCCGACGAGCTCGACGCGACCGATCGCGCCCTCCTGGACGCGCTGCGTCGCGACGCGCGGGCCTCCAACCGGCAGCTCGCGCAGGAGACCCGACTCGCCGAGTCGACCACGCACACGCGCGTGCGGCGGCTCGAGGAGCGCGGGATCATCGACGGCTACGAGGCGGTGGTCCGCCAGAGTCGGCTGGGGCGCGGGCTGCAGGCGCTCATCGGTGTCACCCTCCGCCCCGGCGCGCGGCAGGCGAGCATCACCGAGTTCTCCGAGGGCGTGCGCGCCCTGCCGGAGGTGAATCAGGTGTTCTTCCTGGGCGGCGCGGACGACTTCATCGTGCACGTCGCCGTGGCCGACTCGTCCGCGCTGCGCTCGTTCGTCGTCGACCATCTGTCCGGCAATCCGACGGTGGCCTCGACGCGCACGAGCATCGTCTTCGAGTACCACCGCAACGTCTCGACCGCGTCCTTCAGCTGACATCGCGCTGCCCCGCAGAGCGGGAGGCGTGGTCATCGCCGGGTGGAGGCGGACCGTATCATGGAACACATCGACGAGGAGGACGACACTGTCTGCTTCTGCTTTTCATGCCCACCGTGCTGCGTGGGTTGCGCGCGAAGAAGCCGCTGAAGCGCTGATCCCGCTGATCGGCAGTCTGTACCGTGACCACGGGGTGATCACCTCGATCCACGGTCACCGGCTCATCAACCTGTCCGCGACCGGCATCATCGCGATGCACGATCGTGCCCGGGAGCTCGGCCACGACGAGATCTCGCTCGAGGAGACCGCGGTCGTGCTGCGGGCCCTCCGCGACATCGTCCCCGGCCCCGTCTCGGTGGACGTCGCCCGGCTGGCAGCCCTGTTGCGCGCGGCCGCACCCGGCACGGACGCCGTCGAGCTCATCCGCGGAGAGCTCGCCCACGTCGCCGTGCCCGAGGCATCCGTCCGCAACACCGACGTGGTGCTCTACGGATTCGGGCGCATCGGGCGCCTGCTCGCCCGCATCCTCATCAGCCACGCCGGCAACGGGCACGGGCTGCGTCTGCGCGCCGTCGTGGTGCGCCGCGGGTCGGAGAACGACCTCGCGAAGCGGGCGAGCCTGCTCGCGCGCGACTCGGTGCACGGCCCGTTCCCCGGGTCCGTGACCGTCGACGAGGAGGCGAACGTCCTCATCGCCAACGGCACCCGCATCCAGGTCATCTACGCCGACGACCCGGGCGCCGTCGACTACCGCTCGTACGGGATCGACGAGGCGATCGTCGTCGACAACACCGGCCGCTGGCGCGACGAGGAGGGCCTCAGCCGTCACCTGCAGAGCCCCGGCGTCGCCCGCGTCCTGCTCACCGCACCCGGCAAGGGCGCCATCAAGAACATCGTCCACGGGATCAACGACGGCACCATCACGGCCGACGACCGCATCCTGTCGGCGGCATCGTGCACGACGAACGCGGTCACGCCCGTGCTCGCCGCGCTCGACGAGGCGTACGGCATCGAGCGCGCCCACATCGAGACGGTGCACTCGTTCACGAACGACCAGAACCTCACCGACAACTTCCACAAGGCCGACCGGCGCGGACGCTCCGCGGTGCTCAACATGGTGATCACCGAGACCGGCGCGGCCAAGGCGGTCGCGAAGGCCCTGCCGGAGCTGGCGGGCAAGCTCACCGGCTCCAGCATCCGCGTGCCCACGCCCGACGTGTCGCTCGCGATCCTCAACGTGACGCTGCAGCGTCCGACGGACCGCGACGACATCAACGACTACCTGCGCCACGTGTCGCTGCACTCGCGCCTGCGTCAGCAGATCGACTACGTGGAGTCGCCGGACGCCGTCTCGACGGACTTCGTCGGCACGCACCGGACGAGCGTGGTCGACGGCCTCGCGACCATCTGCGACGGCCCGCACCTCGTGCTCTACGCCTGGTACGACAACGAGTACGGCTACTCGTGCCAGGTCATCCGGGTGCTGGAGACGATGGCGGGGACGCACCCCGTCGTGGTCCCGCCGCGCGGCGAGGTCAGCCTCTCGGCGCTCGCCCGCGTCTGAGCCCGGCTATCCCGCCGCGAGCAGCGCGCGCAGCGCACGGCGCAGCGCGGCGCGCTCGTCGGCGTCGAGCGACCCGGTGAGCTCGTGCTCGACCTGCGCGACGAGCGGGGCGAGCCGACGGCGCTCCGCCAGGCCCCGCTCGGTGAGCGTCACGGTGTTCCGTCGCGCGTCTGCGGGGTCCCGCCGGCGCTGGATGAGCCCGCGGCGCTCCATGCGCGACACGAGGTCGGCGACCGTCGAGCGGTCGAGGTCCACGTCGTCGCACAGCTCGCGCTGGCTGGCCTCGCCGCGTCGGTCGAGGGACACGAGGATCGAATACTGCACGCTCGAGATCTCCGTCGAGACGATGCGCGTCCACGCGGCGACGTGACGCTGCTGCGCCCGGCGGATGAGGTAGCCGGTGTGGCGCTCCGGCTCCCGCTCCTGCGCTGCGGAGCCGCTCATCGCCGCACCGCCGCGCGCTGGTCACGGAGGATGCCGTCGAAGAACGCGGTGAGCTCGTCGCGCGCCGACAGCGGCAGGACATGCGCCACGTACTGGTCCGGGCGCACCACGACGACCGCGCCGTCGGCGTGGATGCCGCGCTCGCGGAAGATGTCCCGCCTCGGATCGCGCGCCCACACCTTCTCCCAGTCCTGCAGTCCCAGCGGACCCGAGTGGGGAAGGAGGATCTCGGGCAGAGAGGTGGGATCGATGTCGTGGTGGTCGGTGCGGAAGACGCCGTGCACGTCGAGCACGCCGTCGATGTCGGCGCCGGGCGGCGTGAAGCGGCTCACGGGCGACTCCGGCGCCTCGCCCATCCAGGCGGCGAAGTCGCGGAGGCGCTCGCCCGCGGCATCCGCGAACGCGTAGAGGCGCCAGCGACCGTCGGCGCGGTGCGCGTGCCCGAGCTCGACGCGCTTCGCGTCGGCGACGCGGATGACCGGCGCCGAGTGGAACCGCGTGCCGATCTCGAAGCCGGTGGCGAGGGACTGGTGGGTGGCCTCGGCGGTGAGCGGCGATCGCGTGTAGGTCGTGGCGAGACCCGCCGTGTAGCGCCCCTGACGGGCGAACTCGCTCTGCATCTCCTCGGCGCTGACGCCCCCGCGCTCGGGGTGCGCCGGATCGAGCCTCGGCTGCGCGATGAACGCCGACCAGAACCGGTCGAAGTCGATGAGGTCCTGCGCCACGGCCTGCCGCTCTGCCGTGTACGTGTGCAGCAGCGCGGCATCCGCTCGTCCCTCCAGCACCGCGGCGAGCTTCCAGCCGAGGTTGAACGCGTCCTGCATGGACACGTTCATGCCCTGCCCGGCCTTGGCGGAGCGCGTGTGGCACGCGTCGCCGGCGATGAACACGCGCGGGGTCCGGGTCGCGACCGCATCGGCCGGCACGTCCTCGAACCGCTCGGCGAGGCGCTGCCCGACCTCGTACACCGACGACCAGGCGACCTCCTTCACGTCGATCGAGTAGGGATGCAGGATGCTGTTGGCCACCGCGGTGAGCTGCTCGACGGTCGTGGCGCGGATGGAGCGGTCACCGGCGGGCACCTCGCCGAGGTCGACGTAGCAGCGCACCATGCTGCCGCCCTCGCGGGGGATCATGAGGAGGCTTCCCTTGCCCGCGGACTGCACGACGTTCTTCGTGCGCCAGTCGGGGAAGTCGGTCGTGGCGAGGACGTCCATGACCCCCCACGCGTGGTTCGCCACGTCTCCGGTGAGCGTGCGGCCGATGGCCCGGCGCACGCCGCTGCGGGCCCCGTCGCAGCCGACGACGTACTTCGCGCGGATCGTGAACTCCTCGCCGTCGTCGGTGTGCCGGAGGGTGACCGTGACAGGGTGCTCGCCGGTGCCGACCTCGAGGGTGACGAACTCGATGCCGTAGTCGGGGTCGAGCCGGCTCGCGGAGTTCGCCATGTGCTCGAGGAGGAACTGCTGCATGCGCGCCTGGTTGACGATGACGTGCGGGAACTCGCTGAGGCCCTCGGGGGTGTCCTCGACCCAGCCGGTGCGCTCGATGCGCGTCCGGTCGGTCGCGGACGGGCCCCAGAAGCGCACCTCGTTGACCCAGTAGGCCTCGCGCAGGAGCGCATCGGCCAGGCCGAACGCCTGGAACATCTCGACCGTGCGGCAGGCGACGCCGTCCGCCTGCCCCACCTGGAGGGGACCGCGGCGCCGTTCGACGATCCGCGTCGAGATGCCCGGGAACGCGGCGAGCTGGGCGCCGAGCACGGTGCCGGCGGGGCCGGTGCCCACGATCAGCACATCCACCTCGACGGGCAGCGCGGCGCTGCGCGCGAGCGCCTCGGGAGCGGGCGGCTGCAGGTCGGGATCGCCGGGTCGGTAGCCGTCGCGGTAGAACTGCACGATCGATCTCCTTCGATCTCGGACGCGGGGACGTCGGGCGGGGGCGTGGGGGCGTGGGTCCCACCATATAGTCAGTACCCCAACGAAACAAGATCAGTACCCCAACGAATCATGGTGATGCGCCGACGATCCGCTGGGGGACAGCGGCGGGCAGACCCCCGGGTCAGGAGTCGCCGCGGCGGAGGACGTCGTCGAGGAACGCGTAGATCGTGGCGTGCAGCGCCGCCGTGGCGGCGTTGTCGATCGTGCCCGCGTGCCCGCCTTCCTCGGGTTCGAGGTAGTGCACCTCGGTGTCGGTCTCGTCCTCGAGCCGCGCCGCCATCTTGCGCGCCTGCACGGGCCCGACGCGGTCGTCGCTGGTGGCGGCGTAGATGAGCGACGGGGGATACGCACGGCCGGGCTCGACGAGGTGGTACGGCGAGAACGTCTGCACGAACGCCCAGTCGTCGGGGTCGTCCGGGTCGCCGTACTCGGCGATCCAGCTCGCCCCGGCGGACAGGCGCGTGTAGCGCCGCATGTCCAGCAGCGGCACGCCGCACACGATCGCGCCGAAGTCGTCGGGGAACTGCGTCAGCATGTTGCCGACGAGGAGACCCCCGTTGCTGCGGCCGTGGCATCCGATCTGGTCCTTCGTCGCGACGCCGCGCGCGACGAGGTCGCGGGCCACCGCGACGAAGTCCTCGTACGCGCGGTGGCGGTTCTCCCGGAGCGCGGCGAGATGCCACGCCGGTCCGAACTCGCCCCCGCCGCGGATGCCGGCCACGACGGAGATGCCGCCGCGCTCGAGCCAGGCCGGCCCGACGATCGTCGGATACTCCGGCGTGAGGGCATGCTCGAACCCGCCGTATCCGTTCATGAGGACCGGAAGGGTGCCGTGGCGCTCCCGCGGCCCGACCTCGAAGTAGGGGATGCGGGTGCCGTCGGCGGACGTCGCCCAGTGCTGGCTCGCGGCGAGTCCGGTGGTGTCGAAGACCTCTTTGCCGCGCTGCACCACGAGGGGAGCCGGGGTGGCGGCGTCGGTGACGAGGAGCGTGGGCGGGGTGAGGAAGCCGCGGGCGACGAGCCACAGCTCATCGTCCTCGTCGGCATCCGTCGTGGCGATGCCGACGGTGAACAGGTCGTCGTGGCCGAGGGCGAGGTCCATGTCGAGCGGCGCCCAGCCGACGGCGGGATCGAGGGCGACGATGCGGCTCTGCACGTCGTCGAGCACCGTGAGCACGAGGCGCGTCCTGGTCCACGTCCACGTCTCCAGGACGGATGTCGCGGTGGGGGCGAAGGCGACCTCGAGCTCGGAGCCGTCGCCGTCGGTCACCGTCGACAGCGGCCCGACGAGGAGCGTGCCGCCCGGATGGATGGTTCCTGCGACCTCCCATGGGGTCGTCGTGCGGACCGCGACGAACTCGCCGTGGACGTCGACGCGCGCATCGCTGGGCACCTGCACCGCGACCGGCGCGGGATCGACGTCGGCGGGCCACACCACGTTCTCGAAGTGGAAGAAGTCGCGCGCGATCTCGACGACAGCCGTCGCGACGTCACCGGTGCGGTCGACGCCGACGAACACCCCGACATCCGACGATTCCGCCTCGACGACGGTCAACGCCTCGCGCAGCGATGTGCCGCGCCGCCACACCCGGGCGGAGATCGGGTAGCCGGAGTCGGTCGTGCCGCCCCCGTCCAGCGCGCTCGCCACCAGCAGCGTGTCGCGGTCGATCCATGCCGCGTGCGACTTGTGGACGTCGAGGAGGAACGGCTCGTCGGCGACCCACGTCGAGGTGGTGAGGTCGAACTCGCGCAGCACGGTCGCATCGCCGCCGTCCGGGCTCAGCTGCACGAGCACCCGGTCGCTGCCCGCCGGGCCGTGCACGCTCCGTCCCCAGCTCCACGGGGTCCCCTCGCTGCGCCCCAGCGCATCCAGGTCGAGCAGCACCTGCCACTCGGGCGTCCCCGAGCGGAACGACGCGCGGGTCGCGCGGCGCCACACGCCGCGCGGGTTGTCCGCGTCGCGCCACAGGTCGTACATCCAGTCGCCGTGGCGGCTCGCGACCACGAGGCGGTCGGGATCGTCGAGGATGCCGCGCAGACGCGTCTCGAGCGCCGTGCGACCGGGTGACGCGTAGCGCGCCTCGGTCGCGGCGGTGCGCTCGGCGGCCCACGCGAGGGCGGCATCCGAGCGGATCTCCTCGAGCCACAGGTAGGGATCGGCGGGCTGCGGGGCGAGGCGTTCGGTCACCGGTCCATCCTCGCACCGTGCCGGGAGGCGGGGTCCGGTCTCTGTCCCTCACCCGCATCCGCACCCGGCCACGTAGCCTGGAGCCGTGAGTGCCTACGTCTCGGCGTTCGAGCTGTTCTCCATCGGGATCGGCCCCTCGAGCTCCCACACCGTCGGTCCCATGCGGGCCGCGGCCGACTTCGCCGCGCGCCTGCGTGAGAGCGGGCGCCTCGACGATGTGGCCCGCGTCGAGTGCGTGCTCTACGGATCCCTCGGCGCCACCGGGATC
>Ga0180216_1004318_pt1 | contig 10831 bp, 12 predicted proteins | sample eDN3rd37CBELigMG_FD_128879 | JGI IMG/M metagenome (GOLD analysis project Ga0180216, IMG submission 128879) | Enriched Miracle-Growth compost microbial communities from Emeryville, California, USA - eDNA 3rd pass 37_C BE-Lig MG (version 2)... ...
ACCGCCTTCGCGAGGCATGTGAATGGATCGGCCGAAACTGGTAGGCCCACGCAGGCTGCTGCTTGCGTTCGTCAACTCCTGGAAGGGATTCAAGGGCGCTTTCAAATTCGAGGCCGCGTTCCGCCAGGAAGTCGCCCTGGCCGTGCTGCTGCTGCCGCTGGCACTCCGCTCGCCCTGGACTGTCCAGGCGTTTCGCTGGCGTGCGTAGGCTCCTTGCCGTGCTGCTTATCGGGATGCGCTGTCCGGCCGGCGATGACGTCCGTGGCCAGCGGAGATCTCCGTCCCCGCAGCGCCGACGTGCGTGTGCGCCGTCCGCCCGATTCCAGCGCTGATGACGATGCCGCCGCCGGATGCGACTCGCGATGCCGCTGACGCGAGCGCGGAAGACGAAGGCGAAGGAGGCGAAGGCGGGAAGCGGCGTGCAGGCGACCGTGCGCGATAGGCGGCGAGGGCGGGCGACCGTGCGCCTTGGAGGGACGCGTGCGGCGGGGGGACGGTCCCACTTCCGACGGAAGGTTGCAGTCTTGTCGTGCTGACGCTGGAGCGATGGAGGAGGAGGAGGAGGAGGAGGAGGAGGAGAGGGCGCGTGGCATGGGCATGGTATGGGCATGGCATGGGCATGGTATGGGCATGGCATGGGCGTGGCATGGGCGTGGCATGGGCGTAGCATGGGCGCAGCATGGACAACATGCGGGATGCGCCGGACGGGCAGCTGATGTTATCAGTCATGCGGAGCGCATGCGGAGTAGAGCGGGGGGCGCGCGAGGAATGTTCTCGTGGTGCTGGACACGGGCGCTGGGGCGGGATGCGGTGGACGGCGCGGCGGGGAGACGTGTGGACAGGGGCCGGTGCAGAAGGCGGCGCACCGGCCACGGGCCGCCGGCGCGCCGCCGGCCGCGCTGCATGTGCCACATGTCTGCGACATTTCTGCCATATTTCTGCCACATTTCTGCCACGTTTCTGCCGCGATTCTGCCCAGGCCAGCGGAGGAGTGTCACCCATTTCTGCCACTGAACTAGTGCCATTCCGCCCCATTCCACCCTTCTGATAGCCACCAGTCAGAGATTCCACCCGCCGTTCAACCCATTTCCACCCACTTCCACCCCATTCAACCCCTCGCCAGCAGTTCTGCCGCTTGTCGACCCTTTCAAATAAACAGTGTCCACCCGATTCTACCGCGGTTCTGCCGTTCCACCTCTGTTCTGCCCTGATCAATAGTGCGCGTCACCCACTTCTGCCGCGGTTCTGCCGTTCACCCGATTCTGCCGGTGGCGATGCGACTGTTCTGCCGTCATTCTGCCGCTGTTCTGCCGGTACGCGCTCGTGGCGCCGCTCGCTTTTTTTCCCGTGCGCGGGCGGCGGCGGCACCCGCCCGCCGCCCGCGACGTCGTGCCTAGGCTGACGCCCGCGCCGTGCCCTCGCACACGGTCCCGCGCCCGTGCACGCGATCCGCGGCGTCGCGCTGCGTCGGTGGATGCAGGGCCGTGAAAGCGGAACACCAGCGCCAAACAGCCAGACGCCCCCGCCCGCGCGCCGTCAGGTGACCCGCCGCAGCGATGGCGCACCACAAGAAGGGCGGCGAGGCCGTCGCGGCCGCCAAGGTCCACGCGGCCGCCGTCACCCGCAACTACTCCATCCAGCCCCGCCTCGGTACGCAGCCCGCCCGCTGCGCACGTGGCGCCCGCCCACGAGCGGCCCGCCCTCCCCCCACGCCGGCTGACTTGCGCTCGCCAGCCGTCCTGCGCGCGGGCGCTCCCCAGACTACCGGACCGTGTCCGGTGTCAACGGCCCGCTGGTCATTCTGGACAATGTCAAGGTGCGTGCCGCACGCCACGCCCTGCGCAGGCGCGGGCGCCGCTGTGCGAATCCGCTCACCGCCGCGCGTTTTGCCGCACTCCCCCCGTGGCCTGACGTCGCCGCCTCGTGCAGTTCCCCAAGTTCGCCGAGATCGTCACGCTGACGCTGCCGGACGGCACGAAGCGCCAGGGCCAGGTCCTCGAAGTCGCCGGCCGCCGCGCCGTCGTGCAGGTGTTCGAGGGCACCCACGGCGTCGACGCCCGCAAGACCCGCGTCGAGTTCTCGGGCGACACGCTCAAGATCCCCGTGTCGGAGGACATGCTGGGCCGCGTCTTCAACGGCTCCGGCAAGCCCATCGACAAGGGCCCCAAGGTCTTTGCCGAGGACTTCCTCGACATCCAGGGTGCGTGAGGGCCCGCCCGCCGCCGGCCCGGGCGTCCCCGCTCGCACGCGGCGGAATAATTGGGGTCTGACCCCGCCGCCGCCGCGCGCGCGCCCTTGTCCAACCGTCTCTGGCCCACAGGCCAGCCGATCAACCCGTTCTCGCGCATCTACCCCGAGGAGATGATCCAGACGGGCATCTCGACCATCGACGCGATGAACTCGATCGCCCGCGGCCAAAAGATCCCCATCTTCTCGGCCGCCGGTCTGCCGCACAACGAAATCGCCGCGCAGATCTGTCGCCAGGCCGGTCTCGTGAAGAAGGAGGGCAAGGATGAGCAGTTCGCCATCGTCTTCGCCGCCATGGGTGTCAACATGGAGACGGCGCGCTTCTTCAAGCAGGACTTTGAGGAGAACGGCTCCATGGAGCGCGTGACCCTCTTCCTCAACCTCGCCAACGACCCGACCATCGAGCGTATCGTCACGCCGCGTCTGGCCCTGACCACCGCCGAGTTCTACGCCTACCAGCTCAACAAGCACGTGCTGGTCATCCTCACCGACATGTCCTCCTACGCCGACGCCCTGCGTGAGGTGCGTGGCGTGGGGCCGACGCGCCGGCGCTGGGACGCGGGTGCCGCGGCGCTGGTTCGCTAAGCGCGCGCTGCCCGCCCCTGCCGGCCTGCGCGGCGCTAGGTGTCGGCCGCCCGTGAGGAGGTGCCCGGCCGCCGTGGCTACCCCGGTTACATGTACACGGATCTGTCCACCATCTACGAGCGTGCCGGTCGTGTCGAGGGCCGCCCCGGCTCGATCACCCAGATCCCCATTCTCACCATGCCCAACGACGGTGCGTTCCACGGTCCGGCACGCGCGGGCAACCGGCGTGGCCTGCCTACTCACGTTGGCTACGCTTCCATCCACCGCCGTTGCGCCCGGCGGTCAGACATCACCCACCCGATTCCCGACCTGACGGGCTACATTACCGAGGGCCAGATCTACGTCGATCGCCAGCTGCACAACCGCCAGATCTACCCGCCCATCAACGTGCTGCCGTCGCTGTCGCGTCTCATGAAGTCCGCCATCGGCGAGGGCATGACCCGCCGCGACCACGGCGAGGTGTCCAACCAGATGGTACGCCGAGCGGCACTTTTTGCCGCGGAGGCAGCGGATGGATGGCCACGACGCCGTGCTGACGCTGCGCCCACGCAACCTCTGGCCCGGGCGCGGGCGCGCGCAGTACGCCAACTACGCCATTGGCAAGGATGTCCAGGGCATGAAGGCCGTCGTCGGTGAGGAGGCGCTGTCGGCGGAGGACCGCCTCTACCTCGAGTTCCTCGAAAAGTTCGAGAAGACCTTTGTGTCGCAGGGCTACTACGAGTCCCGGACCATCCAGGAGTCGCTCGACATTGGCTGGCAGCTCATGCGCATCTTCCCTCGGGTGCTGCTCAAGCGCATCCCGGAGAAGACCCTCGACGAGTTTTACCAGCGCGAGGCGCGCCCGGTCGAGGCGTAAGCGCCAGCGCCGCCCGACGGCACTCGGTGCGCTGGGCTGGCTGCCGAGGGACACCGCGCGCAGCTCCCGCCGCGCTGCGCCCGCACAGCTGCTCGCTGCAGGGACGATTCTGAGTGATTCGTTTTCTTTCCTTTTTTTTTCTCGGCGTCCTTGTGGCGGGGAGGGCGCGGCACGTGGCCGGTGGGCAGGGTCTTGGAAGTGTACAGCACCCTGATCGCCGTGTGGGCGCCCTCGGTGGCTGGCCGAGCGGCACCGCTCAATCTGTAAACCTTCTTTCCTGGTCCCTCCATACACGTTTGGCACTGTACACTGCCGCACGGCGACGCCCGGTCCGCGCCCGCGCGCACCGGGCGTCCCCCGTCACCTCGCTGTACATGCTGCCTGGCGTGCGGCTACGCCGAGTACCCAGGGCGCGGCAGTTCGGGCAGCTCCGGCGCCACGGTCTCCAGGCCGGGCGCCAGGAGCACGTTGTCCTTCCACGTGAGCGTTTGCATGCGCCCGTTGGGGTACGTCAGCGTGCCGACGCCGACCTAAGGCGGCGGCGCAAGCCAGCAGGGCACCTGGGTCGGGTGAGGGGGCGCAAGCAGGATTCAATCCATGAGGTCTGGAAAGGTGCGACGCACCTTTTGGTCGTTGTGCCACGTGCCCGAGTAGACCGTCCCGAACGGCGTCGTGAACACGCCCGAGCCGTGGCGCTGCGTGGCGATCCGGCACGCCCCCCCGACGACATGGACGGTGTCGGCCATCAGGGCGGGGGGCGGCCACCCCCGGCATGCATGGACGACGAGCCACGCACCATGTCGTCCTTCCACTGGCCGTCGTAGACGCCGGCCTCGGTCTTGAGGACGCCGCGGCCGTTCCGGCGGTCGTGCGCCCACTCGCCCTCGTACTGGTACACGCCCAGGCCAGTGTACGTGCCGGACCCGTGCCGCTGCCGGAGCCACCCGCGGCCGACCAGCCGACCATGCTTGGGTGAGCGATGAACTACCCGCTCCAATGGCGACGAGGCAGCGTGGCCGTACCTTGTTGACGGAAAAGGCGCCGCAGTAGATGGAGCCGTTGGCGTAGGTCAGCGTGCCCTGGCCCTCGTGGCGGTCCAGGCGCCACTCGCCCTCGTAAGTGCTGCCGTCGGGGTAGGTGCACGTGCCCTTGCCATCGCGCTGGCGGGGCGTGCGCATTGTACAGAGGGGCGCGCATTGCGCGTCAGGGGCGCAGCCTGGACAGCCTGGCACGGGACGCCCGCTCACCTTGTCGTAGCGCCAGCTCCCGGTGTAGACCAGGCCGCTCGCGGCCGTGAAGGTGCCCTGGCCGTGCCGCAGGTCGTGCTCCCACTGGCCGCGGTACACGTCGCCGCTGCGGTACGTCTGCACGCCTTGCCCGTGGCGCTGCGGCGTGCGCAGGCAAAGGCGGCAGAAGGGAGCACCGATCAGCAGCGCGAACGCGCGCCCTCTTACGCCCACGGTGCCCGCCAACCATGTCTTGTAGCATCTCGCCCTCGTAGCGGTCGCCGTTGGCGTACTCGATGACGCCGGTGCCTTCGCGCTGGTCCGCGAACCAGTCGCCCTCGTAGCGGTCGCCGGTGCGGCTAACGTACACGCCGCGGCCTTGGCGCTGCGCGGCCGAAGAGCACAGCGGGGCACCAATCCGGCCCGCCCGGCGTCAGGCCCAGGGCAGTCGCGTCCGCTTCTTGCGGCTGCTTTACAACGCACCATGTTGTCCTTCCACTCGCCGGTGTACGTCGCGCCGTCGGCGTAGATGCACGTGCCGTGGCCGTCGCGCTTGTTGTTCTTAAAGTGGCCCGTGTACGACTCGCGGCCGGCGATCAGCTGGCCCTCACCGTTCCACTGACGGCGTTCAGGTCACGGATTGCGACGGGCGCACGTAAGCAAAACGAAAGGTCCGGTGGCGTGCACGGACGTGAGGCGTGCGACGTACCTGGGACTGCGCCCACTGGCCGACGTAGCTGCTCCCGTCGGCGCACTTGAGCACGCCGTGCCCGACGATGTGGTCGTTCTCAAAGGTGCCCTCAAACACGTCGCCGTTGGCGTACTCGATGCGGCCCTGCGAGCGCACTTCGACCCGCCCCGAAGACAGGCATAAACGCCTCAGCACGCCGGCGTGAGGAGCGCCGGGCAAGCGTCCTGGGGTCGCAGCCGACCTTGCCGTGCTTGCGGCCGTTCTTGAAGAGGCCAATGTAGGCGCTGCCGTCCACCAGCGTCAGGAAGCCCGTGTCGTCTACGCGTGCCTGCCCAACAGTTTGGTTCGCGCAATAGCAAGCGTAAGCCATGCCATGCGACGCGGCGCGCCAGGCCGACCGGAGCCCATCGCCACGCACGCGGCTTGTCGTCGAGCCAGTTGCCGCTGTACTTGTCGCCGGTGTTGTAGGTCAGGGTGCCGTTGCCCGTCCGGCGATCGTCGACCCAGTCGCCCTGGTAGAAGGTCTTGGAGGGCAGCGTGTGCTTCCCCTTGCCGTGCCGCTGGGCGCCCACCACGCCAGGAGGAACAAGAAGCGACGCGCGACGATGGGTACATGTATGGTGGATTGCGCAGCGCGCGGTGCCTGCGTACCATCCCGTTGCGCCAGTCGCCCGAGTACACCGACTCGTCCCTGTAGACATAGTCGCGCTTGCGGCGCGTTTCTGCCACAAAGCCGCGTCACTGGCAGCAAGCGGCCACACGTGGATGAGCGTCCTGGCGGATCTCGGCCCGCCTGAGGGGGCGCGCGCGCACATACCCAGATCGGTCTCGGGCACGCCCAGGAGGGTCGCGAGCGCGCGACGGAGTACGCCGATCCACAGCCGCTTTTCGGCGTTGTCGCCGCAGTACATCGTGTAAGGCCGCTCGGGTGTGTAAATCTCGAGCGCGTCCTCGCGCGCTAAGCATGGCGCCGTGTCCACGCGCGCAGCGGCTCCCCACAGTTAGCGACACGGAACAGGGCCCGTTTTCCCTAGTTGCCGTGCCGTACTTGTCTGCGGGTCGAGGTCCTCCAGGTCCTCAAACCACACGGTGTCCAGCGGCATTGCCAGCGCAATCTCGGAACGGCCCTGCCGCGCAGAGCACAAACAAACCACGGCAGAACGCCGTCAGCCTACGCCGACGTCACCGTGCCGGCTAGCCCCCCGGGGCGCACCTCGATCTGCTCGGCAAAGACGAGGAGGTCATTAAAGAGCACGCAGCGGTACGGCTTGCGCGGCCGGACGAGGTTGACGGGGCCCTCCCGCACGAGCGTCCGGCCTGCGGTCTCGAGCAGGAGCAGGCCCGCGATGTTCTTGCGCAGGTCCGCCATCGTCTTCTGGTCCTGGCTGGCGCGGAGGCTGTTGTTGACGAGGCTGGCCAGGTCGCTAACCTTGTCGTACGCCGCGCGCAGGCCCGACATGTCGGGGTGGTCGGGGTCCGTCTTGTCCATAAAGTCCTTGAGCAGGAGCAGGTACCGCGGGATGCGCTGCACCGGCGTCAGCAGCAGCGCCGGCAGGCGCAGGCCGCCGCAGCGCGGGTTCGTGGCGGCCGCCTGTGCACGGCGGAGCATCGCACGAGCGACAATGCCGCGCGTGAGCGGGGCACTTGGTTCCTGTGTTGAGCGGCGGCAGGGGGAGGCGTACATCCATAAAGTTTTTAAAGTCCTTGTTCTTTTTTTCGACGCGCAGGAGCTCCTTGTTGGCGTCGTCAAAGTTGTTGCAGTAGACCGTGTACATTGGAAAACTCGGCACCTGGACGCCAGTCCGTACGCCGGTGCGCGCCAGGCACCGTGCGTCAGTTGTGGCGGCGGCCGGCGAACGCTTGCCGGCCGGGATCGCGGGATCAGTACCATCTGCAAAAAGATGTCGCCCAGCAGGTGCTCGTCCGGGTTGTCGGCCGTCCAGCGGGCCATCGCCTTGTACAGGTTCTGCGGGAGTTGGCCTACCAAGACCAGGGGGGGCCGACACAGGGCGTCAGACGCACCGGGCCCTGGCCAAGGCGAGCGGTGCCGGCGCGCACCTGCAGGAGCGTGGTGTTGAGAGCCAGAATGTCGGTGATGTTGGAAAAGATCATCTTGGCCTCCTCGGACGACATCATCGTGCTCGAGTGGCTCATCGGCACCAGGAACAACTACACCTCGGGGAAACCAAACGGCGCTGCCGCCTTGCCCGCCGTGCGGTCAATCGCAGGCCAGCCTTGAACGCGACCAGCGGCACCCCCCACAGCCACGTACGTCGTTGATGGTGTTCAGCCCCTGAACGTAGGTAAACTCGGTCTGCAGAATCTCCAGCGCCACCTGGTGTCGCCACGGCAATTACTATAAGCAGCGCAACGATGGTGAGCCGCTGTGGCCCTGCACAACCGCCCAAACTATCGTGTCTGGCAAACGTCCAGTACCTTGCACCGTGGCGTCATGGGCAGCGCGTGCAGCGCGGGCAGGACGCCGCCGCGAATGTCCAGCGGCCGCAGCGTGCCGTCCGGCAGGATGGCGTCCGGCGCGGGCACGGCCCCGGGCATGCCCGGCAGCGGCGCGGGCATGGGCGCGGCCCGGGGCGGCGGCGGCGGGCCGTCCTCGTCGTGCTCGCCGTCCGCGGTGCCGACGGCGTCGCTGCCCTCGGTCGCCGTGCTGGCACGGCGCTCCTCCGACACGGTCGCCGACAGCGGCAGCAGCGGCGACGACGACGGGGGGGCCGGGGAGGCCGCCATGGGCACGGCGCTCACAGGCCCGCTCACCATGGGCCGCGCGTCGCGCACCTCGATCACCGGCCGGGTACGCGGTGCCGCCGCCTGGCTCGACCCGCTGACGCCGCCCGCGACGTCCCGAATCTTGTTGGTCAACGAGCCCGACAGCGACACCAGCTTGTTCTGCATACGCGTGCAGGCACGCGCGCCTGAATACTCTGGCCTTGTCAGTGTCTGGCCGCATGCGCCATCTTTCGGGCAGCCGTGTGGAACGCACCGACAAGCTGCCAAAGGTCGAGGTGGGCGACGCCTTGGCGCCCGATCCAGCGGGCGGTGCTGCGGCAGTCAAGGCCTCCGGCGACGCCGCGGGTGGGCGCTGCGCCATCGACATCGGCCGCGGCGGCGGGGCGGGCGTCGCCCGCGGGGCCTTGGGCGGCAGCGCCGGCGGCTCCGGCGCTGCGGTGTCCGCTTCCTCGTCCTTGGGCGCCGGCGGTGGGGCCGGCACCTCTGTCGGCTCGCTAGCGTCGGTCGCCGCGGCGGCCACGATGCTGCTGCGTGGCGGCATGCCCGGCGCGCGGCTCGGCTTGGCGGGCGGCACGGCCGGCGCGCTCGGCGCGGGCGCCGCGTCGTCTGCCGAATCTACACCAACGGCGGTGGCCACGACGCTGGCGCGCGGCGCGCTCCGGCCTGGCTTGGCCGGGGGCACTGCCGGTGTCGCCGGGGCCTCGCCCGCAGCAGGGCCCGCAACGTCGTCGCTGCTGTCGGTGACCACGACGCTGGCGCGCGGCGCGCTCCGGCCTGGCTTGGCCGGGGGCACTGCCGGTGTCGCCGGGGCCTCGCCCACAGCAGGGCCCGCAACGTCGTCGCTGCTGTCGGTGACCACGACGCTGGCGCGCGGCGCGCTCCGGCCTGGCTTGGCCGGGGGCACTGCTGGTGTCGCCGTGCCCTCGCTGCCGTCGCTGGCCACGAGGCTGGGGCGCGACGCGCTCCGGCTCGGCTTGGCCGGCGGCGCCGGGGGCGCAGAGGGCTCGCCCTCGACGACCACGGTCGCCGGCCGCGTCGGCTTGACCGGTGGCGCGGGCCGTGCGGCCACCGCCGGCGGCGCCTCGGCGTCGGGCAGCGCTGCAGCCGGCGTCGCCGGCGTCGCCGGTGGCGTGGCCGCCAGCGACGGCTTGCCGAGCGGCGGCTTGGGCGGCGCCGACTTGGGCGGTGCGGCCGCGTCGGCATCGAGCCGGGACGGCGGCGGCTTGGGCGGTCCCGGCTTGGCCGGCCGCGGCGGCGGCTCGACCGAGCGGGCGACCGGCAACGGCGACGCCGATGGCGAGGGCTCGGCCGCCGGCTCCGGGGAGAGCGTTTCCAGCTTGGCGAGCGACGGGCGCGGCGGCCGCACCGGCGCGGAATCGGGTGCCGGCGCGGCTGGCGCGGCATCGGCTGAATCCGCAGCCACCACCGACGCTTCGACGTCCGGTGCGGCATCTCCTCCAGCAGGCGGCGGAGTCGCGGCGCCGGTGCCCGCGCCGACCCGCTTGAGCGGCGGCTTGGGCGGCGGCACGCGCGACGCCATGGTCCCCGACCGCTCTCCCCTCTTTCTCCCTCCAACCACGATCCACCTACATCGGTCGACAGCGCTCAACGTCGCGGACCGCGTGAGCGTCCTCGGGGCGTGTTCCAAGGGCGGTGGAAGGCACCGGGCGCGCCGCCGATCGTCGCGGCGACCGCAGACGCGGCGATCGCCTCACAAACACCACAGGAAGCCCTCTGATGACGTCATGCGCTTCTAGACCAAACCCTAGGTGTCGGTTGATGACGTTATATAACTAGGTTGATGACGTCATATACCTGTAGGTCTAGCCCTAGCCGTCCACTACGGTGTCTGCAGCCCCGCACGGGACTGGATGCTAGCGGATCGACGGACTGCGTTGTATTCTGTGGCGCGTGGCGCCTTTAGCGTCAGTATACCATGCCATATCATACCTCCGCAGGAGCCGCTGCGCTCCTGCTCGCTCCCTCTCTGGATACATACGCGATTATGCTGTTGTATAGGGCGGTATCGCAGTCTCAGGACGGTGGAGTAGTGGTATGGTCCGGTGGGACGTGTGTGCGCGCACCGGCCGGCGCCCTTGAGATGGGGCCCTATAGACGCCCCGCCCGAGTACGGCGCTGATCTTTTATTCTTACTTTTTGCACTTTGTCATGTCGTCATGTACGTCTTGGCTGAAGGATCGACACTCGCAAGGTACGTGTACGTGAGATGAGAACGTGCAATGAAGTACGTCGTATTCATGACCCGTCACTCCCTCGGCCGCATGACATGAACGCGGCCATGCGCAGTCTGGCACAAGCGTTGTCAGCACAGTGGACGGAAGGCGCTGTGTGACGCGTCGCTCGAACCCGGCCGCATCGGTCGCGTGGTCGCATGGGCAGTCGACGTAGCGGACCGTCCATGTATTGGTTAGTGGTCGAATGGCGCTAAAGAGAACGCGAGCGCCGTGCGCCACAGCATAC
>Ga0180216_1004319_pt1 | contig 10830 bp, 7 predicted proteins | sample eDN3rd37CBELigMG_FD_128879 | JGI IMG/M metagenome (GOLD analysis project Ga0180216, IMG submission 128879) | Enriched Miracle-Growth compost microbial communities from Emeryville, California, USA - eDNA 3rd pass 37_C BE-Lig MG (version 2)... ...
GAGGAAACCGCCGCCGCGCCCATGCCGGCGATGGACTACTGAACTCGTCCGGGGTCCGGTCCCATTGCCCGGGCCCCGGCTTGCTCCGCATCGCGGTCAGGACGTCCGGTTTGCAAGTCGCTCCGCCTCGCGCCGGCGCTTTTTCTCCAGGATCGTCCGGCTGGCTTCGTCGAGAACCACACTGTCGGCCATAACGGCGCCGCGCCGGCCAATCGGCCGATCGGGACCGACGGTCGAATCCACCATGGTCTGCCGCTCCATCTCGCTGTTGATCTCCGCGCCGATCAGCACGGCATAGGCCGAGAGAAACAGCCACATGAGAAAGATGACCACCGCCGCCAGCGAGCCGTAGGTCGCATTATAGTTGGTGATATTGGTCACATAGAAGCCGAAGCCCAGGGTGATCGCGACCCAGAACAGCGTGGAGAGGACTGATCCTACGGAAAGCCAGCGCCATTTCGCCGCGCGGCGATCCGGCGCGTAACGGAAAAATATGGCGAAAGTCATACTGATGAGCACACCGGCCAGGAGCCATGTCGCCAGCTGGACAAGCAGCGTGGCCGCGTTGCCCAGATAGGGCGAGAGGAAATTGGTGGCATAGGCGAAAAAGGAAATCGCCATCGTGCCGATAATCGCCACGCCGACCATGCCGATCGTAATGGCGGCGGCGACCAGTGTGGTGCGGATGATGCCACGCGTCTCATGCTCCTCGTAGATGATGTTGAGCGCCGCCATCATCGCGGTCGCAGCGCGCATGGCGCCATAAAGCGAGAACAGCAGCGCCACGACGAGCCCGATCCCCTGCGCCGCCTTGCTGCTCGTCACCAGCGCGAGCAGTTGCTCCCGCAGAATGGTCAGCACCTCGGGCGGCGCGATGCCGCTGAGCAGGTCGATGCTGTCGGCCACCGTGCCGGGATCGCCGATAAGGCCGTAGAGCAGCACGACCGACGCGATCAGCGGCACGAATGCGAGGAACGCGAAGAAGGCGACGCCGGCGGCGAGAAGGCTGAGATTGTGGAAGCCGATCATCACATAGACGCGCCTGGCGATCGACCACCAGGCGGCGGGCGGCAAGGTGGACGGCGAGGCGCTCGTCGCTCCGGGGACGGTTTCTTCCAGAAACGCTACCTCGCTGCGCGGCAGCGGCCGCCCCTCGGGCAGGGAATGCCCATCGGCACGCGGTTCATCCGCTTCGACGCCGGTCATGGCCCTGCCGCCCTGTCGGAATGAGGCGCAGCTTTCGCTTCGCTGGATGGCGCTCCAGCATTGAGCTGCCGGTTCAGGTCCCCCTCGATGCCGTTGGCGATCGCGGTCAGCTCGGCCGATCTGCGCTCATATGTCTCGTCGAAACTGGCCTTGCGCTCGCAACCCCCGAGCGCGGCCGCCAATATCAAAGCGATGAGGAGACGCATCAATAATCCTTCCGATAGCGCAGGTTCACGCTCGATCCGCCAAAGCTTCCCATCTGGCTCAGCACGGAGAGCGCCTTGGAGAGGCTCACCTCAAGCTGGGTCGCGGTGTAGCCGCGCGCGTCGGTGACGATCTCCACGTAGATATCGTTGCTGATATACTGCCCCACCGCGAGCGAGGTTCCCCGCCCCGTCTCCTTGTCTGCACCGAGGATACGCAAGCGGTCGATACCGCTGGCCGATTGCAGCACGCCCAACGGATTGAGCCCGCCCTTGCCGCCGCGCAGGCTGTTGAGCGAGGCGGCGAGCTGCACGGCCTGGATGGTCGAGAGCTGTCCCACCGAGTTGCCGAACAGGATGCGGGCCATCAGCTCGTCCTGCGGCAGCGCTGGCGTCGAAGTGAAGGCAATCTGCGGATCGTTGCCCGATCCTGTAATGGTGATGGTGATCGTCACATCCTCGACCTCGCCCGATGCGACGACGTGCAGGTCCGGATTGGTGAGCTCGCCGCCATTGAAGGTGATGCGGCCCTCCTGCAGATCGAAGCTGTGCCCCGCGAAGCCCAGCGTGCCGCGCACCAGCCTGACGCCACCTGTGATCCGCGGTGCGCCGCTGGTGCCGCCAACCTTGATGTCCGCCGCCCATTCGGACTCGAGACCCATGCCGGTCACATAGATCTTGTTGTCCGCCTCCACTGCAACATCGAGCCGCCATGTCGAGGGAATGCTCTGCATCGGCTCGGGCGCTCCGCTGATCCGCTCACGGCCGAGCGCGGGCTTGCGCCGCACGCCGGTCAGCGTGGCAACGCGCGCCGAGCCTTGCCGGACGATCCGATAGTGCGTCTCGGGCAGGCTGATCCGGCCGCTGATTGTCGGCGGCTGCCCCGCGCCGTTGACGATCTGGAGGTTGCCCGTGGCCCGCGCCTCCAGATCCTGCCCGCGCGCAAGCTGCGCATCGTTCATGTCGATGCCAAGCTGGACAGGAAAGCCCTGTGCCGAACTCAGCGAGACGAAACCGCTGGCGCTCACCGTGCCGCTACCCGCCTGGGCGGTGAGGCTGTCGACCTGCAACCGGTCGTTGGTGAAGCGTCCGCTCAGCGCGAGATTGGTGAGGCGGGTGCCATATTGCGCATTCTCGTAAGTGAGATTGTTGGCGCGCACCACGCCCGTCAGTCGCGGCGCATCGAGCCGACCGCTGAAGTCGGCGGCGAGCCCGATCGGCCCCTTGAGGCTCTGGTCCGGCAACGCCGCAAGCGAGAACAGCACATCCGCCGGGCCATTATACCGCACCCCGCCGGAGAGGGGCGCAGCGGACAGGCGCTCCGTCCAGCTTCCTCCGGCGGGCAATGGTTGGAGCGCAAGCTGCATACGGCCGATCGCGGCGCCCCGTCGGCGAATGATGGCGTGCACATTGCCGCCGGTCTGCACGAGACGACCGACCACGGCCATGTCGACCGGTTCGGACACGGCGGCCAGGCTGGTGCGGGTGAAATCCTCGATCTGGAGGCGCATGTCGGCGGTGGGGAAGGCGCTCGCCGAAGCCTGGCTGAAGTCGAGGCTGCCGCTCGCCATGCCGCCGAGGCCGAGGCCCGGCGCGAAAGGATTGGCAATGGCGAGGTTGACGTCGCTCAAGCGTGCCTGGAGCGCCATGCCCGCGCCGTAGCGCCCGGCGAGCTGGAGCGTGCCCTTGTCGACCGCCAGGGTCGCGGGCTGAAGCGTGTAGCCGCCATCGGCCGGCAAAATCCGCATCGGGCTGCGTGTCGCCACCTCGATGCCGTTGAGCCGCCCGTTCAGCGCGACACGCCAGAGCTTGGGGTCGAGCAAGGCGTTCGCCGCCAGCCGGAAAGGATAGCGCGTGCGCCCCTCGACCAGCAGCCTGGCCTGCCCCGCCCCGCCGCGATAATTCACGTTGGCGCGCGCGCCCGCTATATAGAGATCGCCCAGGCGCGTGCCGGCAAGCTGGGCGTCGGCCACGATCTGCGGCTGGTCGTAGAGGATGACATCAGCCTTGACGAGCCCGCGCCGGGCGGTCAGGCCGACCTTGCCCGGCAGGCTCACGTCACGTGCCGTGGCATCCACCACCGCGCGCTGCTTGCCGGAATAGGCCGAGAGATCGACCCGGCCGTTGACGCCCGAACCATCGGCAAGCAGCGTGCCGGCAAAAGGCCCCGCATCGGTCTGCGCGATCCGCCCGGTGAAGCCGATGCCGGCAAAGCGCGTGCCCTGCCGCAAACTGATAGCAAGCGGTCCCTTGCCGGTCGTTACAGCCGCATCGGCCTCGAACGGGCCATAATCGGTGCCGCCGTTCGCCGTGACCAGATAGACGCCATTATCGCCGCGAACGGTCGCCGTGACATCGACCAGACCCACACCGAGGCCCGGCCGCGCGGCCGTAACGCGGGCGACCGGCCGCGCCACCGTGCCGGTCACGTCGACGCCGAGCGGGCCATATTGGTTAGAACTGCCACGCGCGGTGAAAGCGATCCGCCCGTTCGCGTCATAGCGTCCCCGCCCGCCGGTCAGGCGGAAGGCAGGCGCGGCCACCTGCAGACTGTCAAGGCTGGCCACGCCATTGCTGTCATAGCCGACATTGGCGACAATCAGCGCGTTACCGCCGAGAAAATTCTGCAAGGCATCGTTGATGAGACGCGTCGAGCGGGCCGCCACGCGCCCGCCCAGCTTGAAGTAACCGTTGGCGCCGGATTTGAGGTCCATGTCGGTCTGGACATTGAAGATGCCGACGCTCTCGACCCGGTAGCCGTTCACGCGGCCGTTGAACGCGCCGGTGTAGAGCGCCTTGTCGAGATCGGCGACGATGATCGCCGTCGCGTCGATCCGGTCCGAGCGGAGCTTGAGATTGTCCGAGAGCAGGCGGGCGTTCGCATAAGCGAGGTCGCCGTCCAGCCGCACGTTGGTGAGCAGCGGCTCGACGCTGGCATTGATACCGGTGATTCGTGCCGCGCGGCCGTGCACGGGGATGCGCCACTGGTCCTTGTCGAGTGCGGCGTTGCCCGAAACAGCGAGGCCCTCCACCAGCGTCGCGCCGAAGCCGATCTGTCGGGCATTCACGCCATAGCTGATCTCGGGCGCGACGAAGCGGCCGTTCAGCACCGCATTGGCGGCAATGTCCGCCCCGCGCAGATTCTCGGCGATCACGCTCGGCTTGAGCAGCCGGAAGCTGAGCTTGAGATCCTCCATCCGGCTCTCGCCGAGATCGATCAGACCATCTGCGCCGGCTGTGAAATTGTCGCTCGCAAGGCCGCCCTTGAGTTGGACCCGGCGCCGCTCCGCCGCGGCGACCAGATTGATTTGCGTGACCGGCTCCAGCATGGCTCGCCCCGGTCCGGTCAGGAACAGACCGGGACGGATCGGCCCGCGCACCGTAAAAGTGCCGTCGCGCGCGGTCAGCGCGACATTGGCGAGCCGCTCCGCGCCCATCGTGCCGGAGAGCGTGCCATTCCACGCTGTCCAGTCACCCTTGCCGGCGATCGAGAGTGCCAGTGGCTGCCCGATGCCGCTCATGCCCGCCACCAGCCCCTGGGCGGGCGCATCGAGCTTCAGGTCGATAGCGAGCTTGTTGGCGTCTGGCACCGCATCGAGCAGCAGCGCCAGCCGGTCGCCGCCTGCCACGCCGGGCGCGGCGATCGCCCGGCCATTGGCGCGGATCTGCGCGCGCCGGTCCGCGATATGGACCGTGCCGGTCAGACCGAGGAGATGGCGCCGGCCGGTCAGCGGCGGGTCGATCTGCAACCGGGCGATATCCAGCCGGCCCACGTCGATATCGAGATCGGGCAGCAGCGGCTCCTCGCTGGGTGGCGTGGGTTTGAACTCCGGCAGGCGGTAAAGGCGCGCGCTCGGAATCGCGAGCGACCGGACGTCGATATGGCTCCAGAGATAGGCAAGCGGTCGATAGTCCAGATCGACGCTTTGCGCGGCGAGGAACACGCCCCTGGGATCGCGCAGCGCCACGTCGCGCAGCCGCATTCGCCTGAAGATCGAGCCTTCGATCCGTCCAATGCGAATTTCCATGCCGTTCTCGAAGCTCAGCCCTTCGATCTGCCGGGCCACGAAACCGCGCCCGCTGTCCGTGTTGAGCCAGAGATAGCCACCGCCCACGACGGCCACGAGCAGCAGCAGAAGGCCCAGCAGGCCGAGCAAGATGCGGCGGACCCAGTCGGGCCGGCGCGTGACGATGATCTCCGCCTCGTCCGCCATCAGAACGCCTGCCCGATCGAGATATAGACGGCAACGCGCGATTCACCCGGCTTACGGTTGAGCGGCGTGGCGACATCGAGCCGCATCGGCCCGAAATTGGTGTAGAAACGCCCGCCGATGCCGACACCGAAGCGCCAGTCGGTGAAGCGCGGCAGCGTACTGGTATAGACTTGGCCACCGTCGACGAAGGCAACGATGCCATAGTCGCCGAAGCGATAGCGCACCTCCGCCGCCGCCTCGACCAGACTGCGCCCGCCGATCGGCCGGTTCTCGGGGTCCTTCGGGCCCAGCTCCTGATAACCGAAGCCGCGCACCGATCCGCCGCCGCCGCCGTAAAAGCGCCGCGACGGGGCGATCTGCGCGCGCGCGGCGCCGCCGATCATCCCGACACGCGCCCGCCCGGCGAGCACGATGCCGTCCGACACGGAATAATAGCCGGTGCCCTCGAACACCGCCCGCGCATAAACTTGCGCGCCGCTGCCCAGCGAGCTTTCCGGCGACAGCTTGGCCGAGAGCCGAAAGCCCTTGGTCGGATCGAGCAGCGAGTTGGAGGTGTCGAACGTCACCTGCCCCGGCAGCGCCAGCACATAATAGGTCCGCCGGCGCAATTCCGCCGCCGCGAAGTCGTAGTCCTGCTCGTTGGTGCCGATGATCTCCACGCCGTAGCTGTAGGTCAGCCGCTTCTGCCAGATGGGCGTGCTGTTGTAGGCAATGCGCGCGCCGAGCCGGCCGGTGAACGCTTCATAAGCATCGAAATTGCTGTGTCGCGCGTCGGCGGTCAGCTCGAAGCTGCGGTCGCGCCTGCCCGCATTCGACCGGCGGAAGGTAACGCCCAGCCCCTGCTCCTGCGTGCCGACCGTCGCGCTGGCAATCAGCGCGCCTTCGGGCGGGAACAGGTTGCGATGCGTCCAGCTTCCCTCGACCTTGAAGCCCTCGCCCGTCGCATAGCCAGCCTGCCCGGCCAGCGTGCGCGGCGGGCCGGCCTCCTGATTGACGACCAACGTCGCATAGTCCGTGCCATCGCCGGCTGGCTGCCCGCTGGGCTGCGGGTCGACCGACACCACAGAAAACAGCCCCGTCGCGACCAGCGCCTGCCGCAGATCGTCGATCTTGCGGCTGTCGTAGAGCTCGCCCTTCTTGAAGCGCGCGATCTTCGCGATATGCTCGGCATCGAACACCGGCTCCGCGCCGCCCGACACGATATCGCCGAAGCTGCTGCGCGGCCCCGGCGTGACCGGCAGCGTATAGTCGCCGAGGCGGGTTTCAGCGTCCAGCAGGATGTCGCGCTGACCGATCTCCACGAATGGATAGCCGTTCTGCGGCAACTCGATGGCGATGCCTGCTTCTCCGGCCAGGATCCGATCCGCGACGATCGGCTCGCCCGGCCTGGGCGCGAACGAACTCGCGATCAGATCGTCCGGTATGACAGGCGGCGCCTCGAACGCGATCTTGCCCAGCCGATATCGCGGACCGGGCGTCGCATCGAGGATCACGACGATCGGGTCGGCGCGTCCTTGCTCCGGCAATTGCAGGCGGCCATGGACGGTGGCGTCGAAATAACCCTGCGCGGAGAGAATATCCGCCAGCAGCTTCTGGTCCTCTTCCAGGCGCGCATTAATCATCGCGCCATTGGCGGCCTTGCCGTCGCCGTCCTCCAGCGCGGAGAGATCCTTGAACTGATCGCTTATCGCCGCCGCGGTGATCGGCGCGACCGGGTCATCCTCGCGCAACCCGTCCAGCCCTTCAATACGATAGCTATAGCGCACCTCGGCCGGTCGGCTGTCATCCTCCTCGGTATAGCGGCTGGGATCGAATGGCTCGAGGTCGAAGCTCTCGAGCGGAGCAAGCGGCTGGTCGATCTCCGGATCGGTGCCTTGCGACGGAGGCAATGCGCCGCTTCCCAAAGACGGTCCGGCATTCGGAGAAGGCTCCGATTCGATCGGCGGAATAGCTGCATCGAACTCATCATCGGGAATGATCGGGCTGCGGTCGGACGGACCCGGCCGCTCGCCGGGTGTTTGACCGGGCGCGGGCTGCCGCGCGAAGATCAGGCCGCCGTGAAGATCGAGCGCGATGCAAGCCGCTACGGCGATCATCCTTGAGAGGCCGGGAGACAATTTCAGACGACCAGACCTCAAAGGCTCCCCCACACCGCATGCCACAGAGAAATATCGCGAACCGTATGAACAATGGTCCGGAGCCAAGTTGGTTTCTGAAAAACCGCCTTTTTGCCACCAGCTACGCGCAGCAACCTGCAATGCGCCGGAAGCGTGTCGTGCAATTTTCGAAAAATCGTCATCTTCGGGATGACGAAGTCAATTGCCGGTGCCAGTATGGACGAAAGCAATAAGCCGGGAGAGGGCCTATGCGATTTTATCTTGCCTTGGCTGGCGCGCTGATGCTGGGTGCGATGGCGCCGGGCGCGGTGCAGGCGCACCATAGCATGGCGATGTTCGACCAGCAGAAGAAGGTTACCCTCACCGGCACGGTCCGCGAATTCCAGTGGACCAACCCGCACTGCTACATCCAGCTCATGGTGACGGACGCCGCCGGCAAGACCACGGAATGGAGCATGGAGATGGGCGCGCCCATGTATCTCTATGCCCATGGCTGGCGGCCCTCCACGCTCAAAGCCGGCCAGACGATCACGATCAGCATCTACCCGCTGCGCAACGGCGGCCCCGGCGGCGTGGTGATCGACGCGACGACGCCGGACGGCAAGCCGCTGGGCAAGAAGCTCTCCTGATGCGCACAGTCCTGTCGATCGCCGCTGCACTGCTCGCCCTCGGCATCACGCCTGCCTTCGCGCAAACGCCCGCGCCGGCGGACCGCGCCAGGCAGTTCGCCCGCCTGCCTTACTGGGACGGCTTCTGGCTGACCGAGAATGACGAGACGACCATCGGCGGCCTGTCCGAGGCCGCGCTGGCCGCGCGCGAGAAGGGAGAGAATCCCACCGCCCAGATCATGAAGCTGATCGGCGCCAATGCGCCCTGGAATGCGGAAGGCAAGGCGCGGCAGGCGGCGCGCGCCAAGGCATCAGGCGGGCGCAAGGCGGACGGCTGGGGCTATCCAATGATGATGAACGGCGCAGCGCCGCTGCAATTCCTCATCACGCCGGAGGAAGTGCTCATCATCAACGCCTATCGCGACGTGCGTCACATCTATACCGATGGCCGCAAGCATCCGCCCGAGGACGATCTGTGGCCGACCGTCTGGGGCGATTCCATCGGCCATTGGGAGGGTGATACGCTCATCGTCGACACGATCAGCGTGAAGAACCCGAACGATTATTTCCACGGCGCACCACCGCTCTCCGAGCAGGCGCATTATGTCGAGCGCATCCGCATGGTCTCGCCCGACCGGATCGAAGCCGAGATGACGATCACCGACCCGGTGACGCTGACCGGCCCGTGGACCTCCAAGCTCGTCTTCACCCGCGCCGAGGGGTTCGATCGCATGATCCACATGGATTACGACAATGATCGCACCGGATTCGATGGCCAGTTCAACACCATCGAGCAGGCGAAGGACGAGAAGTGAACACCCGTCGGCGCCGAGAGGAGGGGATATGAGCAGGATGATGAGGATGTGCGCCGCCTTGCCGGTCATGGCCGCGCTGGCGCTGGCGACACCGGTGAGCGCGCAGATGCTCGCGGGAGAGAAAGCGGCCCCTATCCCAGCCATCGCCGGAGTCATTGCGGCCGGCGCGCAGTGGGACCTCGCCTGGGCCGGCCTGATGACCGCGGACGGCATGGTCGGCACCGATGACGGCGGCCTGCTGTTCGCGCAGGAGCAGAGCAACAGCATCCGCAAGCTGACGGCGGACGGGCAGGAGCAGATCTACCTTTCCGGCATTGCGGGCGCGGGCGCGGTGTCGATCGACGCCAAGGGGCGGCTGTTCACGGTCGAGCGGACCTGCACCGATCCGGGCCTGAACATGCCCTCCTGCGCGGAACTGACCCGCGTGGTCCAACTCGCACCCGAACGCCGCCTCCTCGCCAACAGCTTCGCGGACGGGCGGACGCTCGGCCGGCTGAACGACGTGATGGCCGACGGCCTTGGCGGCGCTTATTTTACCGTCGGCGGCGTCTATCGCGCCAGTGCGGACGGCAAGGTGAGCGTGGTGGCTGAAGGCGACGGCATCTTCACCAACGGCCTCGTGCTCAGCCCGGATGGCAAGACGCTCTATGTCACCAACCGCACGACGATCATGGCATTCGACGTGCGCGCGGACGGCTCGACCGCCAATCGCCGCGATTTCGCCACGCTTGACAAGGAGGAAGGCGGCTTCGGCGGCGACGGCATGGCGGTGGACGATCAGGGCCGGCTTTATGTGACGGCCGCGGCCGGCATCTACGTGTTCGACAAGGGGGGCACGCAGCTCGGCATTATTCCGACGCCCCGCCCGGCAATCACCCTCGCCTTCTCCGGCCCCGGCAAGCAGACGCTCTACGTGGGCACGATGGGCGCGGTCGGGCCGGACGGCAAGGCATGGACAACGCCCAAGGGCGTGCGCAACGTCGCCATGACCATCTACCGGGTCAAGACCCTCGCTACCGGCTTCAAGGGTCGACTGAAGTAATCGCGAGAGGTTGAGCGGCAGAGCGATGACCGCCCGGACGGCGCTCCCGTCCGTGCCCCGCGAGCGCAGATAGGCCGGAGCCGCGATTGGCTCGGGCGCGGCCATCAGGTGGCAGCACAGGCGGCAACAATGCCCCGGAAAGGGCCGCCCGCGCCGGGGCGGCCATTCTTGCTTACCGGTAGCAGACCTTCTTCGCCGCCGCGATCACACGCGCCGCGTCGATGAGCGCGGCCTTCTCCAGATTGGCGGCGTAGGGCAGCGGCACGTCCTCGTTGGTGACGCGCAGCACCGGGGCATCGAGGTCATCGAAACCCTGTTCCATGCAGACGGCCGCGATCTCGCTGGCGATCGAGCAGACCGGCCAGCCTTCCTCGACCACGACGAGGCGGTTGGTTTTGGCGAGGCTGTCGAGCACGGTGCGCGTGTCGAGCGGGCGCAGCGTGCGCAGGTCGATCACCTCCGCGTCGATGCCCTCGCCGGCCAGCGCCTCGGCCGCCTCCAGCGCGACGCCGACGCCGATCGAGTAGCTGACCAGCGTCACGTCCTTGCCCGGCCGCACGATCCGCGCCTTGCCGATCGGCAGCACATAGTCGTCGATCTGCGGCACCTCGAAGCTGCGGCCGTA
>Ga0180216_1004320_pt1 | contig 10830 bp, 15 predicted proteins | sample eDN3rd37CBELigMG_FD_128879 | JGI IMG/M metagenome (GOLD analysis project Ga0180216, IMG submission 128879) | Enriched Miracle-Growth compost microbial communities from Emeryville, California, USA - eDNA 3rd pass 37_C BE-Lig MG (version 2)... ...
GGGCGCGCGCGGCCGGCCGCAGCGCGGGGGGGGTGGGGGGGGGGGGGGGGGGGGGGGGGGGGGGGGGGCGACAGTGCATGCAGACGCGCTTCGACTTCCTGTAAGCACCCGCGCCTGTCAACTGCTGGCTCACGCGGCCCCACGCCCGTACCGGCGCCGGCCAATCTCGCCGAGGGCCAGCAAGGCCATGTACTTGTGCGCGTCCGACTTGTCGGCCGCCGTCACCGTTGCCAGGAACCCCTCCACGATCGCCGTCGCCTGGTTGTCCGGCGCCGCGGTGCACAGCACGGCGACGCACTGCGCCTGCGTGGAAAAGGCCTGTGTAGCCGGAGCCGCAGAATACCGGAACGGCCGCCAGATTAACCACGAACGGAGGGCGCGTTCCAACTGGCAGGCGCCAACGATCGTGCACCTGCTTGTTGTTGACCAGCGAGGTGGCCGTCGCGCTGGGCGCCAGCAGCGGCTGCAGCAGGTTGTCCAGGGCGGCCGGCGACAGCCGCGCCAGCGTGCCGTACACCTCGAGCAACGCCTCCATCGATGCGCCCTGATCGACAACATACTGGCACATGAGAGACAGAGACGGACCGTCAGCCCAATTTCTAGGCGGTGCGCCGACGACGCTGCCGTTGCTACGGACCTGCAGCAGGGGCGAGCGGACGAGGTCGGCAAAGAGCGGGGAGATCTGCTCGAGGACGGTCGTCAGTGCGGCCGGGTGGGCGTTGAGCACGGCCACCAGCAGGCGGAGCGCGAGCGGGAGCATCTGCAGGTCGGCGTCGGTGATGTGCGTCCGCAGCTCGCTGATGATGAGCAGGTACTGCTTCGACGCCAGGCCGTTGGCGTGCCTGCGGGGCCGGCCGCCGCAGGCACGGCCACCCACAGGAAAAACCCCGTTATGGCCCCGTCCAAGGCTACAGAGGTCACCGCCGCACGCCACGTACAGGGGCACGGACACAAAGGCCGTCAGCGCCTGCAGCGCAGCGAGCCGCAGGGGCCGGCTGGTCTTGCGCAGGTACGACGCGAGCTCCTCCGTGGCCGGGGCCAGGATCGACACCAGCGGCACCGGCACCTTGGCCCGCGCCACGACGCCGAGCGTCCGGGTCGCCGTGAGCCGCGTCACTTCGTTGCGCACCTAGGCAAACCAACGTGCCGCCAGGGAAATCGGCAGAAGACCGTGAGGGTTGGGATCGCGGCGTGCCTTCGGCAACGCGCTGCGCCACGTACGCGCTCCAGCAGCAGCGACAGGACAGTGGGCAGGTCGTCCACAAAGAGGTCGCCAGCATGCGCGAGGAGCGTGCCTGCCCGCGCGATGCCGACTCTGCAGCAGTGCCTGCTCCATACTGAGTGCTTCCACCTCCCCAGACGGCGCGTCCATGGAGTGCGCGCGCGCGCGCGCACCTTCGCAAACGATGGCGGCCTCCTTGACCTCTTGGTCGACGTCGTGCGCCTTGAGCCGCTCCACCACTGTGCGCTGCACCTGCGCCAGGAAGGTCGTGGCCGGCGCCGCTGCCGCGGCCGGCTCGGGCTGGACCGGACGCAGTTGGCTGCGTTTGCAGCACGCACCACGCCGCTATCCTGAGCGTAGGTCGCTCAGCACGATCAAGCGCCCGGCGCCGCATTCGTATCCTCACGCACGTACCGGACTAGCTCGGCGGTGGCCTGCAGCGCCTCGACGGCCGTCTTGGAGTAGCGGTCCGAGGTCGCGGCCAGCAACGGCGGCAGCAGCTCGGGCAGGTGCGCCTGGACCGCGGCGGCGGCGTGCGTGCGGAAGAGGTGCCGCAGGAACTGCAGGACCTCGATCCGCACGGCCGCGGTCGCCGCCTTGTCCTTGAAGGTGGCGAGCGTGCCCGGCACCAGCTGCGCCAGCTGCCCGGCCAGCACGCCCGGTTGCACCTGCACCAGCTCCTTGGCCAGCGTGAAGCACGCCTGGCGATTGCGCATCTGGGAATGTGCAAACTCCGTGCTTCATCCCTTGCGTGGTAAGCTTGCGCGAGCGGGGCGGATCCCACGGAAGCGGCGGGCGCCGCAATTACCGAGGCGTCCTTGAGCTGCTTGGCGAGCGCGCGCACCAGCGACGGCACCAGCGCCTGCAGCGCCTGCAGGATCCTGCAGGGGCTGCCGCCAACATAGCGCGCATAGCTCGCGTGAGCCCTGATGCGAATCGTTGCCTACCTACCCGGCGTTGTCCCTTCCTACTCTGGGCTGGCGGCCGTGGCCGTGGCGGGCGCCGCGAAGGCCCCGCTCGCGTCGACCCACAGGCCCGCGCGGACGGCGCTGGGCGTGCGCTCCAGGAGCGAGGTGAACGCGGTGAGAATGTCCAGCCGCACGTTCTCCTCGCGCTCGCGGAAGCGGGCCACCAGCGCCGGCGCGACGCGCTGGTAAAACTCGCCCAGCAGGTCCGGCCGCGTGACGATGAGCGACGTGAGCGTCTTGACGGCGGCGCGGCGGACCTTCCACGACACGTCGTCGTCGTCGCTGTAGTCGCGGTCGTCGCCGACGCCTTCCGCGTCGTCGTCCTCGTCGCCGTCAACTTCCATGCCGCCCTCCTCCTCGTCCTCGCCGTCGTCGACGTAGTTCGGGTCGTACTTCATGTACTCGAGGCAGGCGGCCACCACGCCGGCCACGAACGGCCCGGCTTCCTCGGGGCACCGCGTGGCCAGGCTCTCCAGCGCCTGCGGTGCATGGCATGCATGCACGCATGCACGCAGAAAGCGGCTTGTGTGAGAACGGCCGCGCGCGTGTAATGGTTTGCACACGCACGCGGTCGCACCTGGAAGCAGTTCTCGCGGAGGAGGTCGTCGTCCTTGCGGAGGCTCTCCAGCGCCAGCGGCATCAGCGTCGGCAGGTACTTGCCCATGCGCTTGCCGCTCTGCCGACTGCTGGTTGGATACGGCAGGAGGGGCAGAGTGAAGTGTCAGCATGCGCCCTCGTCGTGTTCAGGTACCGGATGCGCTCCTCGTACGAAACGGCGCTGATGCAGGCGATGAGGGACCGCAGGTCGTCCAGCGCCGTCGCCTTTTGCGCCTCCTTGATCAGGTGCTCCGCCAGCATGAAGAAGCTCTTGTCGGGCAGGCTCTTTACCAGGAAGCCTGGGACAGCGCCGACGCAAACGGATGTACTCCAACGGTTAGACGCACGCTGAAACGACGAAACGTTCCCCGATTCGTCGTACCCAGGGCAATCACGGCGCGCTTGCGTGCCAGCGGGCGCGGGTACAGGAGCGTGGGCAGCACGACCTCGAGGATCTGGGTGTGCAGGTTGGCGACCTGCGCGGGGTACCGCGCGATCACCTCGGCCAGGATGTCGAGCGTGTCCACGATCACCTCGTACGTCGGTTTCTGGACGGCCGCGCATGCCACGCAGACACCGGGGTGAGGCAGCGGTCAGCCACAAGACCGATGCTGCCATGTCGTGCTCCGATCCGTGGCGTACCCCGCGCAGAGCGGTCAGCAGGCGCGGCAGCAGGCGGCGGATGGCGCTGCTCGTGGAGGCCGCCGTGGGCGGCAGCTCCGACACCAGCGTCTTGAGGCCTGTTCAAGCCAATGGGCACGGCCTTGAAAAGCCATGCGCGCGTGAGCGCCCGCCGCACGGCACGCCCGCTCACGCATCGTCGACGGCGCACCGATGCTGGACACTTCGCGGACTTCGTCCTTGCCCGAGGTGAGGGCGCGCATGAGGCCCTCCAGCACCTCCTCTTGCTGCTGCTCGCGGAGCCGGCTGGTGAGCGGGGCGAGGCACTTGACGACGAGGTTCTGCACCTCGCCGTTCTTGTCCTCCAGCAGCCTGAGCATCTGCTGGACGATCTTGCGCTCCAGCGCCTCGTCCGGCGAGAAGAACTCCTTCTTCAGCTCGGTCATGAGGTCGTTGGTAGCCATGTACCGAATGTCCTTGTCCGGGTTATTCATCTGGACGCCGCAGGACCGTCAAAGATAACAGGGACGGAGGGGCGTCAGCGCGGGTTGGGCAACTGGAGGGATGCGGCGAGCGCCGTACCCGGTCCAGGAGGTTGTTGATGTACAGCACGGTCGTCATGGTTGATCGGTCCACCGCGCTGTCGCCAGCGCCCACTGAGCGTGCGGGCAGTGCAGGGCGCACAGAGCGAGGGCCGAATGGCTGGTTAGGCGGCCTGCCACCGACGCAAGTCTCCACGTGGGCCGTGTCTCACCCAAGTTGGCAAGTGCGTGCTTCAAGGAAGGCTGGATCGTCCAGAACGTCCCTGGCAGACGCTTGACCGCTGTCGTCGGACGTGGTTGCGGCTGCGCGCCAATGTCGCTGTACCAGAGGTGCTAGTTTCGGCACGGCTGCAGGCTGGGGGATGGTCAGCCGTGACGAGAGCGTCGCCCGTGGCCAACTCCAGGTGGCGCCCAGCACAGCCGCTCGCCAGCTCCAGCTACTGCCTCGCCGTCTGCAGCTGTGTCCTCCCCGTTCCCCCAGCGCGTCGTCTGGCCGGCTGCTTCGCCGTCGTGGCCGCTGCCTGGCGCCGTCGCGGTCTGCGGGATGCGTCGGCGCCGCTGCCTGCGCACAGTTCGCTCTGATGACGTCATTGTGGTCAGAAACGGCGCGAAACCGACGACGCAGCGGACGGCGACGCAGCGGACGGCGACCCAGCGGACGGCGACCCAGCGGACGACGCAGGAGGGCAAGAAAGCGGGCAGGCACCCTACAGGCAGCTGGAGACGAAGCAGCAGCAAGTTGACGCCTGCGGGAACGCGACGCCTTTTGTCACGCCGTGCGTCGTCGTCGTGCGGACGCAGCCTTCGCCGGGCGTCGCGCCGGCGCGGCCAGCGAGCCCAGCCATGGACACCAGCGCGCTCAGCAAGAGCCTGCCGGCCGTCAAGCGGACTGTCAGCATCCTGGACAAGCCGCTCAGCAAGGGCAAGGGCGAGGTACGCCCCCCAGGCCGGCCGATCTCACGACAACCATCGGCCTCCCGCTCATGCTCGGCGGATCTCGTGATTGCGGCGGGCGTCGGCGGCAGGCGAGCTTGAGCGCGTTCGCGTTCCTGTTCTCGGAGATGGTGCAGTACTCGCAGAAGCGGGTGCAGGGCGTCGACGAGCTGGAGCAAAAGTGCGTCGCGCCGGCCCTCTGCGCCTGTGCGCCTCAGGCCGCTCAACCATTCCTTGGCTCGTTGGCGGCTTCCCGAGCAGGCTGGCCGAGTTTGGCGCGCGGGTCGGCGTGCGCATGCTCGAGCTGCTGGTGCTGCGGGAGAAGAACCTGCGGCGAGAGACGCGCATCATCGGGATCCTCAGCTTTATCCACACCACCGTCTTCCGCGCGCTCTTTGGCAAGCCGGCCGACTCGCTGGAGCGGTCCAACGAGCGCGAGGACGAATGTACGCACAACGTCGCCTAGCGGACTGCGTCGGTCGAGCGCTGCACGCTGACGTTGTTTTCCTTCGGCTGCCCTGCGCTCTATGGCGGACGCCAGACATGATCCAGGACAACGACCCTGTCGTGTCGCAGTTCATCTCGGTTCCGAAAGAGTCGGGCCTCAACTGCGCCGCCTTTACCGCCGGCGTGGTCGAGGCCATCTTGGAGCGGTCCCAATTCGTACGCAACAACGCAGTCGGGCGCATTTCAAGTGCGGCGGTGACTAAGCGTGTTCGCCTGGCGTAGCTGCTTTACTGCGCCGCAGCCGGCGCGGGTGACGGCGCACTCGACGCCGCAGCCCAATCTACCGTACCGGACGACGATCTTCATCAAATTTGAGCCGTCGGTCATGGAGCGCGAGCGAAAGCTGGAGGCCAAGTAGCAGTGCGCGCAAAAAAAAGGCGTTTCATCGTCCCCAATTGTACAGTCACCGTGTAGCGCAACAAGGAGCGAAACTATGGTACACTCGCAACCGTTCACGAGGACGCGGCCGGCGCGGCCGGCTCGCCGGCGGCCGCCGGCTTCTCCGCGTCCGTCGCCATCGGCGCCGTCGGCTCTTCGGCCGCTGGCTGCGGGGCCGGCGGCGGCGGCGCCGTCGCGCGCGCCAGCTGCCGCTCAAAGAACTCGTACGTGATGTCCGAGTACGTCCAAAATATCTCGCGCGGCTCCTCCAGACCTGCGAGTGTTGAGGGCGCCGACAGAAGGGGGGCCCAGTCAGCGGCGTCGATCGACGGATTGGTACACCCGGTGGCACACCGTACCGGTGGAGACGCAGCGGCCGAACCGGTCGTCCAGCGGCAGCTCGTCGCCCACTGCCGACGCATGCGGCGTCAGGACCAAGGAGTGCTGAAAGTCCAACGACGACGGACTTGGCATGCACACACGCGGGTGAGCTGCCAACTGACTATCACACCAGGCCGCCCCGCTTTTTCTCCGTACCTCGCGGAACCACGTGCCCAGATCGCGCGGCGCCATCGGGCGCTCGAGCGATGTGGACGGATCAAAGATGGCCGTACCGATCACGCGCTTCTGGTAGTCGCCCGCTGGCGGGGTGGCAAAGGGAGCAAACGGCCAAGGAGGCACTGTGAGCACCGCGCTTGTTTGGCAGGGCGGCGCGACCGCAGCAACGTACAGCGCTCGTTGAGGAGCGCGTTGACGGCGGCAATGCCAAGGCCGGTGGCGGCGACGAAAATGTGCTTGGCAGCCGCCAGGCTGCACGGATGCAACACGCGCTAGGAGCGGGGCCGCATTGTCGTTGGCAAAAGCCGCGCCTCAGAGCAACGATGCCGCGACGACCTCGTACCGGACGTAGCTGTCCCACAGGTAGAGGCCCAGCCGGCGCATAAAGTCCTCGCGCTGGTGCAGTGCCTGGTGCGTGAGTTCTAGCAAAGCAGGTGCGCCACGACGTGAGTCGCCCGCTCGCGAGGCGCCCGCAGTTGGTGCCTGCCGTACCCGCATGTGGTCGGGGTAGGGCAGGTCCGAGTTGATCGTGAGGACCGCAAACTTGCGGTGGCGCGCCGCATCGACGTACGGCACCGGCGTGCACGTCTGGTAGAGTGTCTCAAAGCATAGCACGGACCTGCGTCAGCATCGATGACGCTTTTTGACAAATGTCGCCAGGCTTTGGCAACGATACCATGAACGTCTGGTGCGGGTTCAGCCGGTTGTCCACGCCGACCGACATGTTCCTGCAGCAAGCAATTGGCAGAGCATTTGATACCGGTTGAGCGCCAAGCGCGCGCCGGATCGCGCAGCCGCCGCGTGCTCGCGCATGTACCGAAGGTTGCCGCTGTTGTGGAACAGGATCAGCAGCGTCGACTGGTTCCACAGCACATCGGAGCTGCACGCACACACCGGACAACAGCCAGGCGCCATGCCTGTAAGCCGGCGCGTCCTCGAGCATTGGATCGCCGCGGTGTCCCTGCCTACCTGACAAACACACTGTTGGCCGCGAGCGCAAACTCGGTGCCCTTGCCAAAGGGAATGCTGCCGAGCTTGCAGTGCGACTCGAGCGTGTTGGAGACGTGGCGCGACAGCACCGTCGACAGGTCGTCGACGTACTGGAGCAGCTTGGGCGCTGACGCGATGATGCAACGATGATCCAACCGCAACCGAACATAACCGGGTCAGTCGCAGAACGACCGCACCCTACGACGCAGCTGCCGGTTTCAGGGTGTACCTTCCGGGCGGCCGCCCGTCGCAGGCCGCGTCGCCGTGTCCTCGTCGTTGTAGTAGGTGCGCGGGTCCAGGAACTGCGGGCGCAGCGAGCTCCAGTACTTGGCCTGCTTGTGCAGCACGCGCTGCACCGTGCGGATGGCCACGTCCGACGGCACCGTCGACTCGAGCGGCAGCGGCGGCGCGCCGAGGAGGACGCTCACGCACGCGGCGGCGGACATCGAGATCGACGCAATGTTGTAGCCGCCCTGTGAGCGCGGGCACAGACGGCGAGAGCGGTGTGGTGCGGTTACGCAGGGCGGCGCCGGCCGTCTGCAGGCCGCTTTGGTCCGCCCGCGACGCACCTCGAGCGCCATGACGAGGCGGCCGTTGGCCAGGGGCAGCAGCATGTGCGTCATGTGCGCGTAGCCCGCCGGCGAAATGTTGCATCCGCCGATCGGGTCGCCGGCCGCCGCGTCAAAGCCCGAGGCAACTGCCAAACGAAGCGCACGACGGGCGAACGCGCAGCGTCAGGCTCGCGCCACAACCACCCTGCTGCAATGCCCCGGCGCAGCCGCCTCGTACCAAACACGAGCTGCGGGTCAAACTCGTAGGCGATGGGCAAGATAACGCGCTGGAACGCGTGCAGGTAGTCGCCGTCGCACATGCCGTCCGTCGGCCACGGGATGTTGACGTTGCGGCCCTCCGCGCCGGGCCCGCCGACCGCGTCCAGGTCGGCGTCGCGGTTGTGCGGGTAGAAGCGGCCGTTCTCGAACCGGTGGAGGGAAATGTACATGACGTTCGGGTCGTCGTAGAAGGCGTGCTGGATGCCATTGCCTGGCGCGACGGAGCGCGAGGGATGATGAAAGGATTTCGGGTGAGATGGCTGCTACGTTGGGCCGTGCCTCGAGCTGGTGGACGTACCATGGTGCACGTCCCAGTCGATGATCAGGATGCGCTGGATGCCGTGCTGCCGCTGCGCGTGGCGCGCGGCGACTGCCACGTTGTTGAACAGGCAGAAGCCCCTGAGCGACGACAAACAGCCCGCGCAATGCGGTTGGGACTATTGGTCGCGTGCTTCCTCTTCGTCGGGAGGCGGCCCCAGGACTCGTACATCGCCTGGTCGTGCTCGGCGTGGTGGCCCGGCGGGCGGATGATGGCGAAGCCGTTGCGCACGCGGCCGGTCAGGGTCGCGTCGGTGAGCGCCATGAGGCCGCCGCACGCCACGCGCGCCGAGATGGCGCTCAAGTTGGAAAAGTAGATCGAGTTGTACGAGTTGGCCATCTCTATCAGCGTCACCGGGTCCTGGGCGTCTGCGGCAGGCGCCCGCGCACACTGGGCGAGACACCGGTGTGGCTTGCGTTAACGGGGTGATGCCCGCTCAGCGGCGCAAGCTACGCCGCCGTCGACGCACGCTCCAGGCTGAGCATGCGCTCGATGTGCTCCGGCGCGTGCGCGAGGGCCAGGTCTTCCTCGGACGCCACGTGGGCGTCGACAGGCGTGCACCGCTCCAGCATGTTGCAGCGCTCCATGTGCTCGTACATCATGCGGATGCGGTCCGGCTGAACGACGCGAAATAGGGCGGCAGGGCGCGCAGAATCCGCAGCATGTCAGGTCGTCCGGCCCAGAAACGCTGCTGCCTCTTTAGCCCCGGCCATACTTGCTCCGGGTGCTTGCCGGTCGGGTTGCGGTGGCCGAGCATGCGCGTGTCGTACACGACGCCGGTGCCGCCGAGGTTGCGCACGCGGGCGCTCAGCACTGCGTCGTGAATGCAAAGAGGATGCAGTTCATTGTCAGTCCACGCTGTCTCCGCCCGCCCCCGGCCAGCGTCTAGCCTCGCCGCACCTTCGGCCTGAGCGGCGAGCGCCAGCTGGGCGGCGGAGACCTTTTCCGAGATCCACGGCGACGCGCCTTCCTGGTCGCTGCCCAGCTCGGTCGTGGTCGCGCCCAGCCCGGCGTTCAGGTCGCCGCCCTCCACCGCCGCGGCGCCGTCGCTGCCGCTGTCGGGCCCGTCGCTGCCGGCGCGCCGCTCGGCTGCGTGCGCGGGGTGCGCGGGGTGTGCGGGGTGCGCCGCGCCGTCGGCAGCGGGGCCGGCGCCGGTGCCGGCGTTTTCGTCGTCGTCGTCGTCGTCACCGTCGTCCGAGCTCGAGTCGCCGCTGCCCTCGCTGCCGCCGTACTGAAAGTCCTCGTCGTCCTCGTCCGACTCGTACTCGTCATCGTCGTCCTCGTCGTCCTCCGCCGGCGCGACGGGCTTGCGGATGCGGCGGCCGCTGCTGGACGACGGCGGGCCGTCGGCGGCGCCCAGCAGGAGCTCGGGGTGCAGCGCCGCGTTGTCGTCCTCGTCCTCCTCGTCGGCATCGTCGTCGTCGTCGTTCGCGTCCCGGCGAGTGTCGGTGCGCGCCCGCTTGACCGCCGTAGCAGTAGCGTCGTCGCCCTCCTCCTCGTAGGCCTCGGCCGCGCGCTTCTCGGTGACGCCCAGCACCGTCGCGTCCAGGTCCGCGGCAGCGTTGCTGGGCTCCGTGCCCTCCGGCAGGTCCGCATGCGCCTCGGCAGCGGCGGCGGCGGCGGGCGCCGTGGCGTCGTCCAGCTCAAAGGTTGGGCCGTCCATGGTGCCAAGGACGCCCAGGCCGTCGCCGTCGAGCAGGTGCGGGTCGGTGTCGGCGAAGCCGAGGCCGTGCGGCGGCGACGACGCCATGCCGTGACCAGCCGGCTGCTGCACGAGTCTGCCAGTCGCCCCGGACCACGTCGTTTCAGTTCACCGGCTGGGCGGCGTGTTAGTTGCACGTGTGGACCAGTCTGTACAGCAATACGAGCACTGCCACTTGCCGTGTCGGGGGCTCAGGCTCAGCCGCTGCTGCGCTCCGCCTCCCAACCGCCCCTTGCTAAGCGGCCTCGGTTCAGCGCTGTCCGGCGGCCGCCGCTCCAAGTGTTTCGCGCGAGATCAACCGTACCACCTACCCCGCACCCATGGCCAGCTGCTCGCGACGTTTGTTCCTGTGCCTCCGGGTCCCTCGCCGTTCCCCGGCCGCAGCCGCCGTCCGCCGTTCGGCGTCTCGCACCGTTTCTTTTTGGCGCGAAACGGAATCGAAACAACTGGTTCTGCCGCGATTCTGCCGCTGTTCCACCGGCAGAAGGGCGGCAGAACATAAACACGACCACAGACGACGACGACTCCAACGGACGACGCAGCGGACGAGGCAGAGGACGACGACGCAGCGGACGAGGCAGAGGACGAAGACGACGACGACGACGGCGCAGCGGACGACGACGACGACGACGCAGCGGACGAGGTAGAGGACGACGCAGCGGA